>Ga0209040_10003746_pt1 | contig 11601 bp, 4 predicted proteins | sample BogFormECP12_OM3_FD_188240 | JGI IMG/M metagenome (GOLD analysis project Ga0209040, IMG submission 188240) | Bog forest soil microbial communities from Calvert Island, British Columbia, Canada - ECP12_OM3 (SPAdes) (version 2) | ecosystem: Environmental > Aquatic > Freshwater > Wetlands > Bog ... | reverse complement strand
CGCCGCCCAGCATGTGCACAACGCTAACCGCCGCGAGCAGCGCCAAAAAGCCCGCGCTGATTACGAGCGTTATTCCGCCATCGCCCGCACCCGCAACCTCCAGATCGCCGCCCAAAAGCTAGTCGCTGAAAAACTGGCCGCCGAGAAGGCCGTCGCGCAAACAGCACCGGCCGATCCGTCAGCAGCGAAAAAGCCACCCACCAGCGCCGCCGAAGGCTCCCTGACGACCCAAAAGGAGGCCAAAAAGACCGCCTAAGTCCCAGGGGCTGATATGGATAGCTATAACTACTAATAAAATGAATAAGATATGAGTAATTTCAGCCTAAGTCGAAGAAAACAAAGAGAGGTCAGAAAGCAGATCCCTCGCCCGCCGGGGCGGGCTGGTGATAACAAATCGGAAGAATGTCACTATATTGTGCGACTCTCAATAGGCTAAGCTGGTAACTATGGGCGGAGCAGAATTCATGTTGAATTATCCAATCATATTTTTCGTGTTCTCGTTGATCGTGCTGTGGCTCGCGGCGCAGCTCGGAGCCTACCTGCGCCGGCGGCGGCCCCTGAAAGACGACCTGCGCGAAGATTTCGGTTTGGTTGAGACCGCTACCCTCACCCTGCTCGCCCTCATTATTGGATTCAGTTTCTCGATGGCCACCACCCGCTACGACCAGCGCAAGAATTATGAGGAAGCCGAGGCCAATGCGATTGGAACGGAATACGTCCGGGCAGGGCTGCTTCCCGCGAACGATGGGGCGACGGTTCGGGCCCAGCTCCGCATGTACACCGAGCTTCGTATTGCATACTACTGCACGCAAGATCACGACAAGCTGAGGCAGATCGATGCCGACACCGCCAAACTGCAGTCGGAAATGTGGTCAGCGGTGCAGACTCCCGCCGTGGCGCAGCCGACGCCCTTAATGGCGCTCGCCGCCGCTGGCATGAACGATGTGCTGAATTCTCAGGGATACACCCAGGCGGCGTGGTGGAACCGCATTCCATCGTCGGCATGGGGCTTAATGATAGCCATCGCCATCTCGTGCAACCTGCTGGTCGGCTACGGGGCTCGCAGCGCAACAGGCTTCATGCTCTTCATCCTGCCGTTGATTATCTCCGTTTCGTTCCTTCTTATCGCCGACATCGACACTCCTCGCCATGGCTTCATTCACGTTGTTCCTCAGAATCTAGTCAGCCTGTTGCAGTCCTTACCCCTGCAGTAGACTGAATTTGCGGCACGAGACTGTGTATCGTCCGAAGGACTGAAAGCGGCAAGAAAAGTTACAATAGGGTGTACCTGAAATCTAAGGTCGCGTCTCCTCTTGCGACGGCAGGCAGTACGCCACGGCGTAGTTGAGGACACGGCAAATTCACATCAAACCAAGGAGGAGAACTGTAATGTCGTTTCATACAAAGTGGCGCACCGCGCTGTTCGCCGGAGTGTTCGTCCTAGCGGCAACCATCGCCTGGCAGGGCGCTTTCGCGGAAGATGTAGTCCATGCGGTTTCCGGCATTGTGAAGTCGGTGAACAAAACCAGCAAGACCATGGTGGTGAAGACTGCGGACGGTACTGAGCAGACCATCAAGTGGACGGACAAGACCACCGTTGAGGGTGCAAAGGGCGCCGGCAAAGGCGTCGCGGCGGGCGCCACAGGCACGTACGACGGAGCCAAAGAGGGCGCCAAAGTCACCGTCAAATACACCGAAGAGGGCGGTGAAAAAACTGCCGTTGCCGTAAAGGACGCCAGCAAGGCGACAGCCAAAGCAGTAACGCAGTAACCGACTGGCGGGCGCGCGCCGTGCATAGCATGGCGCGCATTCACTGGTCGCGAACGCCGATCAGATCGAGGCGGCTGTGCGCCAGGGTGTGGGTGATCTGACCACGACACCGGCTTAAGGAATCAAAGGAATGATGCCTGTCTCGCTAGGGATTCTCAATTCAATCGGCAGGTCTGGCGACGGAGAAGCGACTACCGTTCGCAAGATATTTCCTGTGCGTTGCCACCATCCGCGAAAGTCCCCGCCATCAGCACAATGGACCTGCAATCGGTGCCAGTAGGTGGAGGAAACGTTTGACAGCTCAGGCGCGCTGCCACTATCGGTCGCTCGCGCCGAAGTCTCTGCGACCCAGTGACCGTGCGAATCAACCGGGTTGACCCCAACGCTTCGAGTGTCGGCCCTCAGACCAACGTGCAACGCTTTTAGAGCGCTCTCCTTCGCGCTCCAGAGCAGTGATACCAGCAGAGTCCGTTTTTCCCCACTGGTTTGCGCGATCAGCTCTCCCTCTTCCGCCGTGAAGTAATCCGCGATGAAAGCATCGCTTCTTGGTTCAATGACCTCCAGGTCACAGCCGAGCTTCACGCTGCCAACAGCGACGGCACAGATAGCGATACCGTTACGATGGCTGATCGAAATCGTAACGCGTTCCGCACTTTCGACAAGGGTCACTTCGGGTTGGCCCGTCGACGCTGCACTAATCTTGATTTTCTTGAGAGGCCGATGAGTATCCGCCAACTTCAGACTGGCAGCTACGGCGCACTTCGCCGTCCAGCGGCCCAGTCGCCAGTCAGCGCGGCGCTTAGCAAAACGAAAGCTGCTCAATTGAACGGCTTCGCTCTCGCTCAACCAATCGTCTGCGGCCGGCACATCCGCTTCGGACTGTTCCAGCCAATATACGTCCATCACGAAACCAGCGTGGTGGTGGCCGGTTCCATGGCTTTCAGCGTTGGGGCCGAATTCTCACTTTCCTTTGCAATACCGCTCTCCACCGCGTGGATGAGATAGGGGCGAAGATCCGCGGGCGGAAGAATGTGATGCAGCGCACCCACTTCGAGGGCCCGATGCACACTGTGCACGCGATCAAACTCTTCGGCCATTTCTCCCAGTTTCTCGGAGTGTACAACCTTGAAGAGCTCGTTCCACTGAGCGCGCAACCGGTTTTTCTCCACCCCGTCGGCTTTGGTCATCGCTTGATTCATGGTCTCCGTTAACGCCTGGAGGCGTGGATCTTTGCGAGTCCTGGCTTCTACTTCACTGGCAAAAACCACGGCTGCCGCCGGCGCTCCGCCAATAACCGAGGCGAAAGTACCCTCCAATGCAGAGACTTCGAGATTCTCGTTCAACGCTCGCGAGAAAACGACGTACGCGCCACCGTGGTATCGGGAGATCACGCAAAAGACCATGGGACCCTTGAAGTTCACCACCGCTCGCCCAATCTCCGCCCCGTATTCGAGCTGCAACTTGCGCAAGGATTCCGGCGAACCATCGAATCCAGACAGGTTGGCCAGGATCACCACCGGCCGATTATGGCTTGCAGCGTTAATCGCGCGAGCCACCTTCTTTGAGGAGAGCGGAAAGAGCGTCCCAGCGGTCCATTGATCCGGGCCGTCGGCGGGAACAAATCCTAACCGGGGAACCGGACGGGATTCGATACCGATGAGGCAAACTGGATAGCCCCCGAGGTGGGCATCCCAGACCACTCCGGTCTCCGCAGCCCGCATGCCGGACCACCGCTCCAGAGGAAGATGGTCCTGATCCATGACCGCTCGCATCACCTTTCGAATGTCGAAGGATTTCTTGCGTCCGGGGTTCGTCTCGTTAGAGAAGATCTCACCCACCCGGGCAAAACCGTCGTCGCCGGCATGCGTATGCGGATACAGTTGGACGTCCCGGTCGATGGGATCGATGGTCGCATCCCGGCGAGGAAAGCGCTCACCCGGCGCTACATATGTGTGTTCGTAATGGCGCAAGAGGATGTGGCAGGCTTCATCGATATTACGGGCCCAGTACTGCGCCTGGCCGTTGGGACCCATAATGCGATCGTAGCCGCCAATCCCTTCGTTGTCCTCGGCCGACACGCTTCCCGAGTACTCCAGCGCGCGCTTGCCGGTGAGAACCATCGCCGCTTTCGGAGTCATAATCAGAATGCCGCGGGTATGCATGAGCATTGTCGCCTCGGCGTTCCAGTATGGCTGCGCCCCGACGTTGATTCCATTCACCACCAGGTTCACTTCGCCGCCCGCCTGCGTGAATTCGATCAGGCGGCGCAGGACGCGGGCAATCCAATCCATGTTCTCGACGCCACTGTCCATCGAGATTTTGGCGCCCGCTGAGATGGGGAACCACTCCAATGGAACGCCCTTCTGTTGCGCCAGATCCAGGGCCGCGAGGATGCGCCGGCATTCGGGCTCGGCGATTGCGCCCAGGTCCCGGCTCGGATCCCCCATCACTACGACCCGCGTCATGCCCTCGGGATACTTGGTGGTGAAGTTGCGGATGACGCCGACGATAATGTTGGACTTGTTCTTCCCATACGGACGATCAACTGGAACCAAGCGGCCGTTGGCATCGAGATCATGCTCAACAAAATCGCCGGGCGGGAATTCGGTCGCTGTCCCTTCCGGAAGAGGCGTCAGCATTTTGATGATTTCATATGGATAGATGAGTCCGCGCTGGCGCATCCGGACAACTTTCTGGGTGTACTCATCCAGCGGTTTGAGGGGTTGCAGTTTGCTGACGGGCCTGATAGTCATAATCTGCCCCGCGCCGCCGGGACTTGAGATGCGGACGATCATGTCGCGCAACTCGCCAGTCTCCGGATGCGGGATTCGGGCACGCACCGCCACTTGTTCCAATCCCAGACCATTGGTCGATGGGGCGAGTTTGTGCACGATCTCATTGAATTCGTCCCGCGTGAAATTCACTGGCGGCCAAACGTAAAGGAGTATTCGATTCCAATGGAGCCGCCGGTTCGGCCCGCGCCGCGACTGAAACAGCCGCATGCCAGCCACCGCTTCCGCGAACATGCGCTCCAGGTGCGGCAGTTGCGCGATGCGGCCCTGCTGGTCTCGCACTGGAGTGAGATCGCGAATTTCGGCGACCGCGAATAGCCGCTCATCCTTGGGGTTGTCATTGGCGACCGCGTACAGCAGGTAAACATCTTCCACCGAAGGCAGCCGCTCGACTTTGAAATTACTAACTCGCCAGAGATGCAACCGTTCGGCCATCATGGGGTGAACTCCGCGGACGAGTCTTTCCTCTTCATAGACATCTGCAGAGGGACGATAGGTGAAGTGCTGCATTCCAGCCATGCTGGGACCGCGGCCTGGGCCGCCTATGGCCACCACGATGCGCTGAATCAACCGAGGAAATTTAACTTGGTTGAGCACGGAGCAAACTTCCTGCTGGATAAGCTCCTGATCGGACAAGAACTCAGGATTCCACCCATGAAAATCAATAACGATGTCATGGTCGGCGGGCACTTCCAGGATGCAAGGGAAAAGCGCGCGCGCCGCGTCCGACAGCCCAAGAAACTCGGTATTGGTGCTGAAGATATGGACGTGCTTGCCATTTTCATCGTACTCGGCCGATACACAGGAGTGGCCGGCTATTGGCACCGGGCGAAATTTCGTCAGCATCTGCCCGCGATAGTATCGCGTCGTGGCTATCTCCAGCATCAATTCCCGTAAGGCGGGAGGCGCAGCTGCGTATCTGCCCGAGAAGAGGCCCGCCAGCGGTTGGGGACACTCGACCAGGGCGGCAACTCTCTGGCGAAGATCCACCGGGTTGGGATTTGCTGCAAGGTGCGCGAGGTGTTCTTCTGCCTGCGCGTAGATCTGCCTTCTGGCCCGCTCAAACACCGGCTGCTCGAAGCAGCGATACCGCACTTCGCGGGCCAAGTCGCTGATTGCGGGAAACTGGCCACGGGTTACGTGAGCGAGTCGCCCGAGGAGCTTGCGAAAAGCCTCGTCGGTCCGCGGCTTGGAGGCTTCGACGCGCTGCAGATGCCTTTCCAGCAATCCGACAATCGGTGCTATCTGCTGGTCCACGCGCTGGTGCGATTTGCACAACCAGAGCAGGGATTCTTCCAGTTCGGGTGAGCGCTCCAGTGTCTTCAAGCCGTAATGAACCAGTGCGCGCCGCAGACTATCAACGAAGGTTGAAGGGAGGCCCTTGCCGCGCGTCTCGAGCATGTGCAAGTACGAAAAGAGGTATGTCTCAGCACTGCGCTCTTCACCACCATTGAGGTCGTCCATTTCCGGCCGACGGTCGAACAAGGAGCAAATGTCAACGAAGATGCCAAAGATCTCATCTTCCCGTTCAGCGATTTCCTGTTGATCGGCCGCAAGTTCAGACGAAGGGCTCCAGTTGGAGAGGACACGCAGGGCGTGCGCCGGGTCAACATCGAAACCCAGCATGAGCTCGCGGAGTTCTTCCAGGTTCTTGCTCCAACCTGGCTGAATGGGTTCAGCGGTTCCGCTCGACGTGCACGACTCACCAAAATTCACCCGTCCTGTCGTAGCCACCACGTTGTCGTCGCCAGAGTCCGGCTCAATCTGCAGCAGTGGGGCTCCCGTATCCACCTGCACGTGAGGTATCGCCATTACCTGGCGGACCTTGCCGGAAAACTGGGCGATGACCGACATCTCCATTTTCATGGCTTCCAGCACGGCCAAGGTATCCCCGACCGAAACCGTATCGCCTGGCTTGACCGCGATGGAAACGACTACTGCCGGTGCCGGCGCGTGTACCACACCACCGTCATCCCGATCGATGGAATGTGACACGCCGTTCACTTCGATACGATAAGTCAGTCCTTGAACGGAGGAGACGACGTGGAAGCGCCTGCCGAACGCGGTGAGCCAAAATTCAAATTGTCCCAGGCTGTGGATCTGGACATCGATGCTGGCCCCATCCACTTCCACACGGTAGCGATGGAGGTCGACGCAACAGACCTTTAGCGAGTAAGGGTGTCTCCGATGGAGTAATTGAACCGTCCGGCCTACTTCTCTCCGTACCTGCGGTCGCCCGCGCACGGCCGATGCGTAGAACTGAATTTTCTCCATCGCGAGATCAGCGGCGTATGATTCGATCGCCGCCTGCACCAGCGCCACGTCGGCGTAACGCGCAGACAGGTGGCCGCCGTCTGCCGACCTGCGATCCAGCCACCCAATATCGGCTGTCGCTTGCAGAACCTCGGGACAATTCAGCAATTCCAGCAGAAATGCCTTGTTGCTGGCTCCTCCCTTGATGACGACGACGCTTTCGCGCAGCGCCCGTTGCATCCGCGCCAGTGCTTCTTTTCGGGTTTGGCCATAGGTGATGATCTTGGCGATCATCGAGTCGAAATCTGCCGGGACGGCATCGCCCACCGCCACACCGGTATCGATGCGCACCCCGGGTCCGCAAGGCAGCCGGAAGCGTTCAATCATGCCCGGTGCCGGCGCGAAGCCGTTCTCCGGGTCTTCGGCATTCAGCCGCACTTCAATGGCGTGACCGTACGTGCATGGCGGCTCACCTTCCAGACGCTCTCCTCGGGCAACCTGGATCTGCAGCTTTACCAGATCCACCCCGGTCGTACATTCGGTAACGGGGTGTTCGACTTGCAGCCGGGTGTTCATCTCCATGAACAAAAATCGTTGGCTTGCTGCTTCGTACAAAAACTCGACCGTGCCGGCGTTGCAATAGCCCGATGCCTGGCTCAGTCGTACCGCCGCCTGGCGGAGCGCCAGGTCTTGCTCTGCGGTGAGCACGGGCGAGGGAGCCTCTTCGAGAATTTTCTGGTGGTGGCGCTGGATCGTGCAGTCACGCACCCCCACGGCCCATGTGGTTCCGAAGTCGTCGGCTATGACCTGCACCTCAACATGGCGCGCACCTTGCACCAGTTGCTCCATGAAAACGGTTGCGTCCCCAAAGGCCTTGAACGCCTCGGTGCGGGCGCCTTCAAATGCCCTCGCAAGCTGGTTGGCGGAATGCACGCGCCGAATCCCATGACCACCACCGCCGGAAGTGGCTTTTATCAGCAGCGGATAGCCAAGACGCTCAGCGTGGCGCATGGCATCGTCAATGGTCTCTACCGGCCCGTTACTCCACAGCGCGACGGGCACCTGCGCTTGCTCGGCCAGTCGCTTGGAGGTGATCTTGTCACCCAGCCGGCGCATGGCTTCACCATCCGGGCCGATGAATACGATGCCCATCTCGCGGCACAGGTCGGCGAAATCTGGGCTCTCGGCCACAAATCCCCATCCCACCCACGCCGCGTCTGCGCGCGCACTTTCCATCGCGCTCTTCAGAGACGTGAAATCGACGTAGGTGCTCTTGGGTTGATTGGTGGTTGGATCGATGATTCGAACGGCGCCCAGAGACACGGCCTCGTCCGCCTCGCGGACAAACATGGCATGCCGATCGGGCTCGGTATAGAGCGCGATCGTACAAATCGATGTGCCGTGTTCCCGATTGAACTCACGTGCCGCATGAATGAAACGTATCGCGGCTTCGCCGCGGTTGACGATGACTACCCGTTGAAATTCGCGCTGCATAATCTATCCGATCGGTACAGAGTCGCGGTACGGCAACTCCATTCATTACGCTGTGACGTGTTGTAGAGCGTGCAATGGCTCAGCATCGACGCTGTCGGGAAGCGTCACCGTCCGATAACCGTTTAAACGCAAGTACCGGTTCCCCCGCGTATCCACGACTTCCGCATCGAACTTTTCCCCCTTCGTGTCAGGAGTGACGATTGCAAACAACGGGCCTTCGGCCAGTTCGGGGGCACGCGACCAGCTAACTTGATGAACGTAGAGCGGCAGACCCATCCGGTTGTGCTCACTTATTTCCAGGAGGCCAGCGGTTTGGAAGCAAAGCTCAATCAGCCGCGGCCCAATCAGCGTTGGCCCTGCCGATGGGTTGTGATCGCTCGGCAAATCTTCGGACATCTGGCCGATGATCAGATCTCCATCCCGCCAAGCGCGATCCAGCACTTGGTACGCCGGCCCGTGGAAGTAAATGCGATAAATCCTGGCCGCATCGACGATGCCCTCCGACGTCAACTTGAGGGGCACGGCGGCAGACGCTTGGTGCGGCTGCTTGGTCACTCGCACGCGAGCGGTGAAGTGGACGGTCTCCTGGGGTTGCGATTGATTGGGAAGCGTTCGCCGCCCGATCAGCCGGCAATCTGCCCGCAAATTGTCGCCGTCCGAATAGAACTGGGCCTGGATAAATACGGTGCGTGGCTCGTCGCGGTAGAACTTGAACGGCGCCATGAAGTTTACTTCCTCGATTGCCTCGACACTCCACCCCGGATGTATGCAGAGTGCGGCTTCGGCAAACGCCTCGATCCCCATGACACCGGGCAGTACGGGCGTGCCGTCAATGCGATGATCGTACAAGAACGGTTGGGCCTTCGGATCGAGCGTGGTCTCAAACGTCAAACCACTGTAGAGTCCCATGCCTGTGACCGTGCCGACCATCGGCCCTCGCGCCGGTACCCGTTGCTCGAGAGCGGCGGCCAGCGCTTTGGTGTCGAGTCCGCCGGTCTCGTCCCACTCATTCAGCATGATGCCGAGGCGCTGTGCGACGACAAGTTCGCCACGGTTGTCTGCTGAGGTCAATTCGCGGCGAATCATCGGAACGCCCGCCTCGGGAGGCAGCATGTCGATGCCTGCCAGTTCCATCATCTTGGGGATGGATCCGCGCGTTGCCATTCCAATGCCGCCCCACGCTGTCCAGTCGATGACAATGCCACGCGTACCCGGCCGCATGGTGCGGAAGCTTGACGTGATCTTGCACAGCAGGTCGTTGGCGGCGCTGTAGTCCGTTTGCCCTCCATTGCCGAAGCGGCCTGCGATTGAGCTGAACGCCACCGTTGCACCCAAAGGCATGTCGCCGATAGCGTGCAGAAGATTGAACCAGCCGTCGCTCTTGACGTCGAAGACCAGGTCGAATTCACGTTGGTCCTTCTCCGGCAGGAAGTGACTGCGTTCAATGCCGGCGGCGTGCAGCAGCACATCGATGCGGCCGCTGCGCTGGCGCACTTGTTTGATGATGCTGGTCACGCCGTCCGCGTCGGTGAGGTTGATGCTGAAGTAATAAGGAGTGCCTCCCGCCGAACGCACTGCGTCGATGGCACTCTGTGCCGCGTGTGCCCGCTCCAGCCCCACCAACTCCTTTTCCACCAGCGCCGGTGTGGCGCGTTCGCCGCGCGCTTTCATGCGCTCGAACAGATCGCGCTTGAGTCCGTCTTTGTCGCTCACGAAGCGAGCCAGGTCAGGATTGTTAGGATCGGGTTCTGGAACCAGATCCAGCAGGTAGAACGTTCCACCCGATGCGGCCGCCAGATCGGCAGTGATGGCCGACACAATGCTTCCCGCCGCGCCGGTGATCACAAATACGCTGTCCTGGTCGAGCGTCATACCGTGACCGCCCTCGGTGACGGGCTGCTCCCGCAACCCTACTGCCCAACGCAGGCCATTCTTGTAGCCAACTTCGACTGCGCCGTTGTCGCGCAGCGTTTCTTCGAGCATGGCGACGGCGACTTCCGACGCACTCCTTCCAGCCTCGAAATCAACCGCCTTCACGTGAACTTCCGGACGCTCGCGCTTATAGGTCTTGGTGAAGCCGACAACCGCTCCGCCCAGCGGAGCAACGGCCCCGGCGGCGTCGTAGCCGTGTTGTCCGCCAAGTTGCGTGGCCGACACCAGGAACGAACCGGGCGTTGCGACCTGCTCGTACAGTGCACGCATCGTGGTGTACAGCGATTTGACGCGCACCCGCAAAGCTTCATGCCATCCCGCTAGATTCATGTGTTGGAGATCGCCTTCGTTGTCGAGCGCGGGCAGCCAGTACACTCCCTGAATCGGGCCTGCAGACAGCCAACTCTTGAGGCGCTCCGTCAGGGCGTTGGCATCGAGCGCGGCGTCGAGTACCAGAGCTTCCACACCCAGCGTCCGCAAGTGCTGTGTCAGCACCGTGACAACGCCTCCCTTGTCGGGCATAACCACAACTCGGCTGCCAGGCCCTAGTTTCACTCCCGTTGGCTTGCAAATGGTCAACGGTGGCCGCAACGTTGGCACCGGGACGCGACGCGGAATCAGATTAGCCGCCTCGAAGCTGGCCAAGGCCGGTCGAGGGCGTGCAACCTTCGTCGCTACCACAGGCGGCGCGACCGCAGCCGGAGCCGATGCAGCGGGCGTTACCGCTAAGTTTTGTTTATCGCGCGCGAACTGGATGACATGTGCCAGCGTGGGAAAATCACGCAGCTTCATGTTTTCCTCGCGCGGGATGTTATACGCCGCCCGCACGGATGCAAACATCTCCGCCTGCTTGACGGTGTCAACCCCGAGGTCCGCTTCCAAGTCGAGGTCCAAGTCCAACATGTCCTTGGGATAGCCAGTCTTCTCGGCGACGATTTCCAGCACTTTCTCTTTTATGGCGTCGTCAGTCGCCAGTTGTACGGTAACGGAAGGAGTTGCGGTCGCGGCCGGTTCAACGATTGTCGGCGTAGACGTGGTTGCCCCTGCCAGATCCGGACGACTTTCGAACACGAACCGGATCACGTGCGCGAGCGTGGGATAGTCGCGCAGTTTGCGGTTTTCATCGCGTGGGATGCTATAGATCTCGCGGATGGCGGCGAACATCTCCGCCTGTTTGACGGTGTCAACGCCGAGGTCCGCTTCGAGGTCCAGATCCAAGTCCAGCATGTCTCTCGGATAGCCAGTCTTCTCGACCGCCAGATCCAGAATGCGTTCTTTGACTGACTCGCCTGCGTCCCCAGACTGAGTTGGCGCAGCAGGTGTGGGTGCGCTCACCTCTGCCGTAGCGGTTGGCGCAGTG
>Ga0209040_10003744_pt1 | contig 11608 bp, 9 predicted proteins | sample BogFormECP12_OM3_FD_188240 | JGI IMG/M metagenome (GOLD analysis project Ga0209040, IMG submission 188240) | Bog forest soil microbial communities from Calvert Island, British Columbia, Canada - ECP12_OM3 (SPAdes) (version 2) | ecosystem: Environmental > Aquatic > Freshwater > Wetlands > Bog ... | reverse complement strand
CCAGGGAGTGATGCTCTCGCTGCAACTTCCCCCGTCGAAGCGGGTTTAAGCGGTTTCAAGCTAAGTCAGATTGGAATTCCACTCCGCCCAGGGAAGAACATGCAATTTGCCTCCCGTGCAACCAACCCGCACGTCCAAAACTCAGGCCTCCGCTCCATCCTGCGTCCCGTGTTCACGCTGCTTCCGCTGCTATTGACTGGATTCATGCTGCACGCCCAGCAGACCCAACCGGCTCAGGAGGCTAAGCAGGATCAGCAGGAAACCACCACCATCAAGAAAGACGTCAACGTGGTGAACGTCCTGGCCACAGTGCGCAACAAGCAGGGACAAATCGTTAACACCCTCACTAAGGACGACTTCAAGCTCGAAGACGATGGTCGGCCGCAGACCATCCGCTACTTCGCCAAAGTGACGGATCTCCCGCTTACGCTCGGCCTGCTGGTGGACACCAGCCTGAGCCAGCGTCGCGTGCTGGAACAGGAGCGCACTGCCAGTTACACGTTCCTCGAAGACCTGTTACGGGAGTGGAAAGACAAGGCATTCATCGTTCACTTCGATTTTGATATCGAACTGCTGCAGGACTTGACCAACTCGCGTCCCAAGCTCGAAGCCGCACTGCAGAAACTGCAAGTTCCCGATGCCCGGCAGACGCAGACCGGCGGACAGGACCCCGGACAAGGGCAGCCACACTTCGGCGGCGGAGGCACCAAGCTCTATGACGCAGTTTTCCTGGCTTCCGACGAAATAACCAGCAAGCAGGAGGGCCGCAAGGCGCTGATCATCCTCTCCGACGGCGTGGACCAAGGCAGCAAGGTGAGCCTGACCCGGGCCATTGAAGCAGCCCAGCGCTCCGACACCCTGGTGTACACCATCCTGTTCGCCGACCCGCAGGCCTATAACAACTCCGCTGGCAACGGGGGTCGGCATGGAGTTGGCTTCCCTGGTGGGGGTTATCCCGGCGGGGGATACCCCGGCGGCGGCCGGCATGGCGGCGGCTATCCCGGTGGTGGCTACCCTGGAGGGGGCTACCCGGGTGGTGGCGGCGGGGGCGGCGGTGGCAGATCGCAGGGCGGTCACGCCGATGGCAAGCAGGTCATGCAGCGGCTGGCACAGCAAACCGGCGGACGCTTTTATGAAGTGTCGAAACACGACTCGATCGAGCAGATTTACGCTAGCATTGGGGAGGAGTTGCGCAACCAATACAGCCTGGGCTTCACCCCAGACCTGTCTGACTCTGAAGCCGGTTATCACAAGATTCTCGTCACCACCACCCAGAAAGACATGACAGTGCAAGCCAGGGACGGCTATTACTCCGGGAAGTAGCGCCAGTACCTGCGCGTATCTGGCCAGTTGTATTCAAATTGCGTTGGCTCACCGCGCAAGACACCCTTGGTCCTACCCTCGGTTTTCCATAGGTAATGTTCCAACAAACGAAAGTAACCTGGCGACCTTCACATCGGTAGCCGTGCATGGCCGGGGCGGAGGAACACGTCTGGTTGCACTGAAGGGATCAATGGCTGACCCGAGTGTGTAGACTCCCTCCAAAGTTCTCCCTTTTTTCCGCTTTCGTGCACATTGTTCCAGCCTTCGGCAATATTGAGATGGGGAATCGCAAACTAAGGTACTTGTTTTCAGTCAAGGACGAGCGAAGCAGCTTTGGTTATCAAAGATGCAGACTATTGCAAAGTTTTGAAGCGATCGATCCGTCTCGTGAGTCTGCTTTTGTGGACTGGAATGGCGTTTGCATCTCCGGTTACTATGCAGTTTTTGTCTTTCGACGGCCCCTTCGTCAACGGCATCCCGACCTACCCTTATACGCTGCAAATCAACGACTCCGTGCCGTTTCTGGCCATGTGTGACGACTACTATCACGACGGCGCGCCGGGAGATGTGTGGCAGGCCAACCTCACAAGCCTGGAGACTGGAGATCTTTCCTTGGTACGCTTCTCCTCCAGCGGCCTCGTGGCCTATCAGGAGGCGGGATGGATCCTGCTCCAAACCGGCGTGACCGCGTCCTGGCAGTGGCCCGACATGAACTTCGCGGTGTGGCACATCTTCAGCCCTTCCGTCCCCATCGACACGCTGGCGCAGTCTTGGATCAACATGGCACAAATCGAAGCCCAGAATGGGTTCCCGGGCGTCGACTTCAATCTGGTGATGATCGCCACTCCGGTAGACATCAACGCTCCGCCTACCGGTGACCAGGAATTCATTTACATCACCCCGGAGCCGGGCAGCCTCATCCTGCTGGCCTCGGGCTGCGTCGGGATCGCCGGATTGCTGCGCCCGAAAGCATCAAGCTAATCCCCATATTTCCTTTTCAAGTCTGCGCAAGTGGTCGCACGATCGGGGCAGCGTCAGTGTCCATCTGGATTTGACAGCGCAGAGCTCACTCCAGCAGCTTGCACCCGCTCGGTTGGTAACAAGATTTTCAAGGAACGCCAACTCCAGCATTTGCAGCACTTGCGACCGTGGCCTAGCGTAGACCCCAGGACCGAGCCAGAGAAATATCGCGTGCTGTTCTGCATCGCGGGTAATATGGGGTACATGGGGTAGGATTCGTGGGAACTCAAAGGGAAATTCCGGGTTTTACGACGGTCAAGATGCTGTTTCCGAACCGAGTGATCTTGCTGGTGGGTTTGATTGTCGTTCTGGTCGGGGGTCTTTGCGCGCAGGAGTCCCAAACTGTGGGCACTGCACTGCCAGACGCTCCCAGTTTCATGACCGAGCAGGAACAGTCGTCTTCCCGGCCAGGCGATTCACAATCGCAGCACCCAGGTCCCGATCCGAAGCTCGGCGAGTCGTCGGTTCCTCAGCAGAACTCCGCCCAGACGCCGGTAGCGAAAGAACAACCCAAGCGGATCCTGTACATCATTCCCAACTATCGCGCAGTCAGCGCCGATGCGGTCGTGGCGCCGCTCGATGCCAGGGGCAAGTTCCAACTCATGCTGGATGACAGCTTTGACTATTCCACGTTCATCTCCGTGGGCATTCTCGCTGGAATCGGCCTTGCGAAAAACAATGTGCCTCAGTTTGGCGACGGCGCCGACGCCTACTCCAAATACTACTGGCACATTTTTGTCGACCAGGCCGTGGGCAATGCCTTCACGGAGTACTTGCTGCCGGTGGCCTTCAAGCAGGACCCGCGATACTTCACCAAGGGGCACGGCGGATTCTTCAACCGCACCGGGTACGCCCTGAGCCGCCTGGTTGTTACGCGCACCGATAGCGGCGGTTCGCAGGTCAACTTTTCGGAGATCATCGGCAACGGAGCCGCCGCGGGGATCGCCTGCTTGTATTACCCCTCCGAAGATCGTACGTGGACGAAGACGGGGCAGCGCTGGGGCCAGCAACTGGCTTTGGATGCGACCTTTAACGTCATCAAAGAGTTCTGGCCTGACATCCGGCACTCCGTACTGCACAAGGATTAGCTCGCGGTTTTGAAGGGGCGCAGCTCTGGCTGCGCCGAACAGGCCCTTTATATTTGTCATCCCGAGCGGAGCTTTTCGGGGTCCCCGCGGAGCGCCGCTTCTGCGCTTCGTGGGGTGATCGTTAGCCCGCGAGGGATCTGCTTTTCGACCTTTCCGCAAGCTGTTCAGCGCCGACACCGCGATGACCCACGGCAATAAACCAGGGGCTGGATTCTCTTCCAGCCCCTGACCTTTAACACAATCGATTAAGTGTTTTGTAGCAACAACTGCCGCAGCACGTACTGCAGGATCCCGCCGTGCTGGTAGTACAGAACCTCCTGCGGTGTGTCAATGCGCACCGTTGCGTCGAACTCCGTAGCTGTGCCGTCGGCTTTCTTCGCGCGCACCTTCACCGTCTTGCCGGGCGCGAAGTTCTGCAGCACAACCGTGAGTCCCACAACGTCGTACATCTCCTCGCCGGTCAAGCCGTTGGTTTCGGCGTTCTCGTCATCGAGGAACTGCAATGGCAGGATGCCCATACCCACCAGGTTCGAGCGGTGGATGCGCTCGAAGCTCTCGGCCAGCGCCACGCGCACGCCCAGCAGCCGCGGCCCTTTCGCTGCCCAGTCGCGCGACGAGCCGGAGCCGTACTCCTTACCCGCCAACACCATCAGTGGTGTGCCCTCTTTGCGGTATTGCACCGACGCGTCGTAGATAAACATCTCCTCGCCGTCGGGCAGATGCCGTGTGTACGCGCCTTCGCGATCGGGCGTGAGTTTGTTGCGCAGACGCACATTGGCGAACGTGCCGCGCATCATCACTTCGTGATTGCCGCGGCGCGAGCCGTACGAATTGAAGTCACCCACAGTCAGGCCGTGCGCAATCAAGTACTGTCCCGCCGGACTGTTGGGCTTGATGGAGCCCGCCGGTGAAATGTGGTCCGTCGTCACGCTGTTGCCGAGGTAGCACAACACCCGCGCCCCGGAAATATCGCCCACCGGAGCCGGCGTCTTCGGCATGTTCTCGAAGTACGGCGGGTTCTTCACGTAGGTCGACTTCTCGTCCCATGTGAACGTCTCGCCCTCGGGGACTTTCAGCCCCTGCCAGCGCTCGTCGCCCCGAAAGACGTCTTTATACGCCGACTGGAACAGGTCGCCGGTGATGTACTGCTTAAGTGTGTCGTCCACTTCCTTCGCCGTCGGCCAGATGTCCTTGAGGTAAACCGGCTCGCGTTTGCCGTTACCGCTGAAGCCTAGCGGCTCGTGGTACATGTCGATGTCGGCGCGGCCGGCGAGGGCAAACGCCACCACCAGCGGCGGCGACATCAGGTAGTTGGCCCGCACCTCGGAGTTGATGCGCCCCTCGAAGTTGCGGTTGCCGCTCAGCACCGACGCCACCACCAGGTCTTTCTCGGTGATAACGCTCGATACTTCCTGCGGAAGCGGCCCCGAGTTGCCGATGCACGTCGTGCATCCGTAGCCCACCACGTGAAACTTCAGCTTCTCCAGGTAGGGCATCAGTCCCGAGCGAGTGAGGTATTCGGTCACTACCATCGATCCCGGCGCGAGCGAGGTCTTCACCCACGACGGAACCTTGAGGCCCTTTTCCACCGCCTTCTTCGCCAGCAATCCGGCAGCCACCAGCACCGACGGATTCGACGTATTGGTGCAACTCGTAATCGCGGCGATGACCACGCTGCCGTGCTTCAGCGCCTCGTCCAGCTTTACATGCTCCTGCACGGAGTCGTGCTGCGAATCCATTCCCGCAGGATGTCCACCCTCTGATTCCCAGCGCGACTCCTGCTTGGGCGGCACTTGCTGCCCCGGTTTCAGCAAACTGGGCAGCGCCTGCTCGAACGACTCGGCCGCACGCGACAACGGCACCCGGTCCTGCGGACGCTTCGGGCCGGCGATGCTCGGCTCGACTGTCGCCAGGTCGAGTTCGAGCACGTCGGTGTATTCGGCGTCCGGCGTATCCGGTGTGTGGAACAGCCCCTGCTCTTTGTAGTACGCCTCGACAGTCTTGATGTGCTCTTCGGTGCGGCCGCTCAGGCGGAGGTAGCGCAGTGTCTCGTCGTCCACCGGGAAGATGCCGCAGGTCGCGCCGTACTCCGGAGCCATATTGCTGATGGTCGCGCGGTCGGCCAGCGGCAGCGCGTGCAGCCCAGGCCCGAAGAATTCGACGAACTTGCCGACGACGCCCTTCTTGCGCAGCATCTCGGTGACGGTAAGCACCAGGTCGGTTGCGGTTGAGCCTTCGCGCAATTGGTTCTTCAGTCGCACCCCGACAACCTGCGGGATCAGCATCGAAACCGGTTGTCCCAGCATGGCGGCTTCGGCCTCGATTCCGCCCACGCCCCAACCCAGCACGCCGAGTCCGTTGATCATTGTGGTGTGCGAATCCGTCCCGACCAGCGTGTCAGGATACGCCAGCGGATTGCCGCTCTCCCCGTTTGCGCCGACGAACACCACCCGCGCCAGGTACTCCAGGTTGATCTGGTGGACAATGCCCGTGTCGGGCGGCACGATGGCGAAATTCTTGAACGCGGTCTGTCCCCAGCGCAGAAAGGCATAGCGCTCTTTGTTGCGCGAGAACTCCAGCTCGGCGTTGAGCTGAAATGCCTGCGGCGTGCCGAACTCGTCCACCTGCACCGAGTGGTCAATCACCAGCTCGGCCGGCTGCAGCGGATTGATCAGCCCCGGATTGCCCCCGAGCGCCTTCATGGCATCGCGCATGGCCGCCAGATCGACCACCGCGGGCACGCCGGTGAAGTCCTGCAGAAGCACTCGGCTGGGCATGAACGCGATCTCCTGTGATGGCACGCTCTTGCCGCTCCACGCGGTCAGCGCGCGCACGTCATCGGCCTTCACCGCCTTTCCGTCTTCTCGGCGGAGTAAGTTCTCCAGCAGAATGCGCAGCGAGTAAGGCAGGTGCCGGATCGAGCAGCCGTGCGCCTCAACGGCGCTCAGCCGGTAAATTTCAAACTGCTTGGAGCCGACGCGGAGGGTGGAGCGACTGCCGAAACTGTTCATGATGAATAAGTCCCTTCTTGTTTGATGCGATTTTGAAGGCGGAGTAACGGAATGCGGCTTCGCCCAGCGCGAAACTAGCTATCTTAAATCGCAGAGAGGGGGGCTGGATAGGGGTCGGTCGGGCGGCTCGGGCGGCTTCGCCGCGAATCCACATATTCGCTAACCCCAACCACTTCACTTCGCCCTTAGTAGCAGCACTGGCACGCTGATGTTGTGCTGTACGCGCGTCGCCGTGGTCCCGAGGAAGATGTCCTTGATGAAGCGGTGGCCGTGGGTGCTCATGGCGACCAGGTCGCAGCCCTTCTGCTCTACCCACTTGATGATCTCGGTGGGAGCGTCGCCGTAAGCCAGCTCCGACTCGGCGAGAATGCCGGCCGCCTCAAACTCGGCCTGGACTTTTTCCAGATAGGCGAGATCCTCGGAAATTTCCGGACTCACGGCGTCGGGGCCGTAGGTGCGTGCGGCCCAGCCGTCGGCCACGTGCAGCAACACCAGTCGGCTGTGCGCCAGCGTCGCCAGCTTTTTGATGTGCTCGATAATCGCCCGGTCCGTCGGAGTTCCGTCCAGCGTGACCAATATGGTGTCGTACATGGCTGATTTAAGTCCCTGAGTGTGGCGCTATCCGCCGTTAATGACGTGCCACGCTATTTTGAGCGACTCCGGAAGTCCGAAAACGTCCATCGCGGTGATCAGGATAGCACTCGCCCATCCTGTGCTCAGCAGAAACCATCCATTCTTCCACTTTCCCATCCGATTTCGGGAGCTGGTGAATTGCAGCAGCGGAAACATGGCGAAGGGAAGCTGCAATGCCAGCAACACCTGGCTGAGCGTCAGCAGGTCGGTGACGCTGCTGTCGCCTCGCAGACCAATGACAAACACCGCCGGCAGGATAGCCAGCGTCCGGGTGATCATGCGCCGCAGCCACGGCTTGATACGCCAGTGCATGAAGCCTTCCATCACCACCTGCCCGGCAAGCGTGCCGGTGATGGTGCTGCTCTGTCCGCTGGCCAACAGTGCCACGGCGAACAACGTGCTCGCGACGACCGTCCCCAACAAGGGCGCCAGCGTCAGGTAGGCGACGCGAATCCAGTCGCTGTCGGCGCTAAACCTGACGACTTGTCCGCCCGGGACGTTGACACTCTCTTTCCCGAAGAACACCGTCGCCGCCAGCACTAAAATTGCAGAGTTTACGAAGAATGCAATCGTCAACGCCACCACCGAGTCGATGGTGTTGAAGCGTATGGCGCTCCGCATCGAAGGCTCGTCCTTCTGCAGCTTGCGGCTCTGCACCAGCGCCGAGTGCAGGTATAGATTGTGCGGCATGACTGTCGCGCCGATGATGCCGATGGCGAGGTAGAGCATGCCTGCCTGGCGGAAGTGCGGCGAAATGAGCGCGCGCGCCATCTCGGCAAAACTGGGCTGCGTCTGCGGCAGCACGAAGATCTCGATGAAATAGCAGACGGCGATGGTGCCGATCAGCACCAGCACCACGGCTTCAATGGTGCGCATGCCAAAGCTCTGCAAACCGAGTAGCAGCAAGACATCAAGGCCTGTGAGGATGACAGCCCAGAACAGCGGGATGTGGAAAAGCAGATTCAGCGCCACCGCGCTCCCCAACACCTCGGCCAGGTCGCAGGCGCCAATCGCAAGCTCGCTCAGCAGCCAGTTGGGCCAGCGCGTCCATGCGGGATACCAGTCACGGCAACACTGCGCCAAGTCTCTGCCGGTCACGACACCGAGCCGGGCGGAAATCACTTGCATGAAGATGGCCATGAGGCTGGCCAACCCGACGACCCACAGAAGGCCGTACTTGAACTGCGCGCCCGCCTGCAGATCGGTGCCCCAATTGCCCGGATCCATGTAGCCGACGCTAATCAGAATCGCCGGCCCGACGAACGCTCTCCACTGCTCCCAGAAGCCGGCCTGGTGGTGCGGCACGGGAACGGAGCTGTGCATGCCTTCGAGCGAAGGGTGACCGGAAGCAGCAGCGTTGTTCATCTCGCGCAACGCCGTCCTATCCGATGCCGCATCTACCCGCTCTGGTGCCGAATCGTCCATCTCCCCGTTCCGCGCCCATGGCGCCCAGATCACTACCGTATTCTATTTCTCCCCGTCGAAGGTTTGACAGGCTATGCAAAACAACCCTACTCTTTCCTTTCGCATGGTTCTTGTGAACTTCTTGGCTGGAAAGATCGCAAAGCCCTCCCTATGAAGGTACTTGTCCTCGGCAGCGGTGGCCGCGAACACGCAATCGCGTGGAAGTTGCGGCAGTCGCCACGCATCAAGAAGCTGTACTGCGCGCCCGGCAGCGGCGGGATATCTGCCGACGCCGAGTGCGTCGCCGTGGATCTGAAGAGCCTCGATTCGATGGTTCAGCTGGCCAGCCGCCTCAATCCCGACGTCACCGTCGTCGGCCCGGAGCTTCCCCTCACCCTGGGAGTCGTGGACGAGTTCCAGCGCCGCGGATGGCCGATCTTCGGACCAACCCGGGCGGCGGCACAACTGGAGTCGAGCAAAAGCTTCTCCAAGGAATTCATGCAACGGCACCGGATTCCGACCGCGCACTACGCCATCTGCACAAAGAAGGAAGAGCTGAAGTCGGCGCTGGCCCACTTCCATACTCCGATCGTGGTCAAGGCCGACGGACTGGCCGCCGGAAAGGGCGTAGTGATCGCGCAGACCAAAGACGAAGCGCTGCGTACCGCTGAAGAAATGCTCAGCGGCAAGATGCTGGGCGAGGCTGGATTGCGCGTGGTGCTGGAAGAATTTCTTAATGGCGAGGAGCTGTCGTTCCTGGTGCTGAGCGATGGCGAGCGGGTGGCTCCGCTGGTGGCGACGCAGGACCACAAGCGCGTCTTCGACAACGACCAGGGCCCGAATACCGGCGGCATGGGCGCCTATTCCACCGACCAGATTATCGATGCGCAGATGCGCGATTGGCTGGTGGCGCACATCGCGCGCCCGGTGATCGCCGGCATGAAGGCGGAAGGCGCGGAATACAAGGGCATCCTGTACTGCGGCATCATGATGACTGCGCGTGGGCCTATGGTATTGGAGTTCAACTGCCGCTTCGGCGATCCCGAAACCCAGCCCATCATGATGCGCATGGACAGCGACTTGATGGAAGCGATCGAGGCCTCCATCGCAGGCCGCGTCAGTGATGGTGATTTTCGCTGGTCGCCCGACCCGGCGGTGTGCGTGGTGATGTCGTCAGGCGGATACCCCGGCGCGTTTGAAGCGGGCAAACTCATTACCGGTATTGAAGACGCCGACCGCATGTACGGGGTAAAGGTGTTTCATGCCGGAACCAACCGGCGCGACGGCGGTTACTACACCACAGGCGGCCGTGTGCTGGGTGTGACTGCGCGCGGGTCGGACCTGCCGGAAGCGGTCGAGCGCGCCTACGACGCGGTAATGAAGATCCGCTTCGACGGCATGCACTATCGCAAAGACATCGCCGCGCGTGGGTTGAAGCATTTGCGCGAAAAAAAGTAAATTTGGATCTATGGCCAACAAACCTCTCGTCTCCATCGTCATGGGCAGCGACTCTGACCTCGACATCATGAACGAGGCCGCCAAGTCGCTGGCCGAGTTCGGCATTCCCTACGAGATCGACATCTCCTCGGCACACCGCTCCCCGGCGCGCACCAGCGAATACTCGCGCGGCCTGAAGGCACGCGGAGTGCAGGTCGTTATCGCGGGAGCTGGCGGCGCCGCCCACCTCGCGGGCGTGATCGCGGCCGAGACCACGCTGCCCGTCATCGCCGTGCCCATTCCTTCCACGCCTCTGCTCGGCCTCGACTCGCTGCTGGCGATGGTGCAGATGCCAGCCGGCATCCCGGTTGCGACCGTCGCCATCGGAAAACCCGGCGCGACCAACGCGGGCATTCTGGCGGCACAGATGATCGGCCTGCATAATGCCGAGGTCGCGAAAAAGCTGGTGGCGCACAAGGAGAACCTGGCGAAGGGAGTGGAAGCGAAGTCAAAGAAGCTGAAGGAGAGTCACAGCCATGAGCACGACATTGGCACAGATTTCTTTTCAGGACCTGCTGACAGCAAATGAAGCCGAGACGCGAAAGTGGCGGACGTGGTTTGAGCTGCAACCGGCTGCGGTGTTGGACGTTTCGCTCAGCATCGCGCTGGCCAAAAATGTCCGCGACTTTCTGCTGCACATTTTCGCCGTCGAGTTGCGCTACGCCGAACGACTGACGGGCCTGCCGATCACGGACTATGAGAAGTTAAGCGCAGCGAGCGTCGCTGACCTGTTCGCCATCGGCGATCGGGCGCGCGGGATGTTTCGCGATTACCTGGCCACCGCGACCGACAAAGACCTTGCGACTGTGATGGAGTTCAACACGCGCACCGCGGGCACGCTGCGGGCGAGCAAACGCAAAATATTCGTACATGCAATGCTCCACGGCGTACGGCACTGGGCGCAGTTGGCGACAGCCCTGCGCGAAGCCGGTTACGCGACGGAGTGGGGCAAGGACTTCTTGTACAGCCCGGTGATGGAGTGAGAGCGCTGTTGCAGCGCGGTGAATCCATCCTCACAACTGCAGCGTCCTCAGGTACTCGCGGAAATCCTTCCCTAGGTCTTTCCGCTTCAGGGCGAACTCCACGGTCGCCTTCAGGAACCCCAACTTGTCGCCCGCGTCGTGCCGCTTGCCTTCAAATACATAGCCGTAAATAGGCTCCCGCTCAAGCATTCTACGGAGCGCATCCGTTAGCTGAATTTCCCCTCCTGCACCCGGGTAGGTGACGGATAAATCTTCGAAAACGGATGGCGCGAGAATATAGCGACCAATGATCGCGAGATTAGAAGGCGCATCGGAAGGTTTCGGCTTTTCAACCATATCCTCGATTCGATAAAGTCGTCCGCCCTTATACTCGCGCACAGGTCTCCCTTTGATAACTCCGTAACTTGAGATTGCGTCGCCTTCAACTTTCTGGATCGCGACTACACTGTGCTTATATCGGGCGTGCACTTCCATTAGCTGCTTGATGCACGGCACTTGGCCCTCAATAACGTCATCTGGCAACAAAGCGGCAAATGACTGTTCGCCGATCTCTCGATATGCCTGCAGAATCGCGTCGCCTAAACCTTTTGGGTTCCACTGATAGACATAGGCGGTCTTTTCGGCCAACCTAGAGATTGAGCACACTAGG
>Ga0209040_10003743_pt1 | contig 11611 bp, 10 predicted proteins | sample BogFormECP12_OM3_FD_188240 | JGI IMG/M metagenome (GOLD analysis project Ga0209040, IMG submission 188240) | Bog forest soil microbial communities from Calvert Island, British Columbia, Canada - ECP12_OM3 (SPAdes) (version 2) | ecosystem: Environmental > Aquatic > Freshwater > Wetlands > Bog ... | reverse complement strand
TGGCATGGGCGAAAGAGTCCGAGATTTGATGCTGGCCCGACCCACCAGGACGAGTCCCAAACCGAATGTCCCCGTCCTCATCCGCCGCACCCGCCGCACCCGCCATGTCCACGACCGCCGCACCCGCCGCACCCGCCCGAACCATACAAGTCATGAGCGATGGCGAGAGCACACAAGTCGGCTACCGATTGAGGATCCAGCCAACGGATCTGTCGACCTATCCGGACCGGGCCAAGCTCGTCTGGTTTGACTTGGTCGTGAAGTATGGATTGATCGCCAAGGACAAGGACCTCGCCAAGGGCCTGGGCGCCGATGGCAAGCCAATGAAGGCTCTGCACCCGAAGACGATCAAATACCGCAAATCCGAAGTTGGACCGGTCCATAAGACAGCCCCGCCGCTGATCCCAGCCCTCGAGTTGTCGCGCGTCCGGTCCCTTTTGACCGGCCGGGCTCACACCAACTCCGCGGAATTCTGGTGGAAGTTCGATGCAGTCAGCGGTGCAAGCTTCGCCGAGATCCTGCGATTCCAGCGTAATGAGTATGGACGGGACGTGTTTGGGCTGAGCCCCCAGGGAACGGCCTGGACCTTAGCCCAAGCGACGAAGGACTGGAAGACGTGGAAAGCATCACCCGAGGCCAATCGCCTCACAGCGGGCCGCGTAGAGCTTCCTGGCGCGAGACAAGTACGCAAGCCGCTTCCCAAAGTGCCGGTCAAGCAAAACCTCGAGTTTTCCGAGCTATTCCCTGGAGCGAAGTCGGTAATCGAACAGGCGATGGCGGAAGGGAGATTCCCGGGTTTCCGCAGACTCAACGCGAGAGGCGAGCAATGGAAGCCACCTCGGGAGCCGGGGTCCGGACTAGCTCCTCCACGACACCCGCCAACGCCCAAGCCAACGCCCAAGCCGACGCCCAAGCCGACACCCAAGCCAACACCCAAGCCAACACCCAAGCCGACGCCACAGGTCAGGCCCGTCAGTGCCGCGATGGACATCCAGGCGGATTCGCCTCGGATCGGGCGCCAGGTCAGGACTGTTCTCGATGCTGTCGATCAGGTGCACAGTGATGGAAACCTTCCGAGGATCACGGTCAAGAGCACGACGGACAAAGAATTCCTGGGTTATCTAGAGATCACGAGAGACGGCAAGCCCATCGGCATGTATATCGGCGAGCACACCCCCCGAGCGCATGAGACCACTGCTCATGAGATCGGGCATTTGATCGATTATGGCGGCATTCCAAGAACCGCGAAGCAGCTTGAGGAAGAACGCGATTGGCGCCACGAAGAACTGTTCAAGGATTTCTTTAAGGCTATTGACGACAGCAATAGCATCAAGACACTCAATGAACGTTTGGCTGACAAAGCCAGTGGAACAGATCGTTATGTCGACAGTAAGCATGTAGAATACCTGCTTCGCGAGAATGAAATTTGGGCTCGAGCCTATTCGCAATGGATCGCTTATCGGAGTGGCCAAGTTGACTTGCTTGCGGACTTGGAATTCACCCTGACACGCGACTTTCATGCGAGATATCCGACGCAATGGAAAGCACAGGATTTCTATGCAATCGGACAAGCGATGGATGAGATCTTCCGCAAGCTTGGATGGCTTAAGTGATTGAAGGCAAGACTCGCGAGGAAACAATCCGTCTGACTGCCAAAGCCTATGGCATTTCTGAAGTTGAAGCTGCATTTATCTGGGGCCTGGAACACGGCACGATCAAGGGCGATGTGATCGTCATCGATACCGATGGCAAGCCCGTCAAGACCAAGCAGAAGTCTACCTGATGATCACCCTCAACCTCACTGAAGCCATCTCATGCTCAAATTCAACCTCGATGACGTGGCTCGTTTCGCCGCGCGCATGAAGCGACTCGACCTGACCCGCGGCGATGTGACCCCGCTCCTGGAGAACTGGGAGCGGCAGATGGAGGAAGGCAACCGCAAGGGCGTGTTGGCGGGAACCGACGGCGCCGGCAACCCGATGATTCCGGTCACGTATCGCCCGGTGGGCAAGGCCCGCAAGAAGCTCACGCTCGGAGAACGGCTTGGCCAGCGGCCGAACAAGCGGCGGGGAGAGTACGGCGGGTTTGGGCCGGCGCAGGGTGGACTCCTGGCCAACAACAACCTGAGCTCGAAAGCCTATCGCCAGCTCGATGGACCGCCGCTGGCTCCCCGCCGGCAATTCTCGCGCGTGATTGCCAACGCGACCCCTGGGCACTACCCCGACCTGATCAACCGCGGCGTCTACTACGTCGAGCTCGCCTGGGGTGATGTTGTCAGTCCGAAGGGCTTCGCGTTTCTCCCGGTGCACTTTGAGGGCAAACCACTCGGCAAGCACGGACCAAGTATCAAGCGGGACCTCCGGGGAATCAGGCCGCCGGATAAGGAGAAAATGCTCAAAGCTCTACGAGCCTGGTGCATGCTGACGATCCGCGGCAAGGCTTTTCTAGAATCGGTGGGGGCAGCATGAGCAGCGGCGGTGTGGACGAACGGATCAGAGCGGTTCTCGACCTAGGGGACTCCTCAGGCGCTGTGAAGGCCCTCGATACCGAGGTCGAGAAACTTCTGGCTGACTTCAAGAAGCAGACCGAGGCTTTCGAGCAAGGAAAGGTCGCGCCCAAGGACTTCGCCGATTCCGTCTCCAAGCTCAAATCCGAGCTCGGCGGTCTTAAGGGCGCCATGCAGGATCTCGGCGGGGGAAGCGGGGGCGGGGGCGGTGATGTCTTCGAGAACGTCAACCGCAAGCTCTTCGCACTCGAACGCGGGATGTCCAACCTGGTCGGCGGCACTGGACTCGGCCGGGCGGGAGGACTCCTGGAGTCCGGGATCGCGCTATTCGGGGGCCCGGCCGGACTCGGATTTGCGCTGGCGATGTTCGCCAATACCCTGGACAACGTCCTGCCCAAGCTAGAGGGGTTCTGGGCTCATCTATGGAACAAGATGACCGCAGATGAGATCCATGAGAAGCTTCAGGCCCTCTCGGAGCAGGGCAAAAAAGCTAAGGAGATGCTCGATTCTGTCTTCGCTAGGCCAGCCCCTGGCCAGGAGGCATTCGGGGCACACCAAGCCGCTGCGCTTCAAGGCGCATTCAACATCCAGACTCAACGGGAGGGCTTAGAGCAAGGCGTTCAGAACGTGCTCCGACGGGGTGGACTGAAGGGCCAGGCGGAGGAGACATCCGAAGTCAAAGACCTGCGCAGACAGCAGGAAGACATTCGCAGGTCCACCGAATTCCCAGATGACCCCCACATCCAGGCCCTCATCCTCGGCCTCGAGAATCAGATCAGGAAGATCACGAGCGACAACATTCTGCGACGCGCCAGCGAGTTGATGCTCAATGCCCAGAAGGAAGGACCAGAGGGAAGGCAGGCACGCAAAGAGTTGATGGAAATGATCCGCAGCCACGCTGATTTATTCAAAGGCGCGGGCGGTCTTATTGAGAAGCTTCGCCAGGCTGATGAAGCGCCCTACCATCCGCCCACACCCGAGGCCATCGATCAGGATCGCCAGGATCGCCTCGAGAGGGCACAACAGCAGTTCGGGCGAGCGAGCCGTGCATCACAACAACGAGCGCTGCAGTTCACGATCGAGAGTGGCGGCATGGAGTTTGAGGGCCCTCCGGCGCCCCGTCTATCGCAGATGGCGAGAGAGCGCCGTCGGCTCCAGCAGCGACGGAGAGTGCACCGGCGGCGGACGGGACTCACGGAAGGTCAGGCCGGTCCGCCGAGACCACCGATTGACTTGCGGCGAACTGGTGCAGTGCGGGGTGCTCCTGCTCCCCATGGAAGAGAGGGCGAGTTTGCCGGCATCCGCAAGCGCCCAGACCTGGCCTTTCGCAACGCGGACTTCAGCCGGGAGACTGCCCAGCATCAGGCGATGCGTGAAGCAGAGGCGGCTCAGCGCAGGGCGACCGCCGAGTTCGCAGACATCAAGCGGATGCAGCAAAACGCGATCTCACTAGAGCAGAAGGGGCTCTCCACGCATGAGAAGACTCAGCGCACGGTAGCCGGACTGCAAACGGCGATGGACAAGCTTTGGGCTCGCATGCAAGTGCTCGATCAGAACGCGAATAACCTGCTGCAACGCCAACAGCGCACCCAGCAAAACACGACGGGCAACCCCTGATGGCAACCGACTATCTGACGATTGCGGGCACCCAGATCAACATGGCGACCTGGGATGTGGCCCTGGATCGCTGTACGCCCTGGATTCGTGGCGGCATTCCGGAGTTGACCTTCTCGCGGGTGGTCGGCGCCCTCTCCGCGCTGCCTGACGCCTGGTCGGGGAATTCATGCTCCTGGAGCAACGGCGCTAGCTATCCGGGCACGACCTATTTCACTGGCACGGTCGTCGGCTACACCGATCGCTTCGACCAGGACTTCGGCTGGGTTCGCGACTATCGGGCGCTGGGCCTGCGGAACCTCGCCGATTACGTCCCTGTCACGGATAGCAACACGCTCAGCGACAGTGCTCAGTTCAACATGCCGGCGAACACCATCCAATCGATCCCCGCGCGCATGGGCCGAACCTGTGGCCAGGCCGTGCTCGACATCCTCTCGATGCTCCAGAATGCGACAGCACTTTCGACTTACGGGATCGGCAACTACACGTCGACTGGCTCGGGCGCCACAGCCACTGCAACCATGACGACCGGCAACACGCTGGCGACCTATGGCACGGTGAGCGGGCTCGTGCTTGGCGTGGGTGGATCCGGCTATGGCACGACGCCACCGACCGTGGTAATCGCCGGTCCCTGCACCACGCAGGCAGTCTATAGAGCAAACCTTACTGCGGGCTCGGTCAGCAGCTTCACCCAGGTTAACGCGGGCGCAGGATACACGACTCCCCCAGCGGTCATTATCTCGACTTTGCCGACGGCAACGATCACTGACTTGGCGGCGCTCACTGTGATCAGCCCATTCGTTTTGACGTTCTGCGGGGAGCGAATCCTCCAGTCTGTCGAATCGATAATCCAGACATGCCACCCGAATATGTGGCTCCATGTCGACGTCGCAGGCAACATCCGGGTATTCGACCAGCGCGCAACGACCAACTATACGGTCACCCTAGGCAATCCCAGCGGCTCGCCGGAGCCAGATGGGACGTATGGCTCTCGGTGGATGCCGCCGCAGCTTCACCGTGACCTCTCGGACAGTTACTCCCAACTCATCGTCAGGGGGGACACGGACGTCTCGGGGATCTATCTGAGCGTGCTCCCAACCGCGACCACGGGGACGATCGCCTACAGCTCGGCCCTCACCGGCGGAACCAGCGTTAACACCGGCGGCCTCTATCCGGACTTCGCTTACGGATCCTACACCAGCAGCTCGGCGGCAGCGGCGGTATACAATCCCAATTCCTTCGTGGTCCAATCCCTTCAAGGGGGTCAGGATCAGGGCTCCTGTACCTGCTCGAGCACGACCCAGGTAGTGATCCAGTCCACGAACACCTCGCTGACGCTGGCGACGAACCAGCTTGACCAGAACAGCGGCAATCTGAACGCGATCTTGACCGTCACCCAATCGTTCGCGGCGGGCATCGCCCAGATGTTCTCGACCAGCGTGATCGCTAGCACGTCGACCACGACGGGGGCCAGTACGCTTACGGTGTCGCCACCCCTGCCCGCCACTACGTATACGGCCTACTTCCTCACGTTCTCTAGCGCGGCTGGCAACGTCGTCTACCGTCGATATATCTGCACGAAGGCCGGAGTCGGCGCGGCACTTCAGAACTATTTCCCCTATCCCTTCGCATTCGTAAATGCCGATGGCACGGCCGCAGCCATGACCTCCGCAGCTACGGGCATGGTCCTCTGGTCGGCGGCGGCTGGGGCATGCCCCTACAACTACACCGGCGGGGCGGTCAACCAGACCGGGAACAATGAGTCGGATTTCTCGATCACCGTCAACCCCGAGAGCGGCACTATCAGCTTTCCTCGCCCGACCGCATTGGTCTACGGCGGGGGTGTTGTCACTCCGCCATCGAACGTGATGGCGTTTGTGCCAATCGCGACCGGGGACTTGACGCTTTCCGCTGTGAGCAGCATCTACACAGGTGCGGTACAGATTCCGCCTAGCAGTGGGCACTACTACGCGGGCACGCTCGCGACAGTCGAAGGAATCGCCAGGACGAAGACGATCACGCTCCGCGACTGGACCGAATATGGAACGAACGCCAACATCGCGACCTTCGCGAGTGAGCAATTCGACTCGATCAAGGATGTGGTGGTCGAGGGCTCGATCAACTATCTGGGGCTGGCCACGACCTATCTGACGCCCGGTGCGAGCGTCTCAATCACCGGGTACAGCAATCTCGGCGGAATCCCCACTACCTACACGACGGGTTTCGAGACGTTGCAGAGCTCGCCGGCACCCGCCGGGCTTCCGGTTTCGAGCGTCGAGGTGATCTTCAACTGGGGTGCACAGGGAACCTCGTACATCACGACCTTGAATCTCTCGAACCGCCGGCAGCGCTACACTGGCGCAGTCTTTGTCCGGTCGCCAACGACCGGCCAGGCATTCGGCGGGCAGTTCGGAGAAGGCCATCTCGAGGCTTGGTCAGGAGCTATGGAATCGTTCACCGGGCCCAGCGCCCAGGCAGAAGAGCCGCCACAGCTCATGCAGTCCGCGATCGAGGCCCAGGAACCTGCGCCGCCGGCGCCTGAGATTGTCCCCATGCCGACGCATCCCGAGGCCGGACTCGGCGGAGGCGGGCAATGAACACGACCATCATGCGGGCCGACCAGCTCGAGGCCCGGTTCGAGCGCCTGCTGGTCGACTTCGGGAACTTGCAGCAGCAAGTCGCGGGGCTGTTGAACCAGCTCCAGGGATTGCAGGGCGGCAACCAGCAGCCTCAGGGCGGCGGGGGCGGTGGCACTTATGAATCGACCGCGGTTCTTGCCCCTGGCACCAACACGGGAATCACGGTTTCATCCCGTACAAGCGCCGGGATCAATGCTTTGCCAGGAACCTACACTGTTTACAACGACATGGGCACGACTTCGACCGTCTCCGGAAAGACCATCATCCTGAGCAACAACGGTGACGGGACGTTCACCGTGGTTACGCAATCATGTACTTAGGTAAATATCGAATTGGGGGTATCAAAATAATCTCCGGTCATATTCCAAGTCAAGAGGCGAATCAAGATGCGACGTCAACGAGCACATCGAAGGGCGGTTCTACCGATGCCAGTGGACATATTCGCGATCGGGGAGACGGGATGTAATTGCACGTGCGGTAGTTCGTCATGCCAGATCTGCGTTACGGTTACGACTTGCGCTGGGTTGACCATCAGCGGCGCGACAGTCGTGATTTCCCCGTCCGGTACGTCAACAAATACCTGCACGACGAACTCAAGCGGTCAATGTTGTATCGACGTTACGTCTCCAGGGTCGGGCAGCTACAATGTCTCCGTGTCCAAAGCGGGATACTATGGGTCGAACCAAAATATCACAGTCACATGTCCAGGCACCACAAGCGTCACGCTGGTGATGGTGCTAACCAGTGGGACTGCATATGGTCGAATTTGGGTTTCTGGATGTAATGGCGCTGCATTGCAAGGGGCAACTGTCACAATAGGCGGTGGATCATACACGACGCTTAGCACCGGTTACACACCGTACTTTGCACTCGCAAGTGGCTCAAATCCGTGGACAAGTTCATATCCTGGCCTAGTTAATGTAACAGGAACAATTACTGTCACTTGCACTGGGGGTCCGTACGGTGCAAGTGCGTTCATGAACACAGCAGCCACTGGATATGCATGCTGTGGATGCAACACTCCATACCCCACTACAATTTATGTATCTGGACCAGCGGGCAACTTTGTATGCACGTGGTCCGGGACTGATTCTGTATACATCGGATGCGGCCCAGTAACTGGATCTTCAGGTGTTACATGCTCTAATCTTAGTTGCGGAACTGGATCTTCCGCCTATTGTGCTATCGTCATTTCGTGCACAGGTCATCTATCAATCTATTGGGTAACGACAACTTGCTCGCCAAATACTTACTTCAGTTCGACTGGCATCAGTAATTGTTCAAGCTTAGGAACATTGGCATTTACAACTATATGCGGCGGATTGACCATAAACATAGGTCAGTTCCTCACCGGACTCGTCACTTGTTCTGGTAATACAATTGCATCTGGAACATGGAACCAAAGTGGAACACTGGAACAATATTTTAATGGTACATGGATCGCTACAGCATGACTCCAGAACTCAAAACGATGCTGTCAGAATGGTTGACCAGCGATGATGAGGCCAAACGTCATCATGCCCAATGGCGTCTCAGCCAGTCCAATCCGCTCGAGTACCCCCCCCTCTTCCAGCAGGCCGTGAACGCCGCCCGCGCTGTCGGCTCCGTCGTGTCTGCAGCAGTTCACGGCGAGCCGATCACGGTCCCCCAGGAGGAGCAGGACCGCCGGTTGGCGATCTGCCACTCCTGCGAGTTCTGGGACGCCAAGCAGAGTCGGTGCTCGAAATGCGGATGCTTCGGTCAGTGGAAGACTTGGCTAGCGAGCCAGAAGTGTCCGGTCGGGAAATGGTAATTGAAAACACGCCGTCCCCGAGCAAACAGGAGACGGCGTGCGCTTTGGAAAGACTACCAGTCCAGACGGAGGAGTCTCTCTACCAGCCCTTGAAGTGGGCGATCCTCCCCTACATGGAGCGTTCCGGCGACATGCCGGAATCGCTTAGTCCCGCCCGGGGCGGCGAGGTTTTTCGATGTTTCCTTAATCAAAGTCTCTCAGAACGTCACGGGGAATATTGCCACGCCACAGTACTTTCAATGCATGCATCCGCTTTTTACGCTCATCGATTTGTTCCCGACTTGCACGAGCGTATCGCGCCATGATGAATTCTGGGGAGATATTCGACCTGGGCATGTCAATAGCTCCGATCCTAATCGAGCACTGTCGATATTTTGCGTTCACGAAGTTGTCCTAGATTAAAAGAACCTTGCCTTGCCTCGCCCTGCCATGCCCCGCCTAGCCCTGCCAAGCCTCGCCCAGCCGCGCCGCGCCCCGCCACGCCCAGCCTTGCCCGGCCTTACCCCGCCGCGCCCTGCCAGACCCAGCCCTGCCCTGCCGTGCCAAGTTATTCCCAGCAATCAACACTGAATTTGCCGTAGACACCTCGGAAAGTTCCGAGTCCGAGGGCAGTTCCGCCCTCTTCAAAGAGATTCTTGATTTCGATCTCTTTGATCTCCCTGTTCGGGAACAGCTTCAAGGTGAATTCCAGCTCCCAGGGCATGGGAAGAACGGGACGTACTTTGGGATTTGGAATGCCCTTGTCCAATCGGGCGACGGACCGGTGGATGTAGATTCCGGTGCTTTCATCGACGTCATCCTGAAACTGACCGATGGAAATTGGCTTTCCATCTCGTGACAGTGGGATGAACGACGGGGTGATCATGACGAACGAAAGACATGCGTTCGCGATGTCTTTATATTTCCGTTTGTCGCGTAACCGTTTTGGCGACGAATTCGTGTTGTGGGCCGAAAGAAATGACATGATGTTCGCGGCCGGCAGACCAATAACTTTGGAATTGCCTGGCTGATAGTACATCTTCTGCCACGGTTCTAGCTGCGTGTTGTTGTCCCCGGCGTACCGGTCGAACATGATGTCGGCAATCCCACACAGCTTCACCTTTCTCGTAATGATGTCTGTCGGACGATTTGTCTTCACTGCCTCGCTCATTGAAACGCTCCTCAAAGTAAAAAGCCTTGCCTTGCCATGCCATGCCGCGCCCCGCCACGCCCTGCCCTGCCGTGCCTTGCCACGCCGGGCCCTGCCGAGCCGGGCCACGCCGCGCCGGGCCCTGCCGTGTTCCCCCTCATACGAGGGGATTCCCCGTCACACCGATCAGAGTGCGACGGAGCCCTTGCCCTGCCTTGCCTTGCCTTGCCTTGCCATGCCGCGCCCCGCCCAGCCGCGCCACGCCGTGCCGTGCCATGCCACGCCTGGCCGCGCCTGGCCGCGCCTAGCCCCGCAACGCCACGCCCGGCCTTGCCCTGCCGCGCCTGGCCGCGTTGTGCTCAACGCCTTTCGGCATCACCTTGGTAAATCACGTACAGCGGAAGATGACCGAGGTTTCACCTTGGTAAATCACGTACAGCGGAAACGGTCCCCTGATCCGCCATTGTCTTACATGACGTTGAAAGGTCGCGGTGCTGACGCCTTTGACATCTTCTGCGTGAACTTGACCAGCTTCATCGCACACCAGGAAGTCGACACGATATGGCTTGTCGACTCCAGGTTCTCCAATGTCGATTGGGACCTGTCTCAACCACCACCGAACGTTGCCAGATCGCACGAGTAAATCTAACTCGCCAGCGCGAGTAGCTTCCGCTTTGCTCGCATAACGAATACCCCGGTATTCAGTCTGAACCGCGTGGTATTTGTTATGAGATTTGCGGCCACCAATACGAATCACGATGCCACCTCATCCGTCTCGACGGGTCGAGCATACGGATGTTCCAGCCTGGCTCCTGCTTCGACATGGGCGGGTGTTGGTGACCAGAGTGAAGACAGTGATGGCTCAACCCTGGATTTCCGCGGCCCGCGAGATTTTCCCTTGGGCCAGCCTGCTTTTTTGGGTTTCTCCTGCAAGGGCTCTGGCTTGCCCTGTGTGGCGTCTTCAGGCTGGCACGGTAGATTCGTCGTTTTCTCGGTCAAGTCTTCACCTTGAGGCTCCTGGACGCCTTCCTGGGCGTCTGGTGAGGACATGCGATCGAACAGCGGCGTATCGAGCGATGTTAGATAGATGCTCAATCGATCCTGATGGCCCTCGAAGATTTGCTTGCACTCCTTGGCATGATGTGTGGCTTCGAGCCATCGATCTTTTGCCCTTTGAATTTCTCGGTTGATTTCTTGTGCCTTGGCGAGGCACCGATTATTGTCAAGGTCCTCGTCGCTCACTGTCGAATCTCCATGATGTCTTGCAGATCGATTGTCTCCACGCCCAACCCGTAGAGTCCTTTGCTGCGCACGATGCGGATTGTGTTGGTGTCATTGAAGCCGATGTGTTCTGGAGAAATAATTGGTTCCTCGGTCCCGTCCTTCATCGCCAGTCGGCATTTGCGAAATGGCTTTTGAGCGAGGAACCACCGGAGAAATTCTGCTGTCATGATTGCGTTTGTTTCCTGTTTTTCATGTGTTTTGCAACGTACAGTTTCTGCCGATGATTCGCCGTTTCCCCGTAAGGGTAATACTCAGTCCGTTGTTGCTTGGGGTTTCGCCAACCTGACAATCCATCGCGTGTTTCCCAGTGGCATCCAGGCGGCGGATCAAAACACTCGCAGATTTGATCTGGCACTTCGTTCACGATTCTCTCCTTCCTCGGTTGGGTCCTCTAACATCCAGCGTGATTTGCCGTCCAGGACATCCTGGATCCACGGCACCCGCTGGCGAATGTCCAGCTTGTTTCTGTCTCTCATCCACCGGCCGAGGTTGCAGCAGCAGTGCGCCCCTACCACGGTCGGGAAGGGAGTGTCATCCCCTCGCCGATACAGGCCAGTCCCGTCATGCTGCGGGGCATAGACGCTCACCATGCCACAACCCCAGCAGTAGGAGCACTCCCGAGATTCCAGGGCCACCAGGTCGTGCTC
>Ga0209040_10003739_pt1 | contig 11620 bp, 24 predicted proteins | sample BogFormECP12_OM3_FD_188240 | JGI IMG/M metagenome (GOLD analysis project Ga0209040, IMG submission 188240) | Bog forest soil microbial communities from Calvert Island, British Columbia, Canada - ECP12_OM3 (SPAdes) (version 2) | ecosystem: Environmental > Aquatic > Freshwater > Wetlands > Bog ... | reverse complement strand
ATCCCAACGCTCAAGCAAGCCGAAGCCAAGCTCGGTGAATCTGCTGCCGAGTGGAAAGGACGTTGCTATGAGATCGCGTGCAAGTTCGTCGATCGCAGGCTTGTCGAAGGGATCGCAGTCTACGGACACTGGATCGGTCCCATCGCGAAGGGGACACTCTTCGATCGCGGGCTGCCCTTCGCGCATCACGGATGGGTGCTGCTATCGGACAAGAGCGTGGTCGATCCGACGCGCTGGGTATTCGAGGCGCGAGAGCCTTACCTCTACGTCGGACCCGCAGATCACTACGACGAGGGCGGCAATCAGTGGCGCGAAGCACTCAGCCCGCAAGCACCCGAGTTCGACGAGTTCGATCGGATTTTCGACTTGACCAACGAGATCCTTCCGACACAAGCCTGGAACTACGTCGAACAGTTGCTCGGGCTCTACAGGTACTACGACGACCCCGCGTACGAGCCCGGTACCGTGTCTCAAGGCCAGCTCTCGTGGCTGGCCAATCGCAGCCCCGAGCGCCTTGGACCCCATGCCCCGGCCATCTACAGGGCGCTCTTCGCCCTGGGCAGAGGCGCCCTCATCCCCATCGATAACAAGCGTTTGGTCGAGCGCACGTATGGGGTCCGGTTCACTTTCGTAGGCGAGGAAGCCGAAGACGCTTGACAGGCTGCTATACGTGTCTTACTAGGGAGACAGGGACTCTATGCGCCGCACCTACCTGACGGTTCTGACGACGAAGATCGAGACCGAGGGGTTTCGGTACCCTCTGCGCGACAAGCCCCTGTCCGAGTCAGAGCGTGCGGCCAGCACACAAGCTCGCGAGCTTTTGAACGCACGCCCTGGACGACTTCCGCCGTTCGCCCGACGCGATCCGCTCGATCAAGACAACGCCTCAACCTACTTGAGCGCGATCGTGCTCGAAGGCATGTGCAAGGAAGACTCACGCGACGACTTGCTCGACGTGCGCACGTACGCCGTCGGGGAGTGCGTCGGCAACGATTACGAAGCGCACGGACCCGTGCTTCTCATCAATACTACACGCGAGACTCCCGGCGTCCTCTGGTGCAGGACGTGCGGCGCGCTCAAGATTGACGGCGCGTGGGAGTATCCTGAAACCCGCATCGACCGAAAGGGAAAGTGAGACATGGCCATCGTCATTCACCGTCCGCCGGGTTCGATCAAGCTGCCCGACAACGCGGCTTACGAAAACCGTTTCGAGATCAAGAGCGAGTCGAGTGACCGCATCTACACAATTGCGCAGAGCAAGAGCGGTAGGTGGTGGTCGTGCTCGTGCTTCGGCTGGATCCGCCACAAGAAGTGCAAGCACCTCGAAGCACTGGGCTTGCCCGGCAATCACAAGCCGCACGAAGCTCTGCTCAAGTGAACGGGCCCAACGATCGCGATCCTCCGTGGAGCGAAGGACCGCCGCCCGAGCCTGAGCGCTGCGCTGCTTGCGGCACTGAGAGATTCGAGTCTGACGTGACGACGTGCGGAGGCTGCGGCTTCACATGGGTCGAGATTGATCAAGCTGCGCGCGTCGTGACTGCGGTCGTACGAGCGATGGGTGTTTCGAACACAATCGCGCAACGACGTAAGGCAATCGATGCCGTGCTCGGGGAGCTGGTCGAGCCATGAAAACGCGAGGAGCGAAGAAGCCGAAGAAAACGTTTGCGGACATCGACGCCGGACGCAAGCGTTACAGCCCCGAAGCCGAAGGCTACGGCGACGCGAGTGAGTGGCGCGACGCCTTCCGCGAGCGCATGGGCTTCGAGGAAGCCGAGCGCGTCATTCACGGACAGAATCAAACGCCGCGTCAGATTCTCGGCGTTGGCAAAAACACGACGTGGCCCGAGATCAAAAGCGCGTACCGCAAGCTCGTGCTCGAGTTTCACCCGGATCGCGTGGTAGGCGAGGTTGCGAAGATCAAGGCCGAAGAGACGCTCAAGAAAATCAACGCCGCTTTCGCGGTGCTCGCACACGAGTTCGGAAAATGAGCCGCACCACATACACAACGCGAACGTTGCCGCCTGGACCGCGATCATGCTCGACGGATTCAGACGTCGAGATGATCCGAGACGGCTGGCGCCGCGTGTGGGCCGACGTCACTTTGACGGGCGTCTTCGCCGTGTACCGGCGAGACGTGACCGACAAGGAAGCCACGAAGGGTGACACCCGGGACGACAAGATCGACGAGGTCGAGCTGGCCATCCTCGATGCGATCCGCGACACTGGCTGCTGGATCAACGAACACGCCGACGAGCTGGTTGCGAACCTCACCGAAACGGTTGTCGATGATCCGCGTTCGGATTGGCACGACGACGAGGACGAGGACGAGGAGCCACCCACGTGCCCGGCGTGCGGTGTGCGCCTGGACGAAGACGGTAGGGAGCATCACATCATCTCGGCTCACGGACGCGAGTTCTGCTCACTCGAATGCTCTGACACCCCGCGCGAGGATTGGAAGAATCCATGAGCACGATCTGGCTCGTGACGTACTACGGACGCGGAGAGGATGGCGACTCCGTGGACCCGGACCCGGAGCGTGAGAGCGCCCGCGAAGCCTACGCATCCGAAGGTGGCGCGCTTCGCGGTATCGCAACCGTTCTGCGCGACTGGTGTAGCGACGGCGAGTACGTCTGCCACAAGCCGACGCGCGACAAGCTCAGTACCCTCTTGCAGCGCGAGCACTACCGCGCTGCGCTCAAGCTCTGGAACGACTACGCAGAGCGCTTGCACGATCCGGCCGGCGTCTACGGCATCGGACTGCAAGAGTTGCCGTTCGACGCGAGTGAGTACCCGGTCGTGGTCGGAGACGAGTACCCCGTGAGCCGCGAGAGGACCACCGAGAGTACACACGGCCTCTGCCTCGGCTTCCGCATCGGCAAGTACGGTGAGCTTTGGCCATGCGAGACGTGCGACCTGTCCGACGAAGAGGTCCACGACCGCGTGCAAGCCTTGCTCAAGGCTCACCCGCCCGAGAAGAAGGACCATCCCGACAACGATGGGTGTGGCCCGACGTGTCGCGGCTGGGACGTGTTCGAGATTTGCGGCTCCGAGTGCATCCTCTCTGAGTTCGCCATCACGCGGTCGGATTCGTGCGGCGTATTCAACGACGACGACGAGGCCGTCTCCTCTGCGTGCGCGTTCATTCACCGCATCACGGGCACGCCGTACGGCGAGCTTCTCACCGACAAGCCGAAGGCGTGGTGCTCCAAGTGCAGCGCGCCCATGCTCTGCTGCGATCCCGGTGCAACGATCTGCGTCGAGTGCTGCGGCAACCAGCGCACGATGCCGTGGCAGAAAGAGTGGTGCTGCGATTGCTGCGGCAAGGACATTGCGAACGTGGTGCCATCGTGCGACTACGACAATACCCTGGCCGAAGAGCTGGGCATCGTGCTCTGCGAGCCGTGCGGGAAGGTGCTACGTGACATGCCCTTCGATGACGTCGTTCGCAAGATCGCGAAGAAGTGGCAAGACGCCGGACACCCGGAAGACGCTGACCGTCTCTGCCGGCGAATGAACTTGCGAAACGACATTCTGACTGCCGAAAGGCAAAGGAAAAACCCATGAGAGCGTTCTGGACTGGCGACATCGTGTTCGGGCTCGTGACGATCCCCGTCAAGCTCTACCCGGCGACCAAGGATCTCACGCCGGCATTCAACCAGCTCCACATCGCGTGCGGCAGCCGCATCAACATGGTGCGCCGCTGCCCGAAGTGCGAGAAGGACATCGAGTGGGCCGAGATCGGCAAGGGTTACGAAGTCGAGAAGGGCAAGTACGTGCTCTTCACGAAGGAGGAGCTTGCCAAGATCGATGGCGGCGACGAAGAGAAGGGCACGATCGAGATGGTGCAGGTAATCAGCCTGGGCGAGATCGATCCGGCGTACATCGACAAGACCTACTGGATCGGTCCCGGTGGCAAGAGTGCGAAGAGCGCGCGCGGTTACGAGCTTCTGCGCACCGCGCTCGACGAGATGGGCAAGATCGCGGTCATTCGGGTCAAGCTCCGCACGCGACCGCGCATCGGCATCATCCAGGCGAAGGGCAAGCTCTTCGCACTGCACACCATGCGCTTCCCCGACGAGCTGGTGCCGTCGACCGAGCTGGCGGCGCCTGACGTCAAGCCGTTGACCGATCGCGAGCTGGAGATGGCGCACGCGCTCATCAAGGAGATGGTGGCGCCGTTCGAGCCGGCCAAGCTCCCCGACGACTACCGCGTGAAGCTGCTCGCAGCGGCGAGTGCGAAGGCCGATGGCGGTGAAGGCGTCGCGAGCGATTCCACTGCCGAGGCGAAGCCTGCCGAAGTCGTGGATCTCGCGGACCTGCTCGCGGCGTCGATCGCCAAGGGCAAGAAGAAGTAGCAGCCGTGGGCAAGCTCAAGGACCACTACCTGCGGCAAGAGGAAGCCGCTGAAGCTGCTACCGCTGCCGCAGAGCAGTGGTGTCCTGAGTGCAAAGAGAATCAGCCGCTCGATCGGCATGCAAGCAAGTTCACGAGCGGTGACGCGCTCGCGTGCGGGCATCCATCGAGCGGCATGCCCGCACGAAGGAGTCGTCGAACATGAGTGCTACAGCGAAGAAGCCTCACAAGGCGTGGTCTCCGGCCACCATCGCCGTCGAGCTGACAGTCGAACAGGCGAAGGAGTTTCTCAAGCGCCTGCCGAAAGATGATCCGCTCGCGCAGACCATCCACAAGAGGCTGCACCCGAAGACCGTGACCGTCTGCGCCACGTGCGGCAGCCCCTACATTCAGCTCGAAGCGTGGATCCACTTCAACGACGGCGGCACCGATGGTGGTGGCGATCCACCCGGTGGAACGTGGTGCGGCGAGTGCGAGGAGAACGACATCGAAACGAAAGAGGTCGATCCGCGCTGGGTCAACGAAGACGGCATCGACGAAGCTGACGAGATCGATCCGAAATCGCTCGCTGCGGTGCTGCGATGAACAGTCCGACGAAACCCGTCTGGGTCTGCGTCTACAGCCACAAGCACGGCACCGACGTCGGCGCGTACGTGAGCGAAGAGGCCGCGCACATCGGCGCGTGCGACATCGTGCTCGAGTACCTGTTCGACGTGGAAGAGCACGAGAAGCGCCGGGCTATCGTGACGGCCGTCAGTGAGCGCAAGTACAGCGAAGCGCTACGAATCTATCTCGAAGCGATCCCCGAAGAAGCGTTCGAGATTGTCGTGCGCGAGATCGCGGATCTGGACAACAACTTCCTGGCAAAGCCTCTCACGAAAGCGATCACCGCGCTCGCGGAGGACGAGGACGACGAGGACGAACCGTGAACAAGACGATCGAAGTTGAAGACGATCCGTTGAGGGACTGGGTCTACACCGGCATCGTGGACAGCACAGGCTACAGCGTCGGTCGCGCCGACGAAGGCGTCCAAGGCTACACGCCAGTGCCAGCGCAAGGTCGGTTCGACACGTACGACGCTGCGCAGGCGCTCGCCGACAAGCTCAACGAAGCGCGTGGCTTCTCGAAGGCCGAAGCGCTGCGCATCGTGTTCACGACGATGCGGCACCGGTGAGGTGAGGACCGTGGTTGGAGATCACTACAACGGCACGCGCGTCCACACGCACAAGAAGCTCGGCAAGACAACCGGCCTCTTGGTAGCAGCGAAGCACATCGAAGCGCGCAAACCCGACGCACGGGGAGTCATCAACGGCGTAGTCGGTGGTCACGGCGGCGACGTCTACTGGGTGCGTCACGGACAGGACGTGGCAGCGTACAGTTTCAGCGAGTTCGAGCTGGAGACGAAGTCGTGAGCGAGCGAGTCGCCAAGCTGCGGGCTCAGCGCGCTGTTCAGCGCGGGTACGCCACACGTTCATGCGGTACGTGCAACGCTTGCTGCACAGTGCTCGGCGTCGCAGAGCTCGACAAGCCTGTAGGCGAGCCGTGCAAGCACCTGGCAGCCAAGGGCTGCGGCATCTACGACCGCCGGCCGAAGAGCTGTCGCGAGTACCACTGCCTCTGGCGTTCTGGGCTCCTCGATGGCCCTTCGCGTCCCGATCGACTCGGCATCGTGATCGACGTCTCGAACGACAAGGCGGACTTGCTCTTCGCGCGCGAAGTGCGCCCCGGCGCCATCGAAGAGAAGCGATCCGTGCTCGACAAGATCGCGCACGACATCAACGTCGTCATCGTGCTCTTGAAGACAGGTGACGAATGGCGAAGCGCCATCGGCCCAACCGAAAAAGTGCAGGAGTACCTCAGGTACGCACGTCGAAGACTTCAACTCGCAGAGGGACAGCAACCGTGAACAACTATCTTCGTGGCTCCCTTGTCGGTCTCACGCTCTCGCTCATCGCGTGTGGCGGTAGTGCTTTCTCGTCTGGTTCGACGTCAGATGCCAGCAGCAGCAGCGACGCACTCGACGATGCGCTCGAAGAGAGCGATGCAGCAAAGAGTGATGCTGCGCCAGACGCTGTAGGCCAGCACGATGCTCCGCAGGAAGCAAACAGCGCAGATAGCTCAACGCCCGGCGATAGTAGTTCGCCCGACGCAGCTTCCGATGCCTGCACCGAGTACAATCACAACGACGGCTTCGGGATCTACTTCCCCGACTGCACGAAGTGCGGGTACAACTCGGCGTCGCTCGCATTGAGTGCTTGTCAACTCTATGCGGCCACGAAGAACATCAGCGCGACTTGCCAACCGGTTGGCTGCGGCGGCTACGGTCTGATGGTGAGCGCAACCGCTTGCTACACCTGGGTCTATCAGGGCGGTACGGCAGGCTACGTGGAGCTGGCCTTCAGTGGCGGTTGCTTGTGCAACAGCGCGGGCGGGGCCATGACCTACGGACAGTGCCAGTAGGAGGGATCATGTTGAAGCTCATCGCGCTCATGCGTGACTGGCTCGTGATGGCAGGCAGTGAAGAGCTGTTCGATCACTACTGCGGCTACACCGCAGCCGACGTCGTAATCGCCATCGACGAAATGTACCCAGGCGGCTGCGGCGGATGGCTCCTCGACTTCAACAACAGTTCGAGAAGCCTCGATCTTCTCATCGTTCGGTGAGTCGTGGAACGCATCAAGTACGAGTTCCAAGTCTTCGTCATCCTCCGTCTCACCCGCGAGGAGGCAAGCACCCGGGCCAGGAATCGAAAGTGCCCGAACCGAGCATCATTACGATCGCCGCTTTGGAGAGCAGCTCATCAGAACGGGAGAGGGCTTGTCTGATGCCACGCAAGCGCTGGCCCCACAAACCGATCTGCACGACGACCACGTGCTACTGCCTCGACGAAGGCGAGGGCGATCCAATCTGCGATTGTGGCAATCCAGGCTGGGCGTGCCGCTGCGCTGAGATCGCTGCCGAGAGCGGCGAGGATGTCCACAGAATCACGACTGCAAAAGAGGAGCGCTGGTAATGAGCTACGGAGTCACCGTCAAGTTCAAGTACAGCAAGGACAAGCAGCCTTGGATGGACGTCAACGACGTCGTGAAGATTCACGACACGTTCGATCTGCCCGAGTCCAACTTCGTCTACGAAGTCTACAAGGAAGCGATGGCGCGCATCACGACCAAGGTCGCATGTAGCAAGTGCAAGACCAAGAACGATGCAGACGCCAAGCACTGCAAAAACTGCGGCGGCGCGCTCAACCCGATCACGTCGAGCTCAAACCGTATCGATCTGCCAGAGAACAGGCTCTGGTGGAGTGGCAACCACGCAAGCGACAGCTTCGAAAGCGTCGCGCCGTTCATCCACGGCAGGCTCGAAGCGTTTTTCGTGGGTGAAGACGGAGAAGTCTTCGGTGGCGCCATCATCGAGGACGGCAAGTACATCAAGTGCAGTGTCGAGATGACGCTGGTGCCCGAATGACGATCAGGTTCTACGTCCGCGTCGTCGAGCCCGGACAGTCGGAGGGCAAGATACGTGTCGTCGAGCGCGACGACTCGTTCAGCTTCGACCAGATCTTGGCCAAGGGTCGCGAGCTGATGACAGAGAAAAACGTCAGCTCCGTCACCATCGACTCGACTCAGTGCAGCCTCGTGCTTCTCCACCACAACGATTTCAACGGTTCGCTCATCATCGGCTCGCCCAAGCCGAACAGGCGAAGCTGGGGTCGCACGTGGAACGGTGCCAAGGAGAGAAACTTCGGCAACAACGTCCGCGTGCTCACGCGCTGGCACCCGGAGAAGGGTTACGCTGCCTACGCCATCTACAACGGTCGAGTGCTCAACCGACTCGACGCGACCAGCGAGCACGATGTGGACGCGAAGTACAAACTGCTTTGCGACTCGTGGAGACGCGCAAGCCCGAGCAACCTCAAGGACGAGGCGCAAGACGCCCCGCAGTGGACCGAAACATGAGCGAAGCCAACACACGCGCGTGGATGGACGTTCGTGACACGGTCGACCCCGAGCTTAGGGAGCGACTGCATGGTGCGCTCGAAACGCTTTACGAGGTTGCGCACCTACTCAACTGCGAGATCGGTCACGTGCAAAGCGGCGTGAGCGGCTTGCAAGACGAGCTTGAGAGCGCGAGGGCCGAGACGGAGGAAGCCGAGCAGAAGGCGACCGTCGCAGAGGAGAGGCTCGAAGAACAGTTGCAGACCACGTCCGAGATCGACGCCACGAAGCTCGTCGAACGGATCGAGGAGCTGGAGCAAGAGAACACTAAGCTGCGCGAGAAGATCGAGGCGCAAGCGAGTCTATCCGAGGACATTCGCTTCGCCGTGGGCGACGTGCTGGCGATGAGTCGCAAGCTCGTGTCCAAGTGCGAGGCCGCCGGCATCAAGCCTGCGCACGTGCGCGAGGCACGACGGAGTAGGCGATGAAGAAGCAACGTGGTGATGCGTTCGGACGAGATTTGCGGCGGGAGATCGAAGACGCTGCTGCGGCGGGAGATCGAAGACGCTGCTGTCATCGCTGACATGGAGCACGACGTCTCAGCCTACTGGGATTGAACGAAAGGCATGACCATGCGCATCCTCCTCAACTCCTTCAACACCGACACCGAGCACGATGACTTCGGTCGCTACGCGATCGTCAACCTCAACGACGAATCGATCAAGCTCATCGCAGCTCGTCGTAAGATCTTCCTTGCGGCGAGAGAGCAGGACAAGAGTCTCCACGAAATGTACTTCTGGGACGGCCACGCCGAGTTCTACGGAACAAACTTCGGACGCACCGAAGACTTCGATGACGACGGTGTCGAGGAGGCATTCGACCAAGCGCTCAACGAAAAAGAGTGGACCGAAATCGACGACGACTTCGACACGGAAGGCGAAGAAACACACCCGACGTCGCCCGATCGCACCGACTGCGACCAGATGATCATTCGCGAAGAAGGTGTCGCGTGGTACGCCGTGTGCCACTACGGCGACAGCGCGACCACGACGACATGCATTCCGTACAAGCATCTCTTCGAGGACAAGTTCTGATGGCCAAGCGCAAAGAAGTCAGCGAGCTACTCGAAAGTCGTCGGCGGTTCGTTTACTTCGTCCCAGCCGAAGGCGGTTACATCGAGGGACGCGGCTACCGTCCTTCAGTCGTGTTCGAGCACGAGCCGGGTCACTTCCCGGTCGGGGATTGGCCCTACGAAGGCAAACCCGGCACAAGCGCACCTTGGTTCTGGGGCCACGACTACGACAAGGCCGTAGAGATGGCCAACGAGATGAACAAACGCCTTGGTATCGACGAGCGTGAGGCTGCCGAGATCGTTGCCTCATCGATGCGCGTCAGTGGAGAGACACGTCATGGCAAGCGCTAGCGATCCGCTCCGGGCAAGTGCCAAGCGCCGCAAGAACAAGAACGCGCCGCAGCCCGACAGGTGCGAGTGCGGCACGAAGACGAACAAGCACGCCGATAGTTGCCCCGCGATGTTCGGGGCGTGCGGCGACTGTCCTGTCTGCGGAAGTCTGAGCCCGTGGCGCTGCGGCCACATCGACGAGGACGGCAACGTCATCGACGACGAAGAGGATTGAATGGCGAACGATCTGCTCATCATCGACGACGAAGATCTCGTCCGTAGAGCTGTACGTCGCATGCTCCGTGACGAAGGCTTCGAGCTCATCCACGAAGCATCGAACGGACAGGAAGCACTTGAGCTTCTCAAGTCTCTCGCGGCTCGCAAAGAGCTGCCGCGTCTCGTCATCACCGACTGCGACATGCCGAAGCTGGATGGCATTTCGATGGTCCGCGAAATGCGAAAGCTGCCCGAGCTTTCTAAGGTGCCGATCATTGTCTGCTCCGGCGACGAAGGCAACGGTATCATCGCTCACCAACTCGGCTTGTTGTTCTTCCACAAGGGTATCGATGACCCTACCGCGCTCAGGAAGCACGTGCGCTCAACGCTTGGAGGCTCTGATGCCTGACATGATTGCGCTTCTGAACGAGGTCGAGCGCGCTCTACCTGACATGACGTGGAAACCCGTGTCACCGCCGTCGGAGCTTCTCGACCGCGACAAGACCATCAAGGTCTACGAAGGGCACGGCTCGTGGGTCATCACGGTGATGTCGTTCAGCGGCTCCAAGGGCTACGACGGCACGGCGGTCAAGGATGGAACGGTTCTGAGGCTGACCCGCGAGCTGGCGCAGCAAGCGTTCGCGGCAGCCGAGAAGTGGTGCTTCCTGGCCGGCATCGATCCTGCCTGAGCGGGAACGACAAGGAAGCCACGAAGGAGGCGTCGGCGCGAACGGTTCGTGCTTGACGAGCGTAGTGCAAACGGTTATGCCTCTCTAGCGAGACACATGGGCATCCCTAAGAAAGGCAGTCGCAGGGTGGAGGTGGACGGGCGGGCCTACTGGTTCCTCGTGAAGGAGACGAACGTCCCCGATCACCGCGACCAGAAGGAGCTTTCGGTCACGGTGCAGGAGGACACGTCCAGGCCCGGCAACGTCCTTCAGTTCCGCGCGGCGTACGGCTTCCCAGTCACGCCAGAACTTGTGTCGGGCACGATCCGGCACGCCATCAGCAAGGGTTGGGTGCCGTCGAAGCGCGGCAGTGCGTTCACGTTGGAGTGGCGCGACGGCTTCGGCTGACAAAGTAGGTGCCACTATGGAGACGATCGATTTCATCCCGCACGAGCACGACTTCATTGGTTGGGCGCTCTGCGAGCTTCTGGGCAACGACAAGAAGTTTCGCAAGATTCTTCCCGAGGGCTCGAAGCCGGTTTTTCAGGTCGAGGTGAAGCTCAACGGCGTCGAGGTGAGCTTCACTCAGCTCTGCAAGTTGCTGAGCGAGAACTACGATCGCGCCGTTCGCGAGCACGCTATCGAGCTGCTCAAGGAGCGGCTCAGCAAGATCACCGACGTGATCTATCGCATCGAGCAGCACGTCGTCGGTGTGGCGCGCGAAGAGTTCGACATTCATTCCGAAGACTGAGAGGAGGACACATGGCCAAGAACAGTAAAGACGCCTACGGCGCGTCCGGGCACTCGAACCTTCTGACGTTCGATCCCGCGAAGCTCAAGATCATCGACGACCCGAAGCACCCGCTCTACGACAAGCGCGTGAACCGGCCCATCGACGAGGGCATGGTCGAATCGATCATGCAGTTCGGCGTCAAAGAGCCGATCATCGTCTGGAAGGACCCGGAGACCGGTGACGTGTGCGTCGTCGCAGGTCGGCAGCGAACCAGGAACAACATCGAAGCCAACAAGCGCTTGGTGAAGCGCGG
>Ga0209040_10003738_pt1 | contig 11621 bp, 11 predicted proteins | sample BogFormECP12_OM3_FD_188240 | JGI IMG/M metagenome (GOLD analysis project Ga0209040, IMG submission 188240) | Bog forest soil microbial communities from Calvert Island, British Columbia, Canada - ECP12_OM3 (SPAdes) (version 2) | ecosystem: Environmental > Aquatic > Freshwater > Wetlands > Bog ... | reverse complement strand
ATAAGGGAGCGCTCAAACAGCCCAACGATGACGCCAAATGCGCCGCTTAAATCCGCTCGGCGGCGAACCTGTGGGACTGTGGGCAGCGCTGCCGCGCTGCCCACAGTCCCACAGGGGAACAAAAGCAGAAGCAGCGGACATTTGATATGCTGCCAAAACCGGACAAGCTAATTCGCTATCGACAGTACAATATAAGGTAGCTGTCGGTAGCACACGATCTGTCCGGTAGGTCCCGCCCTCTTGGAGGGGTTTGGATGGGCCGGACGGAAGCCCTTCAGGGGGTGCCGGTGGGCGGCACTGGCGCCACGAGCGCCGCGCAAGGGTGGTGCGCACCGCAGGAAGCGCGAGCGCCGGCCCCCGCTCGGCATGATGCTGCATCAGGACGGCTCGCGCGACGCGCGGCTCGAGGGGCGCCCGCCGCTTGATCTCATCGTCACGCTCCACGATGCGACCGGGGAAATCCATTCGGCCTTCCTTGGCGAGGAGGAGGGGACGGCCTCGACCTTCCGGGCGCTGACGCTTGGCGTCCAGACCTTCAAGCGCGGTTGGGGTCATGCCGACCCGACCGAAGGCGCGAGGAGCCTGCCGTTCGCGCAAACCACAACCCGCCGGATGTTTCGGCGCTTGTCAACAATCATCGTCTCGACGTCTTGCGCCGAAGCGCGACAACGAACGACCGCCCCACTCCGGGCACGTTGCGCTTGACGACGTAGCTCAGCCCCTCGCCGCGCCGGACCGTCGCGAGAAGGCCGCGCGCAGCGAGCTGTCGCTTGAGATCGAGCGCTGCATTCTTCCCGCCGGCGATGGACTGGAATCGCGCGTCGGCCAGCCAGTACTCCGGCTGGCCTCGATGCACGCCGATGTAGCCCCGGGGATCGGCGATCTTGCGCTGCTCGGCCGCGGACGACCACGCGCGGACAAAGCTTGCCGCGTGATCCCGGAGGTATTTTCGCAGGCGGTCAAGGGGCCGCAACGCTTCAACGGCGGAGCTGACAGAACCGCGCGTAGAGGCTGCGCCCGGAGACGGCGCGCCGGCGATCCCGTACTCGCGGTCGACGAAGGCGACGTGGTCTCGCTGGCAGGTGAGCAACGCCGCCAGCACCTCCTCCTCGGTGAAGGGCAGGATCTCGTATCGGACTGCCAGGCAGGCAGCGGCGTGCATCGTGGCAAAGCGATCAGAGACGCGCGTCAGATCGCGCCCGGTCCGAGACCGGATCCTCTCCGCCTCGGTCAAATATCGATCGCGACGCGCGCACAAGAATGCCTCCAGGCGAGCGCGGCGCTCCGTGAGATCGGCGGCAAACCGGCGCGCAAAAACCCGACCGACGACACCGTGACAATCCGACGCCAGTCCGCGCAGCAGCGTCGAAAACTGTCGGAACTCCGCCGGGCTGTCGATGCCTTCGAAGAAGTATCGGCATCCCCTGGGAGGGCCGAGCTCCATCAGCCGGTCGACATAAGCCTCGATCGACGTGATGCCCAAGCCCCTCAGGCGCCTCGCCAACGAAACATTGTCGGTGCTGAAGAGCGGCGTGCAGTAGGTCTCATGTCGCAACGCCGTCCACCGGCCCTTGCCCTGGCCCTGCATGATCCTCATGATCGCGATGACGTCGTCTTTCGCCGCATTCTGCATGTCGTCGAGGAAGAGCAGCGTGTCAGTGAACGCCGCGGCCACGACCTCCAAATTGTTCGCGGTGTTGTTCCAGCTGACGCCCAGCCCCAAGCGATCCTTGGGGTCGGAACTCCCACCCCAAGCAGACGAAGCCACCTTCCCTATCGTTGTCTTGCCGAAGCCGCCCGTGCCGACCAACTGCACTCCCGGGGGCTCCCAGCCGAAAGCCGCGCACACGGGTCCGGTGAAGCTCAGGGCGAGGCCGGCGATTGGCCGAGTCTTTCCGCGGCACCGCTTGACCATCTCTTTCCAGCCCTTCCGTGTCCCGGCGCAACGCAATTTCTGGTGAAACACCGCGTATCGCGGATCGAGATACAGTTCGACCTCCGAGCGGCCCTCGGGCACAGGCCGTCGGGAAGGACGAAGACGTCATCGCGCAGGCCGATCTTCGTAGCGACCTCGAAGCTCGGATCCTCGCGCGCTTGCTCCTGGGCGCGGCCGATGAACTCCTTGATCGCCGGCTGCGTCAGCAGCGGTTCGCCAAGCCGCGTCAGAATGGTCAGTTCCGCCGGGTTCGCGCCGCGCAAGCCGTCGACCTTGAGCAGCGCAGCCTTGTCGCGCACCTTCACTTTGAGGAAGCGCTCCCCCACTTCGTCTTCGCCGACGCCGAGGAACTCGATCCGCCACGTATGGGGGGGTGCGCCTCCCTGTCGACCGGCGGGCGTTTCCTCGGCCGCGTCGTCGTCATCAATGTGTTTGGCCAAGCCATCTGCACTCTCCGTTCGTCGGCGCGCGCGTCGCTATTCTCGCGCGCATGCCCGATACCCGTGGTGTTTACCCATGCGTCGGATTCAAATTGTTCGCCTTGACCGACTACGCGCCGATTCCACGTAGTCCGCTCGCGCTCGCGATCTGTCTGGCGATGGCATCGAATTCTGTCGTCACGGAAATGCTGTCGATGAAGCGAAAACACGTAGACGTATAGATGTTCGTGAAAGCGAGGTCGCGGAGTCGCTAGGTTCTTGAACAACACTAGGGCGCTCTGCGTGCTCGCGTGTTTCCAGCGACTGCGGGTGTTTGCGCAGGCGTCTCTTTTTCATGTAGGCGTGTAGGCAAGTAGGCAATTGCGACGTGAATCGACCTGGTGCGGGGAGACATGTTTTGTCGATCCGCGCGAACGAATACGCTCGCGCGACGGCGACTTCCAATGCCAAGCTCGAGTTCGTTTTCAGCGCTTCTGCCCGTCGACGGCAGGGTCGCCACGGATAGCGGCCGAAATCTCGTCGCAGCTGGCAGATCAAAGCAATCGCGCTCCGCTCATCAGTTCGGGACATTGCCCAAAGCCTGGATCAAGCGTCCGCGGATTGGAGACCAGCCATGTTCGTCGCGGGGCCCAATCTCAAGGCGAAGAGTCGCCGTCTTCGCGTCAAGGACCAGCGACAGTTCCGAGCCGTCCATGTCGACGAGCAGCGTCCGACTCCAATCGATCCGGCCCGCGGGGCCCTGCGTCGCTTCTCGCGACGCGGCTGGGGGCCGGCGGTCGACGCTGCTGCTCATCGCTCCGACTTGTTCCGAAACGGCCTCCTCCAACTCGTCGGAGTCGTCGCCTTCCAGCGCGCACGGAATGTCGCCCGCACATAGCGCAAGGTGAATCGCGTCGACGCCGCCGCCGGCTTTTATGCGCGAAACAATTTCCTCGGGAAGAGCATCTTGGCGCAGGAAATGCTCGAGGACCTTAGCGTACTTTCCGGCGCGATTGCGCATTTGCGCTGACGTCGCTCGCGTCGTGAAATAGACGACCCATTTCATGACGTTCTTATCCTTCGGCTTCTGCCGGGACCTGCGCCAGAAACCTTCGGCCTTGAATCTCCGATATTCCGATGGGCATTGCGACAAGAACATTCCCACACGATAGGTGCGGCTCAGAAATTCGTACAGTCGGTCTCGGTATCCCCCTTCGGAAGAGGCGAGGGTCTCGAACGATATCGCCGCGAAGAATTCAGCCACTTCGTTTGCCGCAGCTATTGCGTCGGTTGGCTCCAGGGTGAGGTTGTTTCCTTTGGTCGCGAACGCCGACGGTGGTTCGCTCTCGTATACATCCATGTCTAGCTCACCTTCTCCGAATCGTTCGTAACGACAATTTCGCAGTTCGGGCCGGTGCCCAGACTGCTCCTCGGCCGCGTCGCTCGGCGCGGTCAGCAAATGCTGCGATCGCGCGCGCGCCGAAGAGCCGAAGAGGACGAGATCAGCGCTCTGGGACAATTCGGCCTCCGCGACGCCGCGCCCCGAACAAAAATGGGAAGTCCTCGAAGCGGTGACGCGTCCACCAGCGAACAAGCTCGACCAATCGATCGCGCGGCAGCGGATAGGGGAGCGCAGGGCGTTTTCCGGTTCGGCGTCCGGGCCGGTGGTAGGTCACAAATTTTTGCGCATAGGAAAGCTGGCGTTTGGGATCGTTCAGATTCTTGACGAGGAGCGGCATTGCTCGACCTGATTTCGCTAGCTTCTCCTCAAGCGCATCCCAAGCCTCTGCATCGACGCCGATCGCGAGCGCGTGAACGTGGAGGATCCAAATCTGCTCTCTTGCCTTCCACGCTGCTTCCGTGCCGCCGATCACGATCGAGTTGCCGAAGCCGCTGCGCCGCATTTGCGCCCGCAATCGGTCGTGCGCCCGCTTGACGCTCACGTTCTCGAGCGAACCGTGGGTGATCGTTTCAAGATAGATCGTCGCCAGTTCGAGAGTCCCGCCGCGTACCTTGGCGACGCGGCGCATCTCGCCTCTGAAACGGCGGCGAAACCGACGGGCGCACTCAAAGCAAGGCACCGAGCCGCATGGCGCGTCGCTTCTGCACGCCTCGATGACAGCGGCGATCGCAGGCTCCCGATCCATCAGCGCGGCGACGCGTCTCTCATTTTCCGCCGCGGCTTCCGCCGGCGTCTCCGCGACCCAGTCGCGCTGCGTCTCTGGCGTTCTGGCGAAGCAAGTCATCGCTTCGGCTTCGTCGCCGCGGCGATTACCGCCGCCTCGGCGCCGGGAATCGACGAGAACTCGCGGAACTTGCCGGTGGCGTTCATCGTGGTTCCCGTAAGCGGAGGTGAGCTGGCGGTTACGGGCCGTCGTGGTGGGCCGGCGGGCGTTGCTCATGACGCGCTCCCCTGGGCGAGCAGCGCCTCGAGGGAGGCGAATAGGACGACGCGCCGGCGCCCAATCCGCGCCGTCTCGACGCGCCCGGATTTGATCAGGCCCCACATCGTCGTCCGCCCGACACCGATGAATTTGCACGCGGCCTTCACCGTGACAGCCAAGGGCCTCGGTGCCTCGGGCGCGGCGCCGGAATTCAACTCGATCATATTGTTCCTCATATGGGCTTCAGCTTCGCGGCGAGAGCGGTCCCGGTCATGGGCCGCCCCTCGGCCGTTAACGGCATCAAGAATGTAAATTGCCACCCAGTCCACATGTTTAATTCGGTCGATTCGCAGGGGCCGGCGTCCGATTTGGCGTCCGATTTCGCCGTCAGCGAAATCGACCTTCGGCCTACAGAAGGCCTTTGAAATGTCAGCGCAATCGCTTTAGCGAGGATCGACCGGTTCGCGCAGGAATCGGCGCGGCGCGACGCTTTGCGAAGAAATCTTCGACGCAGTCAGAAGGCGGCGCTAGACGTCATGTTCGCGGGCTGAGCCGGTGGCCCGCCCTTTCGTGCAGGTAAGAACGAGGGTTGCTCGGGCGGACCGAGCCGAGCCTCATGCACGGAGGGCGGACCATGGGAAAGCATGGCGAAGCTTTTGTGGCTTTCGATGTCGCCAAGAAGAAGCACGCCGTGGCGATCGCGGAAGCGGGCCGGACCGGGGAAGTCCGGTTTTTCGGCGACGTCGAGAACAGTCCGCTGCCGATCGAGCGGACGATCAAGAGATTGGCGGAGCGATACGACCGGCTGCAAGTCTGCTTTGAGCCTGGGCCGACGGGATACGGGCTTTATCGGCAAGTCCGAGCTCTCGGCCACGATTGCCTGGTGGTCGCTCCGGCTCTGATCCCGAAACGGTCGGGAGAGCGCATCAAGACGAACCGGCGCGACGCGGTCACGCTGGCGCGATTGCACCGGGTCGGCGAACTGACGGGAGTCTGGGCGCCCGACGCGGCCCACGAGGCGGTGCGCGACCTTGTGCGAGCCCGCGAGGCGGCGTCGGACGACCTTCGCCGCAAACGTCAGCAGCTGCTTTCCTTCCTGTTGCGCCACAGCCGCATTTACAGCGCAGGCGGCCATTGGGCGCTGGCGCACCGATGCTGGGCAGCAAATCGTCTTTCAGGAAGGGATCAACGCGATTGAAGATGCTCTTCAACGACTGCGTCGTCTCGAGAGGCAACTCGCCGCCATCGTGCCCGAGTGGTCCATGGCGCCCGTCGTCGAGGCCTACCAGGCGATGCGCGGTGCCTCGTTTCTCGTCGCGGTGACCTTCGCCGCGGAGATTGGCGACGTACGACGGTTCGATACGCCACGACAGCTGATGCCTTTCCTCGTCCTTGTCCCGGCGGAGAGCTCGACCGGCGACACGATCTGGCGGAAGGGCCTCACATTGGCCGGCAATCGACGTGCTCGGCGGGCGCTTGTCGAGGCGGCCTGGACCTATCGTTATCCCGCAAGGATCAGCGAGACCTTGAGGGGCGCGGATCGAAGGGCTCCCCAAGTCGGTGCGCGACATCGCGTGGAAGGCGCAGGTCCGTCTATGCGCTGGCGCGACCTCCTGTCCGATGGCCCACAGGAACGCGGCCATCTCGCGGGCAATCGCAGCCACGACGATGGGGAGCTTCTTGCCCGTGGCGCGGCGATAGCGGGCGTAAGTCTCTTCTCGCCGCTGCCCAGAGCCGGGAGCGGAGCACCGGTGGGGAACTCCCGTCGCTAGCCCGATCTATTCATGACGCGAGGGGTTTGGCTATGCGGTCGGGTAGGTTCGAGTGGAGACGCGTCTGGACGTTCGGCGTTTTTGACCGCGGGGACAACTGCACTTTCCGAACGCGTTGGAGGGAGGAGACTGGGCGACAGGGGCGCATGCCCCGCTGTTCAGGGACCGCGCGGCATGAGGGCGGCGGGCAGAGAGGCGAAGAGATCGGCGTGCGGACAGGCTGCGGCGAAGGCCAAGCGGACGCGGCTGGCCATTTCGACGACGCGGGCGGCGATCTTGATGAGCTTGAGGCGCAAGGTGGCGAACTCCGCCTTGGCGAGGTCGCGGGCGGCGGGAATGGCGTCGCGGACAGTGAGCATCAGCCAATAGGCGGCGGTGTGCAGGACCAGACGGGCCTGATTGGCGAGCGCCGAGCGGCAGGACGTGCGATCGGAGGCGAGCTGAGCCTTGTGCAGCTTGATGAGATTTTCCGCCTGGGCGCGCGCGCAATAGAGGCTTTCGTACAGCCATTCGGGCGCGCCGCAGTCGAGATTGGTGACGATGAAGCGAATGTCGAGGCCCGAGCCGCGTGGCCTCGATGCGGGCGACGGCGCGCCGCTCCCTGTGCCAGGAATCGGCCCTGTGGCGCGTTTCGGCGAAGCCGCGCACGACGTCCTTGTCGGCGATGGCGCGCTCGGTGCGAACCCTGTCCGCCGTTTTGTCGACTTTCTTGGAGAGCGGCTTGGTTCCGGGAAGGCCGAACACATAGTCGACATCGTTGTCTTCGCACCAGGTCATCGCCTCGGGCCGGGCGTAATGGCCGTCGCCGCGGAACAGAATGCGCGTCGCCGGCCAGCGCGTGCGGATGCGGCGCACGAGCCGGCGCAGATGGGCGCGAACCTCGACGCCCGAGGGCGTCTTGCCGGGACGCAGGATCACCGCAACCGGGCGGCTCTTCTCGGTGTCATAGACATGGATCGGCAGAAAGCAGCGCTCGTCGTAATGGGCGTTGAACAGCGAGAGTTGCTGATGGCCGTGCGCCACGTCGCAGGTGTCGTCGATATCGAGCGTGACGCGCGACGGCGGCGTCGCGTAGGACGCCATCCATTGATCGACCAGCGCGTAGGTCAGGCGGATCACGTCTTTGAGCTTCGGCGCATTTTCGAGCCGCGACAGGGTCGGCTGCGAGCACAGGTCGCGGCCGCTGTCGGGCAGCCGCCCGCAAGCCAGCTTGAACGCGGGGTCCGAGCGCAGGACATCGAGATCGTCGACGTCCTCGTAGCCGCAGCAGATCGCGAACACCCGGGCGCGGATCATGTCGGCGATCGTGTGGGCGATGCGCGTCGGATCGCGGCGATCGGGAACGCAGCGCGCCAAGCGCTCGGCCACGCCCAGACGCCGCTCGGCAAGAGAAAGCAGCATCACGCCGCCGTCCGAAGACACGCGTCCGCCGTCGAACGCGGCTGTGACTTTCTTGCCCTGGACGGCTGGAAACGAGAACAGCGGAATCGTATCGTCGGTCATGGCGGCCGGGGCTTGCGCGACAGCGCCAACAGGGTTGGCGTCAGCAACCAAATCCTACGCGATTCCAGCAGTTTATGCTACGACCGCCAGCCCGGAAAAGCCCGCCCAATGAATAAGACGGGTTAGCTCGCAGGCTACGCCGATGGCCGCGAAGCCGCGCGCGAGATCACTGAACGGATATCTCGTTGTACAATGATCGACGTCCCCACCAGGCGCTGGACCGCACGCCGCCGATGACGGTCTGGCGTGAGGCCATCGCCTGCGCCAAGGCTGTGGACATGATGGACAACGCCTCCGCGTTTCCCACATGCCAGCAGCCGTCCCACATGGCCTGACCCCGGGACACGCACTCCGGAACGGGTCCGTGCTATGTACACCATCTCTCTTTTTGGCTATACAGATGGCGGGCTAGTCCGCGTATAGGATGGCCGAGAGTCGGAGATACCCGACACATTGGGCGCACCCGAGGGCGAGTCGAATCGCGGCGTGCGGAGATACGTTGCGGCCAATGAGAATTGCGGCGCGGCGCGCGCGGGGTCTTGTGATCGTTAAGCGAACGCGGCTGGCGCGCAATATTGGAGAATCGACAGGGGCATCCTTCGCCGGCTATCTATTCTCCCCGCTGGTTGCCGCTAGCGCAACGAGCGGCGTCGGAGGTTACGATTGCGAGGGCGGCAGGAACTCATGAACGCGAACACCAAGAGTGGACGAAAGGACAAAAGCTACCGACCGGAAGCTCCATTTTTTCGACCTGCATGGACGGCCGTCACAAGTAGCCTTCGAATAGAACAATGTCGGTTAATTGGAGTCACGCAGTGCGTCTCGAAGAAGTTTTAACGGCGGTCTGGAGGTGCAAACTGATTACGACTGCCGCCTTTATTATGGTTCTGGCGGCATCGATGATTATTTTCGTTCTCACTACGCCCGGTTACGAAGCGGAGTCGCTTCTTTCGGTTGGGCAGACCGTTAACGGTCGAGTTACTGATAGTCGTCGGATAACCGAGGAGACTAGCGATCGGAATCTCGAAGACGAGGTGAACTCGCTTGTTCGGATCGCCTACACTTGGGATGTTCTGTCTGAAGCCGCGACTAAAGTTGGCATTACACGATTGTATCCGACCTTGGAACGCCCGGACTGGATGGCCACCAATATTGCCGCGTTGGCTGCGAAGGGTCGGTTCTTACTCGCTGGTTGGCGCGAAGGTATCGAAGTGCGTTTTCCCGGTGAGCCAAGCGCCGAGAACGGGACGCAATCAATCACTTTCGATTCGAAGGAGCCCGACCGGCATCTAACTTTGGCCGTTAACGCATTGACAAAATCATTGAAAATCGCTGTGGTTGGTAAATCCAATATGATAGACATCTCGTTTAAGCATAGTAATCCTGAGGTTTCATTTGAACTTGTTGACGCCTTAGACAAGGCGATAATTGCGAAAGAAGCGGACTTAGCTAAGCGTCCGAAAGTAATTGACTTTTTTGAGCAGCAGAAAAATCGATTGGAAGTTGAGTCTCGACGAACATCAAAGGAGCTGACCAGCTTTGCGATCGAAAACGGGATTTACTCTGCGGAAGACCAACGCGGACTGCTACTGAAACGGGCCAGTGAGCTCGCTACTGGCTTGGCTTCAACTCGCGGCTCAATTGCTGAGAGGGAAGGAGAAAAGCGCGCGCTTGCTGAAGAGCTGAAAACCCTCAAACCTGTGACCGCGTCCTCGTTTGTCTCGGGTGTTGTCAACAGTTTAGCGCCTAACGACCACTCTTCCTCCACGCGGGATCTGCCCACGAGTTCATCCGAGAATTCGTCGGTGTCCGACGATCCTCCATTGCTCCTGGTGAGAGTTTATCAGGATTCGATGGTAAATTTGATGAAATTGAATGCCGAACTGGCCGGACTCCACAACCTTGAGCAACGGCAGCAGCAAGAGCTCGAGGCCGCAAACAGGGATCTCAAAGTTCTATCGGCTAAGGAAGCGGAGTTCGAGAGATTGGAGCGGGCGGTTACGATTGCCTCATCAAACGCGGAGACGTTTGAGAAACGTGCCACTGACGAACTGATTGACGCTGAAGTCGCAGCTGCGAAGCTCACAAAGGTCACTGTAATTCAAGCGCCTACCGTACCATCCTTGCCCAGCTCTCCAACATTTCTGTTATATTTAATCGTAGGGATGGCTGGCGGGACTTTCATTGGTCTTGCGTTAGCTCTCCTGAAAGAGATGTTTAGTCGGAGAGTTGGCAGTACGATTGTTCCGCGTTCCGGCGGCGCGAGGCAGCCTGAGCTAGCCGGAGTTAGCCTACCCAGCGGTCATGGGCGGAGTCCTCAAAGAAGAATATAGCTACGACAGTTGTCAACGACCTATATGGAGAATAAACTCGCAACAGCTTGATTGCTCACTCGGGAGAACGTCTACCATTAACCATCACGGCCTTTTTGGAACAGCCTGTGCCATGCGCTTGTGAATTTAAATGGATGACTAATCCCACGCAAAGCCCCAGCGCCCAAGAATGGTGCATGATTGCCGCGGGAACACCGCTCGCGACGGAACAGAGGTCGCGGTCGTGCAGCCCGAGGATCGCCCCCCATGAGAGGCATACTGTGCAATATGCAGCGGCAAGCAGCGCGAGCGCTGGGATCCATGGTGACATTGCGATCCCCAGGCAGTTACAAAGGAGCGCAACGATCGGAAGAACTTGTCGGAGCTTCGGTCTAACAGCGTGTTTTGCGATTGTGCGCGCGCGTCCCTTGCCGTGACGAAAGTATTGCACTGCGAGCGCCCGTGGTGAGGGTCGCGGAACATAATCGATTGTCGCGCTGGCCGTCAGCCAGATAGTTCCGCCGGCTTTGCGCATGCGGATATCAAACTCGAAGTCCTCGTTGTGCGAAAACGCCTCATCATACCCACCGATGAGGCAGAAGCGCTCCAGATCGAAAAGCGCATGATGGCCGTGATCGACGAATTGAGACGAATAGGCACGCCGGTGCGCCGCTCCTCCGTTTCCCAATCGACTATTCTGAGCCGCGGCGGCGGCCTTTTGAAAGCAGCTTTCGCCGACTGCTCGCATGGACACCACGACGGCACTCGCGCCTGTCTGCTTCGCAGCAAGGATAAGCGACTCAACGAAATTCGGTGAATAAACCATATGCGCGTCAGCCCGGATTAGCCACTTCACCCGCTGCGCCATCGCGTGTCGCGCCGCCATATTAACGCCGATCGACTGTATCACACCCGGATTATCTACCAAATGGAGGCGCGATTCGTGTTTCATCATACCGCGCACAATGGCGCGCGTGGCATCCCGGCTCCCTCCGTCCGTCACCACGATCGTCAAGCCGGTGTCGGTCTGATCCAAGAGACTTTCGACGCAACGTCGGATCGTTTTCTCCTCGTTGAGTGTCGGGACTACAACCACGCAGTCCGTCTTCGTCAGATCGAGATCGAGTGCGTTTTGCATTCACATCTCCATTGAGCGTTCAAATTCACCGCAGATCAATCGCAACGCGCGGTTACTATCCCGCATTTCTCACAGAGCGGCTGGGTTTGTCGCGGCCCGACGATAAACGCGCAGCAGTCGTGTTGTGGACGAGCGCGCCCTTGGCGCCGGTTGCGCG
>Ga0209040_10003737_pt1 | contig 11623 bp, 13 predicted proteins | sample BogFormECP12_OM3_FD_188240 | JGI IMG/M metagenome (GOLD analysis project Ga0209040, IMG submission 188240) | Bog forest soil microbial communities from Calvert Island, British Columbia, Canada - ECP12_OM3 (SPAdes) (version 2) | ecosystem: Environmental > Aquatic > Freshwater > Wetlands > Bog ... | reverse complement strand
GGTGAAGAAGAAGCACTCGTTGTCGCGGCATTCCGCCCAGAGCTGAGGTGCCTCGGGTGAAAGGGCATCTTCGGTCGCGGTGACGGAGGGGAGCGGCTCGTACTCGACGGCGATGCGCTCCGCCGCGTCCTTGGCGAGATCCACGCTCTAGGCGACGGGCTCACCGACGAGCATCGCGCGGTCCTTCGCCAGCGCCGGGCGCGGCGGCACGAACATCGGCGAGCCGTCGCGGCGCTGGCGCGGAATGACCGGGCGAGGCACGCCGAATTGCTCCGACGCCCGGTCTTCGCCGGTCAGCACCGCCAGCACACCAGGCATCTGCCGGGCTGCGCGGATGTCGACTGAGCGGATGCGCGCATGCGCATGCGGCGAGCGCAGAACGTAGGCGTGCGCGAGGCGCGGCAATATGAAGTCGTCCGTGTAGCGGCCGCGACCGGTCAGCAGACGCGGATCTTCGGTGCGCGGCACCGCCTGGCCCAGCGCGAATTTCATCGAACCTCTCCTATCCCCCCTGACTTTTCCAAGAGTTCAACACGCGTCGGTTCCGGAGTGTCAACGCGCTGCCGGCGAACATAGGTGGTCCTCGGGCGCAGCCCAGCCGGGTTCGCAGGACGTGCATGGTCGTCATGGCCGGACTTGATCCGGCCGTCCACGTGCCTATGCCGGCGACCGCCAAGATCGGCGCTGAAAAAGGCCTGGATCACCGGGTCGAGCCTGGTCGAGCCCGGTGATGACGAACTTGGTTGTGCGAGCTCGAGCAACCGAGCCTGATTCTCGCCGCAAAGGCGTAAACTCGTCTACCGGGACACGACAGGAGGTCGTTCGGTATGGCTGAGCCACACGGTCCGCGCCGCGGCGCGGAGGTCAATCTTCGGCGGCTGGCGCGATCATCCCCTCGTCGATCAACATCGCCGGCATCGGGCGTTTGGTCTTGACGCCCAGGCTCCTGATGCGCTCGCCGACGGACAACGCATTGCCCCGCCCGGTAGAAAGCCGCTTCACCGCCTCATTGTGAGCGCTCAATGCCGCCGCGATCTTCTCTGCGACGCCGTTCAAATCGCAGAGGCTCATGCTCACCTTGTCGCAAAGGTCGCCGGCCAGTCGGGCGATTTCCTGCGCATTCTGCCCCTGCAATTCGTAACGCCAGATCGAAGCCACCGTGCGCATCGTCATCAGCAGGGTCGAAGGCCCGACCAGCACCACCCGGCGATCCCAGGCATAGGTAAAGAGCTCGCGTTCGCGCACGAGAGCCGCAGCGAGCGCGCCTTCGATCGGCACGAACATCAGCGCGCAATCATGTGCCACGAGCTTATCGTTGTCCTGATACCGCTTGCCGGCCAGCTCGTCGATATGCGCCTTGACGTCCCGTAGGAACCGGTCGCCGGCGGCGATCCGTTCGGCTTCCTCGCGAGCGGCGATCAAACGCTCGTATCCGGTTAGCGGAACCTTCGAATCGATGATCATCGTGCGCTGCTCGGGAAGCATCACGATGATGTCCGGCTTCTGCACCCCACCGGCGTCGCTCCGCAAACCCAACCCGCGTCCCTGCGAAATGTACTCCCGGCCCTCCGTCAGGCCCGCCGCCTCGAGGATGCGTTCGAGGGCGAGCTCGCCCCATCGGCCGAGCAGCTGCGAATCGCCTCGCAGGGCCTTTGCCAGACCGTCCGCCTGGGTGCCGATCGCATGGCTCGTTTCGACGATCAGCTTGATTTGCTCCTTGAGCGAGAGAACCTCGCGGGCTTCGGTCTCGTAAGCGCTTTCGACCTTGTTCTGGAAATCCTGAATGCGCTCGCGCAGCGGATCGAGAATTGCCGCCAACTCCTTGTGCGAGCTCTCAGATAGTTCCGATGCATTCGCCTTGAGAACTCGGTTCGCGATATTCTCGAATTCGGTCGTCAGTTGTTTTTGCATGTCGGCGAGTTGCATGGCTTGGCCAGCGATCTTTTCTGTTAGAGCGCTCTCGCGCTCCTTCAGCCGGGCAACTTCGGCCGCCGCCGCCTTCGCTTCCAACGCCGCAGCTCGGTGCTCGGTTTCGAGCTGATCGGAGCGGCTGCGGAGCGCGCGGCATTCCTCCGTCAGCCGCGCTACCTCTATTTGGCCTGCCATCAAAGCAGCCGAATCGGCGCTTCGTGTCGCCGGCCAGATGTGACGCCCGAGCCCGACGCCAGCAAGCGCAGCCGCGGCGGCAAGCAACCCACCGACGCCTATGAGAACACCGATGTCCATTTCAGCAGTTCGAATTGTTCCTGTTATGTTCATAGCGCAGAGCTACGCCGCGGTAAAGCGAAAACCGCCAGGCCTTAACTTCAGGTTTAGATTGGCGGGCGGAGAGCGCGCTATTAGCCGGGCCAGGCGGTGCCCCAACGGTCGGCATGCGCGACCTCTGCGGGCGGGCGGCGGGTCAAAGGACCGAACTTGTCGAGCGGCCAGCCGATTGGCATCAGCGCAAAGGTCGCGACATCTTCGGGGATGCCGAGCAGAGCTTTGACCTCGTCCTCGCAGCGGATGTGATTGGTCGTGATCACCGTGCCGAGGCCGAGGGCACGGCAGGCCAGAATGATGTTCTGGACGGCGGGGTAGATGCTGGCGCCGCGGATGCGGTCCATGTAGGAGACTTCGTCCTCCCAACGGACGGCGATGTCGGGCGGAAGCGCCTCGCGGGGCGGCAGCGCCGGGCGGCGGCCGCAGGGAAGGAGCAGCACAGGCGCCTCGCCCATATGCTGCCAGAGATAGGCGCCGGTCGCCATCAGGCGGGCAAACTGCCGCTCCGTCAGATGCGGCGGCCGACCTCGGGCGGTATACATCGCTTCGGCGATGTCCGAGGCCTTGCGATAGATCGCACCGAGCTTCCGTCGCTGCTCGGGATCGCGGACGACGATGAAGGCCCAGTTCTGGGCGTTGCCGCCGGACGGAGCGCGAATCGCCGCATCGAGAACCCTGGTGATCAGCTCCTCGGGAACCGGGTCCGGTTTGAGGCGGCGCAGTGATCGCGCCGAGCAGATCGCCTCGAACAGTCCGATTTCGGGCATCACACCGCCGTCAGCTCAGATCGATCGCGTAACGCTTCAATACTTCGAGCGGAACGACCTCGAGGGTCGCTTCATGGGTCGCCGTCAGCCTGACCCTGGGCGCTTTGCCGGCCTCGAATGCTTCTTTCCAGCGCTCGGCGCACAGGCACCAGCAATCGCCCGGCTTGAGCCCGGGAAAGCCGAATTCGGGCACCGGGGTCGACAAATCGTTGCCGGCGGCTTGCGAGAATGCCAAAAACGCGGCGTCGACCTTGGTGCACACGGTGTGCACCCCGAAATCTTCGGGTCCGGTGTTGCAGCTGCCGTCTCGATAAAACCCGGTCATCGGCTTGGTGCAGCATTCGGCGAGCCGCTCGCCGAAGACGTTGCGCGCATCGGTCATCGTCAGGGTCCCTCGCAGTTAGATTTCACGCCGGACGGCGCTCGGCGCGATCGGCAAGCCGGGCTTCGATCGCATCCCAAACTTTCGGCGCGATCTCGATGCCGTCGAGCCGCGCGATCTCTTGGATGCCAGTCGGCGAGGTGACGTTGATCTCCGTCAGCCAGCCGCCGATCACGTCGATGCCGACAAAGACGAGCCCTTGGGCGCGCAGGGTCGGTCCGATCGCGGTGCAGATCTCGCGGTCGCGCGGGGTCAGCTCGGTCTTGACCGGGCGGGCTCCGACATGGAGGTTGGCGCGCGCTTCGCCTTCGGGCGGCACCCGCATCACCGCGCCCATCGCTTCGCCCTCGACGAGGATGATGCGCTTGTCGCCCTGGCGGACCTCGGGCACATAGCGCTGCACCATCACCGGCTCGCGCTGGACCTGCTCGTACATTTCCAACAGTGCGGTCAGGTTCTCGTCGCCCGGCCGCAGGCGGAACACCCCGGCTCCGCCATTGCCGAACAGCGGCTTCAGGATGATGTCGCCATGCTGTCGCCAGAACGCCCGGATCTCGTCGCGGTCGCGGGTCAGCAATGTCGGCGGCATCAGCTCCCTGAAGCGCAGCACAAAGAGCTTCTCGGGGGCGTTGCGCACCGCGGCCGGATCGTTGACGACGAGCGGCCCGTCTTCCGGCAACAGCTCGAGGAGGTGCGTCGCCGTGATATAAGCCATGTCGAAGGGCGGGTCCTGGCGCATCAGGATCACGTCGACGCCCGCGAGGTCGAGCTCTTCAAAGGCGCCGAAGCGATGGTGATTTCCATGACGCCGGGCGACTTCGAGCGGGCGACCCCGCGCGTAGAGCCGCCCGTCGCGCAAGACCAGCGCATCGGGCAGATAGTGGTACAGGGCGTGCCCGCGCGCCTGCGCTTCGAGGGCCAGCGCAAAGGTCGAATCCGCGTCGATGTTGATTGTGTCGATCGGATCCATCTGGATCGCGACGGCGAGGGCCATGCCGACCTCCCGATAGGGATTTGCGACTGATATATCACGCCGCGGACGACAGGATCATAGTGCCGTAGCTCCGCGGGGCCCTCGTTTGTCCGGCAGGCGATGACGATCAGGGCTGGCGCTCTTCGCCGCGCGCGACCTGCCGTCGTGGGCCGCGCGAGCAAGCGACGGACCGCTCTCGGCGGTGCTGCGCGAGATGGCCAGCGGCTGGAACGAGGAGGTCGCAGTGCGCGGTCTTGTGGCGCCGCACGAGGCGGGTGCGCCGGCTCATCGTGTGCCGTTGGCCATAAATAACCGGGCCGAGCGGTTGGCCGCGTCCGCACACTTCGTCAACAAAAAGGCAATCCCGCCATTTTAGCGTCGGCGATTTACCTTTTTGAATCATTAAAATTAACCACGTTTTGAAATAAATCTGCCCGTCCTCAATAATAGTGGTCGTGTAGGCGAGCAATACGTCGAGGCGGCTTCGCTCCGCCTAGCTGAGCCGACGACAGTCCGGGAAATCCCCTGGTGCCGATAAAAGAGCAGATGGTGTTGACATCGGGTTTTTACCCTGTTTAGCTTGGGACGTTCCTCCCTGTCCTACCCGGATACGTCGATAACAATCCGGGACGACAACGATCTGCATTCCCCAGCCCATCCAATACCTTTGGCATGGCGACGTGACCGTTTTTCTCCGCGGCGAGGGAATGCCCAGCAAGAAGGAGACAACGTCGGATGCCCATGCATCTAACGATCGGGATTTCCCTCGCGCTTTTGGCGATGTCCGCCGGCGCGATGGCAAAAGTGCCGGAAAAAACCACGTCCCACCATCCCGGCCAGCCGCATGGCGCCAAACCCCAAAAAGCGGAACAGCGGACCGGCAAACCCCAGGCGGTTTCAAGGAAGGGGGCGCACAACCGATTGCCGGCGCGCTACGCGGCCCGCCATGACGCGCCGCCGCGACATCGCTACGTCGCGTCGCGCTCTGTGGCCGGTGACGGCGGAGGTCCGCCCGATCCCTATTTGGGTTCGGCAAATGCGTACGGAGGCCGGGAGATCGGCAAGGCAGCTTGGTATAACCTTGTCGGCGCTCATACCTCGACCGGCGAACGCCTCGACGCCGTCACCGCCACCGCCGCGCACCGCACGCTGTCGCTCGGCTCTTTCGCCAAGGTGACCAACCTCGACAGCGGGCGTTCGGTGATCGTCAAGATCAACGACCGCGGCCCGAGGACCCGTCGGTTTATCATCGACCTTTCGCCGCGCGCCGCCGATGAGCTCGACGTCAGACGGACCGGGGTGGCCAACGTGATGGTCGAGCCCATATCAACGACGGCCGTCGCTACGACACCGACTGTCGTGACGTTTCAGAACCCCGGTACCTCGGTGACGCAATAGGTTTTCCGCTCGGCGGCGCACCGTGTGTCTGATCGGATGCGCTAGCCGACCGGCTTTTGTCTGAAGTACTCGAGGTCCTCGGCGCGCGCCTTCCAGTTCGGGTTGCTCGGCCATTCCTTGGTCCGGCCGGACATCTCCTCGCCATAGCGGACGCGGAACAGCAGGGCGCGCTGCGGGCCATTGGCGTATTCGTGCACTTCGCCGCGCGGGTGGACTACAAACATCCCGGGTTCGAACTCGATTGTCTCGGTCGGCGTCCGCATCCTCCCGCCGCCTTCAAAGCAGAAATAAATCTCGGTCGCGTTGGGGTGGCAGTGATACGGGCTCGTCTGGCCCGGTTCCCAACAGGCGATCGTAACATCGCCTTCGCCGGTCGTGCCGAGTACTCTTTCCATGTGCCTTTTAGGGTCGAATTGCTGTTCGGTCCGCAAGCTGAAAGCATACATTGGCTGTCTCCCTCGCTCGGCCCGCAGCCTAGACTGCGCGTGGCGCCACCATCAAGCAACGGGTGCAGGAACAGGCTGGACGAGACGGCGCGGTAGGCCCTAGCCTCGTCCGGATCATTCGAAGGGAGGGACAGATGACGCGGAACGGCCGTTTTCGCGCGTTGCTGCAGCGCGACGGGATGATCGTGGCGCCTGGCGCTTACGATTGCATCACCGCCAAGCTGATTGAGCAAGCCGGGTTCGCCGCCGTCTACATGACCGGCGCCGGTACTGCGGCAAGTTTGGGATACCCTGATTTCGGTCTCGTCACGATGTCGGAGATGGTGGCCAATGCCACACGCATCGCCGCCGCGGTCGAAGTGCCGGTCGTTGCCGATGCCGACACCGGCTACGGCAACGAGCTCAACGTCTTTCGCACGGTGCGTGAATTCGAGCGCAGCGGCGCCGCCGGGATCCACATCGAGGACCAGGGATTCCCGAAAAAATGCGGTCATCTCGAAGGCAAGGAGATCATCCCGCGCGAGGACTATTTGGCAAAAATTCGCGCTGCCGTCGCCGCACGTCGCGACCAGGAATTCACGATCATCGCCCGCACCGACGCGCGCGCCGTCGCGGGCTTCGACGAAGCAATCGCCCGCGTCAATGCGGCCTTGGCGGCCGGCGCCGACATGGCCTTTGTCGAGGCGCCGCAGAGCGCGGATGAGGTCGCAAGGGTGCCGCGTCTCGTCAATGGACCCTGCCTGCTCAATGTCGTGCGTGGCGGCAAGACGCCCGATATCGACCTCCGTGAAGCTGAAATGATGGGCTACAAGGTGGCGATCGTGCCGGGGGTCCTGATCAAGAGCGTCGTCGGCATCTGCGACAAGATGCTGTCGGAGTTGAAGGCGACCCATCGTCATCCGCCGCCGATCAAGGAGATGACGGTGCCGGATATGTTCCGGCGTTTTGGCGCCGACGAGTGGGACGCGCTGCGCGAGCGTTTCCGCGGTCCGTTGCGCAACGCAGCCGAATAGTCTTGATGCGGGCGCGATCGAGCCGCGCCCCTCACCCCCTTCCTCCCCCCGCAGTCCGGGGAGAGGAAGGGACCCGCGGCAGCGGGAGGGTGAGGGGCATGCTCGCCGACCGTGTCTTGTACAGGGACGGGCTCATCCTGGTCATCGACAAGCCTGCGGGGATTGCCGTGCATCCGGGTCCCGGCGGCGGTCCGAACCTCGAAAGCGGCTTCGACGCGCTGCGCTTCGGCCTGCCGCGGCCGCCGGCGCTCGCCCATCGGCTCGATCGTGATACCAGCGGCTGCCTCGTGCTCGGCCGGCACCCGAAGGCGCTGCGCCGGCTCGGCGTGTTATTCGCCGGCGGGCTGGCCGAGAAGGTCTACTGGGCCGTGGTCGAGGGCCGCCCAACCGAGCCGGAGGGTCGGGTCCAGGGCGGGCTCAAAAAACTTATCCATCGCAGCGGTTGGCGCATGGTCGTCGATCCCGCCGGACAATGGGCGGTGACCGATTACCGGGTGCTTGGCACAGCCGGCGGCCGCGCCTGGCTCGAGCTGCAGCCGCGCACCGGCCGCACGCACCAGCTGCGCGTTCATTGCGCGGCATTGGGTTGCCCGGTCGTCGGCGATCGCGTCTATGGCGACACCAATAGCCGCGAGCCGCTCCAACTCTATGCTCGCTCGATCAAATTGCCGCTCTATCCCGCCCAGCCAGCGCTCGAAATCACCGCTCCTGTGCCGCAGCACATGCTCGCGGCACTGGAGCGGTTGGGCTACGATCCCGACCGGTCGTCGGCACTGAAGGAAGGGGTCCCGTCATGATCCCGCGCTACAGCCGCCCGGAAATGACCCGGATCTGGGCGCCGGAGAACCGGTACCGGATCTGGTTCGAAATTGAAGCGCATGCGTGCGAGGCTCAGGCGGCACTCGGCGTGATCCCCGAGAGTGCGGCGCGCGCCGTCTGGGAGCGCGGCGCTTTCGAAGTCGAACGCATCGACGAGATCGAGCGCGAGACGCGCCACGATGTGATCGCCTTTCTGACAAACCTCGCCGAGCACGTCGGCCCTGAAGCGCGGTTTGTCCATCAGGGGATGACCTCGAGCGATGTTCTGGACACCTGTCTTGCGGTGCAGCTCAAGGAGGCGGCGGACCTCCTCCTCGCCGATCTCGACGGGTTGCTCGCGGCGCTGAAGCGGCGCGCCTTCGAGCACCGGTATACGCTGACCGTCGGACGCAGCCACGGCATCCACGCCGAGCCGACGACGTTCGGCCTCAAGCTCGCCGGGCACTATGCCGAGTTTGCGCGCGATCGGGCTCGGCTCGTCGCCGCGCGCAAAGAGGTGGCGACCTGCGCGATCTCGGGTGCGGTCGGGACCTTCGCCAATATTGACCCGGCGGTTGAGGCCCACGTTGCCAAAAAACTCGGCCTCGAGCCCGAGCCGATCTCGACCCAGGTGATCCCCCGCGACCGTCACGCCCAATTTTTCGCGACACTGGCTCTCGTCGCCGCAGCGGTCGAGCGCCTCGCCACCGAGATCCGCCATCTGCAGCGCACCGAATTGCGCGAGGCCGAGGAATATTTCGCTCCCGGGCAAAAAGGTTCCTCGGCGATGCCGCACAAGCGCAACCCGGTGCTCGCCGAGAATTTGACAGGCCTCGCCCGGCTGATCCGCTCCACGGTCGTGCCGGCGCTCGAAAACGTCGCTTTGTGGCACGAGCGCGACATCTCCCATTCCTCGGTCGAACGGGTGATCGCTCCCGACGCGACGATCGCACTCGATTTCGCGCTGGTGCGGCTTGCCGGACTGATCGAGCGGCTCGTCGTCTATCCCGAGCGCATGCGCGAAAACCTCGAATCCTCGGGCGGGCTCGTCGACTCGCAGCGCGTGCTGCTGGCGCTCACCCAGGCCGGCATGAGCCGCGAGGACGCGTACGCTGCCGTCCAAAGGAACGCGATGGCAGCCTGGCGCGGTGAGGGCCGGTTCTCCGACCTGTTAAAGCGCGACCCTGAAGTGACCTCCGTTCTCGGACCCGAAAAGATCGACGGGTTGTTCGACATCGCCTATCATCTCAAGCACGTCGACACGATTTTTCGCCGCGTCTTCGGCGAATAACCCTGCCAGGAGAAGGAACTGCTAAATGAGCCTGTTACGCCGCCGCGACGGTCCCCGCATCAAGTATGCCGCCGAAGATGTCGGACCCTACGACACGATCACCGTTGACAAGCTGACACCGATCATTGGCGGCGAGATCGGTAGTGTCGACCTGGCGCAGCCGCTCGGCAATCGCACCCTCGACGAGATCCACCGCGCGCTGGCCGAAAACCTGGTGATCTTCTTCCGCGACCAGCATTTGACCGAGGACCAGCACCTGGCCTTTGGCCGCCTGTTCGGCGAATTGCACATCCACCCGGCGGCGCCTCACGCGCCCGGCCACCCCGAGCTGATGATCATTCACGCCGACAAGGATTCGCCGCGCGCCAACGGCGAGGGCTGGCACAGCGACGTTTCCTGCGATCCAGAGCCGCCGATGGGCAGCATCCTCTACATCCGCAAATGCCCGCCGCGCGGCGGCGACACTTTGTTCGCCAGCATGTACGCTAGCTACGACGCGCTGTCGGACCGAATGAAGGCCTATCTCGATGGGCTCGTCGCGGTCCATGACGGCGAGCACTATCGCGGCCAGTATGCCAATTACGGCATCGCCGACAAAGCCGAATACCCTCGCGCCGAGCACCCGGTCGTGCGTACCCATCCCGTGACCGGTCGGAAAGCCCTCTATGTCAACAGGGGCTTCACCCGTCGCATCCTCGGCATCCCCCTCGACGAGAGCGACGGCATCCTGCATTACCTGTACGAGCACATGGCGAACCCGCTGTTCCAGTGCCGCTTCCGCTGGCAAGAGAACTCGATCGCTTTTTGGGACAACCGATGCGTGCAGCATCATGCCATGTGGGATTACTGGCCGCACACACGCTCCGGCCACCGGGTGACGATCAAGGGCGACCGACCGGTCTAGCGGTGCGATTCTGACGCTTGGGACCGGGCCCGCAACCGCCGAGATTGCTTCGTCGTGGAGCCTGCCCTCGGGCGGCGCATGGCGCCGACCCGGGGGCTCCTCGCAATGACAGCCACTACGGCGTCATTGCGAGTGAAGCGAAGCAATCTAGGCGTGAGGCTCGGACTTACTCTTTCATCAGTTGTTGTTTCGCCAGCTCGGCGAAGTGGTCGAGCTCGAAGCGGATGCGAGCCGCAGTGAATGTCGGATCCTTGACGCCGAGATCGGCAGCGAGCTTGTCGACAACATTCTTGTTGCCGCCCGGCTGCAACTGGGCGCCGACGACCCTCTCGGCGTAGCCTTCGGCGGCATCTCCGAGAAGGCCCAGACGCTGTGCGGCCCACAGCCCCAGCAAGCGGTTGCGTCGAGCGGTGATCTTGAACTGAAGCTCCTGATCGTGTTTGAACCGGGTCTCGAACCCTTTCTCGCGCTCGTCGAAGATGGTCATGGTCGTCTCGCCCCGAGATCTGGCCCATCATGATGGGCCAGGATAGTCGACGTTACCACACAAACGCGACAGCGATGCCAGAGGCTCGATGTGCACCTTGGTGATCCTTCGCCGGCCGGACCATCGGTGGCCGGTGCTGATTGGCGCCAATCGCGACGAGATGATCGACCGTGCGTCGAAGCCGCCCGGCCGGCACTGGCCGGACCGGCCGGAAGTGGTCGCCGGGCTCGACGTCCTCGCCGGCGGGTCCTGGCTCGGGATCAACGACTGGGGGGTCGCCGCCGCGGTGCTCAATCGCCACGGCTCGCTCGGACCGGCACCCGACCGGCGTTCGCGCGGCGAGCTGGTGCTGGAGGCGCTCGATCATGCCGACGCGACCGCCGCTGCGGAGGCGTTGTCGGATCTCGACCCCGAGGCCTATCGCACCTTCAATCTGATCGTCGCCGACGAGAGCCGTGGGTTCTGGCTGCGCCATGCCGGGGGCCCACGGATCGAACTGAAGCCGCTGAAGGACGGACTGTCGATGATCGCCGCAGGTGAAATCGACGATCTCGCCACCCGGCGCCTCGAACTGGCGTTGCCGGCCTTTCGGGCATGGCCGACGCCGGACCCCGATCACGATGACTGGGCCGCCTGGCAGACCTTGCTCGGCAGCAGCAGGGCGCCGCCGAACGAGCCGGCGGCTGCCGCGATGCGCTTTCGTACCGACGGCTACGGCACGGTGTCGAGCGCGCTGATCGCGCTTCCCTCATGCGATGAGCCGGATCGCCGTCCGGTATTCCGCTTTGCCGAGTGGCTGCCGCAGGCCGCGGCGTGGCGCGACGTCATAGATACCGATCGAGGCTCGGGGCCATGAAAGTGCGTGTGCAGGTGATGTTAAGGCCGGCCGTGCTCGACCCGCA
>Ga0209040_10003736_pt1 | contig 11623 bp, 7 predicted proteins | sample BogFormECP12_OM3_FD_188240 | JGI IMG/M metagenome (GOLD analysis project Ga0209040, IMG submission 188240) | Bog forest soil microbial communities from Calvert Island, British Columbia, Canada - ECP12_OM3 (SPAdes) (version 2) | ecosystem: Environmental > Aquatic > Freshwater > Wetlands > Bog ... | reverse complement strand
TCCGGAGGTAGCAGAGGCGCGAAAGCAGTTTGAAGCCGACACACCGCTCGGACGGATGGCGACAGTGGATGAGTTGGTCGGTCCGGCTGTGTTCTTGTCGAGTCCAGCCGCGTCATTTTGCACGGGCATCGACCTGCTAGTGGATGGCGGCTTTGTTTGCTGGTGACAGCTACGCTGGCAGACGAAACGAACATATGCCCAAAGATTTAATTCTAGCGATTGACCAGGGGACGACCAATACCAAGGCTATTGTCATCGATCGCGACGGAAAGATCCTGGCCAGAGCCTCCGTCCCGATGGAAATCGCCTTTCCACATCCTGCCTGGGTTGAGCAAGACCCACTTGAAATTTGGCTGAGCGTCCAGACGGTGATCGACAGTTGCATCGGTCAGATCGCGCCGGAAAAGCCGGCGGCGATCGGAATCTCGAACCAGCGGGAAACGGTCCTCGTCTGGGATCGTTCGAACGGGCGACCGCTTGGGCCGGCCGTGAATTGGCAATGTCGCCGAACCGCGGATTTCTGTCAGCAACTTCGCGATCGACACCTGGAACCATTTCTCCGAGACCGAACCGGTTTAACGATTGATCCGCTTTTCTCCGGCAGTAAGGCACGCTGGCTCCTCAAGCAGATCGAAACCAAAGAAAGTGCGGTTCGCCCGGATAGGATTTGCTTAGGCACAGTGGATAGCTGGCTTCTTTGGAATCTGACGGCCGGCGGTATGCACGCGACCGATGTCAGCAACGCCGCGCGAACCCAACTCTTCAATCTGCGGACCGCGGCTTGGGACGAAGAATTATTAGAACTTTTTGAAATCCCGGCGATTGCGTTGCCGAATATTCGCCATTCGTCAGAGGTTATGGGTGAATCAGCGGCGATCGGGCGCCTTGGCGCCGGTGTACCTATTGCAAGCTTGATCGGTGATTCACACGCGGCGTTGTTTGGGCAGCGCGGTTTTTTGCCGGGGTCGATCAAGGCGACTTATGGAACCGGTTCCTCGCTTATGACACCGCTTCAGGAACTCCGGATTTCGGGCCGAGGCCTATCTTCAACAGTAGCCTGGGGAATCAATGAGGTCACGTATGCTCTGGAGGGCAACATCTCCGTAACGGGTGCTGCTGTGAACTGGTTTGGCAAAATTCTCGGCGCTGACGAACCGACTGAACGCGTTGCTGCGCTTGCTGGTGAGATGCGCGATACTGACGGAGTTTACGTCGTACCGGCGTTCGTCGGTTTGGGCGCTCCTCACTGGGACGAAGCGGCGCGAGGGATGATCTGCGGGATGACCCGTGGAACCACGGCTGCGCACGTCGCGCTGGCGGTCGTTGAGTCGATCGCCTACCAGGTGCGCGACGTGTTTGATCTGATGCAGGAAGATTCAGGGCTCGCGCTTCGGTCGCTGTTGGCCGATGGCGGTGCCACCCGCAATGACCAATTGATGCAGTTTCAGGCAGATATTCTCGGCATCACGGTTTCTCGCAACGCTTCACCGGATGTTTCAGCGCTCGGAGCGGCTTTTTTGGCAGGTCTAGCGACTGGCATCTGGTCAGACCTGGATCAGATTGCAGCATTGCCGCGGCAGTTCGACCGATTTGAGCCAAATATGACCGAATCGCGTCGTGCCGAACTGTACCGGGGATGGCAAGGGGCAGTCGCGCGAGCGAGGTATCGGCCGCAGCGAATAGTGGCTAGTGGCTAGTGGCTGGTGGCTGGTACGGACGCGCTCCCGCGCGATCCGGCGTGGCACATTTCGACGCGTTTTCGCAACGTGTGGCACGGTAGGGACGCGCTCCCGCCCGATCCGCGGCAGCAGGTCCGATGATCGTGTCGGGTGCAGCGCCTCCGATGGTCGATGCGCTCCGGCGCGTCCGGCGTTGCATGTCTCGACGCGTCTTTTGCCGTTTCTGCCATGCGCGCTCCCGAGTGCCGATCGGCCATTCCCATTATTGCGCCTTCTGTCCTTCTGTGAACGCGCTGCGCCGGACGCGCCGGAAACCATCGACGATCAGAGGCGCTCTACCGGATGTCGTTATCGGACAATCTACGGCGGCTCCCGCGGGAGCGCGTCCCTACCGGCGCCAGCGAAGTGGCTCGGTCCTATCTAAGCGGGCGGCACCGACCCTAAAATTCTACGTTTTATTCTCGCTTCGTGTGGTCACCGCTCTTGCGGAGAAAATCCTCGCTTGGGCAAAGTATCTTTGTAGATAGTGCCGTCTTTCATAATCACAACAAAGTTTTTGCCGGGATCTTCGACGAGCTTGACATTTTCCAAGGGATTGCCATCGATCACCAGCAGATCTGCGAGTGCGCCCTCTTCCACGACGCCAAGCTTGCCGGGGTAGGGGTTGATAAACCCGGAGAGGGCCATAAACTGGCCCATTGTCTGCTGTGGCCATCTTGAGTGCCTCGGCAGGCGTGTACCAGCGGACCATCTTTGCAAGATAAGCTCCCTGTCGGTTAGCAGCATCCGGATCGAACAGAATATCTGTACCAAAAGCCGTCTTTATATTGTACTTCTTCGCCAGCTTATAGGCGTTCTCCGTTCCGGCCCACACCTGTAGTGCCTTTTTTTGTGACACTGGGCTCATTCGCGCAAATACGTCTGCATCATACGTCAAGGGCTGTAAACTCCACCAGATACCCTTATCGGCCAGCAACTTGGCGGTGGGTTCATCGATAAGATGGCCGTGTTCAATGCACTTGACCCCGGCGGCGACCGCTTGTTGGATCGCAGGCGGCGTATACGCGTGTACAGTCACATAGGTGCCCCAATTGTCGGCCGCCTCCACAGCAGCGCGAATCTCCGGTTCGGTGTACTGGACCGATTCAATTGGATTGTATTACTTATGACTTTTGCTTGCTATGAGGAAGCGTTTCAAGGGCGTTTTTTCTGACTCCAAAACACCGGCATCCAATCCGATAAGAGGGGATCCAAAAGGTGCGATTATGAGGATTCAGTCATCAACTCGTGACAGCAAACCTTGATTCTTGCGAGCGCTTGGACCCCACGGCAGACTCCGAAGAAACGTTCTTCCCGACAACGCGGTGGTCGGATCCGTTGCGCACAAATGCGAATACGCTCATTGGCGAACGCTTTCGGACAGAGGCGAAGGCTTCTTCGGCCGGCATTATCGAAGCGCCTTCGCCCGAAACCATTTGACGGAATGGAGTTCCAACGACCGCGGCTTCATGACCAGCAAGTTCCCGAATGGGAGTAAATGCGCTGGCATCTTTTCCGATAGAATACCAGTTGTTTTGGCGCCAGAAAAAACGCTCTGAGAACGCTTGCTCATTGCAAGAAAAAGTCATAGGGAAGCTGCAAAATCTCGGAGATGACCAAGACGATCAGTAAGTGGACAATTGCTCGATCCCCTGATATTTGACTTGACCCCCGTTTTCGCTCCGAATGTCCAAGCGCTCGCAAGAATCAGGTCTTCTGTCAAGATTTGTTGACTGACCCCTTACCGTTGATCTGGCTCTCCAAGCAATATCTTATTTTAGAAATTGCGAAACCGGGGTTAAAGGGGCGCGCGGCGATCCACGCCGGTGCAGCATTACCCATTCGGGTGATTTCAAAAAGCTGCGTTCGCTGCTAAAACGAAAGCCCAAGATTTAGCCAAAGCCCAGACCGATGAGTTAACTCAGGAGGAAGGGCCGGTTGTGAGTTGTTAGTGATCATATCGGAGGAAAGAGTAGATGAAGACCATCGAATCGTTGCAGCGGCGGCTTAGAGCGAAAGGGTTTGATCCAGGCTCGATGTCCTTGGCGCAGTCAGCGCGTTCGGAGGAACGCGGGATTCCAAAGCGGGATCACCTGGTCCGGCTCCCAGCCCTTGAGGTGTCTATTTAGCTCACAGATGAGCTCTGGACGCCGGAACCAAGAGCGCCTAGCGTCCCTCGGTTACCAGATCGGGTTAGCCGCTGTGCGGGCGGACCGAAGTCAGGCCGTGCTGTTCAAAGGTGCGAGCCTGATGCCATCCCTGAATGCGAGGCTATGACGTTATGAAGTTTGCACAGAATCTCTTCATCAGTTACGCGCACATTGACGATGAGCCGCTGACATCCGGGCAGCAGGGCTGGATCACCCGGTTTCATGCAACGCTCGCGGCGATCTTGAGCATGCGCCTGGGCCGCGAGGCGAAGATCTGGCGGGACGAAAAACTGCAAGGCAATGATGTTTTTGGTGATGAGATTGTCACTCAGTTCAAGCAGTCCGCCCTGCTCATGAGCATCCTGACACCGCGCTATCTCAACTCAGAATGGTGCACTCGCGAGGTCAAGGAATTCTGCGAGGCTGCGCAACGGACCGGCGGGCTGGTGGTCGGCAACAAATTGCGGGTTTTCAAGGTGATCAAGACGCCGGTTGAAACCCAAGAGTCGCTCCCGGAGGCGATACAGCGTATCACAGGCGATGAATTTTTTGCTGTCAAGGACGGGGCTCCGCTCGAATTGGATCCGTCCTATGGGCAGGAGTACGCACAGCTTTACAACCAGAAGGTTGCCAAACTGGCGTGGGAGGTTGCGCAATTACTTAAAGCGTTGGAGGCCGGAGGGAGCGCAAGGGACAACGACAGCAAGAATGATCGCGGCAATCCACAGGTGCGGGGCAAGCCGACCGTCTATCTCTCCGAATGCAGCTACGACCGAAGGCAGGACCGGGAAGTCATCGGATGCGAGTTGAAACGCCTCGGCTATCCGGTTCTTCCGGATCAGCGATTGCCTGATTACGAGGCCGAATACGTAGCAACCGTCGAGAGCCTGCTTGCGCGCTGCGCACTCTCGATCCATCTCGTGGGCAAAAGCTATGGCACCGTGCCCGATGGTCCCACGCCCAAGTCAATCGGCGTGCTCCAGAACGAACTGGCGGTTGCGCATTCCAAGAGCGGCAAACTTGCGCGGCTGATCTGGTTGCCCGAGGGAACCCAGTCGGAGCAGGCGCCACAGCAGGCGTTTATCGATGCGCTGCACAAGGATGCGGAGGCGCAGTTCGGCGCGGACTTGATCACCGGCGACATCGAGCAAATGAGAGCCGCTATCCACGCCACATTGAAAAAGATCGAGCAGCCGGAACCGAAGAAACCGGAACGTGCCGCCTCCGGCGAGCAGGCTGCCGCCGGAGAGAGCGCAAAGCTGATCTTCCTTATCTGCGATAGGGAAGACCGCAAAGCCACCGTTCCCATCCGCAAGTTGTGCAGGCAAGCGGGCCTTGAAGTCGAGCTTCCGGCCTTCGAGGGCGATGCCTCTCAGGTTCGCCAGGTCAACCAGCAGCTCCTGGCCACGTGCGACGGCGTCCTCCTGTTCTACGGTGCCGGCGACGAGGCTTGGAAACGCACCATCGACAGTGAACTGAAGAAGATGCCGGGCTACCGGGGCGGCAAGCCCCTGCTGGCCCATTACACCTACCTGGCCGAGCCCAAAACGAGCGAAAAGCAAGACCTGATCGACATGGAGGAACCCGGCCTGATCAATGGATTGGGGGGCTTCGCGGAGGCGGCGATGGCCGGGTTCATGCAGACCATGAACGCAGCCGGGAAAACACCATGAGCGCCGCAACGGCCGCTTCATGGACCAATCCATTTCCGGGACTGCGGCCATTCCGGGAGGACGAGGAATATCTGTTCTTCGGCCGGGAAAACCAGGTCGATGCCATGGTCAACAAGCTGGCCGGCACGCGCTTCTTGGCGGTCGTCGGCACCTCGGGCAGCGGCAAATCCTCGTTGATCAACTGCGGCCTCAGACCGGCCCTCCGACTGGGGCTGATGGCGCGGGCCGGTACGGCATGGCGCATGGCGCAATTCCGTCCCGGCAGCCATCCGATCGGGGCTATGGCTCGCGCCCTGGCGCAGGACGGTGTGTTGTTTCGTGATCATGCGGCGGCAGGCCTGTCGCTGGCCGAGATCGTCGAAACCAGCCTGCGCATGAGCAAGCTGGGGTTGATCGACATCTTTGAGCAGGCTGCGTTGGACAAGGGCGTCAACCTGCTAGTGGTGGTGGACCAGTTCGAAGAGCTGTTTCGCTACCGGCAGATAGTGGCCGCCGGGCGGACGGACGCCCAGGGCATCAGCGAGGACACCGCTGCGTTCGTGAACCTGCTGCTGGAAGCCAAGGAGCAGGCGACCTGCCCGATCTCCGTCGTCCTGACGATGCGTTCCGACTTTCTCGGCGACTGCACCCAGTTTCCCGGCTTGGCCGAGGCCATCAACGCGGGGCAGTATCTGGTGCCGCGAATGACTCGCGACGAGCGCCGATCCGCCATCGTCGGCCCGGTCGGCGTGGCCGGCGCGGAAATCGCGCCGGTGTTGGTCACGCGGCTGGTCAACGACGTCGGCGACAACCCGGACCAGCTGTCGATCCTGCAGCACGCCCTGAATCGCACATGGGCGCGTTGGCAACACGAGGGCGGTGGCCAAGGGCCGCTGGACCTGCCGCATTATGAGGCCATCGGCAGCATGTCAGGTGCGCTGGATGGTCACGCCGAGCGGGCCTATGCCGAACTGAGCTGCCCGCGGCAGCGGCAGATCTGCGAGAAGCTCTTCAAGGCTTTGACCGACAAGGCGACAGACCCGCGGGGGGTCCGGCGCCCGATCACCCTGCGCAACTTGTGTGAGCTCGCCAAAGCTACGCTTCCGGAAGTCACAGATGCGGAACTGACAGCCGTGATTGACGTATTCCGCAAGCCGAGCCGCTCTTTCTTGATGCCGCCGGCCGGGGAAGCCATCGAGGCGGAGACTGTGATCGACATCTCACATGAAAGCCTGATGCGGGTCTGGAAGCGGCTCATTACGTGGGCGGATGAGGAAGCCAGATCGGCGGAAATGTACCGACGCTTGGCGAACACGTCGATGCTCCACGCCGCGGACAAGGCGGGCCTGTGGCGGGACCCAGATCTGCAGTTGGCGCTGGACTGGCGAGAAAAGGAAAAGCCCACATCGGCCTGGGCCGGGCTCTATCAGGGAGGTTTCGAGGCAGCCATGTCCTTCCTGGAAAAGAGCAAAGAGGCACGGGATTTCGAGGTTGCCGAGGACAAGTTCAAGCTCAGGTTGCGCATAGTGCGAAACGTTATCCTCTGTCTTATCGTAGCCTCGTTGTTGATAGGTCCGTTCGCCCTTAACAAGCTAAAAATTGCATATGAACCCTATTCCATATCAATCACGCTCACTGACTCGCTAACAAAAGAGCTCACTGAGTCGTCGCCAGGTGTTGGGATTGCGGTCGTGGCAATAACGCCAGAGGCCTTTAATGAGATTCGGAAAGAATACAGTTCTTTTGTCACCGGAGCTCTCGGCATCCCATCTCGTTCAACCGCAGATGCACAAGCAATAGAAACGGCCTTTTTGAACTTGCTGGGCACCACAGAGGACGAGGACTTTAAAGACCACCCACATTTGCGAGTGGCCCTAAAAGCAAGCCATGTGGAGTTGACGGATACTGACTTTAAGCAGTTAAAGGTAAAGGAAAAAACCAAAAATGAACTCGAAAGCCGGTCGTCTAAGAAGAACAATGCCCCCGCAGGGCAAAGTTACATTTTTGTCATGCCGAGTAGTGTGGATATGATTTCTTCTGCAGATAAGCAGCCCATGTTAATCAAGACAGGGCTCAATTATTCGAGCTTGGAAAATCTATTAAACACTGATCCGGACCGCGCAGATCAAATGCTCGCAGCATCGACATTATTCGTACATTTGCTTGCGTATTTCTTGCTTGGATTCAGCGTTGGAGCTGTCTATCGCAGGTTTGCATTTTGCGCTGTCGGTGGCGTTGCGGATTCGGCGGCAAGTCAAAGTCCGTGGCAAACACGGTGGCAGAGCCTTGTATGTCATCTTAGCGAGTTCTTGAAGCGCGTTCAGTCACGACGATGGAAGACCGTTTGGTCTGTCATCTTACTTCTTATCGGCTTGGTCTTATTTGGTGCTGGATTGTATAGTTCTTCGCTATTTAGCTCTACGTCGGATGAAGTTTGGGCGGCGGATCTGATCCTGCCACTCGGCGTGATTCTGATCCTGCTGGTTCCGCCCGCCCCGCTTTTGAAGCGATCCTGGGCGCCCCGCTTTAAAGTCACACAGGGCATTCTCCTACAGCTTGCCGGTTTTTACGCGTTCGCGTTGGCAGTTTGTCTCTTGCTCGATCGCGGGAGTTTATGGCAAGGGTTGGTCATTTCAGGAGTTGGCCTCGTTATCGTTATCTTGGGAAGGCGAAAGTGCTTCCTGACGGCGGACGAGACGCTCGCCCGCGAGCCCAATCGCGCCCCGATCGTTTATCTCCGATTGCTTAAGGGCGACAAACCAAACCGGAAGGGGAAGAGGGGCGCGTGGATGGGCCGTTTCTTCAGATCGGACGACGACCAACTCCTTCGCCCAATTTTCGAGACGCTCGGACCATTTGTCACCGTCGAACGGCCCGAAGAGGATCTATCGAATCTTGGGGCGGTCGATGTCAGTGGGAACCAAAAGGAACGGCGGCAGCAAGAAACGGAGCTCCTGCGCCGATCAGCACTCGTAATCCTTCAAATTGATGATCGTCTGACAGACGGCCTCCGTTCGGAAATGAGGCTGACTCTTCAAGCCCTCAATCCCGAACAGGTGCTCGTGTACTTTTCTCTGGAGATGGATGCGGGACAGTTGCGCATCGCGTACCAGAACTTCGTCGATGCGACTCGGAACGCGATTCCTTGCGCATTGCCTTCGTCGGTCGATACAAATCGGTTTCTTGCTTTCGACAAAGGCTGGCAGCCGTTCCTTTGCGGTGCGCTAACCAGACCAAAATTCTCGTGGGGGAAGGTCCTGCCGCTGCTGGGCAGCAGTCTGGACGTAGTCCGGATGCGCCGTGTGGTCGTTCGGACCATGAAACCGCTTTTTGATCGTTGGAACCAGGTGAACGCACAAACCAAACTATACGGTGACTTCGCGATCGGTCTGGCGGCGTTTCCCTTGTTTGGGTTGGGAATTCCGGCTGGTGTCATGATCTTCAGAAACCTCTGGAGCATGGGACGGAGGTGGACGGCAGCCATCGGCCTCGTCGCGCCTTTCGTTGGATTCGTCGCGGCCGTCGTCCTCACGGCCGTCGTCCTCACGGCCCTGGTTGCTCACTCCGTCAGCTCTCGTCATGAACGAGAGGCATCTGGGTTATTATTGATGGTATGGGTGGGTTTCCCCTTTGCCACTTACTGGCTCTGGTGGCGATTGAGCGGGCGTGAAATACGGCTTCACGCTGCCTTTGGTGGGCCCCTTCAACCACGTTGGAAATCTTTAGTGCTTCTTGTTTCTGGCTTCTTGTTACTCTCCACATCCTTATATTATCGCGCGACAATCCAAATGAAACGACGAGACACTGAAGTGGCAGTTTACGAAGGAAGGCACCTGGCGGAGATAGGCGACGTCAAGGCAGCGATCGCTGCCTTCCAAAAAGCTCAACGGCTCGATCCGGACATCGACCTCGATCCAACGACAAAAATTATCGAGAAAGATCCTCAAGCTGTGGCCCAGAAGTTTGCGGATTTGGGAGCTTCCAAAAGGAAGATCCAAGAGGGAGACGAACTGGCACGGAAACGCGACATGGACAAAGCGCTCAAGGCATACGCCGAAGCCGAAAAACTCGACCCATCCCTGGCAACTGATGCCAGCTTTTGGAACCGGCGCGCTTGGTACGTTACCTTGGGCGGCAATGCAGTGAACGGGCTGGAAGCCAGCGAAAAGGCAGTGAGGCTTGCCGGGAAGTATCTTCCTGACTATCGGGACACAAGGGGCCTTGCCCGGGCGCTTACGGGCGATACACAAGGGGCGATTCAAGACTTTGAAGCGTTCATCGCCTCCGATCCATTGGCAACGCAGAAAGCCCAGCGGCAGGAATGGGTCAATGCCCTTCGAAAAGGGCAAAAGCCTTTCACGCCAGAATTACTTGAGACGCTGAGGAGTCAATAGACGTAGGGTGGGTTGATGCTTACCAGGATGCTCAAGGCCCTGTTGTTGGATATCCGCAGAAGGTTCATGATCCCGGCTATCTCGTCGTCTGCCAGCGAGGCATACGGCACGCGCTCCCCTGATCTTCCCCTCATCTTCGTCGATCTGGGATGCCTTATTAGGTCTTATCGCAGCTTCCCTTGTCTTACCTCAATTAGTCTAGTTTACGCCAGCACCGACTACCGAATGCGACCGTGATCTGGCTAGCAGATATGCGTTCAATGGTGTATTGCCTCTGACCAGTACATTGGAGGGAGTCGAGAGCGCGGCGCTCTTACCGTCGAAGATGCGGACGTTCTGAAATAGCGTGGCCGCGCTGCTGGCCAAAGGAGTGGGAAAAGGCTGTAAACCAGGCTCCTCTAAAATTGCATCTCCAACTTGCCCCAGGCTCGGTTGGCAAAGCCCGACTAAGAGTGCCGCCAACACCAGCCCAATGCGTGTCCAGCCACTTTTTGAGTTCATCGTATATGCTACTTTTCTGCCGTCTAAACTGTGGAAATAAATCTAGAGTGGTAAGCTATATAAGCAGGGAAAGAGGGAAAGTAGAAGGAAACACTGATGGCAAGGGTAGGGTGGCTCGGGACTGAGCTCGGCGTCGGCTAACTTGCTAAAGGACATTTGAGGTTCATTCTTTCTGCAGGGCCGGAAACTTTCCTTTGCTGATCAGTTAGGGCGCGGCAGCCCTTTATCCTACGTTCACTCCTTTTGCTCGTTGCACGTTCTATCAACGTGCAACGCCGGTCGCGCGGGAGCACAACCCTGACCGCGTCACACGCGCTGACACGCCGCTCTAACTTGCACCGTGCATATAAGTATCCCAGGCGAAATAGGTCGTGAACGCCTCGTTCAAAATCTGCGCGGTGTGCGAGGCGTTCATGGCAGCGTGGTGCTCAAAACCGTTCCTGCAGACATATTTCATGAGCTCCTGTAGGCGTGGAACCTCCACTACGGCGCGACTACCAAATGTATCCAGCGGGTCGTCAACAAATTGGCCGTCCCCAGTGTAGGCACGGATCACGCCATTGCGATCATCTGTAGTGATACGGGCATAGCTGAAGGGACCTGCCGGGGTGCGGCCCGCGACCGTTCCGTACGTGTTTTCCGTTCCGAGTGTCGTCGCGAGGATCTCGGCATTTGCCATCTTAACATCGGAGAAAAAGCTCTTGGCCCAATTGCCGCAGTGGAAAAGCACACACTTGTTTGGATCGCTCCCATAGTTGTTATTCCAATCCACAAGGGCGCTAGGCTTACCGGATGCCAATTGGAGCGCGTACATCGAAGCAACACCCGTTACATCCACTTCACATGCGCTAGGCAGTAGGCTTTCACTCATCATGCTCATGAGAGTGCAGACATTCACTCCATAGTTCAGCTGAAGTGAATCCCAACATTGGATCGCAGTCGCATCAAGACCGTAGCGCTGCATCCAGTCGTCGAGGATAATCCCGAGCTTAGCCATCTTTACCAGTGAGGGAGCCGGGATTCCGCGGGTTGGAACGTATGAGCCAATTGCGTCCAGACGTTCCCTTACCTGCTGGTCGTTATCTCCGATCTTAGCGGCACTTCCAAATACCTCAGAGAGGTCAATGGTACTAACGCTGATGCCGAATCCCTGAAGTAATTTCTCGCTGTAACGCGTTGTGTTGAATGCGTTTGGCCGCGCTCCCACC
>Ga0209040_10003735_pt1 | contig 11623 bp, 12 predicted proteins | sample BogFormECP12_OM3_FD_188240 | JGI IMG/M metagenome (GOLD analysis project Ga0209040, IMG submission 188240) | Bog forest soil microbial communities from Calvert Island, British Columbia, Canada - ECP12_OM3 (SPAdes) (version 2) | ecosystem: Environmental > Aquatic > Freshwater > Wetlands > Bog ... | reverse complement strand
GGCCCGGATCATCCGGGTGGTCATCGGCGCAGACTCCATCCGGAGTTTCGAGTGGACACTGGCCACCACGAGGTCGAGCTGGGCCAGGAGCTCTTCGTCCTGGTCGAGCGAGCCGTCCTCCAAGATGTCCACTTCGATGCCGGTCAGGATGCGGAAGGGCGCCATCGACTCGTTTAGCTCGGCCACCAGCTCGAGCTGGTGGCGCAGCCGCTCGGGATTGAGGCCGTGGGCCACGGTCAGTCGGGGACTGTGGTCGGTCAGGGCCAGGTAGTGGTGGCCGAGGTCGCGTGCCGCTCCGGCCATCTCGGGCACCGGGCTGCCGCCGTCGGACCAGTCTGAGTGGCTGTGGCAGTCCCCGAGGAGTTGGGCCCGGATCTCCGCCGCCCGGCCCTCCGGCGCCGCCGGGTGCTCCGCCGCCAGCTGGGCGAGATAGGCGGGGGTGGCCCCGGTCAGGGCCTCGGTGACAACCCGGGCCGTGGTCTCGCCCACCCCGGCCAGCGACTGCAGCCGCCTGGTCCGGGCGAGCTCCTCGAGCCGGGTCGGGCCGGCGCCCTGGGCCGCAGCGGCCGCCTTGCGGAAGGCCTGCACCTTGTACGCCGGGGCTCCAGAGGCCTCCAGCAGGTAGGCGATGCGCCGGAGGGCGTCGACGGGGTCCACGGTCCCGAACGTACCCGCCGCCCGGGTCTCGAACCGTCAGCTGGCGGCGGCCCGCTCGAGGCAGGGGCCCAGGGCGTCGAGCATGGCCGGGACCTCCTCGGCCGACCCGGCGAAGAACATGGCCGAGACGGCGTCGGCCCCGGCCGCCGCGTACTGCTCGACCCGCTCGGGGGTGAGCTCCTGGAAGTAGGGGGACACGGTGATGCGGACCTCGGACCGGTTGCGCCCGGTGGCGTCGAGGTGCCGGTCCAGGTCGCCCAGGGGCGCGGCCAGGGCTTCGGGCAGGCGGTTGAAGGTGTGCCAACCCTGGGCGGCCCGGGCCACCCGGGCCAGGGCCGCGTCACTCTCGCCCCCGATGTGGATGGGGGGATGCGGGTCCTGCACCGGCTTGGGGTACATGGCGCAGTCGGCCAACTCGTAGAACTCGCCGGAGAAGCTGGAGGTCTCGTCGCACCACAGGGTGCGGAGCACCCCGAGGTACTCGTCGGTGCGCGCACCCCGGCGCGGCCAGGGCACGCCCAGCGCTTCGAACTCCTCGCGCAGCCAGCCGACGCCCACGCCGAAGTCGACCCGCCCGTTGGACAGCCAGTCGAGCGTCGCCACCTCCTTGGCCGTGTAGACGGGGTTGCGCTGGGGGAGGAGCACCATGGCCGTGCCCAGCCGGACGGTGGAGGTGTGGGCGGCCAGGAACGAGAGCGTGTTGAGCGGTTCGAGCAGCCCGGTGCCCGGCGGTACCGGGATCCGCCCGTCGGGGGCGTAGGGGTAGCTCGAGCGGTACCGGTCGAAGAGGACGACGTGCTCGCCGACCCAGATGCCGTGGACCCCTCTCGCCTCGGCCTCCGAGCCGACGGCGGCCAGCAGCTCGGGGGTGGTGAACGGGTTGGCCGTCGGCAACCAGAGGTCGAAGTCCACGGACGGGCCCCTTTAGGCGGTGGCCCGGAGGCCGTTGAGCGCGAAGTCGCAGATCTCGTCGGCCGCCTCGTCGAGGGGGAGGGGGCTGGGGTCCCCGGCCCGCACCGCCATGGCTCCGTAGACCTGCTGGCCGAGGAGGGCGGTCGCCCGGGCCGGGTCGACCGGGCGGAACGTCCCGGTCCGGACTCCCTCGTCGACGAGGTCCTGGAGGATCCGGGCCATGTCCAGGCCGATCAGGAGCAGTTCGGCGTCGAGGGCCGCCGCCCCCGGCTTGTTGCCGACGGCCTGGGTGGCCACGGCCAGGCGGAAGAAGGCGGGGTTCTCGTCGATCTGCTCGAGCAGGCCCCGGACGACTGCCCGCAGACGCGCCTCGGGCAGGACGTCGCGCTCAAAGGCCCCGACGATGGCGTCCTGGAGCTGCTCGTACATGCTCTTGAGGCAGGCCCGCAGCAGCTCGTCACGATTGGCGAAGTACACGTAGACGGTCGAGCGGGCCACGCCGGCCTCCGTGGCGATCTCGTCCATCGGGATCTCGGTGGTTCCCCGTTGCCCGAAGAGCCGGCGGGCGACGTCGATGATCTGGTCCCGGCGGAAGTCCCGGATGACCTCTTTGAGCTCGTCGGGCGAGCGCCGGGACATGCTCAGCGGTCGCCGACCGGGGAGCTCGGGGAGAAGGCCACCGGGAGATGTTTCACGCCGTTGATGAACTGGGACTGCAGCCGCTGCATGTCGCCATCCTGGCGGATGTCAGGCAACCGGTCGAGCAGGCGCTCGAACATGACCCGGATCTCCAGGCGGGCCAGATTGGCCCCCAGGCAGAAGTGCGGGCCCCCGCCCCCGAAGGCGATGTGGGGATTGTCGGCCCGGGTCACGTCGAAGGCATCGGCGTCGGCGCCGAAGACCTCCTCGTCCCGGTTCGCCGACGCGTGGAAGAAGACGATCTTGTCGCCCTCCTTGATCGGGGTGCCCCGCAGCTCCAGATCGCAGGTGGCGGTTCGCCGGAAGTTCATCACCGGGGTGACGTAGCGGAGCATCTCCTCCACCGCCAGGGGGAGCAGGGAACGGTCACCCTGCAGGCGGTCCCACTGCTCGGGGGACTGGAAGAAGGCGTACATCGCCCCGGACATGAGATTCCGGGTCGTCTCGTTCCCGGCCACCGTCAGGAGTAGGAAGAACAGCTCGAGCTCCAGCTCGCTCAGCTGCTCCCCCTCGAGCTCCACCTGAGTCAGGACACTCATGAGGTCGGCGTGAGGATCGATCCGCTTCTCGCCGTAGAGCCGGCTGGCGTACCCGTAGAGCTCCATGGCCGCCTCGAGCGCGGTCTCGGTCGTGATGCCGTATTCGGGGTCCTCGTTGCCGACCATCCGGTTCGACCAGTCGAACATGCGGTGGCGGTCCTCGGCCGGGACGCCGAGCAGCTCGGCGATCACCTGGAGCGGAAGCTCGGCCGAGATGTCGGTCACGAAGTCGGCGTGGCCGGTCTCGCACACCGAGTCCAGGATCCGGTCGGTGCACGCGTGGATGCTGGCCTCGAGGTCGCGGACCATCCGGGGGGTGAAACCTTTGTTGACGAGCCGCCGGTAGCGCGTGTGCATCGGCGGGTCCATGTTGACCATCATCAGGCTCTGCTGGGCGATCTCGTCGTCGGTCATCTCGAAGGGCATCGTCCCGCGCCGGGCGGAGCTGAAGCGCTCCCAGTCCCGGTTGATGGTGACGCAGTCGTCGTACTTGGTGGCCGCCCAGAACCCCGGCCCAGCCTTCTCCTCCTGCCAGTGGACCGGGTCGTGACGCCGCAGGTACCCGAAGTACTCGTGGGGGACCCCGGGGACGTAGGACCTCGAGTCCGAAAGGTCGACGGGCGAGATGTCGGTGATGATGTCGGTCATCCGGACGGCTCCTCCAAGTATCGGACAACGTGTCCGATACGTCAGATGCTACGTCGGGAACCCTCGGGCGTCAACGAACACCGCGGTCGGGTCGTGCTGTCGGGCGCCCGCCCCCCATCAGGTCCCGGCCGGGGTTCCTACGCCTCGTTGGGGCCGGGCCGGGCCGGACTCGCCCGCCGGCGCACCGGGCTCAGCGCTCCTGGCGAGCGCTCCGGCGCCCCATGTGCCACCCGTTGCAGTAGTCGCACCGGTAGGCCCCGAGCTCGACTCCGGACTCCCGGGCTCGTTCCTCGGCCGCCGAGAGGGCCTCGGCCCGTGATGGGTATCGGACCTTGGCCAGCCCGTCCTCGCGCCAGTGGGAGTACGACAGGGACACCGGGCGGTGAGCCGGGCGCGGGCGGGCCATGTCGGCAATTGTGGCCCATGAGAGGACGGGGACCGACGTCGTGGCGCTCCGGCGGGCGGTCACCGGTCGCAGATGGGCGAGACTCGGGGGTGGCCGGGGCCGAGGAACAGCTCGTCGGAGGGGTGGCCAACAAGGGGGCCGTCGTGCGGGTGGGGGACACGGTGCGGCGCCCGGCCGGGCCCTGGTCGGCGACGACCCGCTCCCTGCTCGAGCACCTCGAGTCGGTCGGTTTCGACGAGGCCCCCCGCTACCTGGGCACCGACGAGCAGGGTCGTGACGTCCTGAGCTACATCGAAGGGGTCGTCCCTCTCCCCCCGTTCCCCGACTGGTCGATGACCGACGACGTGCTGGTGGACCTGGCCGGGCTCCTCCGCCGCTACCATCAGGCCGTCGCCTCCTTCGACCCGGGCGATCCGGCGAGCTGGTCCACCGAGCTGGCCGACCCGCTCGGCGGCCCGGTGGTCTGCCACAACGACATCTGTCCGGAGAACGTGATCTATCGCGACGGCCGGGCGGTCGGACTGGTCGACTTCGACTTCGACTTCGCCGGGCGCCCGGTCTGGGACGTTGTGCGCACGGTCGTGATGTGGGCGCCCCTGACGGCCCCCGAGTGCCGCCACCTGCACCCGGCCGGGCTCGACGCCGTGGCCCGTTTCGTCCGGTTCGCCTCGGCCTACGGCCTGGGCCCCCGAGCAGGCAGAAGTGGCGGTGGACGCCATGGTGGAGACCCGCATGGCCGGGCGACGGTTCGTGCAGCGCCACATGGCCGCCGGCGAGCGTGCGTTCATCGAGATGTGGGAGAGCGCCGGGGGTGCCGACCGGGACCGGCGCAACGACGAGTGGGTGGACGAGCACCGCACGGCGATGGTGGCCGCCCTGGTGGGAGGGGCCTGACCGGGGCCCGGCCGACCGCTCGGGTGCAGCGTTGGCGGCTCCGATTCGATCCGGTCCGTCCTCTGCACTGTGGCTGGAGCGGCGGGCGCCGCCGCCGTCTGGCCCTGCGAATGCGGCTCTGCACGTGGCGCGCACGGTGAACCGTGCGACAGGCCAAGGTGGCGCGCACGGTGAACCGTGCGACAGGCCAAGGTGGCGCGCGCGTGTCGACGAGCGGGGTTCGGCGGCCGTCGCCCGGTAGAGTCCGCGTCGATGGGGGCTCGGGGAGGGCGCGGGTGAGCGGGGCGGAGGGCCCGCCCGCCTGGCTGCCCGCGGCCATCGGCTCGGCCGCCCGGCGTGGCGCGGCGGACGACGACGCGCTGTTGAGCGGGAGGGCGTGGAACCAGCTCCTGGAGAGCCTCGAGCAGGCGGGGGCCGTGCTGCGCACCGAGCGCGCCCCCACGACGCCGGTCGACCGGGCGGCCGGCTACCGGCATCTCATGGTCCTGCTCGCCCTTGGGATCGACGAAGCCCTCCGCCCGTCGGATCCGTACCACCCGGTCATCAAGCCGGGCAACGTCGACTCGGTGCTCAAGTGGGGGATGGACTGTCCGGACGCCGCCTACGTGGGCGCCGCCATCCGACCCGACGCGACCTACCGGGTGCGTGGCCGCCGGGGCACCGTCCGTTACCTGGGGTTCCAGGTGATGGGCGGGATCGAGAGCCTGGCCAACCTGGTCGCCGAGGACCTCACCGAGTCCGCCGACGGCTCCTTCGAGATCGTGCTCTCTGCCGACCATCAGCCCGGGAACTGGATGCCACTGGGCCCGGGAGCCTCGTCGCTCGTCGTGCGCCAATTCTTCTACGACTGGGACAACGAGCGCCCGGCGGAGCTGTCGATCGAGTGCACGTCGCGCCCGGACGGCTCGGAGCGGCCGGCGGTCGGGGCGGTCTCGCCGCCGGCGGTCGTCGCCCGACAACTGATCGCCCTGGGTGACTTCGTCGAGGCGAGTGTCCTCTTCTGGCTCGACATCGAAGAGGCCGGCCGGGCCCAGGGCCTCAACCACTTCCGAGAGCCGGCGGCGCGCACCGACATCGGCGGCGCCGCCGAGAACGTCACCGTGTGGGGGTCCTGGGACCTCGAGCCGGACCAGGCGCTGGTGATCGAGGTGACACCGCCTGACGCCCGCTACTGGAGCGTGGCGCTCGGCAACTACTGGTGGGAGTCCATCGACTTCGCCAACCACCAGTCGAGCCTCAACGGCCACCAGGCGACCCTCGACGCCGACGGGGTGTTCAGGGCGGTGGTCTCCCTGCAGGACCCCGGCATCGCCAATTGGCTCGATCCATCCGGGAGCCGGCAGGGCCCGATGATCTTCCGCTGGGTCCGGGCCGACCACGCCCCGGTGCCCACCACCCGTGTGGTGCCACTGGGCGCGCTCGACGCCGAATTGCCGGCCGGCACGGCCAGGGTGGACCCGGCAGGGCGGCGCCGGACCGTCGAAGCCCGGCGTGCCGCCGTCGAGCGCCGCTACCCGCGCTGAGCGAACCGAAGAACAGCCGAAACAACGGAGGGACACGTCATGGATCTCGGACTTGCAGGGGCGACGGCGGCGGTCACCGGTGGCACGAAGGGAATGGGGCGGGCCATCGCCGAGTGCCTGGCCGGCGAGGGGGCCCGGGTCGCCGTGCTGGCCCGCGGCGTCGACACCTTGGACGAGGCGGTCGCCGTACTGAGCGAGCGGGGGAGCCCAGATCCCGTCGGGCTCTCGGTCGATGTGACCGACGGCGAGCGGGTACGTGAGGCCTTCGCCGAGCTCGGTGAGCGGTGGGGCTCGCTCAACGTGCTGGTGAACACGATCGGACCTGCTGCTGGCCGCTTCGAACAGCTCGATGACCGGGCCTGGGATACCGCCTTCGACCTGGGGACCATGGCTGCCGTCCGTTGCGTCCGGGCCGCGCTTCCCCTCATGCGGGAGGCGGAGTGGGCGCGCATCGTCAACCTCTCGGCCCATTCCACACAGCGCCAGAGCCCATTGCTGGTGGCCTACACCGCGTCCAAGGCCGCCCTCACCAGCGTCTCGAAGAACCTGGCGAAGTCGCTCGCGCCAGACGGCATCCTGGTCAACACCGTCAGTCCGGGGTCGATCGTGACGGCCAGCTTCAGCGAGGGCCTGCGGGGGATGTTCGAGGCTGAGGGGCTCGACCCCACCGATCCCTACGATGTCATGCGCTGGATCGACAACCACTTCCACCAGCCGGCCGACCTTGGTCGGGCCGGCCTGCCCGAGGAGGTGGCCGCGGTGGTGACCTTCCTTGCCTCGCGGGCCAACGGTTACGTCACCGGGGCCGACGTGAACGTCGACGGTGGATCGGACTTCGTCTGATGCTCACGGCGGACGGTCTGGTGACGGCCGCTATGGAGCAGACCGGACTGGAGGATTTCGGCGGTGACTCGTTCCGTGACGGGCTGAGTCGTCTGACCGACGCGCTGGCCGACGAGGCCGATCTGACCGGGGCGGGCACCGAGATCCTGGGGCTTCGGCTCACGATGCTGCTGGCCAACCGCCTGCGCATCGAGGACATCTATGGGTCCCATCCCGAAATTGCCACCCAGGTGGTGGGCGGCCCGGTGGTGATCATCGGGCTGCCGCGCACCGGGACGACTGCCCTCAGCCAGCTGGTCGCGGCGGACCCGCAGTTCCGGTCGCTGCGGCTGTGGGAGTCGATCGACCCGGTGCCACCGCCCACCGCCGAGACCGAGCTCGCCGATCCCCGCATCGCCGAGGCGCAACGTGGCCTGGACGCGATGTACGAGGCGTTCCCCAAGATGCGCTCGCTCTACTTCCAGACAGCGACCGGGGCAACCGAGTGCCAGGACCTCTTGGGCATGGAGTTCCGGACCGAGCACTTCGACGGCATGGCCCACGTCCCGAGTTACACCGAATGGGTCCTCGGGTGCGACATGTCGCCCGCCTATGCGTACCACCGTCGTGTGCTCCGTCTGCTCCAGTGGCGTTGCCCGCCGCGCCTGTGGCACCTCAAGACCCCCGTCCACATGCTCGCCCTGGACGACCTCTGCTCGGTGTACCCCGACGCAAAGTTCCTCTGGACCCACCGGGACCCGGCCGCGGTGCTCGGCTCGGTCTGCAGCCTCATCGGCTACACCCGCAGCTGGGTGAGCGACCGGGACGACTCGGCTCTCCTCGGCGCCGAGCAGTCGGCAGTCTGGGCCGAGGCCCTGCGCCGGGCCATGGCCTTTCGCGACCGGATGGGTGAGGATCGCTTCGCCGATGTGGCCTGGGCCCAGCTCCAGACCGACCCGGTGGGTGCGGTCTCACGGGCCTACGGGGACCTGGGATTGGCACTGGGCGAGGCCGGGCGGGTCCGGATCGCCGGCTGGGCGGCGGACAACCGGCCCGGTTCGAAGGGTGCCCACGAGTTCGCCCTCGGAGACTTCGGTCTCGACGCCCGAACCGTCCGACGGCGCTTCGCCTTCTACCTCGACCGCTTCGACGTGCCGGTCGCGTCCGATTAGGGACGACGTTGACCGCCCGCCCATGACGGCGCGGTCGCCGACCGGCTGGGGCGGCGAGCCAGCCCCCCGCATCGGCTTCCGGCCTCTGGCACCCGACGACCTCGCCCGGGTCGACCGGTGGCTGGCCGAGCCGCACGTCGCCCGGTGGTGGCCGGGCGGGCCGGGGGCGGGGCAACGGGAGTTCGGTGAGGTGCTGGCGGGCGGGGACCCCACCCGGGTATTCGTCATCGAGCTCGACGGTCGACCGGCCGGGCTGATCCAGGTCTACCGCCTGGTCGAAGAGCCGGAGTACGAACGGGTGGTCGGGGTGGACGAGGCCGCCGGCCTGGACCTCCTGATCGGCGAGCCCGAACTGGTGGGCCGGGGCCTCGGCCCGGTTGTCATCGACCGGTTCGTCGCCGGCGTGGTGTGGCCCGGCTATTCCGAGGTGCGCCGGTGCATGGCCGGACCGAGCATCGCCAACATCCGCTCGCAGCGGGCCTTCGAGAAGGTGGGCTTCGAGCGCCTCCGGGTCGTCTCGGTGCCCGGCGACGCCGACGCCGAGGTCGTCATGGTGCTCGACCGCCCGGCCGGGGCGTGACGCCCCGAGGCAGGCGCTCGAGCTGGGCCAGGGCCTCTTCGACCACCTCGGTCCGGGAGAGCCCAGACCGGTTGGCGGCCCGGTCGACCAGGCCGTCCAGGTAGATCGCCAGGCTCAGGACGGCGGTTCGGGGCTCGCCGGCCAAAAGCGGGACCGGCTCGGTCGACGGGTCCAGACCGGAGGCCTCCAGCAGGGCGGCCCGGATTCCCAGGAGCTCGGTGCACACCCCCCGGGGGTCGGTGCCGGTGCGGTGCATCCAGAGGCTAAGCCCGAGCTCCAGGGTGAGGTTTCCCCTGGTCAGGTCCTCGGGGGCGAGCACGGCGATCCCCCGGGCGGCCACGGGGGCGAAGTCGAACGCAGGCACAGCGGCGATACGGGCCATGGGCCAGTGTGGCCAAAGGGTGTGACACCTATGGTGGATGACCCCTGAGCTGGGTAAAGATGTGGCCATGGCACGCTCGATATGGACGGGGTCGCTGAGCTTCGGGCTGGTGAACATCCCGGTGGCGGTCTTCCCGGCCACCCGGGACAAGTCCATCCACTTCAACCAGTTCGAGGCGGGGACGTCGGACCGGATCCGCTACCGCAAGGTGAACGAGCGGACCGGCGAAGAGGTCGAGGCGTCCGACATCGTGAAGGGTTTCGACCTGGGCGGGGGGGACTACGTGATCCTCACCGACGAGGAGCTCGAGTCGGCTGCTCCCGAGAAGTCCCGCAACATCGAGATCGTCGACTTCGTGGACCTTGGCGAGATCGACCCGGTCTCCTACCGCACCACCTACTACCTGGCCCCCCAGGGGGAGGCTGCGGCCAAGGCCTACACCTTGCTGCGCAAGGCCATGCGGCAGGAGAACAAGGTGGGCATCGCCACCTGGGTCCACCGCAACAAGGAGTACCTGGTGGCCGTCCGGCCGGACCAGGAGGTGATAGCCCTCGAGACCATGTTCTTCGCCGACGAGGTCCGCTCGGCGGCCGACGAGATGCCGGCCCTGCCGTTGGACAAGGCGCTGACCTCTCGAGAGGTCGACATGGCCAAGATGCTCATCGAGTCGATGACCACGGCGTGGGACCCCGAGAAGTACCACGACACCCACCGGCGCCAGGTGGAGGCGATCATCGACCAGAAGCGCCAGGGCAAGGAGATCGTCACTGAGAGCCCGGTCCCGCAGTCGACCAAGGTGGTCGACCTCATGGAGGCCCTGCAGGCGAGCGTCAAGGCCCGGGGATCGGGCACCGCCGGTTCGGGGTCGGCCGCCGGGCGCGCCGGCACCAGGGCGCGGTCAGCCGGACCGGGGGGGGAGAAGCCCTCGGCGGCCAAGAAGCCGGCGGACAAGAAGGCTCCTGGGGCAAAGAAGGCGCCCCCGGGGGCCAAGAAGGCGGCTCCGGCTGCCCGCCAGCGCAAAGCCTCCTGATCCGCTGCGATCCACCGGCCGCGCCGCCCGGGCGGCCGCGCCGTCCCGTCCGAGGCGACCTTTCGACCGCGAGACGCCGGGCGCCGCTGCCGACCCGGTGAGGGCCTCGGTTAGCCTCGCTCGGGCGCACGACAGGGACGCGGCGATCGAGGACGTGAGGAGCACGTGGGGCAGGCACTGATGGCCGAGGGGACGCCGACCCGACCGGGCCGGTCGCGAGGACCGGGCCGGCGGGCTCCGGTCCAAGAAGGCGGCTGAGCGATGCCCGGAATGGGCCGTTCCCTGCAGACGGGGAACCCGACCATCGTCTCGGCCTTCCACAGTGCGCTGCTGCGCCAGATGCTCTGGATCGTCCTGATCCTCGCCCTGCTCGCCGTCGTCTGGAACGTGGTTCGCACGGTCCAGTACCGCCGACTGGTGGCCGCCGGTGGCCCGCCCGCTCCGGACCGCCCGGTCGTGCTCGCACCCGAGCCGGCCGGTCGCCGGGTCCTGCGGATCGGCTTCGGCCTGCTGTGGCTCTTCGACGGCCTCCTGCAGGTGCAGGCCTCCATGCCCCTCGGTCTGGCGTCGGGGGTGGTCCGACCGGCGGCCGCCTCGTCGCCGTCGTGGGTGCAGCACCTCGTCGGCAGTGGGGCCACGATCTGGTCGAACCATCCGGTGCAGGCCGCGGCGGCGACGGTCTGGATCCAGGTCGGCCTGGGCGTCTGGCTGCTGGTTGCCCCGCGCGGGCGGTGGTCGCGCTCGGGTGGCCTGGCCAGTGCCGGATGGGGGCTGGTGGTCTGGGTCTTCGGCGAGGCCTTCGGGGGGATCTTCGCGCCCGGTGCCACCTGGCTCTTCGGGATCCCGGGCGCCGTGCTCTTCTACTGCGCCGCCGGTGTCCTGCTCGCCCTGCCGGACCGGTCCTGGGCGACCCCGCGCCTGGGGCGCTGGATCCTGAGGGTGATGGGTGCCTTCTTCGTGGCCATGGCCGCGCTGCAGGCCTGGCCGGGCCGGGGCTACTGGCAGGGCGGCGGCACCGGGTCCGGGGGCGCGGGCCAGGGGGGAACCCTGACCGGGATGGTCCAGCAGATGGCCCAGACCCACCAGCCGGGGTTCTTGGCGTCATGGGTCGGCGCGTTCGGCTCCTTCGACGCCTCGCACGGCTGGGCGGTCAACCTGTTCGTGGTGGTGGCCCTGGCCGCCGTCGGCCTCGCGCTGTTGAGCGGGCGGCCCCGTCCGGCGCTGTGGGGGTTGGTCGGGGCGGCCGTCCTATGCCTGGCCGACTGGGTGCTGATCGAGGACCTGGGGTTCCTCGGGGGGCTCGGGACCGACCCGAACAGCATGATCCCGATGCTCCTCGTCATTGTCGGCGGCTACGTC
>Ga0209040_10003734_pt1 | contig 11624 bp, 11 predicted proteins | sample BogFormECP12_OM3_FD_188240 | JGI IMG/M metagenome (GOLD analysis project Ga0209040, IMG submission 188240) | Bog forest soil microbial communities from Calvert Island, British Columbia, Canada - ECP12_OM3 (SPAdes) (version 2) | ecosystem: Environmental > Aquatic > Freshwater > Wetlands > Bog ... | reverse complement strand
GCTTCCCGCGTGTTTTCCCCCGCGTCGGTGCCGCCGTCGGCGGACAACGTCGCGCACGCGCTGGAGTTCATCTCCGACGAGCGGGGCGGCGGGGGTACCGAGCTCGAGGCGGCGCTGACCACGGCCATGGCCCTGCCGCGAAGCGAGGCCATGTCCCGCTCGGTCGTCGTCATCACCGGGCTGCTGATGCTCAGCATCACGGGCCCGAAAATCGTGCTCGCCGGGGCATCCGCGCTGCGCGGGATGTTCGGCGAGATCGCCTTCCCCGCCCGCGCCACGAGCGCCGCCGGAGTGGACGACCTGATGCACTCGGCGATGTCGGTGATGCTCGTGGCGGTCGGGCCCGTGGCGGGCGGGTGCCTGCTCGCCGGCCTGCTGGGGGGCGTGGCGCAGGTCGGCTTCAGGCCGACGCCGCAGGCGCTGAAACCGGACTTCCGTCGCATCAACCCGGCCTCGGGCCTGCGCAAGCTGGTGGGGCCCAACGCGCTGTTCGAAGCGATCAAGGCGACGGCAAAGGTCGGCGTCGTCGGCGCCGTGGCGGCGATGGCGCTGCTCCCCGGCCTAACCGGGCTCGCTTCGATCGTCGGCATCTCCGCGGCGGGGCTGGGCGTGCTGTCGAGCACGAGCGCGCTCGCAGTCGCCCAGCGCGCGGCCTTCGCCTACCTGCTGATCGGGTTGCTCGACTACGCCTGGAGGCGGCGCCAGCACGAGAAGCAGCTCAGGATGACCAAGCAGCAGGTCAGGGACGAGGTGCGCCAGTACGGAGTCTCGGCCGAGGTGAAAGCGGCGCTGCGCCGCCGCCAGATGCAGGCGGCGCGGGCGCGCATGATGGCCGCCGTCCCCGACGCCGACGTCGTCGTCACCAACCCCACCCACTACGCGGTCGCGCTCATGTATGACGGGACGCGCACCGCGCCCGAGGTCGTGGCCAAGGGCAAGGACCTGATCGCCCAGCAGATCAGGCGCGTGGCCGAAGAGAACGACGTGCCCGTGATCAGCGATCCGCCGCTCGCACGCGCCCTGCACGCCTCCGTGGAGATCGGGCAGGTGATCCCGGAGGAGCTCTATGCGGCGGTCGCGCGCGTGCTCGCGTTCGTCTACCGGCTGGCCGGACGCTCAGCCCTCGCGCGTCGGAGGCTCGCATCGTGAACAACAGCCCCGGCCTGCGCAGGCTCCTGCGCCACACCGATCTGCTCGCCGCCGTGTCGGTCGTGCTCGTCGTGACCATGCTCGTGGTGCCGCTGCCCTCGGCGCTGTTGAGCGTGATGATCACGATCAACATCGCGACCGCGCTCACGATCGTGTCGGCCACGATGTACCTCGGCAAGGCGCTGGACTTCGCGTCCTTCCCCAGCCTCCTGCTGCTCACCACGATGTTCCGCCTCGCGATCAACGTGTCGGTGACGCGCCTGATCCTCACCACCGGCGACGCCGGCAGCGTCGTCAAGGCGTTCGGCGAATTCGTCGTCGGCGGCAACGTCGTCGTCGGGCTGGTCATCTTCCTGATCCTCGTGGTGATCCAGTTCGTCGTCGTCACCAACGGCGCCGGACGCGTGGCCGAGGTCGGCGCACGCTTCACGCTCGACGCCATGCCCGGCAAGCAGATGGCGATCGACGCCGATCTCAACGCCGGTCTCATCAGCGACGACCAGGCCCGCGCGCGCCGCTCGGAGATCGCCCAGGAGGCCGACTTCTACGGTGCCATGGACGGCGCCTCGAAGTTCGTCAAAGGCGATGCCATGGCGGCGCTCATCATCACCGCGATCAACCTCGTCGGCGGGATCATCGTGGGCATGCTCCAGCACCACCTGGGCTTCACCGAAGCGACCCACCAGTACTCGCTGCTGACCGTCGGCGACGGGCTCTCCGCGCAGATCCCGGCGTTGCTGATCTCGGTCGCCACGGGCATCATCGTCACGCGCGCGGCCTCCGACCGGGATCTCGGCTCGGATATCGCCAATCAGGTGCTTCGCCAGCGCAAGGCGCCGCTCGTCGCGGCCGGGGCGATCGGGCTGTTCGCGCTGATCCCCGGCCTGCCGAAGCTGCCCTTCCTGCTGATCGCGGCGTTGTTCGGTGCGATCGGCTGGGCCGTGCGCCACGGCATGCCGGCCGAGCGTGACGCCGAGGACGCGGGCCGAGCGGCGGCCGCCAAGGCCGCGCTGCCGGCGGCGGGCGGCGAGCCGCTGTCGGAGGTCGGCGTCGATGCGCTGGAGCTCTCGATCGGCTTCGGACTGGTGCCACTCGTGGAGGGCGGCTCCAACAGCTCGCTGCTGCGCCGGGTCGGCATGATCCGCCGCCAGATCGCCGCGGATCTCGGTCTCGTCATTCCGCCCGTGCGCATCCACGACGAGCTCGGCATGGAGTCGCACGAGTACGTCGTCAAGGTGCGCGGCTCGGAGGTCACGCGCGGGCGCATCATGCCGGGACACCTGCTCGCGATGGACCCCGGCGACGCCGGCGGCAAGCTCCAGGGGATCCCCACCCGCGAGCCTGCCTTTGGCCTGGACGCCGTGTGGGTGCAGGAGTCCGCCCGCGCCGAGGCCGAGGCGCTCGGCTACACCGTCGTGGACGCGGTGTCGGTGATCGTCACCCACCTCACCGAGACGATCCGCTCCCACGCCGCCGAGCTGCTCACGCGCCAGGATGTCCGCGCGCTGCTCGACCGGCTCAAGGAGACCAACGCGGCTGTCGTCGAGGAGGTCGTGCCCGACGCGCTCTCGCTGGGCGAGATCCAGCGGGTCCTGCAGTCGCTGCTCTCCGAGGGCGTCCCGATCCGCGATCTTGGCACGATTGTGGAGGCAATCGGCGACAAGGCGCGAACAACACGTGACACAAGTCTCCTATCGGAGTACGCTCGCCAGGCGCTGGGCCGGGCGATAACGGCTCCCCACCTGGACGAGCGGTTGCGACTGCAAGCCATAACCCTGGACCCCTCAATCGAGCAGGAGGTCTCCACCTCGATCACGCAGACCACGGACGGGGAGTATCTCGCCATGGATCCGCCGCGAGCGCAGGCCATCGTCAACGCGCTTCGCGCCCAGGTCGAGCACGCGACGGGCCTCGGCGCGCGCCCCGTGCTGCTCTGCTCGGCGCGGATTCGTCGCCACCTGCGCCGGCTGATCGCCCAGGCCCAGCCGCACCTCGCCGTCTGCTCCTACAACGAGATCGCTCCCGGCATCGACGTGGAAACGATCGGAGTGATCCACGCATGAGCACGCATGGCTGCGCTGGATGCCCACGGTGCGCCTCGGCGTTTGCGGGGAGGACGGCATGAGCACGCCCGGAGAGCTGCTCGAAGCGCTCGGGCGCGAGGCGCGCTCCCGGTTCGGCAACGGCGGTCAAGGCGGCACACGCGTCTACCGCGGGCGCTCGGTCGAGGAGATCGTCCCGCAGATCCAGCGCGATCTCGGCGCCGACGCCATCATCCTGCGCCGGCGCGAGGGCCTGACCGGCGGCGTGCTCGGGTTCTTCCAGCACCAGTTCGTCGAGATCGAGGCGATGCCCGGCACCCCGAGCGTGGACGTCTACGACGAGCCCGGGCCGGCCCTCCCGCCCGGTCTGCCTGCCGCCCCACCGCAGGAGCCCACGCCCGAGCAGCAACCCGCGCCGACGGCCCCGCCGGCGGTGCCCGACGCGCTCGCTCCGCCACCGCCTCCGCCTCCGCCACCGCCACCGCCTGAGCCCGAGCCCGAGCCCCAGCCGCCCGCCAGGCCGCTGGGGAGCGCCTATGTGACCGCGCATCTCGCCGCGCTGGCGCGCGGGGAGCGGACGAATGTTGTAGCCCCGCCTCCCCCGTCCTCCCGGAGCCCCCGCGAAGGCCGTTCCCGGGCGAGGCCCGCGGAACGTGCGCGCGAGCCGGCCGAGCAGGCGCTGGACTTCCATGAGCTCTTTCCCCGCCGCGAGCCGCCGCCGATACCGCGCCGCGAGCCGCCGCCGCTGCACCGCGAGCCGCAGCCGGAGGCGCGCTTCGAGCCCGCGCCGTTCGCAGGCGCGGAGCTGCCGGCGTTGGAGGAGCTCGCAGGCCCGCCCGGCCCCGCGCCGAGGTCCGAGCGCCGGGCCGTGGGGCCGGGATCGCATTCGCGTGCCCGCGCGGGCGTCGAGCAGGGGCTGCGACGCTTCGGCATCAGCGAGCAGCTCGCCGGGGAGCTGATCGAGGGCGCAGCGGCGCACGCCCTGCCGCTCGCGCCGCGCGCCGGCCTCGCGCAGGCGGTGCGCAGCACGCTGGCGCAGCGGATCCCCGTCGCCCCGCCGCTGCCCACGAGGGGCGCGGCGATTGTCGTCGTGGGCGCCGGCGGCGCCGGCAAGACCAGCTACTGCTCGGCGCTGCTCGGCGCCTATCGCAAGAGCAGCAGCCTCCCGGCGGGCTTCGGGACGCTCATCTGGGGCACCGAGGCCGCCGAGCTGCGTCTGATGCTCAGCCCGCAGATCGTCAAGCCGATCCCCGCCGGCGGTACGCGCGCGCTCAGGGCGATCAACCGCGCGAAGGCCAACGGCCTCGCCGTCCTCGACACCCCCGGGCTCTCTCCCGCCGAGAAGGCGGGCGTGCGCTCGCTCGCGCTCGTGCTCGGCGAGCTGAAGCCCGAGCGGGTCGTCGTCGCACTGCCGGCCACGCTGGGGGCCACCGCGGCCGCGCAGCTGCTGAGCGCGATGCGGCCGCTGGGGGCGAACGCGCTGGCCGTCACCCACGCCGATGAGACCGATCAGATCGGCGTTGCAATCGAGGCCGCCTGCCGTTTCGGGCTCGCGCCGGAGTACATGCTCGAGCGCTCCCGCTCGGGCGGCTGGCGCCTGAGCCGGCTGGACCCCGCCTCCCTCGCCGCGAGAGTGCTGCCATGAAGCTCGGACGGGGCAAGCGCCGGGAGGCGTCGAAGCCGATCCTGCTGCCCGCGCGCAACGAGGTCGTGGTGCTCGCCACCGGTGCCGGCGAGAGGCTCCCCGCACGCGTGCTCGAACGTGGCGTCAACACCCTGCTGCTGGCCATCACGATCCCCACCGAGCCGCTCAGCGGCGAGCGGCTCGAGGACCTCGTGCTCGAATTCACGGGCCCCCACGGGAGGGTCCGCCTGCAGGGTGCGATGCGGCTCGAGAACCCCGCCGAACCGGACGTCCTGCGCCTCGACGAACCGCGCTCGATCGAGGTGCTCCAGCAACGCGAGTTCGTTCGCGTGAACGCGACCCGGCCCGTGCTCGTGTACGCCGCCAAGGATGGCTACGAAATCGAGAGCTACACCGTCGATATCAGCGGCGGCGGCTTCCTGCTGGCAGGGCCCGACACGCTGAAGGCGGGCGATCGCGTGCAGTTCCGACTGGCCCTCGGCCCCGAGCTCGAACCCGTCACCGGCATCGCCAAGATCCTGCGTGTCGACTCCCGCGGGCGCCGCGCCGCCGTCTTCGAGGAGATCAGCGAGAGCGAGCGGCGGCGCCTGATCCGCTTCATCTTCGACTGCCAGCGCGACGAACGTCAGCGTGGCCTGGAATACGATGGCTGAGCCCGCCGTCGCGGCTGCGCCCACGATCGAGCAGGCGCCGGCCGCCCCGGTGGCTGCGTCGGCCGAGCCGCGCTCGCCGGCCAAGGGGCCCGAGCCGCCCGCCGCAAAGGCCAAGAAGGGCGGCAAGGGCGAGAAGGCAGGCAAGGGCGAGAAGGGCGCCAAGGGCGCCAAGGCGGCCGTGGCCCCGGGGGACGGCCCGAGCATCGCCGCACACCCGCGTGCGGCTCGCGGGGTCGCGCGGGCGAAGGGCTGGGGCGGGTTGGTCGGCTTCGTGCTCGGCGGCTACCTCTCGCTGCCCACCAACACGCTCGCCGCGTCCGGCGTGCGCGCGCTGATCGCCGGCGTGGCCTGCTACGTCGTCGTCTGGGCCGGAGCGGTGTTCGTGTGGCGGCGGCTGGTCATGCTCGAGCTCAAGGGCCGCGAACAGCAGCTGCTGGCCGCCGCCAGGCCGCCGGCCGAGACCCCCGCCGGCCGCGGCCGCACCGGCGCGGACGCCGTCGAGCGAGCGGGCGCGAGGACGGCCTCCTAGGGGCGCACGGCGATGGTGGATCCGATCCATCCGATCACGCCGGGTCCACCCTCGGTGGCGCGGCTCGAAAGCCAGCCCGTCGAGCGTCTGGAGCGCATCTCGCGCGAGCGGGATCGCCCCTCGCGCGACGCCCCCGAGCGCAAGCGCCGCGAGCGCCCGCCCGACCCCGACAGCGACGAGGACGACGGGGGGCACGGGCACATCGACGTGCGCGCCTGAACGCGCATCTGCACTTGCAGGAATCCTCCTCCCGGCGGGGAAGACCGCCCACAAGAGACGAGATACCTCAAGTTTCCCAGCGCGCTGACGATAATCGGCGTGGGTCGACATGGAGTCGACTCGGGACCAACAACCAAAACGTCATCAAGGAGATGAACGCATGGGCCTTACGATCAACAACAACCTGGAGGCACTGAACGCCTCGAGGAACCTCAACGGCACCGAGAACATGCTGTCCACGGCGATGCAGCGCCTGTCGTCTGGACTGAAGATCAACTCGGCCGCCGACGACGTCGCCGGCTACGCGATCAGCCAGAGCCTGCAGAGCCAGGTCAACGGCCTCAACCAGGCCAGCGAAAACATCCAGGACGCCGTCGCTCTCGCGCAGACGGCCCAGGGCGCGCTCAACGACGTCAACCAGATGCTCCAGCGTGTCCGCGAGCTGGCCGTGCAGTACTCCAACGGCACGACCTCCAAAGAAGACCAGACGGCGATCATCTCTGAGGTCGGTCAGCTGGTCTCCGAGATCAAGCGCGTCGGTGAAACGACGAGCTTCAACGGCAAGAACCTGCTCAACAAGGCAGAAGAAATCAAGTTCCAGGTCGGCGCCAACGACGGCGAAGACATCAGCGTCACGACGATCGAACTGTACAAGTCGATCGAATCTGAGCTCAACACGGCGACGCTCGGTGCCAGGCTCACGGCGACCGGCGCGACGAAACTGGAACCGGCTGAAAAAGTTGCAATAGAAGCCAAAGAAACCACGCTGAAGACGGCAGTCGGAGCACTGGAAACAAAAAAGGAAACCCTGGCGAAAGAAATCGCAAAAGAAAAGGGCGAAGGCCACACGGAAACTGCGATCGAAACCGCACGGGCCGCGGAAGTCAAAACGATCAACGAAGCAACAAGGGCGGTCGCCGCAGAAGAAAAGGTAATCTCCGCGGCGTACGCAGAACACGAACCGACGGGCCTCAAAGAACTGGACGTAGCGATCGCCAAGGTCTCCGGCCTCGCCGGCGAATTCGGCGCGGTGCAGGATCGTATCCAGTACACCCAGGCCAACCTGGAAGTTTACAGCCAGAACCTCACCTCGGCTGTAAGCGCCCTTGTCGACGTGAACATGGCCACGGAAATGACCAACTTCACGAAGGACCAGGTTCTCCAGCAGGCCGGCGTGGCGATCCTCGCACAGGCCAACCAGCTGCCTGACGCGACGCTGAAGCTCCTCGAATAGTCGAGGTAACTCAGACCTTCCTCAGCGGTGGCGCCTAGAGGACGCCACCGCTGCAGTGAAGCCCATCTGACCGCTGGCCGATCTCAGATCGGTCGTCGCGCGGGCAGGCGGGTAACAACGCTTCGGGCGGTCAGCGAAAGGCCGGCGGAAGCTACATACCGCCGCTTCATCGAGGGAACGGTGGTGGAGACGGGCGGCGACGGTCGCCCGTCTCTCGTTTAACGGGGCGCCCGCGAGGCCCGCGCCCGCGACGCCGGCGCCCGCGACGCCCGGTCCCGCGAGGCCTCTCAATCCCCGCCGCGGGCTGCCGATTACCCCGGTGATGACCCTCGAGGCCACGCTGGAGCGCGTCTCTGCGATCAGGCAGGCGCTGAGCGACCCCGCGGCGCTGATCGGCGCGGACGCGGGGCCGACCGGCGGCACCGAAGCCCCGGCCGCCGCCGCCGGTGAATCGTCGTTCGCGAGCGCGCTCCTGAAGGCGAGCGGCGGCTACGCGAGCGGGGCCGAAGGCTCCTCGGGCGCGACGGCGTCCGCCGTGCTCGACGGCGCGGAGCCCGGGGCGGAGGCCGGCCTCGCCGGCGAGGCCGACCCGAGCGAAGTGGCGGGCCTGACGAGCGGAGCGGCGGGCCCGAGCGGCGCCGGAGCGAGCGCCTCGCCCTACTCGCTCGCGAGCCTCGACGGCGTCGCCGCCCCCGCGGGCATCACGCCCGCCTCGGCGGGCGGCCAGGGCTCGCCCGGCAGTCGCATCGTGGCGATCGCCGAAAGCCAGCTCGGCCAGACCGAGCAGCCGCCCGGGTCAAACGAATCGCCGGCCATCGCCGAATATCGCAGCGCGACCGCCGGGGCGATCCCGGGAGCGCCGTGGTGCGCCTACTTCGCCTCGTGGGTCGCGCGCCAGGCGGGCGAGCCGATCGGCGCCCAGGGCCAGGGCGCGGGCGCCGTCTCGGAGGTCTGGTCGTGGGCGCAGAGTACCGGCCGGGCGATCCCCAATGGCCCCGGGGTGGTGCCGCAGCCCGGCGATCTCATCGTCTTCGGCGATGAGCACGTCGGCATCGTCCGCGACGTGCTGCCCGACGGGCAGATCCAGACGATCGAGGGCAACTACGAAAACAAGGTCGCGGCCAACGTGCGCAGCCCGACCGAAGCGACCGGCTACGTGAACATGAGCTGAGCGGGCTCGCCGGACGGGGGGCTTGCCGTGGGTGACCAGCTGCGCAGGCGCGGCGCTACACTCCCGCGAGGGGTCGCGATATGAGCGAGCAGAGCACGATCCCCGCCGGCGAGACCACCCACAGGATGTGGCCGAGGCTGGTGGTGCCGCTGGCGCTGCTGCTCGTGCTCGCCGCCGGCCTGAGCTTCGCGATCTTCAAGCCCCAGGCCAAGCCGACGCTGCCGGGCGGGGCCCAGCAGTCCGCGCCCGGGGGCGGCTACTTCGGCACGCTCGCGCTCCCGGCCAGGCAGGCGCCGCCGATCGACCTGCGCAGCTACACCGGCCAGCCGGTCACGCTCAGCGAGTATCACGGCAAGGCCGTGCTCGTGACCTTCCTCTACACCAACTGTCCCGACATCTGCCCGCTGATCACGGCCAATCTGCGCGTCGTGCTGAACCTGCTCGGCGCGCGGTCCGCCCAGACGCAGATCATCGCGGTCTCCGTGGACCCGCGCGGGGACACGCCGGCGGCGGTCGCCCGCTTCCTCAGGGCACACGGGATGCTGGGGCGGATGCAGTACCTGATCGGCTCGGCGGGCGAACTCGAGCGCACGTGGGCGGCGTGGAGCGTCGGCTCGACGCGCGAAGCCGGCCAGCCCGACCTGATCGCCCACTCGGCGCTCGTCTACGGGATCAGCGCCGGCGGGCGGCTCACGACGATCTATCCGGCCAGCTTCGAACCGGAGCAGATCGTCCACGACGTCCCCAAACTGGCCGCGGGATGAGCGCGTCGGCGGGCGCGCTCAGCGTTCGCCCATGCCGCTGCGCCACAGCACGACCAGCCAGATCGTGACCGCGATCAGCACGCCCAGCGGGATCACGAGCGTGAGGACCTCCCCCGTCATCGTATGTGCGGCGATCGGTATGGCGATCTCTGGCATTTACCCTCCTAATGCTCGCCTGCCAGCCGGGGGGCCCGGGTGGGCTTCGGCGGCATCAGCCAGCGTTGGACATAGGCGAACACGACAATCAGAAACGTGATCGAGCCCGGCACCCACATGACCCCGGCCGCGATCTGCTGGTCGGACATCGCCGAGATGCCGCCCGGACGGCTCGCCAGATCGGCGTAGAAGCTGTACAGCGGGTGGGGCGTGTAGGCAATCACGAGCGCGAGCGCCCAGCAGACGACCATCCCGCCGATCAGATAGAAGATCCGCTGCGGCGCGGCTAGTCGCATGTGCAGCGGGGCCGAGGGGATCACCTGCTTCCAGAAGAGGATCGCGGCGGCGAAGAAGAGTGTGTGCTCGAGGGCGTGGACGGTGGTCGATTTCAGGGTCGCGTCGAACAGCGCCGGCGTGTGCCACCCGAGCAGCACGACCGAGAAGGCCAGAAAGCTGGGTATCGGCCTGCCCAGCCAGCGGCTCACCGTGCGCAGCGGGGCCGTGCGCTGCCCTCGGCTCACGCCGCGGGCGAGCCATCTGCGCGTATCCAGCGGCAGGCAGCGCCACAGGCGCATCCACGGTGCGGACAGCAGGAACAGCGGGGCGGCGACGTCGATCAACAGCACATGCTGGATCATGTGCACCCAGAACAGGTCGGCGCTCAGGCGCTCGATCGGCGACGCGAGCGCGATCGCGAGGATGAGCAGGCTCGCGTAGAAGCTCGCCGTCCGCCAGCGCTGCGCCACGCGCTTGCGCGCAGGCGTGATGGTGCGCCGGTCGCCCACCCAGTAGAGGATCGCCAGGTCGATCACCAGCACCAGCGGCGGGTCGAAGGACCAAGCCCATAAGCCGGGCGCCGCTGTCGCCGCGCCGAGCACTACAGCAGGTACAGCGTCACGTACATCACCACGCCGAGCGCGCCCAGGAAGGCCCAGTAGAAGACGGCCGCGTCGAGGCCCGGGGCGATCAGCTGGTCGGGGTCCGCGACGTCCCCGCCGCCGGCGGCCGGGGCGCGGCGGGCCCGCAGCTCGGTCGCGATCTGTGTCTCGAGCCAGTACATCGTCGCGAGCACGGCGATCAAATAGAAGGCGGTCCACGCGCAGTACACGCTCGCGTAGGCGCCGTTGGTCGGGCCGAAGGGCTGTCTCGTGTAGGCGATGCACTGCACCGCGATCGTCGCGAGCCCGAGCAGCAGCCCGCCGCCCGCGAGCGCGAGCCAGTTGGCGGACTTCGCTTTCATCGCGCGGCCCGCCAGGATCGTGAGCCCGACGCTGAGCACCAGGCAGACGATGAACGCCACGCCCAGCCCCTGCTCGGGTTTCACGTGCGCCGGGCGCCACATGTGGTTCTGGTTGATCGAGCGCAGGTAGAAGTAGGCGAACAGGAAGGCCACGAAGAAGAACGTCGTGGCGCCGCACAGCATCCGCGAGGCGACCGCGAGCGCCCGAGCCGCCACGTCGGGTGGCTCGGGCGGGATCTGACCGCCGGCCGCCACGGGCATCATCATGCCCAGCGGGCGTTCTTCGCTCGCCGCCATCTCAGGCTCCCGCCGAGGCCGGCTGGCCGCTGCCGATGCTCACCGGCGTGCCGTAGTCGTAGGGGTCGGAGTCGAACACGGGGATCTGATCGAAGTTGTGCACGGGCACGGGCGTCGGCACCTGCCACTCGATCGACTTCGATCGCCACGGATTGGACTCGGCGGGCAGTCGCACGAAGATCAGCGAGTACACGGCGTTGACGATGAAGATCAGCATCGAGAAGCCGAGCACGAAGGCCGAGATCGACACCCACGTGTTGAGCCCGACGAGGTTTTCCGCATAGCTGCTGACGCGTCTGGGCATGCCCTTGATGCCGAGGACGAACAGCGGCATGAACGTGGCGTTGAACGCGATGAACATCAGCCAGAAGTGCCATTTGGCCAGTCTCTCGTTGAAGCGCAGGCCGGTCATCTTGGGCACCCAGTAGTAGATCCCCGCGAAGAACGCGAAGATCAGCCCGCCCATGATCGTGTAGTGGAAGTGGGCCATCGAGAAGAAGCTGCCGTGCGTGGTCGTGTCGCTCG
>Ga0209040_10003733_pt1 | contig 11626 bp, 11 predicted proteins | sample BogFormECP12_OM3_FD_188240 | JGI IMG/M metagenome (GOLD analysis project Ga0209040, IMG submission 188240) | Bog forest soil microbial communities from Calvert Island, British Columbia, Canada - ECP12_OM3 (SPAdes) (version 2) | ecosystem: Environmental > Aquatic > Freshwater > Wetlands > Bog ... | reverse complement strand
GCCTCCCGGATCGAGAACGCCAGCGCGAGGGCGCGCTGGCGCATCTCTGCCGGCAGCGCGGCAATGCGTTCCAGCTCGCCCGCGGTGCAGATGCGCGATCCGAGCCGCATCGAAGGCGCATGCACCACTTCGATGTCGAGCCCAAGCCCGAGATACGTTCTCGCTTCCCCCGCCACGGCCGCACAGAAGCCCTCGGTGTGCGTGATGCTGCCGGTGACCCCGTCCGGCCAGAGCGGCCAGTCAGGCGATGCGGCCGATAGGGCTGATGCAGCCGATTCGGCATGCGACGCCAAAGCGAGCGGCGCCGCGCCCGTCCCGAGAGCGAGCTTGCCGTCCGGCAAGGCCGCACAGCCCGCGCCGCTGCGGTAGATGGCCAGTCCGCGACCGATGAGGCCGAACAGACCGGCTCGCACGAGCCGCGTATCGCGCTCGACGGATACGCGCATGAACCGCAACTCCGGATTGCCGCTCGCTTGGATATCTCGACGCAAGACGTCCTCGGGGTCGCGGCCGGCCAAAAACACATTGGAACAGACGATTTTGGCCGAATAATCGGCCGCGACCCGCAGCAGTTGCGGCGGTTCGGCCCAGGCCCAAACGAGCGCGGCCGCCGCGAGCAGCGCGCCGGCTGCGGCCAAATAAAACAAGGGTTTCCGGTAAGATTTCATTTGTGCACTCCGATCGGGCGATCATACCGGGACCTCGAGTTCGAGTTACCATAGCGGCTGGTCCCATTGGCAGAGACAGGCAATCATGACTGAAGCGAACACCCGGCGACTGATCCATGAGTTGCGAGCCGCGATCAAGGACGTCGAGGCGCTCGTGACGGCAACCGGCGGTGATCTCGGTGAGCACGCCAAGGAGGCGCGCGAGAAGGCTTCCGAGTCGGCCGGCAGGGCCCGGGCCGGTCTCGAGGAACTCGAGTCGCAGTTGGCGGCGCGCGCCAAGCTCATGGCGGAGGACGCGACCGAGTTTGTCCGCGACAATCCGTGGCAGTCGATCGGGATCGCCGCTGCCGTCGGCGTCGTCGCGGGCCTCATTCTCGGCAGGCGCTGATCCGTGAGCGAGCCTACGCCGGGGCCGGGACTGTTTGCGTCGGTGAGACGCATGCTCGCGACGCTGCTCGAGCTCGTCTCGACGCGCATCGAGCTCGTCTCGGTCGAGATCGAAGAACAGATCGAATACGCGGCGGGGATATTGCTCTGGAGCGTCGCGGCGATATTCTTTGGATCGCTCGCGGTCTTGCTGCTCGCCTTGACGATCGTGATCGCGTTTTGGGACGATCACCGGCTGCTCGCCGCGGGTCTGGTGACCGGCGCGTTTGCCTTGATCGCCGTCGGCGCCGTTCTGGTCGTGCGCGCTCGCTTGCAGCGCCGGCCGCATTTCCTAGGGGCAACCGCCGCGGAATTCAAACGCGACGCGGATGCCTTCGGTGACGAGCCCCCATGAGTTCGAGGGCCGAGCTGCACGCAGCGCGCCGTCGCGGCCTGGTTGCGCGCAGCGAGCGGCTGCGCCAGGGCTTGCGCTCGGATGCGGCAGGACTCGCCGTGCGGCTTCGATTCGCCGACCGCATCGTTGCCGTCGGCCGATCGGGGATATTCAAGGTCGTGCTGGGCGGCGCGGCCGCGTTATTGCTGTCGGGGCGCGCCGGCAGCGTGCTCAGTCTCGCCTCGCGTATCGCGATGCTCTATCCCGTGCTGCGCCGGGCGGTGCGCCTCGTGTCGAGCCTACCGAAGGACGCTAGTCCGCAGCCTTGATTCGATCGAGCACACGTCCCTCCATCTCCTCGAGGCCCGAAGGGATCGCCGGATACCAGTGGATGCTCTTGAAGGCAGTGTCCGGGAACGCCGCCGTGAACTGCGCCTTGAGCCGCGGATCGATGTAGGCGTCGGTATTCACGGCAGCCGAGAAGTTTCCGACCGACTTGGTGATTTTCGCGGCCATCTCGGGGCGCATCGTGAAGTTGATCCAGGCATAGGCCGCCGCGTCGTTGCGGCCGCGAGCAGGCAGTGCGAAGGTGTCGAGCCATCCGAGTGCGCCGGAGCGCGGCACGATGAATTGAAGATCCGGGTTTTCGCGATTTAGCGTCCAGCCGCCGGTGTCCCACATCATGGCTGCGACGACTTCGCCGGTGCGCATGGCATTCAACAACTGGTCCTTGTTGTCGAAGAAGAACTTGAGATTCTTCTTGCAGGCCGAGAGCGTCGCGCCGACTTGTTCCATGAGCGCCCCATAGGCCTTCGGATCGCCGTAGAGCGCGAAAGGATCCTTGCCGGCCGCAAACGCGAACGCCATGAGCGTCGGACGCAGCAGACGCAACGAGGTTTTGCCGGCAAGCTCCGGCTTGCAAAGATCCGGATAATCGGCGGCCTTGGCGCGCTTGGTATTGACCACGAGGCCGTCGGTGCCCCACAGATACGGCAGCCCATACTGCTTGCCGTCGAGCGTGGTGTTCTTGCGCACGATCTCGAGCAGCGCCGGCTGAAACTGCTCGAGTTTGACCTTGCTGAGATCGATCGGTTTGTAGATGCCGAATTCGCGCTGCGGCCCCGCGATCCGATCCTGCGAAGGCTGCGCGAGATCGTAGCCGGCGCCGCCGGTGGCGCGCAGCTTCGAGATCATCTGCTCGTTGTTCGACAAGGTCAGTTCGACCTCGATCCCGGTTTCCTTCTTGAACGCGGCGATCAGATCCGCGGGCACATAATCGGCCCAGCTGATGATCCTCAGCTTCTGATTGTCGGCGTGGGCCAGGCCCGCGCCCAACGCGAGCGCGAGCGCGAGCCCGAGTGAGGCCGCGAGCAGCCGGCGCGACATTAGAATGCGTAGCCGACGGACAAGATCAATGCCTGCGGGTTGAACTCGATGTGCGAGGTGCGAATCTCGCCGGCCGTGTCGGCCGTGAGCCGAGCGTTGACCTTCGAGGCCGAGTACGAGGCGTTTAAGTCCCAGTGCGGCGCCGGGCGCCAAGTCACGCCAATCGTGGCCGCGGGACCGATCGATGACGGCAGCGAGATTTTCGTGGGGCCGCCGCTGATCGCATCGCCTGCGGGGGTCGAGTCGCGATCGTAGAAATAGGTGTAGTTGATCCCGATACCAATAAAGGGTCGCACCGGCGCCGACTCGCCGAAGAAGTTGTATTCGATCAAGGCGGTCGGTGCAAACCATCTGACCGAAGAGAGCACCTGACCGTTGTAGGGAATCGAACCCCCGCCGGGGTAGGCAGGACCGCTGCCCTTGACTTTCGCGACCGGGGGCAAACCCAAGGCGAGTTCAAAATTGAAGTGCGGATTCAACCTTCGCACATATCCCAGGTAGAGTGTTTCCAGATTCTCGGGGTCAAAATTCAAGCCGGGAGGGACGAAAGGTCCCTGCAGGTCGGTCGCGCTCGCGTGATAGAACACCGTATAGCTGCCGATGCGAAAGTCGTTGCTCGGTACCCCGTCGTCGGCCAATGCGGTCGCCGAACACCAGAGACTCACGGCAACCGCCGCGAGAGCCGTGGGCAATGCCCGAATGATGGATTTCGGCATGGCCTAGCTCCCCAGGATTAAATTGAAGAATGAGCGCGCGGCAACCGAACAGAACGGTGCCTCTGCCCCATGTGTTTGCAGCACGACCTGAAATTCGGCGGCGGCTGCCGACAGGCTGCCGCCGGCCGCCGACTCATAGAAAGCCAGCACGCCGGCTTGGTGCTCTTGAAATGCGCCCTGCAGCTGCGCAAACGCGCCGCCGGGCGTGCCGTTGAGGTCGAGCACGGTCACGGCTCCGGGCGGCAGCGCGCTCCACATGCTGGCCATCGTGCCCGTGTTGACACTGAAGTAGACGACGGGATCGGAATCGCCGCCGCACAGCAGCGTCGGCGAATGCGGGAACCAAGCCGGATTGCGCAGATCGTTGGTATTGAGCGCCTGGCGAAAAGCGAACGCAGGCGCAAGCGTCGGAGAAGGAATCATTGCGGGAATCGATGCGAGTGCCGGCGGTGATCCTGGCGGCGCGAGCGGGCCCGCACCGTCGACGAACGTCGCCGCATTGATCGCATAGCTGACCCGATAATCGTTGTTGATCAGGTACGAGCTGCCGAAGCCCGCATCGAACAGCGGGGTCAGCGGGTTCGTCGGGTCGCTCGGCACCGCGAGCGCGGCCGTCAGTTCGGCCGACTCGAGCGCACTGCCCGGTATCGTGACGGTCGGCGTGACGCTATCGAAGAGTGCGGCGTCCGGTAGCAAGCCTTCGGCAAAGATCGTGTCGATCGGCGTCAAGCTCGGCAGCAGATTACCGAGGCCCGCTGCGTACTGCGGGTTATAGATATCCGTGGTCGCCGTATAAATGTCGCCGTAGGCGTGCTGATAGCTCGCGATCACGAATTGAGAATTGACGGTCGAGTCCAAATCGACTCCGCCCATGATAATCGTGTCGAACAGTGCCTCGAGCGCATAGGGTCCCGACATCGGTGCAGCCGCCGTGACCGTGCCTCCGGCCGCCTCGATCGCACGCTGCGTCGCCATCGCGACGTAGCCGCCCGCCGAATAGCCCGTGATCAGCAGCTTGCCGCTGTCGCTCGTCGCAGAACTCATCGTGTTGGGCAGCACCGTGCGCGCCGCGGCGAGGATATCCATCATCTCATCGGCATTCTGCACGGCATTGAGATACGGATGATAGCCGAGCGTCGAGATGTCGTAGCCGGCGAAGTTCGGCGCGACGACGATGAAGCCTTGCGCCGCGAACGTCGCGGCAATCAGCGCGCCCTCGGTATTGGTCGGGTCCTCGACATTCGCAATGTTGAAGGCTTTATCGGTGTTCGTACCGTGCGCGTAGAGCACGATGGGCCGCGGGCCGGAACAGGTCGGCGCGCTGCCGGTCGGCACCATGATCGCGCCGGAGGATTCGGTGGTCTCTCCCTTGCCGCCGACGGTCCAGAATTTGACGTAATAAAAATCCACGCCGCAGGTCGGGTTGCCCCACAGCGGCAGCAGCTGCGCCGCGGTCGGGTTGGCTTGGAGTTCCGCCAGAAACGCGGCGGCATCGAGCGACGCGATGCGCAGCGGCGGGTTCTGTTCGGGCGTGCCCCGGGCCGTTGAAGTCGCGACCGCCGAGGTTTGCGTGTTCGAGCCGCAGGCAGCGAGCGCCGCAACGATGAGGCCCGCGCCCAAAGCCTTAAACATATTGAACATGACTATCTCCCGAGGTCGCCTCAGCCAGAAATTGATTGACAAAACTCCCCATGCGCCCGGTCTAGTTATTCTGAGAGGACTGCTGGGCTCGATGGTCGGTAATTCTACGCTATTGAAGAAAAATCGCTATCCTCAGCGGCGCGCCGATCGATCGACGCGGCACTCCCGATCGCGGAACAGGCGCAGACTGGCAAGCATGAGTGACAAAGGGCCACACAAGTCCGGCAAGGGACCGAGTAACACCGGCAAGGGACCGAGCAACACCGGCAAGGGACCAAGCAACACCGGTGAGGGGCCGCTCGCCGGTGTGCGTGTGCTCGATTTGACGCGCGTGCTATCGGGACCGTATTGCACGGCCATGCTCGCCGACCTCGGCGCCGAGGTCGTCAAGATCGAGGCGCCGCAGGGCGACGAATACCGTCACGTCGGACCATTTCGTGCCGGCGAGAGTGCGCTGTTCCAACTCGTGAACCGCAACAAGATGGGAATGGTTTTCGATCTCAAGGAGGCGGCCGAGCGGGCGACCGTGAGGCGTCTCGCTGCCGTCGCCGATGTCGTCGTCGAGAATTTCCGGCCCGGCGTTGCGGCGCGCCTCGGCATCGGCGGCGCGTATCTCTGTGCCGCCCATCCGCGGCTCATCTATGCGAGCATTTCGGGCTTCGGTCAAACGAGCACGCAGAGGGATCTGCCGGCCTTCGATCTCGTCGCGCAGGCGCTTTCCGGTTTCATGGCGATGACCGGCGAGCCCGACGGCGCGCCGACCAAGGTCGGCGAATCGATTGGTGATCTCGCGGCCGGCGTGTTCTGCTCTTGGGCGATACTTGCAGCGCTCTATGAGCGCGAGCGCACCGGCGTCGGTCGACGCATCGATGTCGGCATGGTCGATTCGCTCGTCGCGCTGATGCCGACCGCGATCTCGCAATGGATGTTCGGCACAACGCCGCCGCGGCGCAGCGGCAATCGGCACCCGCTGTCGACGCCGTTCGGTGCATTTCGCGCCAAAGACGGCCACGTCGTGATTTGCGTGCTGACGGGAGCGCAGTTCCTGCGCCTCGCGCAGTGCATGGGACAGCCGCAGCTCGCCGAGCATCCCGCCTATGCGAGCGATGCGCTGCGGACCGCGAATGAAGCGCCTCTGCGGGCGCTGATCGAGGCCTGGCTCGCGCCGCTGACGGTTGTCGAGGCGGTCCAGATCCTCATGCAAGCCGGGGTTCCGGCCTCGCAAATCGAGGAGCCCGCGGCGGTCTTCGCGGGGCCGCAGGTCGCCGAGCGCGCGATCCTCTCGCAGATTCAGCACCCCAAGCTCGGCGCCATTGTGGCGATGGAACAGCCGGTGCATTTCGGCGGATTGCATCGCGGCGGCCAGCATGCGGCGCCGGGACTCGGCGAGCATCAGCGCATCGTGATGCAGCGCTGGCTCGGAGAATCGCAATGACGCGGGATGATTCAGCCGCATCGGGGAAAACCCGAGTGCATGGTTCGTTGCCTTGTAGGGGAGGCTCCCGTAGGATCGGCCGATGGACCGTATTTGGGCTAATTTGAGCCCGTTGACCGAGTTTGCCATCGTGCTCATCGCCCTCGCGGGCTTGGGCTTTCACCTGCGTTGGTCGCGGCGCAGCGCGGCGCTCGGACCGACTTTGTTGACGACGCTCGGGATCTTCTTCTGCTTCGTCGGTATCGCCTGGGGCCTGCTGGATTTCGATTCAAACGACGTCAAATCGAGCGTGCCGCATCTCTTGCAAGGCATCCGCACGTCGTTTTGGGCGTCGGTTGCCGGCATCGGCTTTGCGTTGACGATCAAGCTGCGCCATATCCTGTTCGGCGAAGCGGCTGCATCTCCCGGTGCGGCTGAGACCGGCGCGAGCGTCGATGACCTGCTGGTCGAGCTGCAGCGGCTCAACCATGCGGTTTCCGGGACCGATGACAAGGGACTGCTTGGGCAGCTTCAGGCGGCGCGCGAAGAGTCGAACACGCGCCTCGATCGGCTGACGGCCGCGTTTGAGACCTACGCGGAAAAAGTCGCGGAGTCCAATTCCAAGTCGCTGATCAAAGCGCTGCAGGAAGTCATCCGCGATTTCAACGCCAAGATCAACGAGCAATTCGGCGAGAACTTCAAGGAGCTCAACGCCGCCGTCGGCAAGCTCGTCGCGTGGCAGGCGGGTCACGAGGCGCAGCTCGAAGCGCTGATCGTGCAGGAGACCGCGACTCGCAAGAACATGACCGAGGCCTCGCTGCGTTATGCCGAGCTCATCAACAAATCCGGCGTGTTCGTGGGTGTCGCGCAATCCCTTGCCAAGGTGTTGACGGGACTCGAGACGCAGCGCGGACAGCTCGAGGCATCGCTCGGCGGATTTGCGCGCCTGCTCGAGCGTACTGCCACGGGCCTGCCCGAGATCGAGCGGCGAATCGTATCGATGACCGAGCAGATCGAGCATGGCGTGCTCGCCAACCAGCAGCAGCTCGCTGCGGCTTTCGAAACGGCAAACGCACAGCTCAACGGCCATTTGCGCCAAGCGACCGAAGATTCAAAGAAGCACATCGCGGTATTGGACAAGGCGCTCGAAGAGGAGCTGCGGCGCGCGATCGAGTCCTTGGGCCGTCAATTGACGGCGCTCTCGCAGAAGTTCGTTCAGGATTACACGCCTTTGACCGCGCAGCTGCAGCGCGTGCTGCAGTCGGCGTCCGTGGTCTGACCGATGGCGCTGCGTGAACTCAGCGCCGCGGAAGTCGATCCGGATTCGAATCCGCAAGAGACGCACTGGATTCCGCTCTCCGATCTGATGACCGGCCTCATGGTCATTTTTCTGTTGATCGCCGTCATGTACATGATGAAGGTCGAAGCGGACGCGGATCGCATCAAGACCGTCGCGATCGCCTACAGCGAGATCCGCGATGCGCTTTACGAGGATCTGCGCGCCGAATTTCAAAACGATTTGGGCCCATGGAAGGCGCAAATTCTCAAGAGCGATCTGACGATCCGTTTCAACGAGCCCGATATCCTGTTCGCGAGCGGCAGCAGCGAATTGAAGCCCGAATTCAAGGCGGTGCTCGGCGACTTCTTCCCGCGCTACGTGCGCATCTTGACCTCGGCAAAATATCGCGACTCGATCAGCGAGATTCGCATCGAGGGGCACACCTCATCGGACTGGACCCAGAAAAGTTCTGCCGAGGACGCCTATTTTCGGAACATGGAATTGTCCCAGGCGCGAACCCGCACGACCTTGAGCTATGTGCTGGGACTGCCGGCGGCCGCGGCGGATCGGCCGTGGCTGACCCGATACCTGACGGCCAACGGGCTGTCCTCGTCGCGACCAGTCCTCGATGCGGACCAAAAGGAGGACCCGCAGCGCTCGCGCCGCGTCGAATTCCGGGTGCGCACCGACGCCGAGGTGCGGATTGCCAAGATTCTCGAGATCAGCCGATGACGATCGGACCATGAAGCTGCCGGATTTCTTGAAGGATCCGGATCTCAACGAGCTGCGCCGCCGCATGGGCGCGGACGAGCTCGGCGCATTTCGTCTCTCGGCCAATCCCTACCGCTTCACGATGGCCGAGCTCGAGCGGCTCATCGACGCGGGCATCGACCTGAATTCCCTCGATGAACTGCGGCCGCTGCCGGACCGCACACTTGCGTACAAGGACCGGCGCGTGCTCTTGTACCGGCGCGACCTGCCGATGCTGGGACTCAAGCGTGCGTTGAAAGTGGAATTGCCGCATTTTCATTTGTCGAATTGTGGAATCGTGCGGCGCTTGCGCGCGGCCGAGAGCGCCTCGAGACACGCGGTCTCGGCGCGCGAGGACGGCAGCTTTCAAATCAATCTCGTGCACGGGCCGGATGTGCGCCCCAGTTTCGAGCAATTGCCCGTTTGCGAGGATTGTCTCGCCGAACTGGACTTCGACGGCTATTCTTCGTCCGGTTCCGGTTCCAGTGCCGGTCGCGGCGCCGCGCGCGTGCGCGCCTTGGAGGGCTTTACGATCAGGCGATTTTTCGAAACCTACACGCGTGCCCTCAGTGCGGATTCGAATTTAGGCTGACACGCACATGCGCGCCCCAGGCATCTCTCTGGCGAGCGGCTATTCTTCGTTGCCCGAGCGTTTTTTCGCGCGGCTGGATCCCGTGCCGGTCCGTGCACCGAAGCTCATCGAACTCAATCGGCCGCTCGCGGCGGAACTCGGGCTGGACTTGGGCGGCTTCGACGAGGAGCGGCTCGCCTCGCTGTTCGCCGGCAACTGGATACCGCCCGGCGCGACGCCGATCGCGGCCGCCTATGCGGGGCATCAATTCGGATATTTCGTGCCGCAGCTCGGCGACGGCCGCGCAATCCTGCTCGGCGAGGTGCGCGATGTGCACGGTGTGCCGCGCGAGATCCAACTCAAAGGGTCGGGGCGCACGCCGTACTCGCGCAACGGCGATGGACGCGCAGGGATGGGGCCGGTGTTGCGCGAATATCTGGTCAGCGAGGCCATGGCGGCGCTCGGCATCCCGGCGACGCGCGCGCTCGCTGCGGTTGCGACCGGCGAGCCCGTCTATCGCGAAACGGAAATTCCCGGCGCGATATTCACGCGAGTCGCTGCGAGCCACGTGCGTGTCGGCACGTTCCAGTATTTTGCCGCGCGCGCCGATCAGGAGGCGACGCGGCGCCTCGCCGACTTCGTCATCGAACGGCATTACCCCGAAGCAAAGACGGCTGCGCGCCCCGCCGTTGCCCTGCTGCGTGCCGTGACCGAGCGCCAAGCCCGTTTGATCTCGAGTTGGATGCAGGTCGGATTCATTCATGGCGTCATGAACACCGACAACATGGCGATTTCGGGGGAAACGATCGACTTCGGACCCTGTGCATTCATGGATGCCTACGATCCCGCCAAGGTCTTCAGCTCGATCGACAGCCATGGGCGCTACGCCTATTCGAATCAAGTGCATGCCGGCGGCTGGAATCTTGCGCGCTTCGCCGAAACGCTGTTGCCCTTGATCGATCCGGTCGCCGAACGGGCGGTCGAGCTCGCGACCGAAGCGATCGGAATCTTCGCGCCGCAGTTTGCCGAGCACTTGCTCGCCGGCATGCGTCGCAAGATCGGATTGGCGAATTCGGAGGACGGCGATGCGGATCTCGTCGAGACGCTGCTCGCCGCGATGCATCGCAGCGGAGCGGATTTCACGCTGACGTTCCGGCGTCTCTGCGACGGAATCGTCCCGGATGGCTTCGATGAGTGGGCGGCGGCTTGGCGCGCGCGCTTGGCACGCGATCCGCAAGTTGCGCAGCAGCGTGCGGACGCGATGCGCCGGGTCAATCCGGCGTACATCCCGCGCAATCATCGCATCGAACGGGTGATCGCTGCGGCGACCATGGAGGCGGATTTTTCGCGCTTTCGCGACTTGTTGCGGGTCCTTCAGCATCCCTACGAGGAGCAGGCCGGCGACGAGGCCTACCTGGATCCGCCGCTGCCCGAAGAGCGTGTAGAGCGCACATTCTGCGGTACTTGAGGCGCAGCACGATGACGAAGCCAGTGGCGCCAGCGCGGCCCGCCGTGTTGTGGATGGATGAGGCGCCGGCGCAGGGCGAGCCCGCGGCGCCGCTGCCGCGCGAGGTCGATGTGCTCGTCGTCGGCGCGGGCTACACCGGCTTGTCGGCGGCACGCGAAACGGCCGGGGCGGGGCGTTCAACGCTCGTGCTGGACGCGGCGGAGGCAGGCGCCGGCTGCTCGAGCCGCAACGGCGGCCAGGTCGCTTACAGCATCAAGCCCTCCCTCGAGGATCTGACCGCGCGCCATGGAGCGGACTCGGCTTATCGCATTTGCGAGGAGGGTCATCGCGCGCTCAAACATTTGCGTGATCTGGCCGTGGAGCAGAATCTCGATTGCGATTGGCGTCCCTGCGGCGGTTTTTACGGCGCACACACGCCGCAGCAATTCGCCGCGATGGCCGCTGAGGCCGAGCATCAGCCGCGCGGCCTCGAGCAGCGCCTGCGCGTCGTTCCGAAGGCCGAGCAGCATCGGGAAATTGGCAGTGATTTCTATCACGGCGGCTGCGTCTATCACGACGACGCCTCACTCGATCCGCGGCGCCTGACGCTCGCGCTGTTGCGCCGCGCGATCGCCGCAGGCGCGCAACTCGCGGACCATTGTCCGGTTGCTGCGATCCGTGCGCTTCGTCACGGCTTCGAGGTGCAGACGGCGCGCGGCGTCGTGGCGGCGCGCCGGGTGCTGCTCGCGACCAACGGCTACTCGGGGCCCTTGTCGCCGTGGCACCGGCGCCGCGTCATTCCGATCGGCAGCTACCAAATCGCCACGGATCGTCTCGGTGTCGACTTCGTGCGATCGTTGATTCCACAGGGCCGCCACATCAGCGATACGCGGCGCGTCGTCGTCTACTACCGACCGTCGCCGGACGGCGAGCGCATCGTGTTCGGCGGACGCGCATCGCTCAGCGAACGGGATCCGCTGGTCTGCGTTGCGCG
>Ga0209040_10003731_pt1 | contig 11627 bp, 10 predicted proteins | sample BogFormECP12_OM3_FD_188240 | JGI IMG/M metagenome (GOLD analysis project Ga0209040, IMG submission 188240) | Bog forest soil microbial communities from Calvert Island, British Columbia, Canada - ECP12_OM3 (SPAdes) (version 2) | ecosystem: Environmental > Aquatic > Freshwater > Wetlands > Bog ... | reverse complement strand
GTGCTGGACCCCATCGACGGCACTTTCAACTACGCCGCCGGATCGCCGATGGCCTCAATTCTGTTGGCCCTGCTGCACGACGGCGATCCGGTGGCCGGGTTGACGTGGTTGCCGTTCACCGACCAGCGTTACACCGCCGTGGCGGGCGGTCCACTGATGAAAAACGGAGTGCCGCGGCCTTCGTTGGCCCCCGCCGAGCTGGCCGCCAGCCTCGTCGGCGTCGGAACGTTCAGCGCGGATTCGCGCGGGCGGTTCCCGGGACGCTACCGGCTGGCGGTGCTGGAAAACCTCAGCCGGGTATGCTCGCGGTTGCGCATGCATGGTTCCACCGGGATCGACCTCGTCTATGTTGCCGACGGAATACTCGGTGGGGCAATAACTTTCGGCGGCCACGTGTGGGATCACGCCGCCGGGGCCGCGCTGGTGCGGGCCGCGGGCGGGGTCGTCACCAATCTGGCCGGCGAACCGTGGACGCCCGCCTCGCGATCCGTGCTGGCCGCAGCGCCCGGCGTGCACGCGGAGATCCTCGACATCCTGCGCAGCACAGGCGAACCGGAGGACTACTGAATGTACTCGGGTAACGGCCTTGCGGTTCGGGTGATCCCCTGCCTGGATGTCGACGACGGGCGGGTTGTCAAGGGAGTCAATTTCGAGAACCTCCGGGACGCGGGTGATCCGGTCGAACTTGCCGCCGCCTACGACGCCGAAGGCGCCGACGAGCTCACCTTCCTTGACGTGACTGCGTCGTCGTCGGGAAGGGCGACGATGTTGGAGGTAGTGCGTCGCACCGCCGAGCAGGTGTTCATCCCGCTGACGGTTGGCGGCGGGGTGCGCACGGTGGCTGACGTCGACGTATTGCTGCGCGCGGGTGCCGACAAGGTCTCGGTCAACACCGCCGCCATCGCTCGTCCGGACTTGCTGGCAGAAATGGCAACCCAGTTCGGCTCCCAGTGCATCGTGCTGTCCGTCGACGCCCGTACGGTGCCCGCCGGATCAGCGCCGACGCCGTCGGGCTGGGAGGTCACCACGCACGGCGGTCGTCGCGGCACCGGCATCGACGCCGTGGAGTGGGCGGCCCGCGGCGCCGGGCTCGGAGTAGGGGAGATCCTGCTGAACTCGATGGACGCGGACGGCACCAAAGCCGGGTTCGACCTGCCGATGCTGTGCGCGGTCCGCGCCGCGGTCACGGTGCCGGTGATCGCCAGCGGCGGCGCCGGGGCAGTCGAACACTTCGCACCCGCGGTTGCCGCCGGCGCCGATGCAGTATTGGCGGCCAGCGTCTTTCACTTCCGGGAGCTGACGATCGGGCAGGTGAAGGCCGCGATGGCCGCAGAAGGGATTTCCGTGCGATGACGCTCGACCCGAAGATCGCCGCGCGTCTGACGCGCAACGCGGAAGGACTATTCACCGCCGTCGTCCAGGAGCGGGGCAGCGGCGACGTGCTGATGGTCGCGTGGATGGACGACGAGGCGCTGGCCCGCACGCTGGAAACCCGTGAGGCCACCTACTATTCGCGATCGCGCGCGCAGCAGTGGGTCAAGGGTGCGACCTCGGGTAACACGCAGTATGTCCACTCGGTGCGCATCGATTGCGACGGCGACGCCGTGCTGTTGACGGTCGATCAGGTTGGCGCTGCCTGCCACACGGGCAACCGCAGCTGCTTTGACGCCGACGTGTTGCTGGAACCCGAGTAGCCGCTGCTTAGCTGGGGGCGACATCCAATCCGTTGGCCGCGGCTATGGCCGCGCGCGCCCATTCGCGGTGGAAAACGGCCGGCCCGATGCGGTCACGGCGAATGACCTCGAGATCGATGGCCTTTCCGTTGGTCACCGCGTTCGGCACCCGAAAAGCGAAGGCCGGCTGGTCGGTGGCGACGGCCAGGATGGCATCTGCATCAGTGAAATTGTTGGCGAGCATGGTGTCCTCGGCCCATCTGAACGGCTTGAGCCCGCCGAAATTCCTGACGTACACCGCCCACAGGCGGGTGCCGCGTCCGTTGTAGAGCTTGGTGACAGCTCTGTCCACCGCGGCGTGCTCGACGGGGGTCAGCACACCCGATTGATCGGTGATTTGGCTGGTTAGCTTGATTGCCGGCACTGAGGGGGGCGCGGCACCGCCTCCACTCGGTGGCGCCACCGACGCCGAGGGAGCGCTGCTGTGCTGCTGATTGGCTCGGGCGCCCAGCATGCGGACACCGACCACCGCGGCCACCGCCACAAGCGCGACGGCGACGAGCGCCGCGATCACCATCGCCGGTCCCCGCCAGTTGCTGCGAGCCTCCTCTGGTCTCGCGGAGGTCTTCTCCGACACCGCGAGTACTTCTGTCGGCGCGGCGTTGACTTCTGTACGACCAGCCACGTCGGCTGGGGCAGTCACTCCTTGGCCGGCAAGTGCCGAGGCGAAATCCCAGCACGTCGCATAGCGTTCTTTGGGGTTCTTGGCCATCGCTTTGGCAATCACCCCGTCGAGTTCCGCCAATTCGGGTCGCCGCTCGCTGACGAGCGGTGGCGCCGCGGACAAGTGCTGGCTGATGACCACCGCCGGGTTGGAGTGCTGGAATGGGGCGGACCCGGTCAGCAGGTTGAATGCGGTACAGCCCAACGCGTATTGGTCGGCTCGCGCGTCGAGATCGTTACCCTGCAATTGCTCGGGCGCGCAGTACGCGGTCGTCCCCACCAACATGTTTGTCGCGGTTAAACCACTGATGTCGCCCATCTCGCGGGCGATACCGAAATCGGCGAGCAGGATCCGCCGTCGGGGGCTGGCGTCGCTGAGCAGGACGTTGGCGGGTTTGACGTCGCGATGCAGCATTCCACGTGAGTGGGCGTGATCGAGCGCGTCGGCAACGGCCGAAATGATCTCGACGACAGCGGCTTTGGGCATCCCGGACGGATACTGGGTGTGCAGCAGTTTCGCGGCGTCGGTTCCCTCGACGTAGTCCATCGAAATCCACAGTTGTCCTTGGTATTCGCCGCGGTCGTGGATGCCGACGATATGTTCGTGGTACAAGCCCGCGGCCAGGTCGGCCTCTCGGTTGAAGCGTTGGCGGAATTCGGAATCCCCGGTCAGATTGCTGGGCAAGATCTTGAGGGCATCGCGGCGGGGCAGCCGCGGATGCTGGGCCAGATACACATGACCCATCCCGCCGGCTCCCAAAGTCCGAACGATGGTGTATCCGGCGAACACCTCTCCGTCTTGGAGGCCTTCGTGTGGACCATCGCTCTGCGGCATGTGAGCATGCTACTGAGCCCGCGACAGCGGCAATCGAATAATCGTGGAGAGCGGCGCGGCGATAGTGGGGCCTGGTCAGGCACGATGTAGGCCGCATGGGGGCTGCTCAGCCGGCTGGTGACGTTGATGAGAATGGCGGTCGATGGTGAAACGCGTGTCGTGGACCGTCGTAGTGCCGGTGCTGGCCGTCGTCGCGCTGGCGGCGACCTGGGGCGATCATCTCGGCCCGGTACTCATCGCGCTGGAGGCGGCACTTCTCATTGGTGCGGTGCTCGCCGCGGTACATCACGCGGAGGTGGTCGCGCACCAGGTCGGCGAGCCGTTCGGGTCACTGTTGCTGGCCGCGGCGGTGACGGTGATCGAGGTGGCGCTGATCCTTGCTCTCATGGCGTCCGGCGGGAACGAGGCGGCGACGTTGGCCAGGGACACCGTGTTCGCCGCGGTGATGATCACCATGAACGGGATCGCCGGTGTGTCGCTCTTGCTCGGTTCCCGGCGCTATGGCGTGACCTTGTTCAATGCTCAGGGCAGCGGGGCGGCGCTGGCCACGCTCACCACGCTGGCGACACTGAGCCTGGTGCTGCCCACCTTCACCACCAGCCACGGCGGCCGGGAATTCTCACCTGGTCAGCTGACGTTCGCCGCGGTCGCCTCGCTGGGGCTCTACCTGCTGTTTGTATTCACCCAAACCGTGCGGCATCGCGACTTCTTTCTGCCGGTTGCGCAGAAGGGCCAAAAGCGTTTACTCGGGGATGAATCCCACGCGGAGCCGCCGGGCACTGGGGCGGCGCTGAGGAGCCTGGGACTGCTGCTCGTCGCGCTGGTGGCGGTGGTGGGTTTGGCCGAACAAGAGTCGCCGGCAATCGAGCATTTGGTGTCGGCAGCCGGGTTCCCGCAGTCATTCGTCGGCGTGGTGATCGCGAGCCTGGTTCTGCTGCCGGAGACGCTCGCGGCGGCGCGGGCGGCGCGGCAAGGCCGCATTCAGACCAGCCTCAACCTGGCCTATGGCTCTTCGCTGGCCAGCATTGGGCTCACCATCCCCGCCATCGCGCTCGCCGAGATTTGGCTCAAAGGACCGTTGTTACTCGGCCTAGGCGCCACCCAGATGGTGCTGTTTGCGCTGACCGTGGTGATCAGCGTGCTGACCGTGGTACCCGGCCGCGCCACCCGGCTACAGGGCGAGTTGCATCTGGTGGTACTCGCCGCCTTCGTGTTTTTGGCACTCGTCCCGTAAATGCGAACGGCGCCCGTTCTATCCCGATCTACGCCGAAGAACGCGCGCGTAGCGTTTCCAGTGCTTTGTCGGCGTGGGTGTCCATGCTGAATTCGCTGGAGATCACATCGAGCACCGTGCGATCGGTGTCGATGACAAAAGTCGTGCGTTTGACCGGTATCAATTTGCCGAGCAGACCGCGCTTTACGCCGAACTGTGTGGCGACCTTGCCTTCGGTGTCCGACAGCAGCGGGTAGTCGAAATTCTGCGTGTCGGAGAACTTGGCCTGCTTTGTCACGGGATCGACGCTGATTCCGACCCGGTTGGCCCCCACCGCGGAGAACTCAGGAGCCAGGTCGCGGAAGTGACAGGCTTCCTTGGTGCAGCCAGGTGTCATCGCAGCCGGATAAAAGAACAGAACCACGGGGCCGGTGGAAAGCAGGTCGCTGAGCTTGCGTGGCTTTCCGTTCTGATCGGGAAGTTCGAAGTCGGCCACGATGTCACCAGTTTTCATGGCCGTCAGGCTACGCCCGGAGCTAAGCGCCGTATCTGCGAGGATGGGTCGGTGCACGCGCACCTCGCCTCCACCTCCTCGCGGGAGGATTTCCGCCAGCTAGCGGAAGAGCACCGTGTGATTCCGGTGACCCGTAAGGTCTTGGCCGACAGCGAGACGCCGCTCTCGGCCTACCGCAAGCTTGCCGCCAATCGCCCGGGCACCTTCCTGCTGGAGTCCGCCGAGAACGGCCGATCCTGGTCGCGGTGGTCGTTCATCGGCGCCGGTGCGCCGTCAGCATTGACTGTGCGCGACGGCGAAGCGGTGTGGCTGGGCATTGTGCCGCAGGACGCACCGACCGGAGGCGACCCGTTGCAGGCACTGCAGACCACCCTCGCGCTGCTGGCCACTGCCGCAATGCCGGGGCTCCCGCCGCTGTCCGGAGGCATGGTGGGCTTCTTCTCCTACGACCTGGTGCGACGTCTGGAGCGGCTGCCGGTGCTGGCCGTCGACGACCTCCAGTTGCCGGACATGCTGTTGCTGCTGGCCACCGATGTGGCGGCGGTCGACCACCATGAGGGCACCATCACCCTGATCGCTAACGCCGTGAACTGGAACGGCACCGACGAGCGGGTCGACTGGGCCTACGACGACGCCATTGCCCGGCTGGACGTGATGACCGCGGCGCTGGGCCAGCCGCTGCGGTCGACCGTTGCCACGTTCAGCAGGCCCGAGCCGCGGCACCGGGCGCAGCGCACGGTTGAGGAATACGGCGCCATCGTCGATCACCTCGTCGCGCAGATCGAAGCCGGAGAAGCATTTCAGGTGGTGCCGTCGCAGCGCTTCGAAGTGGACACCGATGTCGATCCGATCGACGTGTACCGCATTCTGCGCGTGACCAACCCAAGCCCCTACATGTATCTGCTGCATATACCGAATGGCCATGGCGCAACTGACTTTTCGATCGTCGGATCCAGTCCGGAGGCGCTGGTCACCGTGCAGGACGGCCGGGCGACGACGCATCCGATCGCCGGAACCCGGTGGCGAGGGCACACCGAAGAAGAGGATCAGCTGCTGGAAAAGGACCTGCTGGCCGACGAAAAAGAACGGGCAGAGCACCTGATGCTGGTCGACCTCGGACGCAACGACCTCGGCCGGGTCTGCACGCCGGGCACCGTGCGCGTCGAGGACTACAGCCACATCGAACGCTACAGCCACGTCATGCACCTGGTGTCCACGGTGACTGGGTTGCTGAGCGAGGGGCACACGGCCCTGGACGCGGTGACCGCCTGCTTCCCGGCGGGCACACTGTCGGGCGCGCCGAAGGTACGGGCCATGGAGCTGATCGAAGAGGTGGAGAAGACGCGTCGCGGCCTCTACGGCGGCGTCGTCGGTTACCTCGACTTCGCCGGCAACGCTGACTTCGCGATCGCCATCCGCACTGCGCTGATTCGCGCCGGCACCGCCTATGTCCAGGCGGGTGGTGGCGTAGTGGCCGACTCCAACGGGCTTTACGAGTACACCGAAGCGAGAAACAAGGCGCGCGCGGTGCTGAGCGCGATCGCAGCCGCCGAGACGCTGGCCGCCCCGGATGAGAGCCGGAATGACTGATGCCCGGCCCGGCCGACGGACGATCGGGATAGCCCAGCTGCTCCTGGTGGTGGCAGCCGCGGCACTGTGGCTGGCGTCGCGACTGCCGTGGGTCGTCATTCGGTCGTTCGATGGGCTGGGGCCGCCGAAGTCAGTGACGCTGTCCGGCGCATCGTGGTCGACTGCATTGCTGCCGTTGGCGGTGCTGCAGTTGGCCACCGCCGTCGCCGCGCTCGCAGTACGCGGCTGGGCGCTGCGGGCGCTGGCGGCCTTGCTGGCACTGGCGAGCTTTGCCGTCGGCTACCTCGGCGTCAGTCTGTGGGCGATCCCGGACGTGGCGGTGCGCGGAGCCGATCTGGCGCATATTCCACTGGTGGCGCTGGTAGGAAGCGAACGGCACTACTTGGGTGCGGTTGCTGCGGTGATATCGGCGGCGTGCACCTTGATCGCCGCGGTTTTGTTGATGCGGTCAGCTTCCGTTGTCGGGTCGGCTGCCGCCGGCCCCACGAAATATGCGTCGCCCGCTGCGCGACGTTCGATCGCGCGACGCGACAATGCTGACAACGTCAGCCAGGACGCCGGCCAGGACATGTCGGAACGGATGATCTGGGATGCGCTTGATGAGGGCCGCGACCCGACCGATCGGCCCCGGGGGTCTGACACCGAGGGGCGGTGACGGACCGCGAGCCGGCGGTCGCTACCCTCATGAACGTCGTCGAAATCGGCTGGGGGCCGTGGGTGACAGTGGCTGATTGGGAAGGAAACGACAGCATGAGCCCGGCAACAGTGCTTGACTCCATCCTCGAGGGAGTCCGGGCCGACGTTGCCGCGCGCGAAGCCCTCGTCAGCCTTCCCGAGATCAAAGCGGCCGCGGCGGCGGCGGCGCCACCGCTTGACGTGATGGCTGCGCTACGCGAGCCCGGCATCGGTGTGATCGCCGAGGTCAAGCGCGCCAGTCCGTCGGCGGGCTCACTGGCGAGGATCGCCGACCCGGCAAAGTTGGCCCGCGCCTACGAGGATGGCGGCGCCCGGATCATCAGCGTTTTGACCGAGGAGAGACGTTTTCACGGTTCGCTCGATGATTTAGATGCGGTGCGGGCCGCGGTGTCGGTGCCGATATTGCGCAAAGACTTTGTGGTGCAGCCATATCAAATTCATGAGGCCCGCGCGCACGGCGCCGACATGTTGTTGCTCATCGTTGCCGCGCTGGATCAGTCGGCGCTGGCGTCGATGCTGGACCGCACCGAATCACTGGGGATGACCGCTCTCGTCGAGGTGCACACCGAACACGAAGCCGACCGGGCGCTGAAGGCCGGGGCCAAGGTGATCGGGGTCAACGCCCGCGATCTCATGACGCTGGACGTGGACCGGGATTGCTTCGCGCGAATCGCTCCGGGGCTGCCCAGCAACGTGATCCGGATCGCCGAATCCGGCGTGCGTGGCACCGCAGATTTGTTGGCGTATGCCGGTGCCGGCGCTGACGCCGTCTTGGTCGGTGAAGGACTGGTCAAAAGTGGTGACCCTCGGGCTGCTGTCGCGGATCTGGTCACCGCGGGCACCCATCCGTCCTGTCCCAAACCGGCTCGCTAGTCGTTGATGAGCCGCGATCGCCTCGAGCCTTCGTGATGGCAGATTTATCCGGCCCGGATCTTCCACCCACCAGTGCTGCTGTCGCCGAACCCACCCGCCACGACCCCGATTCGGGTGGCCATTTCGGCGGCTCCAGTGGTTGGGGTGGCCGCTACGTCGCCGAGGCACTGATGGCGGTGATCGAGGAGGTCACCGCGGCCTACGAGAAGGAACGCGTCAATCAGGACTTCCTGGACACCCTGGACAAGTTGCAGACGCACTACGCCGGCCGGCCGTCGCCGTTGTATGAGGCGACCCGGCTCAGCGAGCACGCCGGCGGCGCACGCATTTTTCTCAAGCGAGAAGACCTGAACCACACCGGTTCTCACAAGATCAACAATGTGCTCGGTCAGGCGCTGTTGGCCCGCAGAATGGGCAAGAAGCGGGTGATCGCCGAGACCGGTGCCGGCCAACACGGGGTGGCCACGGCCACCGCATGTGCGCTGCTCGGCTTGGACTGTGTTGTATACATGGGCGCCGTCGACACCGCACGGCAGGCGCTCAACGTGGCGCGGATGCGGCTGCTCGGTGCCGAGGTCGTATCCGTCGATACCGGATCGCAAACACTCAAGGACGCCATCAACGAGGCGTTCCGGGACTGGGTTACCAACGCCGACAACACCTACTACTGCTTCGGAACGGCGGCCGGACCGCATCCCTTCCCGACCATGGTGCGTGATTTCCAGCGAATCATAGGCCTGGAGACACGCGTGCAGATCCGGGCTCAGGCGGGCCGGTTGCCTGACGCGGTAACGGCGTGCGTCGGCGGAGGATCCAACGCCATCGGGATTTTTCATGCGTTTCTCGATGATCCGGGCGTGCGGCTGGTCGGATTCGAGGCGGCAGGCGATGGTGTTGAGACCGGCAGGCACGCCGCGACATTCACCGGCGGTTCCCCCGGAGCGTTCCAGGGGTCATTCTCGTATTTGCTGCAAGACGAGGACGGTCAGACCATCGAATCCCATTCGATCTCAGCGGGTCTGGACTATCCCGGGGTGGGTCCGGAACACGCGTGGCTCAAGGAAACCGGACGTGCCGAATACCGGCCCATCACTGATTCCGAGGCGATGGATGCTTTTGGTCTGCTGTGCCGCGCAGAAGGGATCATCCCGGCAATCGAATCCGCGCATGCGGTTGCCGGTGCCCTCAAGTTAGGCGCTGAAATGGGGAAGGGCTCGATCATTGTGGTGAATCTCTCGGGGCGCGGCGACAAGGACGTCGAGACGGCTGCGAAGTGGTTCGGCCTATTGGGTGACCAGGACACGCAATGATCGTGGAGCAGGGCGAAGCAAGCAGGCTGGGGCCGGTTTTTGATTCGTGCCGCGCAGACAATCGCGCGGCACTGATCGGTTACCTGCCCACCGGATACCCCGACGTGCGAACATCCGTGGATGCGATGACCGCGCTCGTCGAATCCGGCTGCGACATTATCGAAGTCGGTGTGCCGTATTCGGATCCGGGCATGGATGGCCCAACCATAGCGAGGGCCACCGAAGCCGCACTTCGTGGCGGCGTGCGAGTCCGGGATACGCTGGCCGCCGTCGAGGCGATCAGTCTGGCCGGTGGACGTGCGGTGGTGATGACGTATTGGAATCCGGTGCTGCGCTACGGGGTTGATGCGTTCGCGCGGGATCTGGCTTCGGCGGGGGGGCACGGCCTGATCACTCCCGACCTCATCCCCGACGAGGCGCAACAGTGGATGGCGGCATCCGAGGCGCATCGGCTGGACCGGATTTTTCTGGTGGCGCCGTCATCGACGCCTCAGCGGCTGGTGACCACCGTCGAAGCATCACGCGGATTCGTCTACGCCGCGTCGACGATGGGCGTGACCGGGGCGCGTGACGCGGTGTCACAGGCGGCGCCCGAATTGGTGGGCAGGGTCAAGGCGGTATCTGACATACCCGTCGGCGTCGGCTTGGGTGTGCGATCGCGAGAGCAGGCCGCACAGATCGCCGGCTATGCCGACGGGGTCATCGTCGGTTCCGCGTTGGTGTCGGCGCTGAGCGACGGTTTGGCCGCATTGCGCGAGCTGACCGAGGAACTCGCTGCCGGTGTGCGCCAAGGGGTGTCCGCGTGAAGACGACGTGGCTTGCTTATATTCCGAGCCCGCCACGCGGGGTTTGGCACCTGGGGCCGTTGCCTATTCGCGCCTACGCGTTGTTCATCATCATCGGTATCGTGGCCGCGCTGCTGATCGGTGACCGGCGGTGGGAGGCGCGCGGCGGGGAGCGCGGCGTGATCTACGACATTGCCATGTGGGCCGTGCCTTTCGGATTGCTCGGGGGCAGGCTCTATCACCTAGCCACCGATTGGCGGACATATTGGGGCCCGGGTGGCGCCGGTTTCGGCGCGGCGCTGCGCATCTGGGATGGGGGCTTGGGCATCTGGGGCGCGGTAGCCCTCGGTGGTGTCGGAGCGTGGATCGGTTGCCGGCGACGCGGGATTCCGCTACCGGCCTTCGGCGACGCAATTGCTCCGGGATTGATCCTTGCGCAGGCCATCGGTCGGCTCGGGAACTACTTCAACCAGGAGCTGTACGGCCGGGAAACCACGCTGCCGTGGGGTCTGGAGATTTTTTACCGTCGGGATCCCTCGGGATTCGTGGACCCACATTCGCTCGACGGCGTCTCGACGGGGCAGGTGGCGTTCGTCGTACAGCCGACGTTTCTCTACGAATTGGTTTGGGACGTTTTGGTATTCGTCGCATTGATCTACGTGGACCGGCGATTCCAGTTAGGTCACGGGCGATTGTTTGCAACCTACGTCGCTGGCTACTGCGTCGGGCGCTTCTGCGTCGAGCTGTTGCGTGACGACGCCGCCACACAGATCGCTGGAATCCGGATCAATTCGTTCACATCGACTTTCGTATTCATCGGGGCCGTCGTCTACATCATTCTGGCCCCGAAGGGCCGTGAGGACCCCGAAAGCTTGCGCGGCGTCGAGGACGTTGCAGCAGAACCTGAACCGGAACCTGAGCCGGCAGCACAGCTCGCGGCCGTCGGTTCGGCCTCCGCTGCGACGGCGTCGGCGCCGGTTGCTGGAGGAAAAGGTTCGACAGAAGTGCTGGAATCTGCCGAAGTCGCGGAGGCTGAGTCCGTCGAGCCGGAAACCATGCAGGCTGAAGTTGCAGAGGACGAGGCGGAGCCTGAAACAGTGAAGGCCGAGGCTGCTGAGGCCGAAGTCGTCGAGCCTGACGCCGTCGAGCCTGAGGCTGAGGAGGCTGAGGCCGTCGAACCCGAGATCGAGGGGCCTGAAGCCGAAGGGGAGGCTGAGCCCGAAGTCGCCGAGGCTCCGGCCGTTGAGCCCCAGATCGAGGGGCCTGAAGCCGAAGGGGAGGCTGAGCCCGAAGTCGCCGAGGCTCCGGCCGTCGAACCCGAGATCGAGGGGCCTGGAGCCGAAGGGGAGGCTGAGGCCGAAGTCGCCGAGGCTCCGGCCGTTGAGCCCGAGATCGAGGGGCCTGAAGCCGAAGGG
>Ga0209040_10003730_pt1 | contig 11628 bp, 10 predicted proteins | sample BogFormECP12_OM3_FD_188240 | JGI IMG/M metagenome (GOLD analysis project Ga0209040, IMG submission 188240) | Bog forest soil microbial communities from Calvert Island, British Columbia, Canada - ECP12_OM3 (SPAdes) (version 2) | ecosystem: Environmental > Aquatic > Freshwater > Wetlands > Bog ... | reverse complement strand
GATCTAAGAAGCGCTTCACCACCAAGTCCGACCCCGCCGCTGTGCGCGCACCCGACCTGGTCAACCGCAACTTCACCGCGTCGCGTCCGGACGCCTTGTGGGTCACCGACTTCACGTACTGCTCGACGTGGTCGGGGATCGTCTACGTGGCCTTCATCATCGACGTCTACTCCCGCCGGCTGGTCGGCTGGAAGGCGGCACGCTCCATGACCACCGCCCTCGTCCTCGACGCCCTCAACATGTCTGCCTGGACGAGACGGCACACCAGCCTCGGACGGACTCATTTGTCATACGGATGCCGGATCGCAATATACGTCCGTGCTCTACACCGACCGGATCGACGAGGTGGGAGCCGCTCCGTCCATCGGGACGGTCGGCGACTCCTTCGACAACGCCATGGCCGAATCCGTCATGGGACTTTTCAAGACCGAGCTCCACCGGAACCCGGCGGCGCTGGTCGCCAATGGAGGGCCCTGGAAAGGCCTCGACGACCTCGAGATCGCCACCTGTGCCTGGGTGTCGTGGTTCAACGAGGAGCGGCTCCACTCCGAGCTCGGGGACCGGACGCCGGCCGAAGTCGAGACCGACTACCGTCAAAGGTGTCAGACTGAATGCGGGGGCGCCACTTGGCTCGCGTTGGCGAAGCCCTCAGCATGTCTCGACAATCGGCATTGGAGCGCTTCGCGGCCGAAAACTAGTCTGCCTGGAAGCACCTCATCTTTAGGAAAGGAGAGAACATGAAGCCGACAACTCGTCCGAATGGCGAGGCCGCTTCAGCGAACATCACCAAGCGAATTCAAGAGCTGGGGGATTGGAGAGGAGAGACACTCGCTCATGTTCGTCAGCTCATCCACGATGCCGACCCCGACATCCGGGAGGAGTGGAAATGGGAGAAGCCAACATCCCCCGGAACCCCCGTCTGGTCCCATGACGGCGGCGTCTGCACGGGGGAATCGTACAAGCAGGTCGTGAAGCTCACCTTCTTTCGCGGAGCCTCCATAAAAGACCCGAAAGAGCTCTTTAATTCCAGCCTGGAAGGGAACGTGCGGCGTGCGATCGACCTCCGCGAAGGGGAGAAGATCAACGAAGCTGCCTTCAAGCAACTCATCCGCGCCGCGGTGGCGGCCAACTCCGCAGCGCGCGCTTAACGGGTAGCCAAGAAGAAGTAAGCTCGGCTCTTCTGCTGGCACCGGGAGTCGCTCAATGGCGCGTAGGCGTGCGTAGTCAAGTTCATGCGAGCCACGCTCAGAAATAGTGGAAGACTCGGGCCGTCGTCGGCATCGAGACGTCGGGGGATTACCTCGACCTCAACCCGCACATCCACATGATCAGGGGTCTGCTGACATTTTGGTTGTCACGCTGAGCCCGAACATTCTCCCGGGCGGGGATCGAACCTAGCCGGTCGGCGACCGGCGACCGGTATTTGTCCCCTGCGCGGCCGGCGCGACCCAGAAGGACAATATCGAGGCCCAGTCCGCTTGACCCGTTGGCCGTGCACCTCTGGCCTGTCTTGGCCAGAATGTGTAGGTGACCGAGATGCCGGGGACGAGGTACGCCAAGACTGCGGACGGCCTCCACATTGCCTACCAGGCCCTGGGGGACGGACCCCTCGACCTTCTCTGTGTCGGTTACGGCAACATGGTCTCGATTGACATGCGGGACGAAGAGCCGCATTTCCGACGTTTTGAACGGCGCCTGGCCTCTTTTAGCCGCTTCGTCCGGTTCGATCCAAGGGGCCTTGGGTTATCCGACCCGATCGCCCCCGGGACCCAAAGCAGCCTCGAACAAGGGGTCGATGACATCATCTGCGTTCTCGATGCTGTCGGCGTATCCCAAGCTGCGCTGTTCTCCGTCGGAGGCAGCGCGTTGACAGCCCTGCTGGCGGCCGCCGCCCACCCCGAGCGGGTATCGTCGTTAGTTCTCGTCCATGCCTACGCCCGGCTGGCCTGGGCGGACGACTACCCTTCCGGAGTTCCCCAGCAGATCCTCGACGGCTTCCTCGACTCGGTACTCGACGTCAGCGACGACGCAGCAGGATCGATTGATGACATCGAACTGCTCGCGCCGAGTCTGGGAGGCGATCCCGAATTCCGAGCATGGTGGAAGAGTGCCGGTCAACGTAGTGCCAGCCCGGCATCCGCACGGGTGATGTTGACAACGGCCTTCGGGGCAGATGTCCGGTCCACGTTGCCGTTCATCGTTGCACCGACACTCGTAGTGCACCGGACGAAGAGTCTGTTCTCAGTTGCTCTGTCCCAATACCTCGTGGACCACCTCTCAAATGGACGCCTCGTCGAGCTCCCCGGTCGCGATCACTTCCCCTACGCGGGCGATGGCGACGCCATCGTCGACGAGGTCGAGGAGTTCCTCACGGGCGTCCGAGGAGAGTCCGGCACCGACCGCATCCTGATCACTGTGTTGTTCACCGACATCGTCGGATCGACAGAGCGCGCTGTCCAAACTGGCGATCGCGCCTGGCACGATCTGTTGGACCGCCACGACGACATGGTCCGAGACGAACTTCGGCGATTTCGTGGCCGGGAAGTGAAGACAACTGGCGACGGTATTTTGGCCACGTTTGACGGCCCCGCACGAGGCATGCATGCCGCAGAGGCCATTTGCACGGGTGCTCGCCGGCTAGGGATCGAGGTTCGGGCAGGTCTGCACACTGGAGAAGTGGAGTTGCGAGGCGATGATGTGAGCGGTATCGCCGTCCACATCGCACAGCGGGTCTCCGCACTCGCCCGACCGAGCGAGGTCCTAGTCTCCCGCACCGTGGTGGACCTCGTTGCTGGCTCCGCTATCGAGTTCGACGACCGGGGCGAGCATGAGCTCAAGGGGGTTGGCGGTTTGTGGCGGATCTTCGCTGTCAAGGCGTGACGGGTCGCCATGACGACGAAGCAGGCCGGCCCGGTCGAGTACCTCGAAGCGTATGGTGTGCTTCGAGAGCGCCTCGGCAACATCATCGGTGCCAACGACGGCGATGTGCCGGTTCCCGCATGTCCCGGTTGGCCGGTGCGTGATGTCGTCGCTCATCTCGCTGGTCTGTGCGAAGACTGGGTGAACCATCGGCTTGACGGTTACGCCTCTGGGTCATGGACGGCCAACCACGTGGCGCGGTACCCCGGCTGCACCTGCGCGGTGATTCTGCAGATGTGGGCACACACCATGAAGGCGTTCGCGGATCTGGGCGACGATCCGGAGATGAGCCCACCTGCCAGATGGGCTTTCGGCGACGCCGTGGTCCATGAAGCGGACATCCGTGGATCTCTCTCAGCCGGTCGGGATCCCCGCGACGCCGTACTGCTGGGGTTGGAAGGCGCGATCATGCGCTGGCGGAAGGAAGTCCTTCGCAGTTCGGGTGTGCCCACCCTTCGCCTTCGGTCCCCGGATGCCCGTGACTAGTTGCAGGGGTTCTGAAGACTTCGAGCAGGGGTCCCCTTACCTCCACTCCGCTGGCCCATGTACCATTGATATCCCAAAGCCCCACTCTGGAAGGCCCTGCATGGCCAGACACGGTGCCGATGTCGATCGTCGGGAGGAGTGGACGGCCCTGAGGGAGCGTTACCTTCTGCCGGTTGCTCAGCGGAAAGCAACGTCGGCGCGAGGCGTACACCATGTCGCCTTGCTCTCGACCGATGTCGAGCGAACGATTGCCTTCTACCAGGATGTGCTCGAGTTCCCCCTCACCGAGCTCTTCGAGAATCGCGACTACCAGGGCTCCACCCATTTCTTCTTTGATATCGGCAATGGCAACCTCCTCGCGTTCTTTGACTTCCCTGGACTTGATCTGGGCGAGTACGCCGAGGTGCTGGGGGGTCTCCACCATCTCGCGATCTCGGTGGCACCCGACCGTTGGGAGCACCTGAGGTCGAAACTCGAAGCCGCGGGTATCGAGTCGCACCAGATGAGCGGGTCGTCGCTCTACTTCCGAGGTCCCGACGGTGAGCGACTCGAGATCATCAAGGATCCATTGGGTGAGATGTACGGCTCGACTGTCGCCTGAGCAAGACGGAGACTCGCTCGACCGGTCAGGTGGCCAGCCCGGTCGATCACACGGCGATCGACGGCCGGCGCCTGCGGGTGAGCTCGGCTTGAATGCTTCGCCGACCGGTGCCTTGTGCACGTCCTATCCGGTGACGGTCAGCTGGTCGAGCCCCGGGGATTGCATATCGGTTGACGAATTAATGGTCACCCTCACGTAACGTGCCTTGGTCGCTGAAAAGTGCAAGACATCGATAGATCCGGAAGTGCGATCCATGACGGTGGTTACGGGCTGCCATGTCGTGCCGTCAATCGATGTGGCGAGGTTGTAGTCGCTGGCCCGTGGGGTCGTCACCGGCCCAGGCGGTGGCGAGACGTTTGGAGCAGGCGCGGGCGGCCACTGCTGACTCCAAGTGAGGGTCGCGCTGGAGACCGTCCGAGCGCCGTGAGGGAATCGAACGGTCAGCATCGCCGGTATCGCCATCGGCCTCCACTCCGTGGCCGCACTGCCATCGACCGCGGCGAGAGCGGGAGCCCCTGGTTGTGAAGAGGTTGCGGAGGCATCTCCGCAACGGGCAACATCTTTCGTCTGAACAAGATCCGGACGTCGAGTGGCAACACTAAGCGTCTGCCCGGTTCCGACACCGCGAATGACGGATCCAGTCTTCACGGGCAGTACGCCACCGCTGTTCAAGGTGATCGCGGTGGCGTGTTGGTCGATCGTCACGGTGAATCGTCGTCCGTGCCACCAAAGGCCGTGGAGCACGAGCCCACCGAGCTGACCAGTGAGGATCGGAGAGAGTTGCACGGCATCGGCATTCCACTGCAACCCTGAATAGCCGTAAAGGAACTCCTGGAGAAAGCCGCCGATGCCGGTCATGAAGGTGAAGACTCCACCGGTCTTGGTTTCTGAGAACTGGTCGAAGACGTCCCGAATGAACGGCTGCGCACTGCGCTGAGTGAACACGAAGCTGGCACACCCCGCCGTGCCCGACATTGAAGTGTCGATCGAGCTGATCGCGTCGCTCATCGATGGGCCTCCGGGGTCGGTGCGCGGCACGTAGTAGTCCACATTGCCTTGAGCGATGCTGGGCGAAATGGGGCGGCCCAGGGGGTATTCGAGGAGCGTGGCGTCTGCCTGTTTGATTAACTGGCCGCCATATCCGGCAAACTCCGGGGTGATGCCCGGTGACCTGTCCGTCGGCACAACGATCCCTGAAGCGATCCGCGCCCAATCTGCCGGTGCCTTCAATCCGAGCAAACGGGCTGCCTCGATCGCATCCCGCAGCGTGGCAGCGGCAGCGGCATTGGTATAGACCTCGTCATCGACATCCGCGTTCTCCTCATCTGGGCCAGTGATGCCGTCGATGTGATACGAGCCCCCGGCCCCTGCCACCACTCGGGAAGCCCAGAAGGTTGCGGCTTGTGAGATCACGGGCCAGCCATGCTGTGCCAGCCACCTCTTGTTGCCGGTCGCCTCGTAGTACTGCCACTGAGCAAGAGCGATGTCAGCGGTCACGTGCTGCTCGTAGAGGCCTTCGGTGAACAGAGAGGCGGGTGGGGGGATCTGCTCAGTACCGTCGAGTGCGCTCTCCCAGGGAAAGCGGCTGCCCAGGTAGCCGGTCGCTGAGGCGTGTGAGTGCGCGGCGGCGAGCCGCCCGAATCGATAGTTGTCCATGCCTTCAGCCAGGTCGGGATGCTGCGCGAGCAGTGCCGGGTACATCCAAGTCTCTGCATCCCAGAAGATGTGGCCGTTGTAACCGTTCGATGACAAACCGGCTGGTGAGATGCTCCAATCGACCCCGTCGCGGATGCTCGACCAGAGATAGAACTCACTGGCGTTCAGCTCGGTGGCGAGCACCTGGTTGCCGAGCACATCGATTCGCCCAGACCACAGAGCAGTCCACTCGGTGTCATTCGCCGCCAACAGCGCGCTGAATCCCGTGGCCGCGGCATCACTGGCCTGCGTCTGGGCGGCGAGTGTCGGGGAGTCGCTGTCCAGGGAGGTCACCACGCCGACGTACTTGGTGAGGGTGTAGCGGTGGCCTGCGGTCACGTGGAAGGCAAGCTGTTGGCCAACGCTCTGATCAACGGTCCGGTCGAGCTGGGTAGTACTGGCCACGACGTTGTCGCTCATGGTGAGCTGGCTGGCGATCACCGCCTCGATGTTCGTTCCGAGAGCTTCCACGGCTATCCATTCGCGATGCACTGACGGAATCCACGCCTTAGCAGTCTCGGTGCTCAGCGTGGCTGATGCTCCATCGATGGTGTCAGAGATCGCTGCCGTGCCGGTCCAACGGGGCATCAGGGTCAGTCGAACAATCCCAATGTGGGCGCGGGCTCGATCGGTCAGAACTTGGTACGACAATTCGGTGACATGCCCGCTCGGAGCGGTCCATCGGGCAGCGGTGCCGATCACGCCGGTTCGGAGGTTGATCGACTGCCGCCAATTGCTGGTGTGCCCGCTGCTCAGTGAGAACGACTGCCCACCGTCGGAGAAGGTGAGCGTTGACCAGACCGGGATGTTGGCTCGTTGCTGCACCCCACCGGGGGGCTGGGCGTAGAAACCCGCCAGTTCAGCTTGAGTGGGCACGGCTCCGCCGGCGTAGCCCTGACCCGTCGGCGGGACCCGGAGACCTAGCTCGCCATTTCCGGTGAACGTGGGCGCGTAGGTGGGGCCGGTGCTCGTGGCGGTGAGCAGATACGAGCCCGTCCCGCCGGTCGGGTCGGTCACCGGGCCGGTGACCGACGCATCCGCTGGCCTGATTCCACCCCCTGCGTCTGCTGCGAGGACAAGCGCGAGTGCAGTGGCAGACACAGTGATCGGTACACGGTATCGACGCATCGGCAACCTTCTATGAAGTGTAACGGTTGGACCGCCACCCTAGGCAAGGCAGCCCCAACGAGTTCACTGGCTGGCCCGTCGGCGAGGTTCAGGGCACGTAGCCCGGACGTCCCTCAGGGACTCGATTCGATCGACGGCGTATGTTGACCGTATGCCGCGGCCCAGGGGTAGTCGGCCTTGCCCGACGGCGAGCGGACGACCTCCTCGACAGCGACCACCCGCCGGGGGATCTTGGACCCACTGAGCTCGGCGCGGCAGAAATCCTGGAGTGCGGCGAGCCCAACAGTCCGACCGGGCCGGAACTGCACGACCGCGCAGACCTGCTGCCCGAGGCGCTCGTCAGGGACCCCGACCACGACCGCGTCGAGCACGTCTGGGTGGCCTTTCAGCACCCCTTCGACTTCGTCGGGGAACACCTTCTCCCCGCCCGTGTTGATGCAGAGCGTGCCACGGCCCAATATGGCGATTACCCCGTCGGCATCAACGGTGGCCAGGTCCCCCGGCAGTGACCACCGGCGACCCCCGGCTTCCACGAACGTGGTGGCCGTCTTGACCGGATCACCGAGGTAGCCGATGGGCACGTGACCGGAACGCGCCAGATGGCCGACGGCACCGGAACCTGGCCGAACGGGCTCGAGCGACTCGTCGAGGACGTTGGTGAGCTCGTCCACGCGAAGGCGCGGTGCGCCGAATGGATCATCGACCGGCTGCTCCCCGCCAACCTGACCGGTCTCCGAGGAGCCGAACAAGTCGGCAACGATCCGACCGGGCAGCAACTTCGCAAGACGCTTCTTGGTCGATGCCGAGAGCACCGCCCCGCCGGATCCGAGCGCCAGCAGTGAGGACAGGTCATGGCGTTCTGGCTCTTCGGCGAGTGCATCCAACAGCGGGCGTGCCATGGCGTCCCCGACTATCACGACGGCGTTCACCCGCTCGACGTCGACCAGGCGCCATACCTCGGCCGGATCAAAGTTCCCGTGCGGCAGGGTCACGATCGTGCCGCCCCCGAACATGTTGGAGAACGCCAACCAATGACCGCTGGCGTGCATGAAGGGCGGGATGGCCAGTGCGACGATCCCCGGACGGAGCACTCGGCTGGCGAGCTGTTCGGGGGCGGTGATCACGTTGCCGAGGGAAAGTGGATCACCTCCACCCATGGCGGCGAAGAATATGTCCTCGTGGCGCCACAGCACGCCCTTGGGCATGCCCGTCGTGCCACCGGTGTAGACGCAATAGATGTCGTCTGCCGATCGAACCGGGAACCCCCGGCCGCCGGGGGTGGCGGCAAGGGTCTCCTCGTAGTCGTCCCCCAGGAGGGGGCCATGCTGGCGCGTGGCGTCAGTCCCCGATTCTGCAACACACAGCACAGCCCGACGCTCGGCCATGCCGTCGAGCGCCTCCGCTGCGCCCGGCGTGAAGCGCTCGTGGACCACCAGGCCGACCAGGCCGGCGTCAGCGTACAGGTAGCGAAGCTCGGCTGCGACATACCGGTAGTTGACATTGACCGGAACCGCACGCACCTTGAAGCAGGCCAGCATCCCCTCGAGGTACTCAGGTCCGTTTGCCAGCTGCAGGCCGACTCGGTGGCCGGGCCCGATGCCGGCTCGGGCCAGGTGATGGGCCAGCCGGTTGGCGCGATCGTCCAGTTCGGCATAGGTCAGGCGACGTGAGTCCGCGACGATCGCCGGGGAGTCGGCGATCACATCGACGACGCTCTCGAAGAGATCGGCAAGATTGAATTCCACCCCACCTCCTGTCTCCGCCCCAGACTGCCACTCCAAGAACGTAGTATCGACGCTAGATGGTCGGCGCCGGAGTCGGGGCCAAACCACCGAGGAGGTGGGAGCGCGAGTGGGGCACGGCATTCCAGCGATCGAAGAGGACGACCCCGAGGGACCGGCTCAGGCCCACCGGCGTTCACGTCCGACTGCGCCCCTCGCTGAGCCCACCAGCAGGGACATCGGTGGGCTCCAACCTGACTGGCTGTGGTCGCCGCTCAAGCCATGTGCTCGGCTGGTGACCTCTCAATACCGAAATCTCTTCAAAATTCTCGACCGCCGCTCTCTGGCACGTGCCACGAAGGCCGTGCCGCGCACGCTCGGGTTCGTGGGGCGCGCCCTCCTGTCTGGGGAGGTCGACGAATGGGTCCCCCGACCGTCACTCACCCTGGGTCTCGCCGCCCAGGTCGCCCTCGACGAGGTCCTGCTCGCCGTGGCCATGACGCCGAACCGTTTTCCGCTGCGCGCCGACTACCACAGGGTCAGCGATGAGCTCGCCGCCGCTCGCACGATGTTCCGCCGGCGACGCTGGATCGCGCAACCCGCAAAGTATCACCGCACGCCACCACCACTGCACGACGTTGACCTGACGCGCAGCCGGGGTTGGTCACTTGGTACAAGGTATGAGCGAATTACCTTTGACAGCGGATTCACCCCTCGTCCCGGCGAGCCTGGCGGCGATCGATGGGCCGCGTTTCGCCCGAACCACACCGCCGCGGCCTCCATCCTGCGACATCCTGGCGAACCCCGCCCCTGGGTCGTGGGCATCCACGGCTTCTGCATGGGCTTCCCCGTCACCGACTTCCGCGGTCTACACGTCGACCTGCTCCATAGGGACCTCGGGTTCAACGTGGCCATGCCCGTCCTACCGCTTCATGGGTCGCGCCGGGTCACTCCGATAAGCGGAGAGCCGTTCCTGTCCTTCGACCTGATGAACGCTGTTCACGGCATGACGCAGTCGATCTGGGACATCCGGCGCCTGATCAGCTGGATCCGGGAGCAGGATGCGCCATCGGTCTCGGTCTACGGGGTGTCGCTCGGAGCATATGTCGCCTCCCTCCTCATCGGTATCGAGGATGGCCTGGACGCGGTGGTGGCTGGGATCCCGGTATCGGATTTTCCCGCGCTGTTCCACGCGCACAGTCCGCACCATATCCGAGCCCGCTCCATCGAGCACAACATCCTCGGGGGCACGGCCGAGGAGATCTACACCGTGGTCTCCCCGTTCAGTTTCACTCCAAAGACCACGCTCGAGCGGCGCTTCGTGTTCGCCGGCTACGGCGACCGGCTTTCAACCCCGCGTCAGGCGCAACGGCTTTGGGCGCACTGGGACGAACCTGAGATTTGTTGGTACTCGGGCGACCACGTGGGCTACCTCTGGTCCCGCCAAGTGCGGGAGTTCCTGCGTGAGGGCCTTGGCGCCGCTGCGCGGATGCCACACCCTCCTGGGGCCTGAACCCGTAGCCGGCCATGGAACAGATGTCCGGCATCGACGCCAAGTTCCTCTATTCTGAAACCGCCACCGCGCACATGCACACGATCAAGGTGGCCGTCTCGGGTATGTCGGAGATACTGGGTGTGTTCTCCTACGACGCATTCATCGAAGTGCTCGGCCAACAACTCGGTCACCTCCCGCTGTTCCGTCGGCGTGTAGTGACCGTGCCGCTGTCCCTCGGGCACCCGGTGTGGATCGAGGATCCCGGGTTCGACCTGCGCAACCACGTGTCGCGCCGGCAGGTGAGAGAGCCGGGAACCGCCCGCGAGCTTGCCGACGTGGTGGCCGTTGTCGCCGCGGCGCCACTCCGCCGTGATCGCCCGCTCTGGGAGGTCGTCGTCGTCGAGGGGCTCGAAGACGGCCGAATGGCGTTCGTCGCCAAGGTGCACCACGCCGTCGCTGACGGAGTGGCCACGGTTGCCATGCTCCAGAACGTGGTCCGTGGAGTGGGCGAGGCTTCCGACGACCCACCGGTGGACGACTGGCGGCCCGAGCCGATTCCCTCGCGGGGGCAGCTGCTGCGCATCGCAGCTCGACAACACGCAGTCCGGTTGCGGGGTCTGCCGCAGTTAATGATCCGCTCGGTGCATGGGGCGCGCGCATCGGAAGCCCAGCGCCGACTGGAGACGGTAAGGCCGCCCCTGCCTCTGCAGACCCCTCGGACATCGTTGAACGTGTCACTGACGAGGGACCGGACGTTCGCGATGACCACCTTGCCGTTGGACGACCTGAAGACCATCCGGCGAGCGCACGGGACCACACTCAACGACGTCTACCTGGCGGTCTGCGCTGGTGCCCTCCGCCGGTTCCTGGATGAGAATTGCGAGCTGCCCGCACGGTCTCTGGTCGCGAGCGTGCCGGTGTCGATCGACCCAAACGAGGCGCGCCTGTCGGGAAACCGGGTCGACAACCTTTACGTGACGATCGGGACCAACATCTCCGATCCGGTGGAGCGGCTCCGGCACTGCAGCCAAGTGATGCGCGCCGCAAAGCAAGTGCGGAGCCTGCTGGGCAACAGTTTGATGGAGCAGCGTGCCGAGGTTGTTCCCCCGCAGATCTATCGCGCCACGGTGTTGAGCTGGAGCAGGACCCGGCTCGCCAATCGGGTGCGGCCGCCGATCAACCTGGTGGCCTCCAACGTCGCCGGACCACGCGAGCGGATCCGGTTCGGTCCAATCGATCTCGAAGCGTTGTACTCGGTCGGCCCGATCCTTGAGGGGATTGGGCTCAACCTTACGGCCTGGAGCTACGTCGATAATCTGCACGTCTCGGCACTGGGCTGCTCAGCGAGTTTGCCCAATCCGTGGCGCATCGTGGATGCACTCCACGGGGCCCTGGCCGAGCTGATGGCGGTATCAGGAGGGAGCCCTTCCGCCAACCCGTGAGTGAGCAGTCGCGAGTGGACAGTCTCCGCTCGGACGGGCAGGGTCCTCGCCCCAGCCGCCGGTCGGCAGCCCGAAATACCCTGCTCACTAGTTCGCACGGCCCAGGGCACACCGGAGACCAACTATCCGAGAATGGGAAAA
>Ga0209040_10003729_pt1 | contig 11630 bp, 11 predicted proteins | sample BogFormECP12_OM3_FD_188240 | JGI IMG/M metagenome (GOLD analysis project Ga0209040, IMG submission 188240) | Bog forest soil microbial communities from Calvert Island, British Columbia, Canada - ECP12_OM3 (SPAdes) (version 2) | ecosystem: Environmental > Aquatic > Freshwater > Wetlands > Bog ... | reverse complement strand
TCAATGCCTGGGCGGCCAGGGCCTGGTAGCTCTCGACCACCTCCCAGGTGCCCATGCGGCGCCCGCCCATGGCGGCCATGAAGATGTCGTGCTGGCGCCAGAGCACGCCCTTGGGCATCCCGGTGGTGCCACCGGTGTAGAGGACGTAGAGGTCGTCGGGTGACGGCTCGGTCGGTGGCCCCTCGGGCGAGCCGGTGGCCAGGGCCTCTTCGTAGTCGACCGCGCCGGCGAGCAGGTCGTTGCCCGAGTCGTCGGCCACCTGGACGAGGACGCGCATCGCCGGCAGGTCGGCCAGCACCTCGGCCAGTACCGGGGCCAGGGAGGCGTGGTAGATCACACCTCGGGCCCCCGAGTCGCCCAGCAGGTAGCGCAGCTCCTCGCCGGTGTAGCGGTAATTGACGTTGAACGGCGCCACCCGGGCCCGGTAGGCGCCGATCATCGACTCGAGGTACTCGTTGCCGTTGTAGAGGGCCAGGGCCAGGTGGTCCTGGCCGGATTCGTGCCCGGCCAGGCCGGCCCGCTCGGTGTTAACCCCCAGGCCCCGGGCGTGCAGGTGGGAGGCCAGCCGCCGGGCCCGCTCGGCCAGCTGGGCGTAGGTGATCCGGCGGTCCCTCCAGACCAGGCACTCGCGGTCCCCGACGGCCCCGGCCGCCGTCTCGAAGGTGAGGGCCAGGTTGAAGCCCTGGTCGACGGAGGGGGAGGCCGGGTCGTCGGGGGAGGGCACGGCCGAAGGCTACCCAACGCCCGGGCCGGTGCCCCCCGGGCCGGGGGCGAGTCGGGCGGCCGGGCGCTGGTTCCCGGCGGCGCCGGGACGCGCCATGATCACCACGTGCCCACCTCCGTCGGTACCAGCGTGCCCGTCCTCAACCCGGCCACCGCCGAGGTCATCACCACCGTCCACTCGGCCACCGAGGCGGAGGTGGACCGGGCCATCGTGGGGGCCGCGACGGCCGCCGGGCCCTGGCGGGCGGTCGCCCCGGGGGACCGGGCCCGGCTCCTGCGCCGCTTCGCCCACCTGGTGGACGCCCACCGGGAGGAGCTGGCCCAGCTGGAGGTGGCCAACGCCGGCCATGTGGTCGGCAACGCCCGCTGGGAGGCCGCCAACGTCCGCGACGTGCTCGAGTACTTCGGGGCGGCGCCCGAACGTCAGGCCGGCCGCCAGATCCCGGTCGCCGGTGGCGTCGACATCACCTTCCACGAGCCCCTGGGCGTGGTCGGGATCATCGTGCCCTGGAACTTCCCGATGGCCATCGCCGGGTGGGGTTTCGCCCCGGCCCTCGCCGCCGGCAACACGGTCGTGCTCAAGCCGGCCGAGCTCACCCCGCTCAGCGCGCTCCGCCTGGGCGAGCTGGCGCTCGAGGCGGGGGTGCCCGAAGGGGTCTTCCAGGTCGTCACCGGGAAGGGCTCGGTGGTCGGCTGGCGCTTCGTCACCCACCCACTGGTCCGCAAGGTCTGCTTCACCGGGTCCACCGAGGTGGGCAGGCGGATCATGGCCGGCTGCGCCGAGCAGGTGAAGCGGGTCACCCTCGAGCTCGGGGGCAAGAGCGCGAACATCATCTTCGCCGACGCGGACATCGAGGTGGCCGCCGCCCGGGCCCCGGCGGGGGTCTTCGACAATGCCGGGCAGGATTGCTGCGCCCGTTCGAGGATCCTGGTCCAGCGCAGCGTCTACGACCGCTTCCTCGGGCTCCTCGAGCCGGCGGTGCTCGGGGTCACCGTCGGCGATCCGACCAACGAGGCGTCCGAGATGGGCCCGCTGATCTCAGACGCCCACCGGGCCGAGGTGGCCGCCTTCGTGCCCGAGGGGGCGCCGGTGGCCGTGCGGGGTCGGGTGCCCGGGGGACCGGGGTTCTGGTACCCGCCGACCGTGCTCGCCCCGGTGGGGGCCGACGACCGGGCGGTGACCGAGGAGATCTTCGGCCCGGTGGTGGTCGTCATCCCCTTCGACGGCGAGGACGAGGCCGTGCGCATCGCCAACGACACCGAGTACGGCCTGTCCGGTTCGTTGTGGACCCGAGACGTCGGCCGGGCCCTGCGGGTGGCCCGGGCGCTCGAGACGGGGAACCTCTCGGTCAACTCGCACTCCTCGGTGCGCTACTCGACGCCGTTCGGGGGGTTCAAGCAGTCCGGGATCGGGCGCGAGCTGGGGCCCGACGCCCTCGATGCGTTCACCGACGTGAAGAACGTCTTCATCTCGACCGAGGAGTGACATGAGCGAGGAGCAGCAGACGTCCGGCGCCGCCGATCCGAGCCGTTGGGGTCGTCGGCTGGCGGGCCGGGTCGCCGTGATCACCGGCGCCGCCGGGGGCATCGGTCGGGCCGTGGCGGAGCGTTTCGCCGGCGAGGGGGCGAAGGTCGTCGCCGCCGACCTGACTGACGACGAGGGACTGGCCGTGGCCGAGGCGGCGGGCGGGATCTACGTCCGGACCGACGTCACCGACCCCAAAGCCGTGGCCTCGCTCTACTCGACGGCGGTCGCCGAGTACGGTGGCATCGACATCCTGTGCAACAACGCCGGGATCTCGCCCCCCGACGACGGCTCGATCATCGAGACCGAGCTGGAGGCCTGGCGTCGGGTGCAGGAGATCAACCTCACCTCAGTCTACCTGTGCTGCAAGTTCGGGATCCCCCACCTGCTCGAGCGGGGCGGTGGGTCGGTCATCAACACCGCCTCGTTCGTGGCGCTGATGGGTGCGGCGACGAGCCAGATCTCCTACACGGCCTCCAAGGGCGGGGTGCTGTCGATGTCCCGGGAGCTCGGGGTGGAGTTCGCCCGGCGGGGGGTCCGGGTCAACGCCCTGTGCCCGGGCCCGGTCAGCACGCCCCTGCTGCGCGAGCTGTTCGCCAAGGACCCCGAGCGGGCCGCCCGCCGGCTGGTGCACATCCCCATGGGCCGCTTCGGCGAGGCAGCCGAGATCGCCGCCGCCGCCGCCTTCCTGGCCTCCGACGACGCTTCGTTCGTGACCGCCTCGACCTTCCTGGTGGACGGGGGCATCCACGCCGCCTACGTCACCCCGACCTGAGCGCATTGCGACGGTGACCGCCACCGGCCCGGGAGGGGCGCTCCGGGGAACGGCGCTCGGGATCGACGCTCGGAGGCCCGGACCTCGATGAAGGTGATGGTGTTGCCCTCGGGGTCGACGACCGGTGCCTTGCGCCCGGCGGGGATGGTCTCGACGGCCGGCCGGCTCAGCCCTCGGGCGCCGAGCGCGGCGAGCGCCCCCTCGAGGTCGGGCACGGCCAGCGTGACCAGGGCGTGGCCGGCAGGGCCCGGGTCCTCGATCAGGTAGAGCCACGCCCCCTCGGCGACCCGCCACATCACCTCGTCGTCGGTGACCACGATGTCCGCCGGGCGTCCGAGGAGCCCTCGTATCAGGGCAGGGCGGCGCGGAGGTCCGACGTGGCGACCCCGGCGAAGAGCAGGTCGACGGGCATGGGACCAGGATGGTACCGCTGCCCGGGCGGGCGGAGAGCGACCGGCCGCTCCGCCACCCCCGAGGTCGTCGCCCGTCTGGCCGCCGTCGTGGCCTAAGGTGGAGCGAAGGACCCTCCCGCCCGATGCGGGCCCGTCGGAGTCCTTCCGGTCTGGCGTCAGCTGTCGGTGCGCCAGGCGATCGGAGGATCATGGTCTCGGCCGAAGCGATGCAACTGGGCGCCCAGCTCGACGGTCATCACGCCCCGGAGACCAACGGGCGGATGGCGGTCTGCCGGCGCTGCGGAAGCCAAACCGACGGCCCGGCCGGCCTGCACCACCTTCCGGCCGAACGGCTCCTGGCTCGGGCCAGTGCCTGGTTGGACGCACAGTCCCGGATCAGGACCATCGACGACGCAAGGGCGCTGCGTTCGAAGTAGTCGATGGTGCAGTGCCGGCAGCTCAGACCGGGCCGCCCGAGCCCAGGGGGGCGTCCCACGAGGCGACGTAGGGGCCGAGCGGGCCGAACCCGAGCCGGGCCAGCATCACCGGTCGGGGTGGGGTCCGGTGCGGGGTGTTCGAGCTCCAAGGCGTGTAGGCCAGCCACACGCCCCCCCGGTCCCTGAAGACCGAGGGCTCGCCCGGTCCCGCACCCTGGAAGTTGGTCCCGAGGAGGGTTCCGCTCCCGGTGTCGGCACACGGACCGAGCGGCCCGGCGCACCGGGCGGCGCCGACGGCGTAGCCGGGCTGGTTGAACCAGCCGCCCGAGTAAAAGAGCCAGTACGAGCCGTCGACGGCCACGAGGTCCGGGGCTTCGACGATCCGCCCCTGCCAGGGCTGGTCCGGCCCGAAGATGCGGGTCGGCTGACCGAGCAGGTGGAGTCCGTCGGCGCTGAGGTGCTGGGAGTAGATGTTGGCCAGCTCGGTGCCGTCGACGTCCGCGTTGTCGTCGGACTTCCAGATCATGAAGTTGGTCCCGTCAATGTCGGTGAACGTCCGCGGGTCGATCGAGCCATGGTGGTCGGGCTGGCAGATGAAGGGCTCGGCCCCGGGGGTGAAGGGCCCCAGTGGCGAGAGACCCTCGGCCACCCCGATGCACTCCTCCGCCGGGCTGCTGCCGGCGACCACCGAGGTGAAGTACAAGACGTAGTGGTCGCCGAAGCGGTGCACGTCGGGCGCCCACGTGAACCCCGGGACGGCCCACGGCGGAAGGGTGGGCATGGCATCGAGGAGCGGGCCCCAGTTCCCCGTCACCGGCCCCTGCTGGACCGGGATGTTGATGCGGGTCTGGTCGCCCTGGCTCGTGTAGAGGTAGTAGTCGCCGCCCTGGAAGAGGACGAAGGGGTCCGGCGCGTCACGACCACCGGCGATCTGGTGGCCCGGTGCCGCCATCCCGGTGGCCCCGGCCGGCGCCGGCCGGTAGTAGGTCGAGGCGGTGCCGGGGAGGGTGAGGACGCCCGCCCGCCCGAGGAGGGCTGCCGAGGCGGTCCGGACCGCCGGCACCGCCGGCACCGGGTGGGTGAGGACGATGACGCCGAGGGCGGCGAGGACCAGGCCGGCCAGGGCCAGGAGGGTGGCGCCGGCGATCGCCCCCGAGCCGCCCCGGCGACCGCTCGGGCGGCTCGGGCCGGGCCCGGCCGCACCACGACGCGCCGGAGCCGCCCGGTGCGGGTCCCAGGTGCACGCCGGTGCGGGCGGGGGCGGCGCCTCCCGGACGGGGCGATCGCTGACGATGGTGTCGGTGTCGGTCATGGTCGAGGCCGTTCCGCCGCCCGGCCCACGCGCCCGGCTCCTCCCGGCCGTGCCCCCGCGGCGAGCGGCCCATTGTGCCCGAGCCCGCGCCGGGGCGCGCCGCGGGCCGGTCCGGAGGCCGGCCGACGAGGGCCGCCGGCCCTGGGGACGGCCTGGGGACATCGGAGCCCGCCCTGGGGAATTCGCCGAGGTACCTGGGGACGGCCGCCTGGTTTTGTGGGGAGAACGTCTGGATTTCGCGAACCGCTATTGACCTCCACAAACGCTGGGCGCACGCTGTGGGCAGTTCGGGTTACTGAAGCCCGCCGCATGACCGGAAGCGAAGCCGAAAGGCGGAACCAGGGTCGATCCGAGGGGAGGCCGCAAGGCCGAGCCGAGGAGTTCGAAGGGACATCGCAAGGTGGTCTGGAGGAGCGGCAGGGTGCATCGAAGGGTGCGCTCGGTCGGGGCGGAGGAAGGTGCCCGTGCGATGACGGCTCGTGAAAACGGGGCGATGGCTTCCCTGGAGTCCACCGTCCCGGGCCCCGGGCGAGGGTTGTCCGACACGGCCCCCGCCTCAGGTGGCACCGGGTCGCCGAGGGCGTGGCCCCGAGGAGCTGGACGGCTTCGGCCGGACGGTTACTCGGGGCTGCGTCGCGTCCGGGCTCCGGTCGCGGGCACGGGGGCGGTAGTGCTCGGGACCGCGGCGGCGCCACCGGGGGGCCCGTCGTGGCGATCGTGCCCGGCGCCGACGAGGGGGCGGTGGATGTCGTCCATGCCGCACGGGTCGTTGGCTTCGTCGACGCAGCGCTCGCACTCGAGCTCGAACGTCGTGTGCGCGATGTCGAAGGGCCGGGCGACCGAGCTCCGGACGGCCCCGCCGATCTCCTGGGCCTCCTCCAAGGTGGGGTGCCCCGTCATCACCAGGTGGGCCGAGAGCGCCCGATAGTCGCTCGACAGGCTCCAGACGTGGAGGTCGTGGACCTCGGCGACCCCTGGCACCCCGGTGATCACTGTGCGCAGCGCGGCCAGGTCGACGTCGGCGGGGGTCGACTCGAGCAGCACGTCGACGCTGGCCCGGACGAGCCGGAAGGCCTCGACCATGATGAGGAAGGTGACGATGAGGGCGGCGACCGGGTCGAGGCGGTCCCACGCCCCACCGCCCGTCAGCACGATGACCGCGCCGGCGACGAGCACGCACAGCGAGGCCGCCACGTCGGCGGCCATGTGGACGAAGACGGCCCGCATGTTGAGGTCGTGGCGGTGGTCGCGCAGGACCAGCGCGGCCAGGCCGTTGGCCACCATGGCGGCGGCGGCCACGACCACGACGACACCGCCGTCGACGTGGTCTGGGTGGACGAGGTGCTCGATGCTCACCGCGATGATGGCGACGGTGACGACGGCCAGCGTCCCGGCGTTCACCAGTGCGGCCAGGATCGTGCCGCGGTGATTGCCGAAGGAACGCTCGGCGCTGCGGGGACGCAGGGCCCAACGGACGGCGATGAGCGAGAGGGCGACGGCCGCCACGTCGGCCAGGTTGTGCCCGGCATCGGCCAGCAGGCCGGTGGAGTGGGCGACGAGACCCCCCGCCACCTGGCCGACCACCAGTGCCACGTTGACGGCCAGCGCGGCGACCAGACGGGACGTGCGGGTCATCAGGGGGTGCCCGGCCTCCCGGGCCGCCAGGGGTCAGCCGGTCGGCCGCCGGCGCCGACCTCCCGGGCCACGTCGGCCCGGACGAGCGCCAGGTCCTCGGGGTGGGTGACCCCGATGCAGCGGCCCGGGGCGGCCAGCGCGGTGAACGGGGGTGGGGCCGGCAGGCCGCCGGGCCGGTCGCCCCGCAGGACCCGTCCCACCACCTCGGGGAGGAGGACCTCGGCGTCCTCGGAGGCGTGCTCGGCCTCGTCCATGGCGGCCCGCAGCACGGCCCACATGGTCGGCTCGAACCCCCAGAGGTTCATCGACACCAGGGCGTCGCCGTCGAGCTCGCTCGGCTCGAGGCCGTCCTTGGCCACGAACCGCCCGTCGCCGACCGCGAAGACCTGGCGACGCTCGTCGATGGAGGTCAGCCGACCGTCGCCGTCCACCTGGCACACACCGCGGGTCACGGGGGCGTCGCCGATCACCGCGTTGCGCAAACGGAAGGCGATGACCGTGTTCGCCGGCCCCGGCTCGACGAGGCGCCCGGCCAGCATGGCCAGGGCGTCGGAGCCGTAGAGGTCGTCGGCGTTGGCCACCCCGAAGGCGGCACCCTCGGCCAGGTGCTCGTCCGCCGCCAACACGGCGTGCACCGTGCCCAGGGGGGCGTCTTGGTGGGCGAAGCGGACGTCGACGCCGGCCGGCCAACCGTGCTCGACGTGGTAGCGGATCGCCGGCCCCGTCGAGGGCCCGACGACGAGGACGACCCGGGAGAAGCCGGCGGCGACGGCGTCGCCGCCTAGCAGGTCGATCACCGCTTCGCCCCCCGTTCCCACCGGGGCCAGCGGCTTGCAGCCGCCGAAGCGGCGGGCCCGGCCCGCGGCCAGTACGACCAGGGCCGGCCCGTTCGTCGTCGCGCTCATCCCCCCCAGCGTAGGACGGCGCTGGCCCACGTCATCCCGCCGCCGAAGCCGGTGAGCAGCAGGTTGTCGGTCGCCTTGACCCGGCCCGCACCGAGGGCGTCGTCGAGGGCGAGGGGGATCGAGGCCGACGAGGTGTTGCCGTAGCGGTCGATGACCACCGCAGTGCGCTCCTCGGGGATACCGAGCCGCTGGCAGGCCGCCTGGATGATCCGCAGGTTGGCCTGGTGGGGCACGAGCAGGTCGATGTCGGCCGCGGTGAGCCCGGCGTCGGCCATGGCCCGCTCGGCCGACTCGACGACCACCCGGACCGCCTTGCGGAAGACCTCCTTGCCGTCCATGTACAGGTAGCCGCCGTGGTCGCACCTGAGCAGGTGGCGCAGCGAGCCGTCGCTGTTGAGGTTCCAGCTCAACAGGTCGCCGGGCCCGTCGACGGGTGTGAGCACGACGGCACCGGCCCCGTCGCCGACGAGGACGGCCATCGTCCGATCGTCCCAATCGGTGATCCGGCTCAGGGTGTCGGCCCCGATGAGGAGGACCGGTCCCGACCCGGTTGCGATCAGGCCGGCGGCGACGACCAGCCCGTATACGAACCCCGAGCAGGCGGCGTTGATGTCGAAGGCGCCGCCGGCCGTCCCGAGGGCGTCCTGCACCGTGGTGGCCGTGCCCGGCACCACGGCGTCACCGGTGGAGGTGGCGAGGACCAGGGCGCCGACGTCGCTCGGGGGGATCCCGGCCCGCTCGAGCGCAAGCCGACCCGCCTCGGTGGCCAGGCTAGAGGTGGTGCCGCCGATGCGACGTTCGCGGATGCCGGTGCGCTCGGTGATCCACTCGTCGCTCGTGTCGAGCGTCACCGAAAGGTCGTCGTTGGTCACCACCTTGTCGGGGACCGAGATGCCCCAGCCCCTGACGGTGATGCCCGGCACGGGGTTCAGCTTGCCGCAGCCACGGCGTGGATGCCCACATAGGCGGCGTCGCCCACGATGACACCCCCGGTGTTGACGGCCACCCCCAGCCGGGCCCCTTCCACCTGACGGGCGCCGGCCCGTCCCCGAAGGTGCGTGACCAGCTCCACGATCTGGGCGATCCCCGTCGCGCCCAGCGGGTGGCCGCGGCCCACCAGGCCACCGCTCGGGTTGACGGTCAACCCCGGGGCGCCGATGGCGGTCGACCCGGCGAGGGTGGCCGGGCCGGCCTCGCCGGGGCCGAAGAAGCCGAGCGACTCGAGGGCGTAGAGCTCCTCGGCGCTGGTGGCATCGTGCAGCTCGACGATGTCGGTGTCGCCCGGACCGAAGCCGAACTCCTCCCACGCCACCGCCGAGACCTGCTCGAGCCGTTCGTGGTAGTCGATCTCGCCGTTGCCCGAGCGGGCCACCGAGCCGACCAGTCGCGGGGCGCCGGGGTGCGCGCCGGTCGCCGGGCCGGCCAGGACCACGGCAGCCCCGCCGTCGGTGAACGAGCTGCACATGAGCCGGGTCAGCACGGTCGACACATGGGGCGACGAGAGCACTTCGTCCATGGTGACCGCCTGCTGGACCTGGGCCAGCGGGTTCATCGAAGCGTGTCGCCGCGCCTTGACCGCCGCCGACGCGATCTGCTCGATGGTGGCACCCCGCTCCTCCATGTACGAGCGGGCCCAGAGGTCGTTGAGGTTCATCAAGGTGCTCCCGCCGGGCCCGTCGGGCCGGAAGCGGGCGTACATGTCGGCCCGGTAGTCGGCCGGGAGCCCGTCCTCGATGCCGGCCAGGGTGGCCGCCCGGTCGCCCGTCCACATCTTCTCGACGCCGACCACGAGCACCGGCCGGTCCGAGGACCGCGCCGCCATCGACCCGAGGAGGATCCCCGACGTTCCCCCGGCGCACGAGTTCTCCACGTTCACCACGGGCACGTCGCCGGCCCGGGACTTGCGGAGCCACGACTGTCCCCGGATGCAGCCCTGTTCGCAGAGCCGGCCGCCCAGGGCGTTGCTGAAGACCACCAGGCCGAGCCGTTCGGGCTCGACCCCGGCGTCGGAGAGGGCCTGGTGGACCACCTCGGTGGCCATCGCCTCGGGCGAGAGGTCCCGCCGGCTCATGTCGGTCATCCCCATCCCGATGATCGCCACCGGTCCGGTTGTCATGTGGGCACCTCCACCAGGTCGGGCCGGTATCCGCCGGACGGCGCGGCCGAGGGGCCGTTGGAGCCGAGTTCGGCGACGAGGCTGGCGAACTGCTCGACCGGGTGGTCGTCGGTGATCATCACGATGACGTGCTCGGCCCCGGCCGAAAGGTACTGGGCCACCTGCTCGGCACAGGCCGGGGCGGTCCCGGCCACCAGGTGGCGCTCGAAGGCCTTGGGCGGGATGCCGAAGAGCGACGAGAGCCACCGCGTCCCGCGGTCGGACACCTCCGGGCCCCGGCCGACCGAGGTCATGACCACCACCGAGGCGGTGACGGCGTCCTCGGGGCGCCCGGCCCCCGCGGCGGCCTCACGCAGCCCCTCCAGCGCCTCCCGGTACGCCCCGGGGGGGACGAACATCGGGACCCAGCCGTCGGCCACGGTCGCCGCCCTCCGAAGGGCGGCACCGCTCGATCCCCCGATCCACACCGGCACGGGTGCCGACGACGGCTCCTGGCGGTAGGGATCGTCGGTCGCGGCGCCGGCCCAGGTGGTCCGCAGCTCGGCGATGCCCTGATCGAGCAACCGTCCCCGGGCCGCGAAGTCGATCCCAGCGGCCTCGTACTCGCCGGGGTGGCTGCCCACACCGAGCCCGAGGACGAAGCGGCCTCCCGAGAGCACCTGGAGGGTCGAGGCCTGCTTGGCGACGACGGACGCCCGGCGCAAGGGGAGCTGGAGGACGCAGGACCCGAGCACCGCCCGCTCGGTCGCCGTCGCGGCGACCGTCAGGGCGCTCAGGCACTCGAGCATCGGCCGGGGCCAGTAGAGGTGGTCGACCGCCCACAGGGCCCCGGCCCCGGCCCCCTCGGCGTCCGCGCACGTCCCGGCCAGCGTCGCCGCGGGGGAAGTACTACCTGAGGTATCACCCCTGGTAGGACCTATGGTACTACCCCACTGAGCAGGTATTTCCCCCTGTGGAGCGGTGGGGAGGATCAGCCCGAGGGACCCGAGCTCGGCGATCGGTCGTACCGGGGGCACCGCTCAATCCTATGCGCAGAATTGCCCGAAGCAAGTCGAAACGCGCCGACCGGGGTCACCGCGCTCCCTCAGGTGGCCGGACCCCCGCCGGGTTCGCCGGTCCCGCGCGGCTGGGCGGGGCCACCGGGCCCGCCCAGCCCCTCGGGGCCCATCACCGACAGGGTGCAGCGGGCCAGGCTGATGATCCGCCCGTCCCCATCGGTCAGGCGGATCTCCCACACCTGCACCGTCCGGCCTGCCCGCACCGGCGTGGCGGTGGCGATGAGGGTGCCCTCCCGCAGCGCCCGCAGATGGCTGGCGCTGATCTCGATCCCCACCACCCGCCGACCCGCCCCGGCGGCCAGCGACGCCCCCAGGCTGGCGGCCGACTCGGCCAGCAGGGCCGAGACCCCCCCGTGGAGGATCCCGTAGGGCTGGTGGACCTTGGAGGTCACCGGGAGGCTGAGCACGACCCTTTCGGGTGTCGCCTCCAGCACCGAGACGCCGATCAGGCCGTGGATGCCGTTTCCGAACGGGCCGGTCAGGCCGCCGCGGCCACCTCCGGTCCCCCCGGGACCGCCGCCCGCCTCGGTCCCCATCCCGTTACCTGTCGCCGCACCGGTCATCGGCCGAGCATATTGGTGCCTCCCGTGGACCCGGTCGTCCCGGCCGGGGGTGCCGGTGGGTGCCCGGGCCTGAGTGGTCAGCGGTCAGAATGGCCGGCGTGGGATTCCTCGCCCTCTTCGATCTCGACAACACGCTGGTCGACCGCCAGGCCGCCCACCGGCGCTGGGCCGAGTCCTTCGCCACCCGCT
>Ga0209040_10003728_pt1 | contig 11635 bp, 9 predicted proteins | sample BogFormECP12_OM3_FD_188240 | JGI IMG/M metagenome (GOLD analysis project Ga0209040, IMG submission 188240) | Bog forest soil microbial communities from Calvert Island, British Columbia, Canada - ECP12_OM3 (SPAdes) (version 2) | ecosystem: Environmental > Aquatic > Freshwater > Wetlands > Bog ... | reverse complement strand
TGGAGCTACGTCGGCACCCTGAGCAGCAAATATCCTCCGGCGAAGGCAAAGATGAAATCCGGAGCCCAGGCTGCCAGCATCGCTGGAAGCTGGTTGGCGGATCCCATGGCTTCGAACACACCTGCTGTGACCCAGTACACAATGGCGATCCCAATAGCGATGGCCACTCCGGCCAGCGCACCACCTTTTCTTCCCGACGCCGCGAATGGAATTGCCAGGATCGCCATTACCAGCGTGATCAAGGGGAAGGCGATCTTCTTCTGCAGCTGCACCTTCAGCCGCACCGTGTCAAAGCCGCTCTGCTGTAAGTCGTCAATGTAGCGCCGCAGCTCCTCATAGTTCATCTCCGACGACTGCTTCACTTCCTTCTTGAAGTAGCTGGGGTCTTCATGCAGTTCGTTGAAAGTGGCCACGTCGAAAGTGCGGTAGTCCTGGATGGAAGCGCCATGCAGCGTTCGGACCCAGCCGGTCTCAAAGACCCATTTCTTAAGGTTTTCTTCCCAGTGTGCGCGCTCCGCATGAATACGCCGGGTGAGCTGGAAGGTGTTGGGATCGAACTCGAAGATCGAGATCCCGCCGAAGTGGTCGGTGTCGGGGTCGAACACCTGGTAGTAGTAGATTTCGTTGTTCTGCCCAAGAATCCATTTGCGATCCGCCTGCAAGTAGGTTTGGGCAGGCTTGCCCTTGATTTGGTTGCGCAAGATCTCCTGCTCGCGGTTGGTGTGCGGGATGTAGAGCTGATCAACGACGAACAGTCCTACGGCAAAAATAGCGCAGAGGACAATCACAGGAAGCGCCGCGCGATAGATGCTCATTCCGCTGGCCTTCATCGCCGTTAGCTCGCTCGACTTCTCCATCAGCCCGAAGGTGATGAGAACGGCAAGCATGACCGCCAGCGGCGCGATCAAATAGATGAGAGACGGGCTCACATCCCACAGGTACTGGGCCTGAATCATCGCGGGGATCCGATTGCGCATGATGTCGGTGAGCAGTTCGAAATAGGTGAAGACCAGCACAATGATCAGGCAGGTGGCAATGATCATCGCCAGATACAGGGCAAAGTCCCGCAGGATCATGTCATCGAGAATCAGCGGAAAACGGGCGCTGAATCGACTCTTATGCGACACCCAACCGGTTTCGATCACGCGTTCCTCGGCTGCGGTTCTTCGGTACCCTTCAAGGACGGGCAGCTTCCCCTCGACGAATTTCCAGAAGTCGCTCAGGCTGCCAATCTCGATGGGCATGCGGTCCACCCTCCACAGCAGGGCCAGCCCGCAAAGAAAGAAGAAGATGTTGCCGGCCCAGACGCCTTCCCAGGGAGTCACCTTCCCCTGCCGCGCCATCGAAACACCGGTCAGCGAGAAGAAGTAGTACACGAAAACCAGCAGAATTGTGAGGACGAAGCCTGTGCTCTTGCCGCCCTTGCGCGCCGACAAGCCGAGAGGGATGCCCACCATTGCCAGCACCAGACAAGCGGCGGGAAGCGCGAAGCGGCGTTGGAACTCAATCTCGTAATACCGCGCCGCTAACTGGCGAGATCCGGCTGTTGCCGGATCGGAATGCCGAATTCGCTCCGCAGCCTGTCGTTCCAGTGCCGCGTTCTTGAGCAGGTCGCGCAAACCCAGTTCGGCGGTCGGAAGCAGATCACGAGGCGCACGGTCCGAACCGCTGGGCAGTTGAATGGGAATCTCTGTGGTCTCGAAGGTGGTAATCGAGTATTGGTCCTTCGCCTGCGGGATCATCTCTTGCTGGGTGCCGTCTTCCAGATGGAAGCGCAGCTTGTCGGGCGCGTCGCTGAGCAGGGCGCCGCGCTGGGCCAGGGTGATCTTGGGCGAGGCTGGATCGCTGATATCGGCCAGAAATATGCCGCGCCACAACGAGCGGCCGCCGGACGGAACTACGTCCTGTACATAAAGCACGATGTGCTTGAACTCTTCGTAGAAGACCCGCGGCTGTATCTCAAACGACGCCTGCGACGACTTCAGCCGCTCCTGCAGATGGTTGAGCGCGTTCGCCGATTTTGGCGCCATATAGATGGTGTTGAACATTCCCAGCATCCACGAAGCAACGGCAAAAATGGCGACCGTGCGGATGAACATTCCCGCCCCAATGCCACTGGCCCGCATGGCAGTAACTTCGCTGTCGGCCGCCAGGCGGCTCAGCCCCACCAGAATGCCGACCAGCACACCCATCGGCAAGGTGATGATGAACGTCGTCGGCAGTGTGAAAAGGAAAATTTCCGCCACACTCGGCAGGGGAGTGCTGTTACGGACGATCAACTCCAACAGCCGTCCCAGGTCCCGCATGAAGATGATGAAGGTGAACAGCGCCACGCCCAGCAGAGCGTGCGAGCTGACTTCCTTCAGGATGTAGCGGGTGAGGATGCGCACAAAGGTTTAGTTTATCGGAAGGAAGGCGGAAAGCGACAGTTGCCGAAACTGCGGGCAGTGGGCTACGGCAGCCGGTCATCAGTGGCCGGTACTACCCAGGTACACACCACCTTAGAATTTGCTCTGACTGAACTTTCTTTCACAGCAGGAAATTCCGCTTCGGTTTTGCCGCTAATTTTTCAAACGCGGTCGCCGCCGCGGGGTTCCAAGCCCAGTCCATAGCCTGATACACTTGGGCGGCGAAATCCTCGACGCCATGACCGACAGTTCCCCGAAAATCCGGTTGGTGCTGCTTTGGCACATGCACCAGCCCTTTTACAAGGACATGGTCACGGGCGAGTATCGGCTCCCTTGGGTCCGGCTCCATGCCCTCAAGGACTACTATGGGATGGTGAAACTCCTGGACGAGTTTCCCCATGTCCATCAGAACTTCAACCTCGTTCCGTCGCTGGTCACCCAAATCCAGGATTATGTTTCCGGGCAGGCGCATGATCCCTTTTTCAACGTGGTGGCCAAGGCGCCCGACGAGCTAACGCCTTCTGACCGCCAGTTTGCCCTGCGCTATCTCTTCCAGGCAAACCCGGTCAACATGATCGGGCGATACCCGCGTTACCGTGAGCTCTGGGAGCGATATCGCGCTACCAGTGAGCGTCCCGAAGGACCCGATTCGTACTTTGTGACCCGCGATTACGCTGACCTGCAGGTCTTGTCGCAACTGGCCTGGTTCGACGAGTATTTCCTGGGCGAGCCCGATATCGCCGCGCTGGTTGAGAAAGGAGAAGACTTCACTGTTGAGGACCAGCAACTGGTCATTGCCAAGGAACGGGAGTTTCTGGCCAAGGTGCTGCCTGCCTATGCTGAGGCTGCGAAGAAAGGATCGATCGAGCTCTCCGCGGCCCCGTACTACCACCCGATCCTGCCGCTGCTTTGCGACACCAACGTTGGGGCGCAATCCACACCTGGGCTGAGTCTTCCCACGCGGCGGTTCCGGCATCCCGATGACGCCAGCCTCCAAATTCATCGGGCGTTGGATTCACACGAAGCTCTGTTCGGTGTCCGTCCTAAAGGACTGTGGCCGTCGGAGGGAAGCGTTTCCGAGGAGACGCTGACTCTGGCGTCCAGGGAAGGCGTTCAGTGGATGGCAACGGATGAAGGCGTCCTAGGGCGTTCACTCGATTTCCACTTTAACCGCCACGATGGCGAGAGGCTGCAAGCAGACGGAGCCGAGCGGCTGTACAACATTTATCGTTACGAGAGGGACGGGACGCGGATGAACCTCGTCTTCCGCGATCATCACATCTCAGACCTGATCGGCTTTGTGTATTCGGGAATGGCCCCTCAGGAGGCTGCGGACCATCTCATCCAAAGCATTAAGGATTCGGCGCAACCAGTTCTGCAAAAAGGCAAAAATGCGGTGGTCTCAATTATCCTCGACGGCGAGAATGCCTGGGAATACTACCCCCAATCGGGGCGCGAATTCCTGCGTCGTTTCTATGCTACCGTGGAGCGCGACCCTCAGATCGAGCCGGTCACCATCAGTGAAGCTATCGCGCGGCACAAGAAGAGCGACTTCGGGCACCTGAAGCGCCTGGTTCCGGGCTCATGGATCAATGCCAACCTGGATGTGTGGATCGGTGCTCCTGAAGACAACCGCTCTTGGGACTTGCTGGCCGAAGCGCGTGACTATTATGACCGCTACTCGCACCGAGTTCCGGCGAAGCAGCGCAAGCTTGCTTGGGAAGAGTTGCTGATTGCCGAAGGCAGCGACTGGAACTGGTGGTACGGCCCCGAGCACCACTCCGCCAACGACCGCGACTTCGATGAGCTTTATCGCAAGCACCTTTCCAACGTCTATCACGCGCTGGAGGGCCTTCCGCCCGAGGAATTGAACACCCCGATTATCAGCGGGGTGGTCCGTCCCAGCTATCTTCCGCAGACCGCTTACGTGCGCGCGCAGGTGGATGGCCTGGTGAGCGGCTACTTCGAGTGGATGGGCGCTGCCAGTTACACCTCAGACCAGCGCACTATGGCAATGCACGGTAAACAATTCCTACTGGATGCGGTCTATGCGGGGCTCGACGCCGATTCGGTCTCGGGACGGTTGGACTTTCATCACAGCCCGCCCGAAGGCGACTATCGCCTGGTGGTGAACCTCGAAGTGCGGCGCGATGAAGGCGATCGCAAGTCGCCGGTGAACTCCTATCGGCTCACCGCCGACGCTCAGGGGAAGACGCTGCAGAAATGGGTGCTGACCAGCGCGGAAGAGCATCACCAGCTGGCGAGCTCCTCGGCTGAGAACCGTAACGCGCCGGCCGACGGGGCTGAGGTTGCGCTGGCCGAGATCTTCGAGTTCCGCCTTCCCTTCGAGCTGATTGGCGCCCGGCAGGGCAGCCGTATCCGCTTGCGCTTTTCCATCTGGCGCGAACACCTGCCCGTGGACTCGCTGCCCCTGGAAGGCTGGATCGATCTGTTCGCGCAGGCTGAAGAAGAGCTGGAGAGCAACCTGTATTCTGTCGCGCCGCCGGAATGAGAGACAGTAGCCGGTAGCCAGTTGTCAGCGGAGCGTCTTTCACAAGTGTTGTCATCCCGAGCGAGCGCCGCGACTGACTTCTCCGCGCCGGGTGTTGGCGCGGTCGCGGCGGAGTCGAGGGACCTGCTTTTCGCCTCTGCTGCAATTTCATGGAATACCAACATCCCCTAGTCAGTTGGCAAACACCATGCATTGTCTCACTGGCTACTGACTACTGCTTTCCGGCCAATACACCGTCCATCCGCGCTCGTACGCGATCCGCGCCAAGTCAGCATTGGGATTAACACAAAAGGGGTATTTTGCCATCTCCAGCATGGCTTGATCGTGCACTGAGTTGCCGAAGACTGCGTCAACCGGCTTTCCAATTACCTCGCGAATCGCAGTGGCCTTCAGTTCGTCTGTCGGAACGCGGATGAGCCGATCGCTGGCATATCCATCGTTCAGGTAAACGCAGGCCGCGAGCACGTGATCGGGCGCGATGCCGAAGCGCGCAGCGCCTACTTCCACCACCCAATTATTGGTGGAAGAGAGCGCCCAGATATCGCATCCCTGCGTCGCCAAACGTCGCGTCAGCTCCTGCATCTCGGGAAACAAGCGCCGGTCGACAACCTCGGCGAAGAACTCCTCCGCCGCTCGCTGCAATGCTTCATGCGAGATGCCCCGATTCATGGTGACCATCTCGCCGCACATCTGCTCTTCGTTCACCTCGCCGGTTTTGTACTCTTCATAGCGTGCCAGTGCCCGCTCGGCGACTTCGCAGTTCACAAGGCCACGCTCGATTTCCCAGTAGAAGAAGTCAGCGCCCGCGTCGCCGCTCCACAGCGTCCCGTCGCAATCGAAGACCGCAATGGCCGGCTTGACCGCAAGCACCGATTCGATGAATTGAATGGCTTGACAGCGCAGCTGGGGCGAACTCAAAACCGCTTCTCCGTGGAAATCAGGTCGGAACTGAAGAGGCGCTCGTAATCTTCCGGGGTATCGATGTTGGCGGCGATGCGCGCGTCCTCCACCGGCAAGTACTGGATGTGCTGCTGATATTGGTGCTCGACATCGCGGGCCGTCGCATCCGCGGGAGCGCGCAGAAAAACTTCAATCATTTCCCGGCGCACCACGATGGGATGGCCGTGCAACACTTGCTCTGCGCGCCGCACCTCGGGCACTACTGCCCACATGTCGGAGCCAGGAGTGAGGAAGGCATCGAGAAGATTCCGCATGGTGATGGGCAACACCGGTGGATGATCGATGAGTGCTATCAGGGCCGCATCACGTCCGCGGTTCAGGACCTCGTGCAGTCCGGTTTGCAAGGAACTGAATTGTCCGCGCTGAGGTTCACGATTAACGGCAATGAACGCACCATGCGCGTACGCGACCGGCTCGAGGACGGTCTCGTTTTTGCCTGCAACCACGATGACAAGGTCAGTGTAGGCCTGGAGCAGATCGATGGTCGCGCCGAGAAATGTGTTCGCTACCGGAGTTCCCTCTGCCACCGGAGGCCAGGGCAGCAAAGCCTTGTCGCGGCCCATGCGGGTGGAAAATCCGGCGGCCAGAATCACTCCGCAAATGCTGGGGGCGAGCGTCATGGCTCGAAGATAGCAGAAACCGCAATTAGCAACTAGCAGTTCATCTCATGAGTCTTTACGGTTGGTATCAGGGCACGACTTTCAGTCGTGCCGAACAGGGCGCAGAAAAGATCGGGGCTTCAGCCCCTGCTGATTGCTAACTGCTTCTTTCCACCGCATCCTGCTCTTCGTGTTCCGATGCCGTAGGTTGCGCGTACAGGTACATCTTGCTAGGGACATTCGTCGTCGCATGACGGCGCACGGCAATCATCTCCGCCACGATGGAGACCGCGATCTCCTCCGGCGTGACCGCGCCGATCTCCAATCCTACCGGCGCGTGGACGTTGGCGAACCTCTCAGCAGGAATGCCTTCCTTCTCCAGTTCTTTGTAAATCGCGATGGTCTTGCGCCGCGACCCGATCATGCCCAGGTAGCGCGCGCGCGTATTCAGCGCCCAGCGCAGCACGCGCATATCATCGCGATGCCCGCGAGTGACGATCACGATGTGCGACGACTCCGGCGGATCCAGCCGCGCCGTTGCAGCTTCGAAATCCTCAGCGATGACCTCGCGCGCATCAGGGAAGCGTTCGCGATTGGCGTAAGCCTCGCGGTCGTCCACCACTACGACCTCGAAACCCGCGATGGTCGCGACCTTGTACAGGTTATAGGCGACATGCCCGGCGCCGAAGATGTACAGCAGCGCGGGCGGGAGCACCGGCTCGATGAAGATCTCCAGCGTGCCGCCACAGACCAGTCCGGTGTCGTACTTGGGATTGTTATTCAGGTTGAAAGTCAGGGTCCGCGGCTTCTCTTCTTCCATCACCTCGCGCGCCGCCTGCCAGACCTCGGCTTCCACGCAGCCGCCGCCAATCGTCCCCGCGATGGAGCCATCATCGCGCACCAGCATCTTCGCCGTCTGGAACGACGGAATGGACCCGCGAACGTTAGTGATGGTGGCGACGGCGCCGCGGCGTCCTTCGCGGCGTAGTTCGACGATTTGTTCGTAGATGTCCATGGCGAGCGAGTTCAATTATTTAGATGCTTGGCGTCAAAGTCAAAGGGGTGAAGGAGTGTCGGCCCGCCGAACTCATGAGTAAGGACTGCGTTCATCATCTCCTCCGGGTCCAACCGGATGCTAGACTTGCTTTGGAAGCGACGTTCTGAAGTATGAAGCCGCGCCCGATTCCACTGTCGCGCCGCCTGCTTTGTGCTAGACTAAGCCTAGGGAAATACTATGGCTACTCTATACGTCGAAAACATCCCTGACGAACTGTACGATGCGCTACGTAAGCGAGCGCGTCTGAATCGCAAGTCGATCGCCGCGGAGATAGTTGCGCTCCTGGAGGAAAACGTTCCCACCGCTCGCCAACTGAAAGCCCGGCGTGCTTCCTTTCGTCGGCTGGAGCGATGGGCATCGCAGCCTTCCCCTTCTCCAGGACCATTTCCCTCGACGGAAGAGATGGTGCGTGAGGACCGATCGCGGTGATTTGGTTTGTGACCGACGTAAGCGTGGCGGCAAAATGGGTGCTGCGAGGACCCGAAGAACAGTTGGTTCCGCAAGCTCGTGAATTGCTGCTCCAGTTCGGCAAAGGCGAAATCCAAGTTGTCGTTCCCGACCTCTTCTGGGTTGAACTTGGGAACGTACTCTGGAAGGCTGTGCGCGCTGGCAGATGTACGCGGCTCGTTGCGGAGTCCGGCATGCATGAGGTGAAGCAGCAAGGGTTGATCACCGCCTCGTCGCACACCCTGATCGAGGCTGCATTCGATATCGCAATCAGGTTCAATCGCACGGTGTACGACAGTATCTACGTTGCGCTTGCAAGGCGACGCGGTGCTCAACTCATAACCGCCGACGAGAGACTAGCAAACGCTTTGGCCGCCCATCTTCCGGTTAAGTGGCTGGGGGCGTTCTAGTCTGGATTGTCATGGCACATTCGGTTGGCGTATTGGACCGGTAAGGAAAACAACATGAAAACAGCTCGCATTCATGAGTTCGGCGGTCCAGAAGTCCTGAAGTACGAAGACATTCCCGATCCCGTGCTGCGCAAGGACCATGTTCTGGTCCGCGTGCGCGCCTGCGCGCTGAATCATCTTGATCTTTGGGTGCGCAAGGGCCTGCCCGGCGTGCAATTGCCGCACATTCTCGGCAGCGACATTGCGGGCGAGATCGTTGAGTGCGGCGAATACATCACCGACCTCAACGAGGGCACGCGCGTGCTGCTGGCGCCGATGGTCTTCTGCAATCATTGCGAGCAGTGCAATACCGGACGCCAGAATTTCTGTCCGCAATTCGCGGTGCTGGGCAACGCTGTTGATGGCGGAAACTGCGAGCTGATCGCGGTCCCGCGCGTCAACGTCATCCCGATTCCCGACACGCTCGATTTCGTGCAGGCCGCCAGCGTGCCGCTGGTGTTCCTGACTGCGTGGCACATGCTGGTCGGCCGCGCGCAATTGAAGGCAGGACAAACTGTGCTTGTGCTGGGCGCAGGCTCCGGCGTGGGCTCGGCTGCCATCCAGATTTGCAAGATGCTCTCGGCGGAGGTCATCACCACCGCAGGCGATGAGCGCAAGCTCGAGAAGGCGCGCGAGCTCGGCGCCGACCACACCATCGACCACTACAAGCAGAAAATCGGCGACGAGGTGCGGCGCATCACCAACAAACGCGGCGTGGACATTGTTTTCGAGCATGTTGGGCAGGCCACCTGGAAGGAGAGCCTGAAGTCGCTGAAGCACGGCGGCACGCTGGTCACTTGCGGCGCAACCACCGGCTACGAGGGCGACCTCGATCTGCGCTTCCTGTTTTCGCGCCAGCTCTCCATTCTCGGCTCCTATATGGGCGCGATGGGCGAGCTCGACGAGGTGCTCAGGCACGTCTTCGCCGGCAAGCTGAAGCCGGTGGTGGACCGCACCTTCCCGCTAAGCGAAACTCGCGCCGCGCATGAGTACCTCGCCAGCAGCGAACAGTTCGGCAAGGTCGTGGTGGTTCCGTGAGCACCTGGCTGAAACCCGACAATCGCTGTCATCCAATAACTGCGGTCATTCAATAGCCGCTGTCATCCTGAGCGAGGACTTTAGTCCGAGTCGAAGGACCCCTATCCTGTTAGGAATCTCGGGTGTTGTTCCGATATAGGGGTTCTTCGACTGCGGCGGGTCGCCATCGCGACCCGCCTCCGCTCAGAATGACAAACCACGTACGACCAGCCGAACGACAAACCAATAAGAACTAACCACTTTCCACTGACCACTATCCACTGGTTTATGATGAAGCCATGAATCTCGGCATGCCAGAGATGATCTTCATCTTTCTGCTGGCCCTGGTAATAGTGGGCCCTAAGAGGCTCCCCGGCCTTGCACGCCAACTCGGCAAGTACATGGCCGAGTTCAAGCGCGCCAGCAACGAGTTCAAGAACCAACTCGAAACCGAAATGATGAACATCGAGCTGGAGGAGCGCGCCAAGAAGCAGGAAGAGTACCCGAAGATCCTGCCGCCGGAAAAGCCGCCGGAACCAACGCTCACTCCGGCGCCAGATATCGTGAGCCGCGGCAACTCCGAAGACATCTCCGCAGCCGTGACCGCCCCGAGCCCGAGCGAAATCGCTGAAGCGAAGCCGCCCACAATTCCCGCGAGCACCGAATAAACGATGGCCAACCCAGTGCTGGAAACCGCCCAGAAGCGCGGCTCCGAAGAAATGACCGGCATGAGCTTCCTCGATCATCTCGAGGAACTGCGCCGCCGCATCATTTACAGCGCGCTGTACATCGTGGGCGGTTTCTGCATTTGCTGGTGGTATCACGAGCAGATTTTCGCGCTGATGCAGAAGCCCATCATGCAGGCGCTGGCCAACCATCACCTCGAACAGAAGCTGGTCTACTTGAACCCCACCGATCCCTTCAACATGTATTTGAAGGTATCGCTGCTCGCCGGGTGTTTCGTGGCGTCGCCCTTCGTGCTCTACCAGGTGTGGGGATTCATTTCGCCGGGCCTGTATCGCCACGAGCGGCGATACGTGCTCCCATTCATGTTCAGCACCGTGGGGCTGTTTCTGGCCGGCGGCTACTTCGGCTACAAGATGGTTTATCCCGCGGCGCTCGATTTCCTGATCACCTTCAGCGGCCAGTTCACGCCGATGATCACCATTCAGGAGTACACCGACCTGTTCCTGACTATCATCGCTGGGCTGGGAATTGTGTTCGAGTTGCCCATTCTGGTCTTCTTCCTGTCGCTGATGGGCATCCTGACCGCGGGCTGGATGTGGCGCAATTTCCGTTACTCCATCCTGGTTATCTTCATTATCGCGGCCATCATTACGCCCACCACCGACATCATGAACATGTGCATCTTCGCCGCGCCCATGATCGTGCTGTACCTGGTGAGCATCGGCATCGCGTGGTTCGTGCACCCCACGCAGCGGAAGAAGCGAGCGGAAAAAGCGGGTGCGGAATAGTCCGCTCGCTGTGGTCGTCATCCTGATTACTCCAGGCTGTCATCCCGGCCGAGGACTTCAGTCCGAGCGGAGGGACCTGCTGTTCCTTCACTCGAGCACAAACACCTGCCTCTTAGAGAAAAGCAGGTCCCTCGACTCCGCTTCGCTGCGCTCGGGATGACAATTCAATTAAACGGCTAACCGCTGAGGGCTGAGTGCTGACGGCTGACTGCCCAGCGCTGTGTCACACATCACATGCCTGTCCCGCCGCTGGAATTACAATATCTTCATGAACTCATTCATCATTGCGGGCAGGCGGTTTCGCTCGCGGCTTATCGTGGGCACGGGCAAGTACAAATCCGGGCCGGAGACGGCTCGCGCCATCGCGGCCAGCGGAGCGGAGATGGTCACCGTCGCGGTGCGCCGCGTCAACTTGGATCGCACCAAAGAGTCGCTGCTCGACTTCATCGATCCTCAACAATACTTTCTGCTACCTAACACAGCGGGCTGCTACACCGCCGATGACGCCATCCGCACCGCGCGGCTGGGGCGCGAAGTCGGACTGTCGGACTGGGTGAAGGTGGAGGTCATCGGCGATCAGGCGACGCTGTTTCCCGATGTGCAGGCCACCATCGAAGCCACGCGCGTACTGGTGAAGGAAGGCTTCACCGTGCTGCCGTACACCTCCGACGACATCGTTGTCGCCAAGCGGCTGATTGACGCGGGCGCGAG
>Ga0209040_10003727_pt1 | contig 11637 bp, 17 predicted proteins | sample BogFormECP12_OM3_FD_188240 | JGI IMG/M metagenome (GOLD analysis project Ga0209040, IMG submission 188240) | Bog forest soil microbial communities from Calvert Island, British Columbia, Canada - ECP12_OM3 (SPAdes) (version 2) | ecosystem: Environmental > Aquatic > Freshwater > Wetlands > Bog ... | reverse complement strand
TCTGCGTCAACATAAACTGACCAGTAGGCGGGAGTGTTCGGCTGCTTTGCGCCGCCATTGCCCGGCCCGGCCCGCTTGCTGCGATAGCGATGAAAATACCAGCAGGGTTTGTCGCTGTGCCAGTGTCCGCCGCCGTCGCGTAATCAGCGTGAGCAAAGATCACTGTGAAAGCCGTGCCTGACGATCCGGTAACAACAAGAGTTTGACCGTTAAGCTGAGTAGCTGATGTCAGACCAAGAAACTTTACTTGAGCGCCGACTGTGAACGTGTTGTTCGCGGTAACTGTAACAACGTTCGTTGTGCTCTGCGTTGCTGTGATAGAGTCGATCTCACCTCCGAAGTTCACGACGCTGCCGATTGTGTAGTTCGATGTTGCCAGCCACGCCGGAGCGAACCCCGCTGCTGGAAACAGATAGAACGAAAAAAGATCGCGACCGCTTGCGGTTGCGTAATTTCCGTTCGTCGGATCACACCGCTGATAGACCGGATTGAACGAATACGGTCCGGCTGCTCCTGTTGGTTGGAGAGTGATCGCTGGTGTGTTTGGTACTGCTGTCGGTTGACTCAACATAGATTTTCCTTTTACTTCTTTGCTGCGTCCTGCTCAGCCTTCCATTGCTTAAAGGCTTGGTACTCTTTCTTCCAAAACCGTTCGGAGATGAAGTCGAAGCCCGTCTTTATCAGAGAACCCATACCTAACCCGATACCGACGAGAAGGTAATGGAGTACCTTGTCGTCTATGTCCATGTGCGGATGTAGCAACATCGTTACGCCTTCGGTGCTGGGTTCGCCTTGACGTACAGATACGCCGCAAGACCGCCGCTGGCGAGAGACACCAGAATGAGCAAGTCAAGCTCGCTGTGTAAACCGTTCGTCACATTGAACTTTGTCGAGTCGAGAATTGAAGCACCGACCACAGAAGACAGACCAGACCACGCGCCATGAAGTGCTGCGGTACCGACTGCTTTGCAATAAACGACCCAGCGCTTGCCAGCCGCTTCTTCAGCTTTGAACCAAGATGAGATAGACATAAAGATGAACCTCCTACCAAGGAGGATGGTAGTCTTTTCGTCTTTTTGTTGGGGAAATTTAGGGGTTATTCGGGTGAGGGGTTAGTGCCAATATCCATGATCTTTGAGGAATTGGTTGGAACGGTGCGACAGTAAAGCCGTGCCGAAGAAGAGCTTGGCGAGCTTCCAGTAGCCCATCTTTTGCATGCGGCGGTCGGAGGTTGCCACGCCGCCTTTGATGACCCGGAAGCGTCGCCAGCGAACTTGCTTGGACAGGAGGTAGTCTTCGGCGAAGAGCGCACCCTCGTGGAAGCCGTCCAGACTGTAGAACACCCGGCGCTCGAAGAACATGCACATCCCAGTCGCGAATGGGGTGCCGAAGAACCGGGAACCGCGCTGGTAGAAGTTGCTGATCCCGTAGGCGACCTTCGACATCCACTTCCCCTCCGGGCAATGGACGTCGGTTGTGGCGCAGTGCAAGCCTTTTGCTCGCATCTCTTGGATCACCCGTTCAACGAACGTGTCGTCTTCCAGAACCACGTCTGCATCAAGGAAAAGTAGGTAGCGGGTCTTGGCGAGCTTCGCCCCGGCGTTGCGCCCCACGGCTGGCAGCCCGCCTGTGATGATCTGGAAGCCCAGTAGGTTCAGCCGGGCGGCTAGAAGCGTAGCGGTGTCGCGGGTATGGTCGGTGGAATCGGCGTCCGCGAGGTAGATCGGGACGGTGTACATCTTATAGGTTTGCCGTTCCAGTGAGCGCAGGAGATTCGCAATGTTCTTCTCCTCGTTCTTTGCAGGTATGACAATCGCCAACTCTGTATTCATGCTGTTCCACCTCACCGTCTTTTAGGATGATATACGTCCCGCGCTCGCCCGTCCAGTCCCCGGTGTTGTAGTAGTGAACGCCGTCTTTGATCTCGTCCCACTGCTGGTGCGTGTGCCCGCAGAAGACATAGTCCATGTCCATATTCGCGGCGTGCTTCAGCGCCCCGTCCGCGACCTTGCGGTCTAACCGCTCCCAGTGCGTGTGCATCTTGTCCAGCAGGCGTGGCAGCCATTTCTTGAGGAAGTCCACTTTCTGGAGCCACAGGTACATCGGAGTGATGATGCGCCCAGCAAGAGGCGCTCCGTGCGCCCAAAGGTTATCGTACTGGTGCCCGTGAATCGCCAGACACTTCTTGCCGTTCCAGTCCCACACGTACTGCTGGTAAACCCGGATGCCCAGTAGGTGCTCCATGACTTCGGTGATACCCGCATCGTGGTTGCCCTCGACCCACACCACTTCGATACCGCGCTTCGGATTGGCGAGCTTACGCAGGTGGGAAACGAGCTTCCAGTGTTCGCTGGTGAGCCGGGAAAAATTGAGGTCTTGGAAGATGTCGCCCAAGAGGATCAGGCGCTTGAAACGGGAATGCCGAAGCAAATGTAAGAGATCGGCTGCCAAGGAAACTGCGGAGCCGAGATGCACGTCACTGACGATGAGAGTATCGCAGTCCATGATTCCCCTTACCTATGATCGCATAGGCATGTTACAGGGGTGTGAATTTATTTAGAAGCCCTCACCGGAACTAGCTGAGGCTGCCGACCGAAATTGCTAAGCCATTCCTTGACTTTGTTCTTCCCCGGTGGAAGCGGATTGACGATGATGAAGTTGTAGAAGAGAGCGCAGCCAAAGCTAAAAGCGCCCAGTTGAAGCCATGACAAGACAAACGGACTATGGCGAAACGCGAGACCCGTGTCCAATATGGAAAGCCCAACCCAGATTACGCGCCAGAAGGGCCGCTCTGTGTAATACATCACTGATGCGGGCTTTACATTCTCCCCAACTTTGTCCTCGCCGTGCTGACAGGCAATGGATCGGTGAACGCAGCTAAGAAGAATCAGGAGGCTAATAACCACAGAAAAAAGCTGCGTCGGTTCTGGTAGAAACCGATAGTAGTAGTTGATGACATCCGCGATGACACAGATGGCGGTAAATCCCACGCCGACGCGGGCAACAAAGTAGTTGGTCAGTCCGCAGAACTGCTGGAGCTTGTGACTGAAGCGCGTGCATGCCTCGTGAATTTTATTGTCCAGCGTCTCGATTATACTCATGATTCACTTTAGCTTTTGGTTGACGGGAGGCGTAGCAGTCGTCACATAGCGCCCGGCTGGTTTGCGTCACTGGATCGTAGAGTTCGTATCCGGCGCGTCTGAACCACGTGGCGACAGCCACTCCACAATCCACGCATGTAGTGTGCTCAAAACGAAATCCTGTACATTCAACAGTGCGACACCAACTCATTTGTGCCTCTCATAATTCTGGATGAACTCTCCGATGAGCGCGGGTACGACAGGCACGCAGGCGTTGCCTAGCGCGTTAAGTCGGTGTGCCCAATCGGGAACCCCATAAAGCTCTCGCCTGCCTCTGGCGTAGGTTGTAGATTCGGATTCTTCTGGATCACCCGGCGCACTAACATTTCTTGTGCCCAGTTCATGCTTCCATCGGTTCCAGTTTTCGCGAACTTCCGCCATCTTCCTTTCGGTGTTTGGTGAAAGCGTCCATCCATCGACCACACCCTCTCCAATGCGTTTACAAGGGTGATCGTTGTTATGAGCGAGAATATAGACGCGCTGCCTTTTGAACGGCGCTTCGAAAAGGTTAGAACCCACCAAGGTCGGAGTTGCGGAGTAGTTTGCTTCTGCCAGATCAGTGAGGACGAAGTCGGCACCGTGGTTTTTGAGATGAGGAACGTTTTCAACAAGGACCCAATCGGGTCTGAGTTCTCGGATGATCCGGGCGAATTCGAACCAGAGTCCGCTGCGTTCGCCGAGTCCGCGCTTTTTGCCTCCGGCTGCGATGCTGACGTCTTGGCAGGGGAAGCCGCCGCTGATGATGTTGACTGGGGTGAGGTTGTGTTTTCCGACATCTTTGACATCTAAAAATTTAGGGACGTTGGGCCAGCGCTTGGTAAGGACTTTCTGACAGAAGTCGGAGTTATCGACCTGCCACGCGGTTTCGAACCCAGCCCATTCCAGACCGATGTCAATCCCGCCAATCCCTGAAAACAAACTGCCATGCGTGAGTGCCAAAGTTCCCTTCTCCTACGGACTAATACCGCAGAAAAGGGAAAGGCTACCGCAAGGGTAGCCTTATGCCTTGGCGCGAGAAAAAACCCGCCCACTCAGCGGGGAAACAAACCCGCGCCCAACTTGGTTAGGCAGTGGCGAAGAAGTTCTTCACTGCGGTTGAGGTGGTCGTGGTCCACGTACCAGCCTTGGTACGCTTGATCACGCCAGCGTTAGCCAGAGTGAACTGATCCCGGCGAAGCTGGTGCTGCCACGCATACTGCGTCGGGCGGCTGGCGTCGCGTCGGCGATTGCGGGTCAAAGACAGTTTGCGAGTCTGAGCGAGCAGGTAAAGCTCGTCAGTCGTCATCGGCGTCTTATTGACCGCTCGGACGATAAAGTTTTCGAAATTTACATCGGCAGTTCGTGCCATATTCAGATTCTCCTATACGGTGTATTACCGTGACATTCCCATAATACCACTAAAATGAGGAGTCAATTTCAAATCCCCATGCTTGGAGCAGTGGTTCGGGAATATACCGGGTGTTCTTCATTTTAGCCGCCCAGCCGCGAAGCTCCTCAGAGCCTACGTACTGGTCAGGATGGAGGTTAAGTTCAATCACCTTCTTCTCAAACTCGGTGATGGTGGGTTCGACTGTCTCAGCTTTGCCCCAGTTGGGGTTCCCTTTTCTCGGCATTCTGATCCTCCCCGGTGTTAGATGCTGCAACTTCAACAGTGGTGACGGTGGAGCGCTTGCGGTACTTCCGGCGCTGCTTTGGAGCCGCCGTAGCGCGAAGGAAGCACTCCCCAAGCTGCTTCAGTCGAGCGCGATAGCGCGAGAACTCCTGCTCTGTCACGCCCATGTACTCGGCTGCTTCGCCAAGCGGGCCGGTGACTTCCAGCGCTTCGATAGCCGGATAGACGCTGGGGTCTTCCTTCTTGACGTAGCGCTTGAACTGATTCGTGAACAGACGATCATCGTGCTGCTTCTCTTTACGTGCGCTGATCACTGCCAGATGGTCAGAGTTCTGGTGAACGTACTCGTCGCTGCTGAGCATGTGATCGCTCGTTTGCTGATCCTGATTCCCGTCGAAGGCAACATTGCCCGGACGGCACACAGGGTTCTTCGCCCGCTTGCTCTGCATGGTGTTAAACTTGTTCGCCAAGCAGAAGTTGATGTAGTTGCGGAAACGCCGCTCTGACGCGCCGTATTGCTGATATGGGTTGAACGTTTCGATCACGTCCGTACACCCAAGTTCACGCCCATTTGCACCCGGTAGGCGGTGCTTCGATCCTTGCGGCAGGAACTTCATGTGAATGAGCAGGTCTTGCGTCCAGTCCTCCACGTCGTCGTCCACGCTGAATTTGTTGAGGCGCTTCTTCACCCAGTTGAGAACGTACTTCGGGTAACGCAGATAGAACTCGTCGAAGTCATGGGGTACCACGAAGCCGTCGTCGCCTAGATAATGCCCATCCAGCGTCATCGCAAACGAATCGCCTGTGTAGCCCTTAGCCCAATCAATCGGCTCCACTGGTTCTTTGGCTGCCACAGCAACAGGCTCCGCTGCACGTGTCGGCTGTGGCGGCGGGGGTGTGGGGGAAATGGTTTCCAGATGGGTGTCTGGCTCTACCGCTCTCTGGCGCTCCGCTTCGTACTGCGCCCTCAGCTTGTCGTCTTCTATTCTCTTCAAGACCGCAAGCTGGATCGGATCAACCTGCACTGCCCAGAGTCCGGGCTTACCTTCGATTACGCCGATGATCGGGCGGCCCCACGGTGGGGTGCCTTGCAGGGACTTCTTCCCGTCCCAGAGCAAAACCTGTGCCCCGGTCAGATCGTCGGTATCGGCGACCACGACGTAGCGCGGCGTTAGCTCCTTCTTCCACGGCTTCAGGTTGCGGTAGATGGTGCGCTCCGGTTCCTCGGAGGGCTGAGGCCTTCTTTTTGCGGTCAGGTTGTAGACGAATGAGATGACGGCTGCGTTCTCGTAATGCCACGCCTTGCCAGCGTTGGCGGGGTCGGCGAGGAAGGCTTCGGGGTATTTCAGTTGAAGGACAATCCCCTTCTCTGGGGGTTGTAAAGCGTACACTGGTACCGACTTAGTAAGGGTCTCTTCCATCATATTCTCCACAGAACGACACCAATGGTAGCTTCGCGAAGGTCGGTGGTTCGCGGTGCGTCACATCGGGTAAGCCTGAGCTTATTTTACGTCAGAAAGCCACGACACGGTCGGCTTGACGCCTTCCGCTTCCAGCGCCTCAATTTCAGCTTTCAACTCCACCAGCTTCGGGCACGTCTCGCCCAGCCCACATTCGGGGTCAACGAGATGAGCGGCATAAGCCGCCCGGTAAAGCTCTAAAGCTCGTGGTTTTTGTCGCTCAGACAGGATCAATTTGCTCATCTGGGAACCTGAGGTTACCATCGTAACGCAGATGCCCGGAGGAGTCAAGGGGTGCTACTGGCGGACTTTGATCGGGGAGGATTCCAAGCCTTCGATCACAACTCTGGGAGCCTCGCCGTTCGAGCCGTGCGCCGGGCTTCCATTACCGTTGGCGAATGGTTCGACTTCGATCTCAGCATTCTTGATTCTACGCCGAATGGTGCTGACCGGAATCGCGGCACAGATTTCAGCGAACCTCGATACCGTTTCGTCCAAAGCTGCGCGGCACGCAGCGGACGTTATGCCAAGACTTGGAATGAGAGCTTCTTTACCGACTGCCATGTTATTTTCCCTTCCCGCCCTTCACCACGTCGATCAGTTGATCCACGACGCGCTGAAAGTTGGTCATGATGGTCGTTTGATTGGCGGCGAGTACATCTTGCTTCGCCATCATCTCCCGTACCATCGAGAGTTCTTCTGATGCGACTTCCGCCTGATGGTGGATCGCGTCAGCTAGCTGATGGACACTCTGTGCGAGTTCTCGCTGCGCCTGTACTTGACCTTCAAGTTGGGCTTTGAGTTCGGCATTGCTTTCTGAGATTGCTTTGGTGTTGGATTCGAGGTTGCGAGTGATGGAGTTCATCTGAATAGTGTTCCAGATGAAAAGACCCGCGCAGACGACTACACCGCCGACGTAGGGGCCGAATTCTTGAATCGTAGAAACTGGTTCAGCTTGCAGTAAGAACATGGCTCTCCCAAGCAGCACAAAGAATGTCTGTCTATCAATGGATTGGATAAGGGGAAAATTACCTGCGACCGCGCTTATGCCACGGACTCACGGGCGACGTACCAGCGTACATATTGCTATGTTTCTCGGTAGTTTTGAGCTTCTCCAGCACCTTCAGGGTTTGCATGTTCACACCATCCAGTGAGAGTAACGCTCCTGCTGGTTTGTTGGCTTGAGCCTGAATCATCAAGCTGAGACCAGACGGGTCCATCATGTTGCCCTGCTCCATCAGCCAGCGCTGCGCCAAGAAAGCGACGAGCATTGCGGCGTCCGCCATGTCATCGTGTGCGCCCTTTTCTTGCGGTGCCGCCACGCGAATCTGGTACTTCGACGCGACTTCCAGTTCGACGAGCTTCAATTCCTGAATGAACTTCGGCACAAGCGGGAACGAGCAACGCTCAGACTCAATGTAACCACGCAGTGCATACGCCATCTGCGAGTTGATCGCGGGCGTGAGGTTGACAAGCTCGACGTTGTTGATCTGCTTCAAGCCAAGAAGCTGCACAAGCTGCTGACCGCCGTGTTGATCGGTCGCACCACGGAAGCACGGCAAGCACTTGTTCATCGCTTCCAGCCAGTCCAAGATGTCTTCGAGCGGAAGCACCTGATAACCGATATACTTCCGATGACCAGTGGCATTACCACGCACACCGGGCCATTCGCCGGACTCACCGACCATCATGCGGTCGATGTAGTCGTACACGAGCTTGATTGAACCGTGCGGGCCGCCCGGTTCAAGATGCCCGATAGCGAGCGCCGAAGCGTCGTTGGACATACCGAGATCGAAACCCCAGAAGTATTGGCGACCGATTGCGTCTGGACGGAAGCTCATTACGTTGCTGCGGATGGTGCCCTCGATGGGGAGACCACGTTCGTCCCACTGGCATGCGGTGCATTTCTTGACCGCTTGTTCCGTCACATACGATTCGGATGATTCCAAGAACTTGCCGCCGTACTCAGCGCGAAACGTAAGAGGGTTCTTCTTGTATTCAGACTTAAGGAACTTCGCGAGCAGCTTGGGGTTCATCTCTGCGCTCGGCACATTCAGTGTGAAGATGCCAGACGCAATGCCTTCTTCCAAGCCCATCTTGTGAAGTTCGTACATCTTACCGATCTTCTTGAGTGGGCTGCTGATCGACAAGATCATGCTGTCCTGAATACCGACCACTTCAGACCCGTCTTCAGATTCTTCAATTGTCCCACCCGGCTCCTCACCGAACGTTGTCCCCATCTGCTCGATGCCTACAGGAACTTTAGCCGCGTAGATGTCTGCCTGATCAATCAAGTCAGGCTCCAGATCATGATGGAAGTCTGCGGTCGCCGGGGATGCGGCAGCGTACATGTCGTCAGACGTGCTGCCCTTCGCGGAGCGGAAGTGAGCGAACTCGTCCAGCGCAAGGAAGATGCTGGACGGCGAACGTACAGCGTTCGTGGTGCAAGGCAGACACGATACAGTGATGGTCGGGGTGATGTTGCCCTTCTCACGGTCGCTCAATGTGACGAAGGACAAGTCCTTCGCGTTCGCGTCCTTCAGATACGTGCCGAAGAAGCTCTCAGCCTTGAGGACTTGCTCGCGGAGCTTCTTGAACAGACGGTGAGCACCATTTTCGTCCTGCGCCAAGAAGGTAAAGTCGATGATAGAGCCGGGGAACAGCCCGAAGTGTTCCTGCGGGCACTTGATGTTGAGCAGTAGATAGAGCTTGTACGCAGCGATAGCAGCGACCAATTCAGATTTGCCGCCACGGCGTCCGGCGAAGATGCAGGCTTCGTTGAACCCACTGTCGCCCGGCAAACCGCCCATGCCCGGAATCTCGCGCCAGTCTTTGACGTTGCCGCGTCCTTCATTGAATGTAATCTTGAGGTATTCTTCTTCGGTGAGATCGGGATAGAGTTTCTTATCGCGGTACACATCGAACATGGGTACCTTGCCCCAGCCTTCGATGCGGTCAGCCCACAGCGGACGCCAGTCGAACGGTACACCGTAGATCGCTTTCACGATCACACGCTGCACAGGGCGTAGCACAATACCGATGCCGTTAGGGCCTTCGATGAACTCAATTGCGTTCTGTAAATTTTTTGGGTCTTCGATGCCAGCCGCGATTGACGCGCCGAAAACCGAACTCTGCGCTTTCTTCGAAAAGCGCTTGTTTCTGTTGATGGGCATTGTACTAAAGGGTTTGATATTGGCGGAATTACAGTAAAAATGGGGTCTGGGCGTAGATTACCAGACCCCTTTATCGACTCGCAGAAGGTTAGAGGTGCCTTTTTGAGTCCATATCTTGATCGGGGCAACGACCGCTTTGTGACCATGCCTCTCTTGCGTTGCCAGTCTTTGCCCCAACCGGAATCATGTCCGGCTTTTACCCCAACTACGACATAGAGCGGGCACCCTATGAAGCGAAGGGTCACAAACTTGCGGGACGGGTGTCGTGAGCAGTCCGTCCCTTTGATCGCACCTGACCAGTCTCTCGACCGTGCGAGCAGGTGCCATATCTTACGGATTCACCCAACGCATGATGAAGAAGAAGTTGTTGTCAGCGACTTGCCAGAGCACCCATCCATAGTAAAGCGGGATAGCGCATGCCAAGATTGTCGCCACATACTTGTTCAATGGTAAAAACAAACGGTAGAGAAAAAGACTTATCGCTGCGCCGACAAGAGCGAATGTGCCCTTACCCACGATTGAGTGCCCTACAGAAAAGTGATGAGCCGCATCTCGGAAGAATGGGTTCTCTTCTTCACCGCCCCAGCGTTGAAGCGATGTGAGAATATCGGCAACGTTCGCCAATATGAACCACATCCAACACCAGAATATGATGCTTAGCTTTTTCATAAATTTGGAACGCGAGGAACGGAGTTGAACCGCCCGACCCCTCAGTTAAAAACTGAATGCTCTACGCTGAGCTACTCGCGCACTTTGCCGGGAGTCGGTTCGCGGTACTGGTAGTTCCTGTCCGTGCCGTTCCCTAAGTTACCTAATACTGACCGAACGTGCGCTGTTGCCTCGGTGAAATCGTTGTCCCAGTTCTGGGACGCCTGCTTGTGGTGAACGTCACCCACGCGCTGTAAGCCATTGCCTGCTTGCACACGGCGCACTGCGGAAGCCTGCACCATGCCTTCGGCTTCTTGGAAGGACTGCGGGTCTTCCAGCCAAAGCTCCACTACGGCTTCCTCTTCTTCAGAGTGTACCGCAGATTCGAGCGCGAAATCAGCGTCTTCGATGACTTCCTTCCAGTGACGGAATTCAACCGGGTGACCCGGTGTAACCGAACCCTGCTTTACGAACCCCGATCCTGTTATGCGAAAAAGTTTTACTTGAGCCATGTTACAAACCGCCATCCGTGATGCAACTGTACTGCGTTAAGGAGAAGCGCCGCTAAATAAAATCCTGTGAGCGTCACACCAAAGGCAAGAGTGCCTGATGTGAAGATCAGCGCCGCCCGTTTCATTACTCCCTCGTGCCCGCCACGAATTTGTAGGTCAGCTTCATGCTATCTGTGTCGATTGTCTCAGGACGCACGAACACCTCATACACGAAACCGCCTTCTGGGCTATCGTTCCACACGGCTGCCTGCGCCCATGCGTTGTTGATGGCTGCCTTGACATCGCTGTCATTCATCTTGCTCAACAGGTACTTCATGCGACCGCCTTGTGTGGACTGACCTGTTACTTGAGCCGCACTGCCTTGCTCAATCACGTCAAGTTGTAGTTCGCCGACACCCGGAACCTTGTCGAGTAGCGGACGCTGTGTGACCTTGAATGCTGCGACCATCGTTGCCGCAACCTCGCCGCACACCATCTTGAGGAAGCGTGAGAACTGTGCATTCTCTTCACCATCGGCTGCCCTCTTGGAAGCAACCTGCATTGCTGCGCCGGGGATGCCTTCGTACTGACCGTAGAACTCATCCGTAAACATGTAGCCACGGATGTCATTCTCCTTGCGGAGCGGTGCGCCTTCCAGAACCTCAGGCTTGCCGTCGCGACCGATACCCAAACCGCCAGCGGGGCTGGTGCTGGAGTAGTCCGCCGCCGCGATGCTCATTGGATCGCCGATGTCAGCCGGGAGTTGGATCATCTCCACAACCGTTGTGTCTAGCGCGTCATCGAGCACACCTTCAAGCTCGTGCCCGCCGTCGCCGACAATGTCAGGAGTTTCCTGACCCATTGGCGAGTTGGTCGCGTTCGGGTAGTCCACAATCTCGTGCTGGATTTCTGGGTAGAATTCCGTCAACACCTGTCCGGGGAAGAAGAAATTAAAGCCAGCTTCTTTTTCTAGTTCTGTCTGTGTCTTTGCCATACCTTCACCTGCTACTTTCACCTTCACATCAAAGAGTTGCGTAGCTGCTGCCTGCTTGAAGTACCAGCGCATCTGCTTGTGCTTTACCAGACCTTCTTTGGCAAGCTGTTGAAGAATTG
>Ga0209040_10003726_pt1 | contig 11638 bp, 7 predicted proteins | sample BogFormECP12_OM3_FD_188240 | JGI IMG/M metagenome (GOLD analysis project Ga0209040, IMG submission 188240) | Bog forest soil microbial communities from Calvert Island, British Columbia, Canada - ECP12_OM3 (SPAdes) (version 2) | ecosystem: Environmental > Aquatic > Freshwater > Wetlands > Bog ... | reverse complement strand
GGTGCCGTCGATTGCCGATGTTGCGCCTCCCGCTCCGTGAGCACCCAATCTTTGAGGCGGTTGAAGGAGCCGCCTCCTATGTCCAAGAAACAGTCACGCCCGCCTGTCAGTCGCCCTGCGAATCTCACAATCCCTGAACTAGAGCAATCGAAGATGTCCGTACTCAGAGAGTGCGCTGGCCTCTGCACATTCGCGTCGGAGCTATCAATACGCCATCGACAAGTTCATCGGCTGGTATTGCTCCCAGCCTCGACTATGTTTAAACCGGTCCGTGGTGGTGCGATACCGCAAGGGCGGACGACTCCGAACCGTACCGGTGCCGGCTTGGTGCAAGAGTCCAGTGGATGTTTGGGTCCGCGACTCAAGAGTAACTGAAGGCAAGGTGTTCAGACGAGTTTTGAAGAATGGAGTTCGGCAGGATGCTGGAGTGACACCCGACGTAGTCTGGCGTGCGGTAAAGCGATGTGCCAGGCGAGCCGGAATTGCCAATCTGGCACCACACGGTCTTCGTCGCAGTTGCGCCCGCCTCTGCCATGGCGCAGGAGGTGAGCTCGAACAGATTCAGTTTCTCCTTGGTCATGGGTCGGTACAAACGACCGAACGGTACATCGGATGCAAGCAAAAGCTTAAAGAAGCGGTCAATGATCGATTTCGAATCTCATTCACGAACGATGTGGCTTAGATTAGGGCTCGCGATTCACGCGATGTCTGGCGCTAGGGTCCTTTATCGTGTCTAAAGGCAACCAACCCCGAACACTCAATTCTCGAATCGTCGCTGGCAACGGGAATGCGAATTTATCGTGATGTCCCAGAAGGGTCGGTGGTCAACAAAGAGATCACTTCCCACAAGCCGACTCGGTACTAATGCACTCCCTCAATGAGCGCATTATGACAACTTGCCCACCGGAACCGGCTTTTCCGACAATTGCTGTCTCAATGATTCACACCTTACAGCTCAAGTTCGTTTGCGACCGGATCGCGTCTTATGCGATGCACGGGGCACGCGCGATCGTATTGGTGAACGTCATGCGGATTCCGTGCTTCGGCCGCAGGATGACCATCGGGCGCGCTTCGATCACTTGGCCCGGCACCAATTGAAAATCGTATTTTCTGAGCAGACCGCTCAAAATCATGAGGATCTGCAGCATCGCGTAGTTTCCGCCGATACAACCTCGCGGTCCGGCCCCAAAAGGAAGATAGGTGAAGGGCGTGCGCAGCTTCTCGTTCGCTTTGGTGAAACGCTCCGTATCGAAATTCTCCGGATTCTGCCAATAGCGCGGAGCATGGTGCGCACCGTACACATACACAATGACCATCGATCCGCGGGGTATGGCGACGTCGCCTACGCGGTCGTCCGCGACAGCCATGCGGTCGACCATCCAAAACGGCGGGTAGAGGCGGAGCGCCTCCTGAATTATCTGAGTCGCAAATTCAAATTTGGGAACGTCGCTGTGGCTCAGAGGAGCTTCGCCGAGCACGAAGTAAAACTCCCGCCGTACCCTTTCGAGACAATCCGGACGCGAGCTCAAAAGATAAAGAAGCCACGATAGCGCATTCGACGATGTTTCATGGCCAGCAACCAGAAGCTGCATGCTCTCGCTCAGGATGAGCTCATCGCTCATGCCTTCGCCATCGCTGTAACGCGCATCCATCAAAGTCTGCAGCAGATCATGGCCGGGCGGTTCGTTGCGGCGCTTCTTGATGTATTCGAGCAGAATAGCGTCTGCGCGAGTTCGCATGTCTTCGTGTCTGCGCAGTTCGCCCGAGACAGCGAACCACGGATTCAGATAGGGCTGAAGGGTTTGCCGAACTATGAATTCCTGGACGGTGCAGATGGTATGGCTGACGAGATCGATGTCTTCGTCCTTCAACCGCGCGCCAAATAGCGATCGGGCGACCATCGCGAAGGTAATTTTCATCAGCTGGGGGTAGATATCGACGGGGCCACCTCGGATCTGTCTGTCGAAATCCAGCAGTGACTCGGCAACGGAATCCTGCATGATAGAGGACAGCGCATCGAGTTGCTTTCGATCGAAGCCTTTCTGGATGAGACGGCGCTGCGTGCGCCAACCTTCTCCGTGGGTCGTGAGAAGACCTTTCCCCAGAAAGTGGCCCATCCGCTTTACTTGAATTTCGGATTTTTGGTAGTTCTCCGCATTGGTCTTCAACACGTGCTGAATGACGGCGGGATCGATGGTAACGATCGCCTCCTTGAGGCCACCCAGATAGAACCGGAATGTGTCGCCGAAGGTTTCGTTATATCTGGCCAAAACCTGCACGGGATTGCGAGCCATCGCAGCAGAATCCACAAAGCAGCGCAGTCGGGAAACAGCGGGGACAGGCGTCGGTAAGGTCATACCCAGCCTTCCTGATACTTGCCTCGAACCGAGGGAGAATTCATGTCACTTGGAGGAAGTGGTAGCTGGACCATAGGTAAAGATAAAACGCTCAGAATCAGTTTTCGCTCCCCAGTTGCTTCAAAAGTATCAAATGATGCCGGATGGCCCGGGTCATGGTGGGGTGCTGACGATAGGGAACCCCAAACTCCTCGGCGGTCTCCCTCACAATTCTGGTCAGCGGAGCATAGTGGGTGTGGCACACGAAAGGGCACAGATGGTGAACGATGTGGTGGTTGAGCCCGCCCACGAGCCAACCGACAAGCGGGTTTTCCGTCGCATAATCGGCCGTCGTCGCGAAAATGTGATACACGCCGTTGTCAAACTCCCCACGGTTCGGGGGAAAGTAGGTGCTGTCGATTGTGTGCGTCGTCTGGAATACGAGCGTCACGGATAGACCGACGATCAAATGGACCAGGAAGAACGACCCGGCTACCAGTAGAGGCGATTTTCCCAGCACCATCACCGGCAAGACAAGCATGTAAGTGAGGTAGAAGCCCTTGCCGGCAAAGAGAATGGCGTATTCGCGCAGAGAATGTTTGGTGCGTTTCAGATATTCGTGGGACGGGAAGAAAAAGCACTTAAAGTCTTTAAACAGCACATAATCGAGAGAGAACAGCGCGTAAACGAACAGTGCATAGATGTGCTGGAAGCGGTGCAATGGCGTCCGAGATTCATAGGGCGTAAAGCGAAAGATGCCGTGCCCCGAAATGGCGTCATCTTCGCCGTGGAGGTTGATGCAGGCGTGATGGCCCCGATGATGGAGGATACGCCACATGTGCGAACTGATTCCGCACAGATCGAAGGCATAGTTCAGGGTTTTGTTGACGAGCGACAGGGACGAGATGGCGTTGTGATTGCTGTCATGGGCGATATTCAGCAGAAGGAACGTCTGCGCCAGGCCGCCTACAAGGTAAAGGGCAACAAACTTCCCAGAACCGGGCCTAAGTGCATACAGAGCAATCCAGACGCCCACGAGGACTGCCAGACCCACGGCGACCTTGACCCACATCGTACGGTCTGCCTTGGGAGAAATGTTCTGGTCGGCAAAAAACCTATCGAGGCGGCGACGTAAGACTTTGGGGAAGGAAGACGCACCGACCGGTTCGATCATCGGCGAGGCTGACCTTTCCGATGGCACAAGATCCGCCGTCTCCGGCTCTTGAGCGATCACTGCTTCGGCTTCGAACGTCACCGGCGCCTCCGTGATCATGATAATTGAGTTTGACGGGTTTCCTACGTCGCATCGGTGGCACTCACCCGCAGCGAAATTGTTCCCGACCCTGACAGCCCTCGTAATTCGATGCTAGTTCGAGGCATAGGGACAATCAAGAAAATTCGGAACAGGCAATGGTTTGCTAACATAGAGCCACCAATGAACCGTAGCGAACGGGGCTCCGCATCGGCTATAGAGGCTCGGCGGAGCTCCCCAAGTTTTCTTTGCGTCCTGTGCGGTGAAAGGAAAACATCCGTTTCCCCGCGAGCCGAGGGACGCGTATGCTGAGAAAAAATTATGCAAATATTCTCAGAGTCGGCCCGGATTTCAGGTCTGCATTTCGAGGCTTAGTCGTGTTTCACCTCGCTCGCTGGGGGGGGACGGATCTTTTGGTTACTGACTTGCGTTCTATTCAACTTTGGAGGATCGCTGATTGATGATGGCGTCAATTTTAGGCCGCCTGGATAGGCTGGCAGATGAGCACCCGGGCAAACTTCTTTATTCGTACCTTGACGTAAACGGCGATCCGATCGAAAGCTACACCTACGCGTCGTTTCTCCACCGAGCGCAGGCGATCGCCGGACATTTGCTGAAAGAGGGTCGTTTCGCGGCGAGCGACCGGCTTCTGCTTGCCTACCCGCCGGGGCTCGAAATGATCTGCGCATTCTTTGGTTGCGTGCGCGCCGGATTGATCCCCGTGCCGGTCTATCCCCCCAGTTCGCGTGGCTTCCAGAGCGCCCTGTACAAGATGGTCCACATCGCAAAGGATTGCCAGGCGGCTGGGATCCTAACGAGCAGAGACTACCACGCATCCCTCAAGACGAATCTGGCCAGAAGTGGCGTCTCGACCTCCGGCGTTGACGTAGATTACATTTCCGGTCTTCCCTGGATCGCCACGGAAGAATTCGTGGATACGATTTCTGACCTGCCGGCTGTCGAGCCTTCGAAGATCTTGTTTCTCCAGTACACGTCGGGTTCGACGATGGAGCCCAAGGGCGTGATCGTGACGCACGAAAACATCCTGAATACCTGTCCGCTCGTGATCGACCATCCCGCGCCGGTCGTCGTTTCCTGGCTTCCGCAGTATCACGATATGGGACTGATCGGGTGCTACCTATATCCAGCACTGAAAGGTGGCACGACCTACGGGTTCGCTCCCATGGACTTCATTCAGCGGCCGATCCTGTGGTTCGATGCGATAACGACCTACCACGCCACCGCGACGGCTGCCCCCAACTTCGCCTACGACTATTGTCTGCGCGCCGGGAGGCTTTCCAAGGAGAGCCTGGAGGCTTGTGATCTCAGCTCGCTTCGCGTATTGATGTGCGCCGCGGAACCCGTAAAGCCGGATACCTACACCCGCTTTCTAGAAGCGTTTCAGTCCTATGGACTCAAGTCCGAGAGTTTCTATGTCGCCTACGGGCTGGCCGAGAATACTCTGGCGGTCTCACTCGGCGGTCGCAACATCGTTTCCGTCAACAAGCGTGCTCTCGCGCTGGGGAAGGCCCGCATGACTACTGAGGTCTCAGAAATCGACGGGGCCACGCAGATTGTCAGTTGTGGAACCCCGCTCCCGGATCTCGACGTTAAGATCGTGGATCCGGAAGGGCATTTCGTTCTTAAGCCAGAGCGCATCGGCGAAATTTGGGTCGCCGGAAGCGGTAAATGCCTGGGTTACTGGAATAATCCCGAATTGACTCTGAAGCAGTTTCGTGCGCGGCTTGTAGACGATACTCCCTATGACGACGGTTACCTTCGGACCGGCGACATAGGATTCTTCCACGACGGCGAACTCTACGTCTGCGGCCGCATCAAGGACATGATTATTCTCCGCGGGCAAAACTATTACCCGCACGACCTTGAGAATGTAGTGGAGAAATCATCCAGCCTGATCCGGCACAATTGCGTTGCCGCTTTCCAGATTCAGGAAGACAGCGAACCTGCGTTGGCAATCGTCGCCGAAGTCAAAAATCCTAGGGCGCTTCCTGAAGCACGAAAGATTGCCGCCGCGGTCCGGAATTATCTCAACGTGGAAGTGGCGGTGATTTCCCTCATCGCGCCTCGTGCGATCCCGAGAACGAGTTCGGGGAAGATCATGCGCCATAAGACCAAGCAGATGTTGCTGCAAGGTCAGTTCACCGTTCTTTCTGACTTTTCGCGGGAGAAGGACGCCGGGAACTCCCCGTGCGATTCCGACATGCATTCCTCTTTCGCCGAATTGAAAGCCAAGTACAACCTGACAGGTCTGGAATCATACAACCTCGTCGAAGCCGGCCTGGATTCCCTGGATCTTGTTGTGTTCATGCATGAGCTCAAGGAACTCCTGAAAGATAAAGGCGCCGAGATGCTGGCGAGGCAGGTAGATATTGGTGTCATTCAGCGTGTCAGCGTAGCCGAGCTCTTTGGACTAGCCGAACAACTGGAGCGCGCTCCCGAAAAGGCACTGGTTCATCTGCGTCATTCCCTTACGGCCTTCCGTGAAGAGCAGTGCGCCGCTGAGAAGCTGATGATGAGCAACGACAGGAAGCTCATCTTCGAGCCTCCGGTGCCTTCGCCCATGCCGGAGATACCGGTGCTGAATCAGGTGCTGCTCACGGGCGGGACCGGCTTCATAGGGCCATTCCTCATGAAGAGCTTGCTGGAACAGACACGGGCGAAGATCTATGTTCTCGTCAGGTCTTCCGACGAAAAGCAGGGCAGGCAAAGACTGAGAGCTGCGATGGAGTCCATGGGACCCTGCGGGGCAGGGCTGATGGAGATGTTCGAGGCCCGAGTGGTCCCCGTCTGCGGCGATCTAGGGCAGCCAAAGCTGGGCCTGATGCAGGACATGTGGGATTTCCTCGCGAGTGAAATCGACACGGTGTTCCATAACGGTGCAACCGTGAACTACCTGTTCAACTACGACCTGATGCGTGACGCAAACGTGCTGGGAACCAATGAGGTCGTAAGATTGGCGTTCGAGGGAAGGCCCAAAGAGTTCAATTATGTCTCGACTACCTTCGTGTTTGGCTGGGCGGTCAAATCAGTCCTGCATGAGACCGACCTGAACGAGAATATGGAACTTCTCGATTTTGGGTACAGCCAATCGAAATGGGTAGCGGAACAGGTGGTCGCCGACGCGCGCAGCCGGGGACTTTCCGCGCGTATTTTCCGGCCGGCTCTCGTGAGCCCTTCCGTCACGGGCGGAGGCAACAACTTCGATATCGCCGTTCGCTTAGTTGCTTTCATGGTGAATCACGGCATCGGCGTCGATACGCTCAACCAGGTCAGCTTCGTCCCGGCGGACATTGTGGCGAACAACATCGTTGCGATCTCCACCACTCCCGGTACAGCGAATAAGACTTACCATGTCACGCGGGACGATTATTCGAACATGATGGATATTACCGGGCTTATTACCAAAGCGACTGGCCGGCGATTCGAAACATTCAGCCTTCCTGATTTCGTTCCCGAGCTGATCCGGAGATGCCGGAAGGAAGATCTTCTCTTTCCGCTGCTGGATTTTCTGGTGGGCTCTGTCGACAACATCTCCGCGATGGAGTTCAAACGCTATGACAGCTCTTCTTATCAAATGGCCCGGGATGCCTCCGTGTGGGGCAAAGCGGACCCGTCTCTGGAAGATACGGTCAACGGCATTCTGAAATTCATGTATCGCAAAGGGATCGTTTCGGTCGCGGCTCGTGAGGTCAACGCGGTGTCGCCGAGCGATCGGCTTCTGGACTGTTCAGACGCATTATCCGCTACTGCTTCTTAAACGTGAGCTTCTCCGTTAGGTGCTGGCCCGTTTCCAACGTGCCTGTGGTGGATAGTGTCATCTGCTGCCCATCCGCGGAAACCAGCCACCTATCTTTTTGGGTGACTTGATCGTCCCGCCGGTAAATCGCATCCACCGTGTGAGGATCGACAAGTTCAATCGTCACGGTATCGTTTCGCGAGTGTTTTAGATCGTATTGCTTTCCGTCGAAACGGGCTGTGTAGCTGAAGTCACCCGCGAAACGAGTCCCACCGCTTCCGTCCGCTTCGATTTTGAGTGTCAAACCTTGCCGCAAACGGGTCTTGCTGAGATCCTGCGTCCACTCGCCTGCGAACAGATCCTTGGCGACCTTTGCACCTCCGCTTCGCGTCCACACGGTGATCTGATCGGCTTGGCCCCTGGTCGCAGTCGTGCTCGTTAGCTCGCTCCCATCTTTCGAAATTTTTTCACGAACCGTTGCCACAACCGTTCCTTCCTTTTCCTCCTTGACCTCCGCCTGCCTCTTATCGATCCTGCGCAGCTCAATTTGATTGAACGCGAGATTGCCTGGTGCAGACGATGCGTGTCCGTTGCCCTTCGCTGTGAAATCGACATGGGTTTCGCCTGACATGACTACATGCGTACCGTCATGCAGAGGTGTAATGGAGAGCCGGTTTGGAGGATTCAGGCTGGACTGCGCAGAGATGAGCGTCCAGGAGCCAAGGCGAGGGTCTGGCGCTCCAGGTTGGATGGCGGCCAGCAGGCCGAGCAACAGGAAGGTGCGAATTGGCCCTCCTAAACTATCGGCAAGAGTTTAGCAGATTCAGCAAGCTACGCAGGTGGGTCCCGCGCAAAGTCTATACCCGCGATCAGCGCGAATATACGAGTCGGTTCCGGACGGGCCACCTCTTTGGACTTTGCGGTTCTTCGGTGCCACCGAGAGTTTCAGTGGCAAGGATCTGGTGTGAAATGATGAGTGCCATGCGTGTGCGTCGTTTTAGGGTGTCAGGGATCGTCCTCGTGGCAGCCATTTCACTTCTTCCGTTCTCTTTTCACGCGGAGCGCCACCTGGAGACCGCAACCCGTGTCGAAGGGAGCCAAGCTGAAACTGTCCGCCAGGAGCTGGCCGATCGTTTCCGTTCGCCGTTCGTGGACCGCGTGGTCCTGGTGATCCAGGGACTCCCACCTGCGGATTCGGAGGAAGGCGGCCAAGTGTTAGAAACCATCGTGGCAGGACTGAGAGAGCAACCCGGCGTTTCGGGAGTGGTGTCCTATCTCGAGTTGCGCGATCCGATCTTTCTGGGCTGGGGAGGGGGAACATTTGTTCTCATGGGACTCACGTCGACCGACGCTCCCGTGGAGTCGCTTGTTCCGAAGCTTCACCAACTGGCAAGCTCGCTTGAAAATCAACTGCGGGCCCGTTATCCGGCGGTGAAGCTCGAACTCACAGGCGAGATTCCACTGAATTTCGACATTCGGAAAGCAAGCGCCGACGACGTGCGTCGCAGCGAAATCCTGGTAATCCCCGCGACCCTCGCCCTTCTGCTGGTGGCTTTTGGAAGCCCGATCGCTGCCCTGATTCCATTGGCGGTTGGCCAGCTTGCCATCGCGACCACTCTGGCGATTTCGGGATTTCTGGCCCAGCGCTGGCACTTGTCCATTCTGGTTCAGAATTTGGCCACCATGCTTGGCCTGGGCCTTGGAATCGACTACGCGCTCCTCATGGTCAGCCGCTTCCGGGAAGCAATTTCCACCGGGCACGACGGACCCGCGGCCTCGGTCATCGCGGCACATCAGGCAGGTCGCACACTCTTGATTTCGGCCTCAACGGTAGCCATCGGATTTCTAGCCCTCTTGACGGTTCCGATCAGCGAAATCCGTTCCATCGGTATCGCGGGAATCCTGGTGGCGGGAACGAGTGTGTTGCTTACAAATACCCTCGTTCCGACAGTTCTGGCGTTGCTCGGTCCGCGGATTGATGTTGGCCGAATGCCCTTTACTCCAAAGTTGGATGCGCATCGGGCCGCGCGTACGGGAAATCGCTGGCGGCAATGGGGAAAGGTGATTGTCGCGCATCCCTGGCTTGCTCTCCTGGTGGCAGGCACTCCTTTGCTTCTGCTCGCCTGGCAGGTCAGACAACTGGATACCAGCGTCCCCCGAGGGGATTGGCTTCCGCAGTCGGCGGAATCAGTCCATGCGCTCGACACCCTTAAACAGATGGATCGGGACGGCGTGGTTCAATCGTTGCGCGTCATTGTCGAGCTTCCAACGGATTCCATCGCGAATACCGACGCGGGGTGGAATGCGCTGGATCGTCTCACCAAGCGCCTCGCGAGCGACCCCCGCTGTGACCGCGTGATTTCTATCACTACGATTGCGCAGAGCAACCGGTCTTCCCTTCGTGACCTCTCGCGGGAGACGCGTCGAACGTTTCTAAGTAGTGACGGACGAGCAGCGCTGCTTGAGGTGTTACCCAGGGGTTCGGTCTCCCTTCGCGACCAGGTCAACTGGGTGCGGGAGCTCCGGAAGACCGGCGCGCCAGCTCTCACCGGCGTGCCTGGCGCAACGCTTCTCGTTGGGGGCATCCCGGCACTTAACGCCGATTATGAGACGATTATCAGAGACCGCTTTCCGTCGGTAATGGCACTGGTAGTGGGGGGAACGCTCCTTGCGCTGCTCTGGGGATTCCGATCTATCTTCGTCGCTCTGAAGGCCATCGCACTCAACCTGTTCTCTGTCGCGGCGTCCTTCGGAGCCTTGGTTTTCGTCTTCCAAAACGGACACGGAAGCAGCTTCCTGGGAGTTCCTGGGGGAACCGGTAGCGTGTTTCCCCTTGTTCCGATCGTCGCCTTTGCGATCGTCTTCGGATTAAGCATGGATTACGAGGTATTTCTGGTTGCCCGCGTTCTCGAAGCCAGAAGGAGCGGGCTGAGGGAAGTGGATGCGATCCCGGAGGGTCTGGCTAGAACCGCAGGCCTGATTACGAGCGCAGCCGCGATCATGATCGTGGTATTTGCGGCATTCACCTTTGGAGATTTCCTGGTGGTTAAGATGATCGGATTTACGTTGGCGGTCGCCGTGTTGATAGACGCGACCCTCGTTCGTATTGTGATCGGTCCCGCGCTCCTTCGTATCGCAGGCGATTGGAACTGGTGGCCTGGCGGGCTCGCCACAGTGCGCAGCGCGCCCGTGATGGCGAGTCGCGAATGATAACGTCCTTTGTCATTCAATATTTGGCTCCAGATTCGATGGGGCGAAAGGAAATCATTCATTATAAGCCCTGGCATTTAGTGGAGTGATCGAGCGTTCCGATATCGGTATTGAGAAGTCCGCCCGGAATCGCCGGCTTGTATTGACGCGGGGAGCCGCGAGGGCAGGTATCGCCACAGCGGCACACAATAGGCACACTTTCTGTTCGTCATTTGCGCGAGCGTCTGCGTGAAATCAGCGTGAAACTTGCCGAACGCCATTGATTGGAGCAAATCGGTGCCGCCGCCGAAGCAGAGTAGGTACACAACGTCAAATCAGGACCGCTCTCGGAGCTGAGGATGCTGAACTAGCCTGATCGGTAGACCGTCAAGACTTTGTCAAATGACGAAGGGCACATCCAACGGTTGCGTCAGTACTTGGTGGAGCGACTTCATCAGTCAGAATCAAGGCATGAATAACACATCTTCCTCGCATACACCGTTCGCGCAGCTGCCGTCTGAAGCTCGCGTATTGTTCTTTATCTATGCCTCTGCTGCCCTGGCGTGCTACGGTTCGCGTCCTCCGAGACCTTCAGAACTGGCGCAGCAACTCGAAGTGATCTGGAACCAGCGCAGGCTTCGCTGCGACGACCTTTCCGATCCGGATCGCATGACGGCTCTTCTCAAGGGACATCTCGTTCCCGTGACGGCGACAACAACCCCCGATCGCCGCACACGTTGCAGGCGTATGCGATAACCACAGCGCAGGCTAACCACGCCAGGCTCCCCGACCGAGCGCCGCAGAGTTGCGGCGCTCCGGTTCCTCTGTCCGGGTTCGTATACTGGTTTCACATGTCTCAGACCCGTGACAAGCGACGCCGCGTCGACCTCGATCTGTTTGTGCTGGCTTTGATCGACAGCGGCATACCGACTCAATGGAGGCGAAGAGCAAGGCGATGGAAGCCCTTGCCGCAAGCAGCAAAATGGCAGGTTGTGACACAAACCATGACACAAACGCCCTGCCTGTGAACACTCGCCCCATCTAAATTATTGAAGTAACTGGTGGACCTGATCGGGATCGAACCGATGACCTCTTCCATGCCAT
>Ga0209040_10003725_pt1 | contig 11641 bp, 9 predicted proteins | sample BogFormECP12_OM3_FD_188240 | JGI IMG/M metagenome (GOLD analysis project Ga0209040, IMG submission 188240) | Bog forest soil microbial communities from Calvert Island, British Columbia, Canada - ECP12_OM3 (SPAdes) (version 2) | ecosystem: Environmental > Aquatic > Freshwater > Wetlands > Bog ... | reverse complement strand
TCGATCGCGTGAGCGGCAGAGTTGTCCATAAGGCGCGACCAGGCAATCAGGCCGGCCATCGGCGCCATCAGAAGCACAAACAGCGCCACCGCCGCAGCCACGCGCCGCAGGTCCCGGGGCGCATCCAGGAGCCGCAGGGCCATTGCGATGATGAACCAAAATCCGCCGACCAGAAAATGCATATACGTCGCCGCCGCAAACAGCAGGGTGGTCGTGGTCAGTCGTTCCCGTATCAGCAAAAGGCGCAGTGCGGCGAGCACCAGCACGTAGGCGGCCACCTTCGCCTCATAGCCGCCGAACAGCCACTCACCGCCGACGATATCCTGGCCGATCAGCGCCAGGGTCATCACCGCGAGCGCGGCGTCCAGCGCAGACAGTCCGAGGACGCCGAACAGAGGCGGCAGCACCAACGCATAGCCTACAACCGCCAGCAACCGGGCGACGATCTGCGCTGGCGAATAGCCGATCGCCGAGACCAGCGCCCCGAGCGTCGCATCGCTCAGCATCCGGTGTGGCGAGGCGTCGAACACCGCGGTTGCCTGAGGCCACGCGCTCCCGCTTACGAAGCGCTCGGCCAGCGCGAAGTAATTCTCCTCATTATCCGACAGGATACCGTGTGGCGGGATCAGGGACAGCAAGACAACGATCAGAATGGCAAGCCCGGCCACCGCGCCCCAGATCCCGTCCGGGCTGCCGATGCAGCTCGCGGTCGAGTACGAGGCGGCGCTCGCCGTTCGCCTTCTCGCAGTGCTCGTTGACAAATGCCCCGCCAATCGGTTGTTGCTCGCTGGTTGCCTCATACTGCGTGCAATTCCAGCCGTCTTCACCATAACGCGCCTTGACCTGCTCGCCGAACAGGTAGGCCCGCTTGCGCAGGCCATTGTCGGCGATCTGCACCGATAGCAAGGCTGGATGGCCGCCGACCTTGGTGCCCGCAGATCGGTCGTTGACTCCGGCGAGCGGATTGGCCGTGCCGTCATACTGAAACCGGATCGAGCTGATGGCGGGCGGAATTACCCCACCATAACGATTGTGGCAGTGAATGCGTCGAGATATAGAACGGCGTATGACCCGTTTCGTCGGCGCATTCTCACTGGTCCTCCTGGCGGTTCTGGCACCCCTGGTCATGACCACCGTGCCTCCGCTGCATGATTACCCGTTCCATCTGGCACGTGCCGATATTCTGGCGTCGCTGCCGGCATCTGCGTTCCTTCGCGCGCACTACGAACAAGGCAGCTTCCTGTTGCCCAATGTCGGGATGGATGTGGTGATGGTACCTCTGACCCGGCTGCTTCGAATCCTGGTCGCAGGACGCGTGATGCTCGGTCTGACGCTGATCTCGATGCTGACGGGTACCATTGCATTGCACGCTGCCCTGCACCGACGGCTGTCAGCGTGGCCGCTGGTGTCAGGCTTCTTCATGTACAACTGGATCTTCCTGTACGGCTTCCTGAACTATCTGCTCGGCGTGGGGCTGATGCTTTGGGCGACCGCGGGCTGGGTGATGCTGCGCGAGCGCGAAATCGGATGGCGTCTGGCCTGGGCAACCGTGATGGCAATAGCGTTGGTGTTCTGTCATCTGGCCGCGTTTGGGTTGTTCGCAATAGTGATCGCAGCGACGGAGCTGCAACGCGCGGCCGGCGCACTGCGAACCAGCCGATGGGCCATGCTGCGCGGTCTGGCGCTGTCGGGTTTGCCGTTCGCGATTGCATTGGCAGTCTTTATCGCCATCTCGCCAGCCGCTGGCGAAGCGCGCGAAGCGATGGCCTATCACGGTGGGCCAGGTTGGAAGCCGCTGGTCGCTTACCGCAGTCTGCTGACAACGATCGATTGGCTGGATATCCTGACGCTGTCCCCCCTGCTTGCGATTATTGTCCTGCTGGCCCTGCGCCACCGCCTGCGTCTCGCCTTGCCGATGGCGGCGCCACTCTGCCTATTGGTGCTGGCCTTTGCCGTCATGCCATTCTATCTGTTCGGCGGCGAGGTCGTTGATGCGCGCCTACCGATTGCAATCCTGCTTGTTGCCATTGCAAGCACGAGCGTGGTCGGCCTCAAGCGGCGCACCAGGTGGTGGATCGGGTTATCAGCGCTTACCTTGCTCTCGGTGCGCTCGGTGGCGATCGCGCGCGACTGGATCGATTCGGATGCTCGCATTGCCGCGTTCACCGAAGCGTTCCGCCTGGTCCCGGACGGCTCCACGCTGTATGCCGCGACCGCCGGTCTTTATCCGTCGATCGACTATCGCGACGCGGCTGGACTTGCCTTGTGGCATCCACCGCTGAAGCATGTGGTCTCGCTGGCTTCGCTCGGCCGTGACGTGTTTGTGCCGTCGACCTGGTCCGATCCGTTCCAGCAGCCGATTCACGTGGTGGCGTCGGTGGCACCGATCAAGAACCTGCAGGGCAGCAACCCGTTCAAAACGCCAAGCGCAGCGGAGCTGGACGCTGTCGTGCGCCAGATTGGCGAATTGCGGGTCGAGCTCGCGTCGAAACCTGGGATGACTATATCACCGCGCGATTACCTGCTGCTGCTTTACCCGGACCGGTTCCAAGGCGACCTACCCCCCGGATCGCAGGTGATCGCCCGCAGTGCCGATTTCGTCTTGTTGCAGCTGTTCTGAAGTGTCCTGCGAGCCCGCGGTTGCCACACTCATCAGAGCTCAGCTGATCGTCGGTCATACACCAGCTCGGACAAGATTCTCGGCAGGCACAGGCCTGGGAATCAGCATCGTGCGCAACTCGACCGGAGTCTTCGTGATTCCGCCGACCTCGTCGATGAAGAAATGCAGATATTCCTCGATTGTTCGGATCATCCGGTCGAGCTCGGCGCGTGAACGGACATAAGGCGTCGAGCCCGGCAGCAATGCCGAGCTGTGATAGTTGAAAATGAACACGCGCTGACCATGACGCAGCAGGATACGGGTGAGACGCTTCAGCTCCTGGATCGACACACCTTCCGGCGTGAGCGTGATGCGCTCGAGCAGGCCAAGGCGCGCGAAGATGCCCGGCAGATGCAGCCTGAGCGTGTCTGGCCGCGATAGCGCCGTGTACAACGAGGCGTTGAAAGTCTGCGGCTCGCCCGCCCGGGCAAGCAGACCAGCGAACGCCGTCGTCAACGGGAGTTCGAGGAGCTGCCGGTCAGGCCCGAACCAATAGGGCTGGTTGAATGCCCGACGGAAATCCTGTCCGCCTCGCCGACGCACGTCGTGTCCCGGCAGCACGCTGGCGTCAATCTGATAACCGAGAACTGCGAGGATGTGGGCGATTTCCTCGCCGACCCCGTTGCGCCCAGCCCGATAGGTAACCGGTTTTACCCCGAAGTTGGCGACGATGACCTCGGTAAGTCGTTGCAGCTTCTCCTTCTGCAGCCAGGTGGGCAGATTGTGATTGTACGACGTTCGGACACTGAGATCCTCTGCGAAAGGCGGCGTCTCCCAGGGCTGCAGGTGTGCGCCAATTTCGCAACGACCTGCCTGGAGGATTTCACGGATCGGCTCGTAGCCCTCCGGTTGGGTCGCCACGGCATAATCGACCAGGTAGGTCGGATGCACATTCAGCCGATCGAAGATGTCCTGAGCGATCGCTTGACGGCGCAAATTGCGCACACTCACGTGAGTGCGCAGGAATGGACCGTCCCAGTCAAACTCCGCCTCGGCGTCCACCGTCACGATCAGGATCGGTGGGCCAATTGGCAGTGCAACAAGGTCCTTCTTGTCGGGTGTCAACAACGCAGCGTCGAGCGTAGCAGCCTTCGAGAAGTCCTCGTTGGCGTTAGCTCTGCCGCCCGAGCGGCCCACCCGTTTTTTGAGTGACTTCGCCGGCGGAGAGGCCGCGGCGAGATACCAGAGATTCTCCCAAACATGATAGCCCAGACCCACGGATCGCAGGATCAACGCCGTTCCCCGCGTCAGTGACCCCGCGAGATACAGATTGCGGCCAACCGACGTAAAGCGCGTTCCCAGAATCTCCTTTACCTGCCCGTCTGTCAGCCTGTGCCGTTGTTCGTCGATGTGCCGCAGAATCATCGGTAAGACAAATTTGTCTACCTTGTCGGCATAGACCTTGGTGAGACTGCCGGCCGTGTCGTGAACAGTGGTCAGGAAATCAAGCACGAATTCGACCTCGCCGGTCATGGACAGCCTGATCCACATGTCCTGGTCGGCGGCGATCGCAAGTCCGGTGTCGAATGGGCCGACCGCGCGCAGTGCCTCCTTGCGCGCTACCACACACGGCTTGGCGATGAATGTGGCCACCAGCAGCGCGCGCCAGACGTCGGTCTTGCTGAGGGCGGGCGGGGGTATTCCCCACTCCCTGAACATGTTGCCCTGGGCATCGTAGAACCGGCACGCACAGGTAGCCATGACGGCAGCAGTGTTCGCCTGCAGCGCCTGAATCTGTTTGTCCAACTTGGTCGGCAACCATTCGTCATCGGCATCGAGAAAGGCGATAAATTCGCCCTTTGCCTCCGCAATGCCTTCGTTCATCGCGCCGCTTTCGCCTCGATTGTGGGCCAGACGAAGCAGCCGGATCGCCGGAGAATCATACGCCGCGACGATCTCTGCTGTCGCATCACGGCTGCCATCGTCGACTACCACAATCTCGATATTGTGGTAGGTCTGAGCAAGCACCGAGTCGACTGCCCGCTCTATCGTTGCCTCAGCGTTATATGCTGGAATAAGCGCGGTCACGAGTGGCGATGTCATGTCCATGGAACAGCTTTATGCGTCATGCCTGCCGGCGTACGCGCTAGCGGGATACGCGCCGGCGCGCGGGCCAGCGTGTGCTTCGAAGTCGGCAACACGGCTGCCGTTCCCGTGCTCGCCAGGCGCGCCGGAACAGGCCGGGTGCTCGCGCTGCAACTGTAACGACCATACCGGACACAAACCCGCTTGCCAACTCACGCTTGTAGAGCGCATTGTCCTCGCCGTAGTCAATCAACCTGACGCCGTCCTCACTGGCCCTCCGAATGATGCACCGGAGGACCGGCCGACCTGACGATACATACTGCGGCCGGTTCCGTAAACGAAAAGTAGTGTCTCGGGATGCCATAGCTTGCGGGCCTAAATACTGCCCCCCGCTGGCGAGCTAGAGCGGTGCGGTCCGGAGGAGCGGCCGAATCGCTGTCTGACCCCGCCCAGGAGGTCGGTAACGTGGCTGACCTGAGACCAGACAGGCTCGAGGCCAAATTGCTGCGGGCCGTCCATCATGTGGCGGATGGACATCGGTGCCGACCAGGCGAAGCGGATCGATGCAGTCAAGGCACGGAAGCCAGTCGGGCGTTGATGCCGGCGGCATGAGACAGTATGTCGCCGGACCGCTCGGGAAGTGGAGCGAAGGACGCGTGCGGCGTGGCAGTAGAGTTTGCACTGGTTGCATCCAGATGATAAACAACGGCCCGGGTGGAACCTTCGTAAACCGTACCGGACATGATTATGGCCCATAAATTCGAAACTCTCAGCAATGCTGCCGTTCTCGTCTACGAAGATGGCCGTCCCGTCCTGGCCACCGACCCATGGCTGTTCGGCACCTGCTATTTCGGCAGCTGGGCTTTGGACCATCCGCTGTCGGATGCCCAGATCGACACGATGAAGCAAGCGGAGTACTATTGGATTTCCCATGGGCACCCGGATCATCTGCATCATGATTCGCTCGCGACCCTTCCGGGAGGGAGGAAGATGCTCCTCCCCGATCACTACAGCTCGGATATAGCCGACGGGCTCCGCGCCGACGGCTTCGATGTGACGATCCTGCGATACCGACAATGGTACCCCCTTTCGCCCGGGATCAGGGTGATGTGTATCGACAACATGAACCAGGACGGGATCTTGTTGATAGAGGCAGGTGATAGTCTGCTCATCGACCTCAATGATTCGCCGTTATGTGGTGAAAGCCGTTTCGTCCGCAGGCTGGTGCGGCGGTACCAAAGAAGCAAGACCTATCTGCTGGCGCTTTGCGCGATCGATGCCGACATGTTCAATTTCGTGGACGAAAAGGGAAACTCCCTCGCCGGACCTCCGGATGAACGAAAGCGCGGAATGATCTGGCGGACCGCGAGGATCGCCCACATGCTCGGGGTCGGCAGTTTCTGCGTCTCTTCGTCCCAGCATATCTATGTCCGTTCCGACTCGATCTGGGCCAATCCCTACCGGATAAGCTGGTCCGACATTCAGGCGCACTGGCACCAGCCTGCGATCCGTATCATTGAACCCTTCGTCACGGTCGATCTGGCCACCGGTTCGGTCACCCCCAATCATCCCGACCATACGTCGGACGAAAGCCAGATCACCTCGCGGACAGGGGATGACGATTGGAACGACACGCCTTCGAACGAGGAATGGCAGAAGGTCGAGGCGTTCATGCGCAAGTTCGAACTGGTTCGACGCTATTTGGATTTCGTCATCTTCACCGTCGGCGGTGAATCCCGACAAATCGATCTTAATCCATTGAACGGCAGATCCACCGACAAGCGTCGTGGCATTGAATTCATCGTGCCCCGGCGGTCTCTGATGGAGACGGTGACCTGGGGCTATTTCGATGATCTGCTGATCGGAAATTTCATGAAGACGCGATTGATCAACACCCGACTCTACCCGCGGTTCTCGCCGCTCGTCGCCAAGGTAGGCGGCAATGCGAACGTATATACCAGGCCCGAGTACATGCGCTTCCTCGGCAGGTATTTCCGGCGCAATCCGATCGGCACGGTCTCGACGCTTCTGGGCACGGAAGTCGAGGAGGTATGGATCCCGTGGATCCGCCGAACCGCGGAAAAAATGGGTGTCAAGCGGCCGCTCAAGTATATCTACCGGAGGTTTCTTGGTGATCCGGTGCTTTCCGACGGACCCTCTTAAGCGCGGGCCAGGGCTTCCGCCGTGCATGAGCAGCGCCACCGATTCCTCGCCGTGCTGATCCAGGGCTAGAGCAGCGCCGACCGGTGTCGCTGTCGATGGGCGGCCCCAGTCCGATAGCAGCGGCCCGGGCACGCCGAACCCCGCTGGCGGCGATGCCGCCAGCGGGGTCCGCCGGGCTTCCTACCGTGGCTACCCGGGATCGGTTACTTGCAAGGTGCCAGTGCAGCCGCCTGCCGGACGGTCCCGACGCCACTGCCTTCCGTGTCGGCCTTGCGGCTCGCCAGGTTCACTGAACCGACGCCACTGCCTTCCGACTCGGCCTTGCGGCTCGCCAGGTTCACCGAGCCGACGCCACTGCCTTCCGACTCGGCCTTGCGTGCCGCCAGGTTCACTGAACCGACGCCGCTGCCTTCCGATTCAGCCTTGCGTGCCGCCAGGTCCACCGTACCGACGCCACTGCCTTCGGACTCGGCCTTGCGTGCCGCCAGGTCTACGGTGCCGACGCCACTGCCCTCAGACTCGGCGCGGTGCATCCCCGGGGGGCAGCCGGTTGAGTCTGGAGCGGCGGCGAAGGCGGATACGGCCATCGTCGAGCCAAGCAGCAGCGCGGCGAAGGCGGTTTTTGTCAGTGCATGCATGATCAGACCTCCTTTGTGTGCGTCAGCAGTGCCGTGTTCCGGTTCCGTCTCGCTGACAGACGGGACAGTGGCATGTGCGTCGGCATCGGCGCTCTGAAGTGCTTCACACCTCGGTGAGCGTCGCCTGCGGCCTCACAATGGAGGTCCGACAGCGATCCGCGTCGCCGCAATGTGCCGCGAGGCGAGGCCGATTTGCCGCGCCCCTGCTGGTTCGATCGACCCGCTGACTGTAGTGTGACACCAGTACCCAACGGCCATGCCCGCGCGCTCCCGGGTCGCGTGGACACGGCCCACAAGAGGACAGTCCATGTCCATCGAGATCCTCTCGACCGGTGCGGCCTTCGGCGCCGAGATCCGCGGCGTCGATCTGGCTCACCCCCTGGATGACGCCACATTCGCCGCGATCGAGCGGGCCTATGATGCGCATGGTGTCATCTTCTTCCGCGGCCAACGGATCACGCCGCGGCAACAGGTGGCGTTCACCCGCCGCTTCGGCGCGATCGAATTCAACATCTTCGGCGAACGATGGAGCGTTCCGGGCAGCCCGGAGATCGTCGTGGTCTCCAACGTCACCGAGGACGGACGCCCGATCGGCGTCCGCCGCGCCGGTGAGAACTGGCACAGCGACATGTGCTACACCGCCCGTCCGCCGCGCGGGACCATGCTCTACGCGCTCGAAGTTCCCGATCTATTCGGCCTCACTCTGGGCGATACCGAATTCGCCAGCGCCTCCGCCGCCTGGGATGCCTTGCCCGAGCCGCTCCGCCGAAGGATCGAGGGGCGGCGCGCGGTGTTCGACTTCACCGGCCGCAAGCGGGCCTTTCCGCCGACCCAGGAGGAGATCGACCGCAACCCGCCGGTCCGGCATCCGATCGTGCGAACGCATCCGCGTACCGGACGCAAGTGCCTGTACGTGATGCGCGACGATTGCATCGGGATCGAGGGCGTTGCGGCAGAGGAAGCCGAGGCGTTGATCGCCGCACTCGCGGATCACATCGTCAAGGCGGAATTCGTCTATCGCCACCAATGGCGACCGGGTGACCTGCTGATGTGGGACAATTGCACGGTGCAGCACTGCGCGATCCAGGATTACGACCTGCCGCAACGGCGGCTGATGCACCGCACGACCATGGGCGGCGAGGTCCCGGCGTAGCGGCGTAGCCTGTCACACAGCCCATGCGCGCACGGCATCGGCATCGCGCTGTTGGCCAGGCAGGCGCTTCAGCGTGGCAGACGGCAGCTCGGCGAATAACGACCGGTAGGCACGGGCGAAATATCCGAATTGCCAGAAGCCATAGTGCGAGGCGACCTCGGTCACTGTGATCGAGTCAGGCGCGGCTCTGCTCAGGTCCCGTCGTGCCAGGTGCATGCGGCGTGTCAGCAGGTACTGTTTTGGGCTCATCCCCAGGTGCTCCTGGCAGCACATCCGCAATGTCCGGTCTGACACCCCGATCGCTCTGCATATCTCCGGCAGGTAGAGTGCCTGATCAGGCTGTTCCTCCATCACCCTGCGAAACCGACGCATGATCAGTTCGTGGCGCCGCTGTGCCGAGCGCTCCGATCCGGCGCTTGCCGTGGTGAGGCAGGCCACCATGGCCTCGATGAGCGCCTGCTCCAGTCCACGCGCCGCCTCGGGATGGGCGATCATCTCAGGAGTGGTTTCGGCCAGGCGCCCGGCCGCCTCGTGCAGCCGCTTTAGCTTCACCATTGCAGATGGTTGAGGAGTGAGGATCAGCGTATCCCTTGGCGGTGACAGATCGCATCCAGCGATTGCAGCCCCGACGGAAGCCAGGTCCTCTACCGTCAGGGACATGGCCCCAAGGTCGGTAGCTCCCGATGAACGCTGAAAATAGCTCCCGCCCTCGCTGTGTCGTATGATGTTCGTTAGGTGTAGATCGGCACCGTTGACAGACAGACTATGTCCGAGCCGCGTCGGGAACGAGATGACCGCGCGCTTGCCGGCGCCGTGCACGTGAACAACCCGCGGCTGATTCTCCGCGAGCCGCTGCATCCACAGGCGGTGCAGATCGATACGAACGAGTTGCGCGGCGAAATGTCCGCGCCCGGTGACAGTCAACTCAACCGTTCCTTGTCGGATGGCTGCCGTATAGCTGTCTGGGTCGGTGAAACTCCGGACATTGCTCGATAGCATTCACAGCCCCGTCGATACTGACTTAACCCGCGGCACTGTAGCCAACCCGCCAGGCCCCAAACCAAGCGAAACCCGGGAGCCTCGTAAAATTCACGCTAGCATGAGCCGCTTGTGCCGACGCAAGCTCCGCCCTAACGTGATCGATGGCAACTCACCGAACAGGGACCTGTAGGCCGCCGCGAAACGCCCAAGGTCGCGGAATCCCTGGCAGCGTGCAACCTGCGAAACCCTTGTCTCGACCGGATCCGCGTCGCGCAAGATGCGATGGACTTTGTGCAACGCACGGAGCTGGACGTATTTGGCCGGGCTCATGCCAAGGTCCTGACTGCAACACATGCGCAGAAGCCGATCAGACACGCCCATAGCCGCACCAAGTTCTTGCGCTCGCGGCCGTCGATCGGGTTGGGCCTGGAGGAGTTCCTCGAATTGCACCATGAGTCCCTGATGCGAATGCGTGGCCTGTGATATCGCGTCGGATGGTGCTGCCGACAGGCACTCGACAACGGCCTCGAACAATTGCTGCTCCATCCCATGCGCCGCCTCGGCATTCACGATGGTTTCCGGCCGCACGTCCGCGGCACGGATGGCTGCCGCATGCAGTTGCAGCAGGCGTCTGCCGCGCGCCGGTCGAGGGCGCCACAGATGCGCCGCCGAAGGGATAGTGAGGGTCGCTTCGGTCAGCTCGTGGAAGCACGCAGCCAGGTCCGGCGCCGGCAGCCAGATCGAGCCCCAGCCGCTAGGCCCCTGGGTTCGGAGATGCGTGCGATGGCCCGGCCCGAAGGTCATGAATTCGCCGTTCCGCGGCCTGATCGCGCCCCAGATCGGCGCGGGCTGATCACGGATCGGAAATGACATCAGGACCTGCTGCGCCGGCACCGCCAGAAAGCCGATCAGCGACAGGTTCTGTTCGATCGCCGACAGGCACAGGCGATGCAGCTCGACCTGTGTCAGCCGCGCCTGGAACTGGCCGTACGCGGTGATGAACAGACTGACGCTGACCTCATTGCGCAGGGCAGCCTCGAAATCGTCCGGCCTGCTGAATACCGACGTCACACTACCCGGCATTCCCACTACCACCATGGCGGCCGGAGGACGGCCCGTCTGATTGAACAGCGGAGACCCGGCCTCGGGGCGATGCCGGCGCTCCGACCAAAGTCGCAGACTGCGCTCGGTGCCACGGCCCGGCTATGGATTTCCGGCAAAATTGCGACGAGCAGGGTGCCGTCTGTGATCCGGCGTGCTGGGAGGGCCGGCGCAGAACCGGATCCCACGGCGGCCAATTCAGGCCAGGTCAGATCGCGATTTGCCAAAAATCCATAGCGCCCGTAATACGCGCTGATCATCGTGCCGCGGCGAAAACTACTCCGGGGAGATACCCAACCATGCGCGGCAGAATGGTCACAGCCGGCATCCTCGCGTGCGGCGCTACGCTCACTGTGGCGCTGGCGCAAAATGCGAGTATGACCGGCTCCCAGGGCAACTGGATGGTCCACACAGCGTCGAAAGCCGGCTGCCCTGGCCTGGTTTTGCATGTGCAGCGGGATGGCGACACCCTGAAGGGCATCGCGGCTACGGGTGACATGGCTGGCATAAGTCGCCTGGCCGGTACGATCGACGCCAGGCAGCAGTTCACGATGACCATGACTCAGGTTGACGGCAAGGGGCCGCAGGGCACAATCACCGGGTCGCGCAACAAGTCGGACGGCTGGCTGGTGGCACAGGTGAAGGGGTCCGGCTGCACCGACGGAACGGTGAAGATAGAGACCGAAGTTAGCTCGGGGAAACCGCCATGAGGAGAGCAACCATGGACGACATGATCAAAAGGCTCGGCTGCATTGTCGCGGCAGGCTGCATCGCAGCGGTGGCTGTGGCCGCCGCGGCTTCAGCCCAAAGGCGGCCCTCTCAGGCAACCGCGGCCCCGCCGCCACCTTCTCAGGTCATGGCGTACGTCGTCATGACGCCCAATGGCCCGGCTACCTGCGCGACATGGGTGCAGTGGCGCGC
>Ga0209040_10003722_pt1 | contig 11646 bp, 9 predicted proteins | sample BogFormECP12_OM3_FD_188240 | JGI IMG/M metagenome (GOLD analysis project Ga0209040, IMG submission 188240) | Bog forest soil microbial communities from Calvert Island, British Columbia, Canada - ECP12_OM3 (SPAdes) (version 2) | ecosystem: Environmental > Aquatic > Freshwater > Wetlands > Bog ... | reverse complement strand
CGCCATCCGGTCCCGGTTCTCCCCGACCTCTTCGGGGTGGCCGGGGTGCTGGATCTCCACGGGGTAGAGCCGGGCGCCCCGCCAGGTCAGCCACGGCCAGCCCCGCTCGTCGTCCTCGATCCCGAGCGCGTCCTCGGCGTGGGCCGGGTCGATGTGGTCGGCCCAGGCGGTGCGGGACTCGAAGAGGTGCTGGTCCACGTCGATGGTGCGCAGCGTCATGGCGCCTCCTTGGGGGCCGGCCCCCGGCCCGTCCCCGCATCATTGCCCCCGGCGGGTGCCGGTGCGAGCGGGTCAGCCTCCGTTGCCGGCCGGGACGTAGGTCCGGCAGGGCTCGCCCCGTGACGAGGGGCAGGGGGGCTGGGGGTCGCCGGGCACGATTCCCGGAACGACCGGGAGGACCACCGTCGAGGGGTGGGATCCCCCGAGGGCGAGCGTGTCGGTGACCTTGCCAGCGGTCGGAGGGGTGGCGAAGGCCCACTCGGGCCGGTCGCCCCCCGGGGCGCTGATGGTGATCCGCAGGCGCGAGCCGGTACGGAAGGCGTACGCGATCGGGTCGATCGGGACCCGAACCAGGCTGTAGCGGCCCGCCGGGAGGGGTCGGGCGGTGGCGGCGAGGTAGGTCGGCCACGGGTCGAGCACGGTCGAGCGGGCCGGGTCGAGGGCGCGCTCGCTCGCCCGGAGGAACCCCGAGGTCACGTACATCTCCTGGCCGTCGGGCCGGACGTCGGAGACGGTCACCTGCAGGTCGGTGTCCGGCGCGCTCGCCCTCAGCCAGAGGTCCAGGCTGGCCGGCCCGATCACCACCGTGGTGCGGCGCCGCGGGGCGGAGACGAAGCCCACCCCGTCCGAGCCGGTGACCGGGGTCCAGTCGTAGGGCGGGAGGGCGGTCCAGACGTCAACGCCGGCGGCCAGGTCGGTGGCCGGACGGGCTGCCGGGTCAGGGCGCCAGGACACCGAGGTGGCGTGGGCACTGCGGGGGCCGAGGGAGCCTCCGGCCCCGAGGGCCAGCGTGGTCGGCACCGCCCGGGGCGGGGGCCACGAGCCGAAGTCGGCTTCCCACAGCGGGTGGAGGGCCCCGGGCTGGGCGGCCGAGCCCCCGTTGTCGAAGAGGACCCGGACCCTCGGGTCCCGCTCGAACTCCGCCGTGGCGGCGGCCACGCTCGGCGCATGGGTGAACCGGAGTCCGGGCAGGGGCTCGGCCGGGGCGCTGGCGATCTGTCGGTACAGGGCTCCCGACAGGTTGAGGACGAGGGACGGGGCGTGGGGGAGCTGGTGGGCCACGAACAGGTCGAGGAACTCGACCCACCGGGTGATCGACCCCGGCCCGAGCGAGTCGACGTGGGTGCCGTTGACCATGGTCACCCAGACGTGGGGGTCGCCCGACAGCGCGTCGACGAGGGCCGGCCACTGCGGGCCGGTCTGCTCGTCCTGGAGCGCCCCGACGACGAAGACCGGCACGTCGATGCGACGGGCCCACGCCTCGGGTGAGCGCACGCCGTAGATCGACGGCGTGCGGTGCGTGTTCTCGGTCAGGAGCTTGTCAATGTCCTCGGTCTGGAGACGCAGGTCCTGATCGGTCAGGCACCGCTCGTCGCCCTGCTCGACGAGGGCCCGGGCGTAGGGCTGACCGCCCGCCGGTGCCGGCTGGGCGTCGGCGATCCGCTGGTCCACCCAGCTGGCGGCGAAGCCGCGGTTGAAGATGCCTCCCGGGTAGCCGGTGGCGTAGAGGTCGTTGGTGGCGGACATCGGGGCGATGGCGGCCAGACCCGGTGGCCGGGTGCCGGCCACGAAGAGCTGCGAGATGCCCGAGAACGAGATGCCGACCAGTCCCACCTTGTGCCCGAGGACCCACGGTTGGGCGGCGGCGATCTGCACCGCGTCGTAGCCGTCGTAGATGGTGGGGAGGCCGAACAGGTCGAGGGCGCCGCCCGAGCAGCCGGTCCCCCGCATCTGGAGGCTCACCGTCGCGAAGCCGAGCAGCGGCGTGATCACCGAACCGACGGCGGTGGCCGAGTCGGGGAGCAGCGGGTTGGACGCCCCGCCCGAGGGGCTGAGGATCGACGAGAGCAGGTTGCCGGGGGCGGCGATGGCGTAGCCCGAGTACTCGATCACGGTCGGGAAGGGACCGTCGGCCAGGGTCTTGCCCGGCGGGAGCCGTACCGTCGCGGCGAGCTGGATCCCGTCGCGCATGGTCAGGTAGTTGAGCCCGGCATGCAGGTGCTGGCTCGCGTAGAACGACTCGGGGGGCGTGTCGTTGACCCTCAGCACCCGGAAGGGGGCGGTCGCCTCCGCCTCGCCGCCCGAGACCGTCGCGAACCGGTAGCCGGGGCCCGGCGGCACCGAGGGGAGGATCAGGCTTCCGTAGCGGTCGGTGATCCCGGACCCGACCCGTCGGCCCCCGGCGTCGACCAGGACCAGGTGGGTGCCGGGCAACGCCCCGACCTCGTAGGCCTCCCCGATCGAGCCGTGGCCGCTGAACGGGGCCGTCGTCGGTTCGGTCGCTGTCGGGACGGCCGCCCCGGCGGCCCCCGCCGGACCCACCGCCGAGAGCAGGGCGGCCAGGCCGCACACCGGCGCCCACCGGGCCGTCCACCCGACCGCGCCCGCTCGGGCCACCACTGCCCCCTCCCGATTGCCCGCTGGTGCCGCCGGTCGCCGCCGGCGCCTCAAGCGGCGCCCAGCAGTCGTTCGGCCTCGCCGCCGACCAGCCTGGCGATCTGCTGCTGGCCCTGGGGGGTGGGATGGAAGGGGGCCTGCGACAGCAGGCTGGACGGGTTGGTCAAAGAGAAGATGGACAGCCCGTAGGCCCACGGCTGGCTGGAGCACCACCGGTGCCCGTCGAAGGCGTTGGTAAGGTCGACCACCCCGACGCCGGGGTCGTGGAGGCCGTGGATCGTGGTCTCGATCAGGCTGTTGAGCTGGTGGAGCCGCGCCGTGAGGTACTGGATCTGGGCCAGGTCCAACAGCTCGCTGTCCGGGCAGCTCGTGGTTCCCGCCGGCAGCGGGTCGTAGTAGGTGGTGAAAACGACCTTGGGCACGAGGTGGTCGGCCCTTCCCCGGGCGATGATCCAGTTGGCCAGGGTTGTGTAGTCCCGGCGGACGGTCGGGATCCGGTCGAAGAAGTCGCTTTCGACCGCGCTGCCCGGGTCGCCCGACGTGCACTCGAGCTTCACCGAGCTGTCGAGGCGCTGCTCGATCGCGTTCTCGATGCAGGCCTCGACGATCCTGGTGAACGTCACGTCGTCGGCGCCCAGGGTGACGAGGACGAGGTCTGGCCGCGCCCGGTCGTAGCGGGCGTTGAGGTACTGGCGGGTCTTCCAGTTCCCGAACTGGGCGGGTTGCACGAGTGAACTGGAGAAGTAGCCGTTCGTGTACTTCGGCGCGGCCACCCCGTGCTCGAAGGTGGCGCCGGTGCAGGCGAATTGCGCGAAACGGGCATCGTCGGTGCGGGCGAGGTCGTGGCCGTAGGCGTAGGGGGAGTTGTGGCAGAGCGGGTGGGGTCCGGGCCAGGTCGCGTGGATGTCGCCGCCGACCCAGGTCTGGGTGGCCTGGTCGTACGTGTAGCCGTAGAGGGTCCCTTCACCGGCGGCCACCGAGTCCCCCAGCTGGACGATCGACTGGGGCCGGACCGGGCGGGCCCGCGGGGCGGTCGTGGCGCCACCGCACGCTGCGGCGAGCACGGCCAGCGCGGTGGCGGCCAGTGCGGCGCCGGACCGGTGCCCCCGACGGCCCGACCGGGACCCCCACCCGCTCATGCGCCCTCCGCCGAGAGCAGCTCGAGCAGCGGCCGTCGGGCCACCTTGCCGAAGTCGTTGTACGGGATCTCGTCGACCAGCACGATCCGCTCGGGGAGCTTGAAGGCCGCGACCTTGCCCCGGCAGAACTCCCGCAGCTCCCCTGGGCCCACCGGGCCGCTGACGACGACCGCCGCGCCGACGCGTTGGCCCATCTCGGCGTCGGGGACCCCGGCCACCGCCACGTCCCGCACCTTCGGGTGTCGGGCGAGGACCGCCTCCACCTCGGCCGGCGCGAACTTCTCCCCGCCCCGGTTGATGGTGTCCGAGAGCCGGCCGGCCGGGTAGAGGTAGCCGTCCTCGTCCCCCGAGACCATGTCCCCCGTGCGCAGCCAACCCGCCGGGACCTCGAGGGCCCCGGGAGTGGCCGGGGTCGACGGGGTGGTCACGCTGTCACGGGTCTTGACCCAGAGCTCACCGACCGCTCCCACCGGCACCGCCTCACCGGTGCCGGGATCCACCACCTTCGTCTCGACACCGGGGAGTGGGCGACCAACCGAGGCGAGCTTCTCGGTCGCATGGTCCTCGGGCCCGAGGGCGGTGATCGAACCCATGGTCTCGGTCTGGCCGAACACGTTGGAGAAGGCCACATCGGGGAGGGCGGCCATGGCCCGGCGGATGAGCTCGGGCGACGCCGGGGCGGCACCGTAGGTGACCGCCGTGAGCGAGCTCAGGTCGGTGGTGCCGAAATCGGGGTGCTCGAGGATCCGGTGGAGCATGGTCGGGACGAGGAACGAGGCGCTCACCCGGTGGCGGGCCACCAGGGCCAGCCACTCCCCGGCGTCGAACCGGGTCTGCACGACGGTCGTGTTGCCCCGGGCCAGCGAGACCAGCAGTCCGAGCAGGCCGCCGATGTGCACGATCGGCACGCACATGAGTGACACCGACGGGGGGACGGCCGGGTCGAAGGGAGGGGCGAAGGCGGCGATCCTCGGGGCCAGCAGGCCGTGGGTGAACGGCACCGCCTTGGGGGTCCCGGTGGTGCCGCTTGTGAAGAGGACGACCGCCTCGTCGGCGGACGCCGGCCCCGGGCCTGGCTCGTCGGGGGCGTGCGCCTCACCGGGGTGCGCGGCCACGAGCTCGGGCCCCAGCACCACCTGGCCGGTCGCCCGGGCCAGGTGCTCGCGGTAGCGGGATCCGGCCAGACCGAGCGGGCCGGTGCCCGCCGTTGTCACGAGGTCGGTGATCTCGCCCGCGGTGAGGCGCGGGTTCATCAGCGCCACCGCCGCGCCGGCCCGTGGTGCCCCGAGGACGGCGGCCACCGACAGCAGGCTGGCGTCGTCGGCCACCGGGATCCGCCAGCCCGCCTGCACCCCGCGGCGGCGCAGGGCCGTCGCGGCCCGCCGCGCCGCCGCGGCCAGCCCCGAGTAGGTGATCTCCTCGTCGCCGATGACGAGGGCGACCCGCCCCGGGTCCTTGCCCGCCGCCCCGTCGACGAGGGTGACGAGGTCACGGGGCCGCTCGGTGCCTGGTTGGTCAACGGTCGTCATGGCGGTGACCTGGCTCAGAACAGGGGTGACCAGCTGGACGTCCGGAGCAGCCGGCTCTCCCATTGGTCCCGCACCGCCAGCGCGTCGTGCATCCAGGTGCCGGGTGCCTTGCGGGCGGGGTCCGTCTCGGTGGTGAGCAGACGCAGGAGCGCCTCGTGGTTGACCACCTTCTGCCACAGGACGACCTCGGTCGGGTGGGCGGTGCCGAAGGCGGGCTGGAAGGCGGCCTCCATCTCCAGGATGCTCCGACCGGCCTGCTTCGAGCGGGCCAGGGTTTCGCCGTAGAGGGTGCCGGCCGCCGCCAGGTACGCCTGCAGTCCGCCGGCGAAGGGCCAGGCCGTGTCCTCCATGTAGAGGGTGAGCTCGTGCTCGTGGCCCGAGACCGGCACCGAGCCCAGGTCGAACTCGCGCCTGGGCGACCACGGCACCGGGACGAGGACCTTGGCGGTCGACCGGTGCCGGAGCCCGTCGACCTCGGTGGCCCACCCCTGCAGGTCGCCGGTGCGGACCCGCTCGTCCAACGCCCCCCACGCGGCGGCGTCGACGACGCCAGTGACCGTCACCACGGTGTAGGCCGCCCCGCTCCCGTGGGCCAGGTTCAGGTACCACAGCAGGCGGGCGCCCCCGGTCGCGGCCAGCGCCGGCATCCAACCGTCCCGGAAGGCGGCTTCGAGTTGCTCCTCCCGTGCCCCCTTCACACAGTGGACCTCGTGGACGAACAGCAACCGGCCTCCCTGGCGACCCCGCGCCGCTGGTCCAGCGCGCCGGGCCGAGGCTATCCCTGCGCCGCCCCTTCGGGGGGGTCGAACCAGTCCCATTTCCACGGGGTGATCGACTCGAAGGGGCTGGCGAGGACCAGCGACGAACCCCTGGCCGCCCATCGGGCCGACAGCACCGGGCCGAGGTCCGCCGCGACAGCCAGTGGCTCGCGGTCGAGGTAGCACACCGTGATGCGGTGCCCACCACCGTCCCAGTGCTGGGCCCCCGACCGTCCCGATGCGCTGAACCGCCACGCCCCGGCCACCCCGTCGACCTCGACCAGGCGCTCGAGGCCGTCCGCCCCCGGGTGATCCGTCGGTGCCAGGGTGGTCCCCTCTTCGACGACGACGTAGACCCCGAAGTTCGGCCGGAACGGCACCGCCTCGGCCGAGACGAGGACCCTCGGGGCGGCGGCCTTGTCGGCCACCTCGAAGGGCCCCGAGAGCCGGGCCCGGCGGTGGCCGTGGAACCGGTCGGCTTCGCGCAGCCGGAAGGCCAGGGCGCGGAAGCCGGCCAGGGTCTCCTCCAGCGGCTCGGCCATGAGGTAGAGCGTCATGTAGTGGACCGGGTCCAGGAGCGGCGCGCTGGCCAGGCGGGCGGCCCGGCAGGCCGGCGTGGAGACCCAACGCTGGCCGGCGACGATCCCGGGTAGCGGGTACTGCTCGGGCATGTGGTCCAGCTGGTGCCACTCGTTGTACGAGCGGTGCTCGGAGGGGTCGGTGATCTCGGTGAACGAGAAGAACCCTGCGGTCACCTTGCCCATCGGGTTCATCATGGCGGAAGCTGACGCCGCCGGCACGAGTCGACCGCCGGGCAGGAGGAGAGCGATGCGCCTGGGGATCGTGACGCCGGTCGTCAACCTCAACCCGCGCTTCGACCCCCCCGAGTGGGAGAGGTCCGGGGGGATCGACGACGTGGTGGCGGTCGCCCTTGAGGCCGAGCGCCTGGGGTACGACTTCCTCGGCTGCCCCGAGCACGTGGCCATCCCCGAGGCGGTGGCGGCCACCCGGGGCGGACGGTACTGGGATCCTGTCGCCACCCTCGCCTTCGTCGCCGCCCGCACCGGCTCGATCCGGCTCCTCTCCCACGTGGCCGTCCTCGGGTATCACCACCCGCTGGCCCTGGTGAAGCAGTACGGGTCGCTGGACGAGGCGAGCGGGGGCCGGGTCATCCTCGGCGTCGGGGTCGGGTCGCTCAAGGCCGAGTTCGAACTGCTGGGGGCCGAGTTCGACGGCCGGGGCGCGCTGGCCGACGACGCACTGGCGGCCATCCGGGCCTCGTTCGGCCGTCGGGCTCCCGAGTACCACGGCACCCACTTCGAGATCGCGGGCTGGATCCTCGAGCCGTGCGGGCTCCAGGAGCACGTCCCCATCTGGGTCGGGGGCCGGAGCCGCCGCTCGCTCCGACGGGCCATCGAGCTCGGGGACGGCTGGATCCCCTTCGGCATGGGGCTCGACGGGTTGCGGTCCATGCTGACCGATCCGGCCGTGGTCCGTGCCCTGGCCGACCGGCCCGACCCCCTCGAGGTGGTACTCGCCCCCGAACCCCCCCTGGACCCGGTGGGCGACCCGTCGGGCGCGGGCCGGACCTTGGAGGCCTACGGCGCGCTCGGTGCGACCGGCCTGGCGCTGCGCTTCCGGCACGACTCGCGCCGCCACTACGTCGAGCAGCTCGGAGCCCTGCGCTCCCTGGCCGCCGACCGCATCGCCTGATCCACGCCGGCCCGATAGCCAGCGTTTCCACAGCGGGCACACAGCAGGCACGCAGGCGGAAGGCAGCGGCCGGTGCGAACCTGGTGGCGGAGGTGATGAACGTGGCCGAGCAGTCCAAGCAGCGGATCCTGGTCGTCGACGACGAACCATCGATCACCGACGCCGTCTCCACCTCGTTGCGCTACGAGGGCTACGACGTCGAGGTGGCCGAGACCGGGCGCTCGGCGCTGGCGTCGGCCCAGGAGCACCCCCCCGACCTGATCGTCCTCGACGTGATGCTCCCCGATCTCGACGGCCTGGAGGTCACCCGCCGGCTGCGGGCCGACGGGATCCGCGTCCCCGTCCTCTTCCTCACGGCCCGGGACGCCCTCGAGGACAAGTTGGCCGGCCTGACGGTCGGCGGTGACGACTACGTCACCAAGCCGTTCGCGCTGGCCGAGATCATCGCCCGGGTCCGGGTCATCCTGCGTCGAGCCAACGTCGACTCCGAGAACGACGGCATCCTGCGCTTCGCCGACCTCGAGATGGACGAGAGTGCCCACGAGGTGCGGCGGGCGGGCAAGCCGATCAAGCTGACCGCCACCGAGTTCAGCCTGCTGCGGTTCTTCATGCTGAACCCGCGCCAGGTGCTGTCCAAGGCCCAGATCCTCGATCACGTCTGGCACTACGACTTCGGGGGCGACGCCAACGTGGTCGAGACCTACGTCAGCTACCTGAGGAAGAAGCTCGAGCGGGACGGGCCGCCGCTCATTCACACCATCCGCCTGGTCGGCTACGCCCTCCGGACGCCCGAGATCGGGGAGGAGTAGGTGTCCCTCCGCCTCCGGCTAGTCGTGGCCGCCGCGTTGGTCGCTTTGATCGCCCTCGTGGTCGCCGACCTCGCCACCTACTCTGCCCTTCGGTCCTTCCTCTACAACCGGGTCGATCAGACGCTCTCGTCCACGGCCGACGCCGGCCCTTTCGGCACCGGGCCGGGCCCCACTGCCGGCCCCGGCGGTCCCGGCGCGTTCAGTCCGACCCCACCTCCCAACGTCGAGCGGAGCGCCCAGGGGATCTTCGTCGAGCGGATCACCGCGCAGGGTGAGGTCGAGTACACCTATGGCGCCTACGAGCCGGGGGGCAACAAGGTCACCCCCAAACTCCCGGCGAGCATCACCGGCCCCTCGGTCGGCGCTCCCGCGCTGCACGAATTCCTGACCGTCCCGTCGACCGCCCCCGCCGGCCCCCAGTTCCGGGTGCTGGTCACCACCTCCCCCGACGGCGACCGGGTGATCTTCGCCCAGCCCATCGACAGCACGGCCGCGACGCTCCACCAGCTCCTGCTGATCGAGCTCCTTGTCACGGCGGGCGCCCTGCTCGCCGCGGTCGTTCTGGGTGTCTGGCTGGTGCGGGTCGGGTTGCGCCCCCTCCAGCAGGTGGAGGAGACCGCCGAGGCCATCACCGAGGGCGACCTGGACCGCCGGGTGCCCGGTGATGAAAGGCGCACCGAAGTCGGGCGCCTGGCCCGGGTGCTGAACGTGATGCTGGCCCGCATCCAGCGGGCCTTCGCCGAGCGCGACGCCACCGAGGCGCAGCTCCGGGCCTCCGAGGACCGTCTGCGCCGCTTCATCGCCGACGCCTCCCACGAGCTTCGCACCCCGCTCGCCGCCGTCTCGGCCTACGCCGAGCTGTACTCGCAGGGTGCGTCCGAACGTCCCGAGGACCTGGCCCGGGTGATGCGGGGGATCCAGAACGAGAGCGCCCGCATGAAGCGCCTGGTCGAGGACCTGCTGCTGCTGGCCAGGCTCGACGAGGGCCGCCCGCTCGACCACGACCCGGTCGAGCTCGTCGCCCTGGCCGCCGACGCCGTGCACACCGCCGCGGCCGTCGGGCCGGACTGGCCGGTGACCCTCGACGCCGAGCGCCCGGTGGAGGTGATCGGGGACCCGGGGCGGTTGCGCCAGGTTCTCGACAACCTGCTGACCAACGTGCGTGCCCACACACCCCCCGGGACGGCGGCGACCGTCCGGGTGGCCGAGGACGGTGTCGGGGCCGTCGTCGAGGTCTCGGACTCGGGGCCCGGACTGCCTCCCGACGAGGCGCCCCACGTCTTCGAGCGCTTCTACCGGGCCGATCCGTCGCGGTCCCGGGCGAGCGGTGGGAGCGGGCTCGGGCTCTCGATCGTCGGGGCCATCGTCCATGCACACGGCGGCACGGTCTCGGCGTCCAACCGTCCCGACGGCGGTGCCTTCTTCACGGTGCGGCTCCCCCGGGCCAGTGACGGGGCGACGATCGCGTCCGTTGCCGAGGTGGCGGAGGCTGCGGCACCGTCCTGAGCCGTCCGCCGGCTCCGGCCCTCACCATCCGACGGCTCGTGGAGGGACCGATCGGCGCCGCCTTCGGGTCTTGACCCACGCCGACGATTCACAGGTGCGCCACAGAAGGTGCCAATCGTGTTCTCAAGGCCGACCCGCAGAGTTGCGGCATGGACCAACCGCAACCAACCGCCTCGCTCTGACCCCGCCACCCTCCGCGACCGGGCCCGGCGCCGGGTCCGCCGTCTCACCGGGGCCGCCGGTGCCACCGGACTGGCCGTGACCGCCGCGTTGGGCGTTCTGGCGGCGTCCGGGAGCCGCACTTCGGCCACCACGGCCACCACCTCGTCGAGATCCGCTTCCGCCGTGACGCCCCCGACGTCGGTGCCGAGCACCTCGACGACGACGGGCTCCCCGACCGGCAGCTCCTCGGGCTCCTCGACCGGCAGCTCGGGCACCTCGGCCTCGAGTGCGCCGACCTCGTCGGGAGCCCAGGCCGCCACGACGAGCGGAGCGTCATGAGCGCGACCTTCTCGTCCAGCTTCTCGGCCATCGGGACCAGCATCTCGGTCGTCGTCACCGACGAGTCGGCGCTGACCGAGGCCACCGAGCTGGTCCGGGGTCACGTGGCCGCCCTGGACTCGGCGGCCAGCCGCTTCCGGGAGGACTGCGAGCTGACCCGTCTCAACCGCTCCGTCGGCCGGCCGGTGGAGGTCTCGTGGCTGCTCTTCGTGATCATCGACGAGGCCCTGCTGGCGGCCGAGCGCACCGACGGGTTGGTGAGCCCGACCGTCGGCGAGGCCCTCGAGCGCTGCGGCTACGACCGGGACTTCGCCGGGGTGGACCCGTGCGGACCGCCGTTGCGGCTGCGCTACCGCCCGGTGCCGGGCTGGCGACGCGTGCGCCTCGACCGCTCGGCCCGCACGGTGACCCTTCCCCCCGGGGTCCGGCTCGACCTGGGCGCCACTGCCAAGGCCGGGTGTGCCGACCGGGCCGCCCTCGCGGCCTCGGCGCTCACCGAGGCCGGCGTCCTGGTCAATCTCGGCGGTGACCTCGCCGTGGCCGGGCCGCCTCCCGAGGGCGGATGGGTGATCCGGATCACCGACCGGACGGATGCCCCGCCCGAAACCCCCGGCGTCACGGTGGCCGTCTCGGCGGGCGGTCTGGCCACCTCGGGGACCGCCGCCCGTCGCTGGGCGCGCGGCGACCAGGTCCTCCACCACATCATCGACCCCGCCACCGGCGTCCCGGCGCTGTCGTGCTGGCGTACGGTCACGGTGGCGGCGGAGACCTGCGTTGCCGCCAATATGGCCTCCACCGCCTCGGTCATCCTCGGCCCGGCTGCGCCCGGGTGGCTGGCTCAGCAGGGCCTCCACGCCCGGCTCCTCGGCGAGGACGGGGTGGCGGTCCCGGTCGGCGACTGGCCGGCCGATTCCCTCGACGTCGACTCGACGGAGCGGGCGGCCTGATGCTCCTCGCTGCGGGGACGCCCAAATTCGGTTCTCCTCGGGTAGCCGTGGGTCATTTCGCGGCCGACGGCACCCGATCGGTCGGTAGCTCGACAGTGATGCCGCCACAGCAGAGGTAGATCATGGCG
>Ga0209040_10003721_pt1 | contig 11648 bp, 14 predicted proteins | sample BogFormECP12_OM3_FD_188240 | JGI IMG/M metagenome (GOLD analysis project Ga0209040, IMG submission 188240) | Bog forest soil microbial communities from Calvert Island, British Columbia, Canada - ECP12_OM3 (SPAdes) (version 2) | ecosystem: Environmental > Aquatic > Freshwater > Wetlands > Bog ... | reverse complement strand
ATCACGATCCACATCCAGAACGTCAAGCAGTTCGGGATCGTCTCCGCGGTCGTCGAGATCGACGGTCACCACAAGAAAACGCTGACCGGCAGTCACCTGACGACGGCGATCAACCTGCGCGGCCTGCCGACCGGGACGTTCACGATCGAGATCGTGGCGCGCACCAAGAACGGCCACGAGCTGACGGGCAAACGCGTATATCACACCTGCCACAGCAAACTGCCTGGCCACTCCTACCTGCCGCTCTAGGCCGCCAACCGCAACTCACCGTGGGCAGGTCGCTGCGGCTCGTCAGATCGCCCGGACCGCCCGTTGCTGTGTCACGGCGGCGCATCCGCGGCTCTCTCGCCCAGCGCTTCGCGCCTGCGCTGCTCGGTCACGTCGATCAGCAGGAGGATCGCTCCGCGCCGTCCGCCGTGCTCGTCCCTGACCGGCCGCGCGACCGTGCTCAGGAGCAGTTCGCCTCCCGGCACGCTGACCAGCACGTCGACGCCGAAGACGGCTTCGTCCTGCAGGAGGGCGCGCAGCGGAGGCAGGTACTCGCGCTGCAGCGGCAGGCCCGAGGGCGTGCGCGGCCGCAGCGCGTCGATCCACGTGTCCGGATCGGTTCCCGCGCGGCAGCGCGAGCCGAGGAGCTCACGGGCGCGGCGGTTGGCATGCGCCAGGCGCCCGTCCGCGGCGAAGGCGATGGCGGCGACGCCGACGGCGTCCAGCAGCGCCTCGAGCAGGTAGCGCTCGTCGCGCCGGCGCCGCCGGTCACAACGGCCGGCGGGGAGCCCGAAACGCATCGGCGGATGGTCGTGGGCGAGCCCCCGAGGGTCAATACCGCGCATGGAGGATTTCGGCTCACCACTGCGCGAGCAGCTCGCGTGCTCCCGTCACTCGAGCTGGGCCGCATGGAGGTGCTCCCCGCTGCACAGCGTGATCGCGACGAGCTGCGCGCGTGTGTGCGCCCCGAGCTTCGACATCGCGTTGCGGACGTGGGTGCGCACGGTCTCGGGGGAGATGTGCAGCATCCGGGCGATCTCCGCGCTGTCCTGCCCGAGCGCGATCAACGTCACGATCTCACGCTCGCGGCTCGTCAGCGGAAGCTCACCGGTCGCTTTCGCCGAGCGGGCAGGGGTTCGCCCGTTCGTGGGCACGGCCACGTAGATCGCCATCCGCCGCTCGCCGAGCACGGCCAGGCGCGCGGCGAAGTCCATCTGCACCTCCGACCCGTCGGCGCGCAACAGCGAGCGCCGGCCCGTGTATTCGCCGCCGCCGCTCAGGAACTCCTCCCATTCGCTCGCCGAGGCGCTGCGTTCGGCGGGCCTGATGCTCGCGGCCATCGACGTGCCGATGAGGGTGCTTGCGTCTCCGCCGAATAGCGCCTGGGCCGCCTCGTTGAGCTTGACGATGTGCCGCCGATCATCGAGCAGGACGATCGGGTTCGAACTGCGCTCGAACACGAGCCAGAAAAGACGCTCCCATTCCGCCCCCTCGGCAGACGCACTCATGGCCCCCATACGCTAGCGCGCAGCCGAGCCGCCGTGCATCCGGCCGCGGGGCAAACACTCAGGCTCGAGGGGCCCGGGGCCGGTCAAGCGCTCACGCTCGACTGTCCTGGTGGCGGGGAGATTCCTCAGACGTCGACGTGCCCTCCCTGCTCGGCAAGGTCTTCTGCGGCAGCGCGAGCCTCGTCGATGTCGGGATAGACGGTAACCCGCTTGATCCTGCACTCGGCCCACACGAACACGGGTGCGGAGCGCGCGCGAATCAAGCTGCGGCTCCCGGCCGTGTGTGCGATCTGGAGGACGACCAGCCAGATGACGCCGTTGCCGAGGTCGTGTATCTCCTCAATTCGCACGTCGTAGCGCTCGAGACTGCCGAACCAGTCTTCCAGGAAATGACGTATCGCCTTCAGGCCCGCGTGGGTGCCGAGGCCCCAACGCGAGACGTCCCACACGGCCACCGGGTCGAACATCCCGAGCACGGTGTCGAAGTCGCGGCCGTTGAGAGCCGCATACGTCCTCCGGGTCAGCGCGACCGGCTCGGCGGGAGCGGACTCCTCGGACATTATGGAAAGTATCGCGCAGAGACCGTCTCGAGGCGGTATCGCGCAGAGACCGTCTCGAGGCGCGATCTCACCGTCGCGCACTACCATCGGGACGGTGGAGCAGCCCGCAACACTGGATCCCGACGCCACCGCCGTCCTCTTCCACTATGGCGCGACGATGGTCGCCGTGCAGAACTTCGAGCGTTCACTCGCCACGCTCGTGCTCATTCTCGGCCGCAGTCCGCGCACACGTGAGCCGAAGACGCGCGAGGCGGCAGCCCGTGCGTTGCAGCGTGCCCTGCACGCCTACCGGCGGGTCTCGGCCGCCGAGCTCCGCAGGAAGCTGCCCGAGGACTTCGATCCCGAGCTGCTGCCGGAGCTCGAGGTGATGATCGATTGGCGCGACCGGCTCGCCGATCGCTACCTGATGGAGAAGCTCGCCCTCGACGACGGCCCCGGCCACTTCCAGCCCGGCACCGCCGACGAGCTGATGGAGGTGGGCATCGGCTTCCAGGTCGTGGTGGCGAAGCTCGGCGAGAAGATCACCGCGGCCGCCGCGGAGTTGCCGAAAGGCCGAGGCGCAGCGGACGCGCTCGGAGAGTTGATCGATGGTCTCGCGCGGCCGGTCACGCTCGGCGAGGGCTGGAAGTCGCCCGCGATGGATCGCTAGCGGCCGAGCGGGAGTAGGGTCGGGGCGACGTGGAAGGCCCGGACTCGGTACTCGTTCCCTGCGTCGGCGGCTCGCACGACGGACGGCTCTGGCCCATGCACCCGCTGGCCTTGGTCGATGGCTCCCAGGTGATCGTGCCATCGCACGGTGTCTTTGTGGCGATGACCGAAGCGTCCGAGGAGGACCCGGTGAGCGGTCCGGCGGAGAATGCCTGGGAGCGCTACGTCGTGCGCGCGGAGGGAACCAGCTGGCTGCTGCGGTTCGACGGCAGGCTCGATCACCTGCCGGTGCCGTGGCAGCCGCACTAGGCACGAGTGCCGGGGCGCTAGCCGCGAACGGCGGCCGCGAGCACGTTGAAGGCGCTCGGCTCGTGCGGGAGGTCCGCGAGCGAAGCGGCGATCTCTGCGGCCCGCTCCGCCGTGGCAGCCGGTGTCTCGCTGACCCAACGCCCGAGCCAGCGCAACGCCCAGGAGTCATACTCGCGAGGGCTCTCCCGTGCGATCAGCGGCAGGAAGCGGGCGGCGAGGTCGAGCCCGATCGGCCGGCCCTGCTCGATCCGCAGTTCATCTGCGAGCGTGATCGCGTAGCGCAGGTCGCCTCGTTCGAGCGCAGCGTCGAGCTCGGCTGCCGGCTTCCACGGCCTCGGTCCCATGCGAACAGATGTTCGCATGCCGCGGCGTCGGCTGTTGCGCGTGGGGCCGACGAACGGGGTCGAGCAGGAGGCGTAGAATTGCCAGCATGCCGGGGGGCTTTGTCACGGTGCGCTACGTGGGCGGTTCCCACGACGGCGCCGTGCGCCCGCTACCCGAGGAGGACGCCGTGCTCGGCTACCCGCTGCCGCTCCCGCCGCGGGACCGCTACGCCGCTCCGGATACCGACCCGCCGACCGAGCCGGTCGTCATCGCCCCGGACTCATCCTGGGAGCGCTACGTGCTGCGGCATGACGCTGAGGGATGGCTGTTCGAGTACGTCGGGCACTTCGAACGCTAGCGCCACGTTGGGGGCGATAGTGGCAGGACTGCCACTTCGATCGAACGTCAGCAGTTGACAGCGACGAGATTACGATGCGCGTGTGATGCGCCGTGGGGACGTTAGGAGCGGCCTCAGACGCGGTCGAGAGGAGCGGCAACGATCTGGCGTCGCATCCGAACCAACAGCCATGCTGAGCGACCGTGGAGGACGCAAACCTCGCAGGTGAGACGACTGACCCCAAGGGCGAGCGCGTTGTTCTGCTTGATGCGGTCTGGCGCGAGAAGATCGTCCGTGGCCATCCGGAGATCGGCGCCCATATGTCCGCCGTTCTGCAAGCCGTGTCCACGCCCGATCACGTTGCTTCCGACCCCATCTTCGCGGAGCGCACTCGCTACTACGCGCGCGGTGCCGGCCCGAGTCAGTGGCTGCTGGCCGTCGTAAGCTATGAGCAGACGGCCAGCGCGAATCGTGTCTGCGTTCGCCAACCGGAAGGACCCCAAGTCATGGAGCGCGTGAACATCACGATCGGACCGTTGAGCTTCGATCACGCCGACTACGACGCCGACAATGACGTGCTCTACCTGCACGTCGGCGCGCCCCAGCCAGCCGAGGGCGAGGAGACGCCAGAGGGTCACGTCGTCCGCTATGCGCCCGGGACTAGCCGCGTCGTCGGGTTGACGGTGCTCGGCGCGCGCCACGTCTTGGAGCGCGACGGGCACCTTGCGGTCACGGTCCCTGAGACCGTGGAGACAACAGCGGAGCAACTCGCTCCCGCACTTGCTGCTGTTTAGCCGTTAGAGCACTTCCGGGTGGGCGCGTACGCTGGGGGGTGTGAGCGGCGCCTGTTTCCCGCTTCGTTCCAGCGTCGAGCTGTTCGCATCCGCAGAGTCCTGACCGGAATGGGCAAAGAGAAACCCTCCGCTTAGCAGGGCTTTTCAGGACGCGCCCGGCAAGATTCGAACTTGCGACCTCTCGCTCCGGAGGCGAGCGCTCTATCCACTGAGCTACGGGCGCAGAGGGCGCCGCGACGGCGCCATCCCGGGCTCGGAGCTTAGCGCCGCGGGGGGTGGCGGCGCTCACGCGGCCGCGCTGCGCCGCTACCGTAGCCCGCATGGATCTGTCGCTGTTCTTCCTCGGCACCGCCGGCTCGGTTCCCAGTGCGCGGCGCGGCCTGCCCGCGGTGCTGGTGCGCCGCGGCGGCGACCGTCTGCTGTTCGACTGCGGCGAAGGGACGCAGCGCCAGATGCTGCGCTCGGTCGGGCTGCTTGACCTCGACGCGATCTTCATCACCCACTTCCACGCCGACCACTGGCTGGGGCTGCCGGGGATGCTCAAGTCCTTCGCCCTGCGCGAGCGCGAGCGGCCGCTGAGCGTGTACGGGCCCACCGGGCTGCGCGAGCTGATGGGGGCGATGCGCGTGATCTACGGGCGCCTGCCGTATGCGCTCTCGCTCGTCGAGCTCGCGCCCGCCGAGGCCGTGCGCCGCGAGGGCTACACCGTGGCCGCCGTGCCCGTCCGCCATCGCGCCCCGATGTCCTTCGGCTACGCACTCGTCGAGGACGGGCGTCCGGGGCACCTCGACGCGCGCCTCGCCGAGCAGCTCGGCGTCACGCCCGGGCCCGACTTCGGCCGCCTGCAGCGCGGCGAGACTGTGAACGGCGTCGCCCCCGAGCAGGTCATGGGGGCCGGCCGGGAGGGGCGCAAGATCGTGATCTCGGGCGACACCGCGCCGTGCGAGACGCTCGCCGTCGCCGCCCATCAGGCCGACGTGCTCGTGCACGAGGCCACGTTCACCGAGGAGGACGCCGAGCGCGCACGCGAGACCTCGCACAGCACCGCACGCCAGGCCGCCGAGCTGGCCCGCGACGCCGACGTGCGGATGCTCGCGCTGACACACATCTCCAGCCGCTACGCCGGGCGGGAGGTGCGCGAGGAGGCCCGCGCCGTGTTCGCGGCCAGCGAGGCCCCACGCGACTTCGACACGATCGACGTGCCCTTTCCCGAGCGCGGGGGCGCGGTGCTCGAGCGCTGGCCCGAGCGCCTCGCACGCGAGCGCTCCGACGGCTCCGGCGCCTCGCCGCAGGAGCCCGTCGCATCGCCCTGATACATTCTCACTGCTCCTTTAATCGGGTCCCGAGAGGCCAGGAAGGAAGGCGATGCACACCAACGAGAAGGTCGTCCTCCAGGAGGAGGACATGGCGCGAGCGCTCACGCGCATCGCGCACGAGATCGTCGAGCGCAACCCGCGCGCGGTCCCCGCGATCGTCGGCATCCACCGGCGCGGCGCCTTCATCGCGCGGCGCCTGCACGGACTGCTCGAGGAGCTGCTCGGCAGCACCGTGCCGCTCGGTGACCTGGACATCGGCTTCTACCGCGACGACGTGGCGAGCCGCCCCGACGCGCCCGTGCTGCACGCGTCGCACATCGACTTCGACATCACCGGCTGCACGGTCGTGATCGTCGACGACGTCCTCTTCACCGGGCGCACCGTGCGCGCTGCGATCGAGGCGCTGTTCGCCTACGGGCGACCCGAGCGGGTGCAGCTCGCCGTGCTCGCCGACCGCGGCCACCGCGAGCTGCCGATCCGCCCGGACTACGTCGGCAAGAACCTGCCCACCTCGAGGGCCGAGCACGTGCGCGTGAGGGTGCGCGAGCTCGACGGCGTCGACGAGGTCGCGATCGCGCCCGGCGCGAGCCCCGCGGCCGGGGAGGGGGGCGCCGGGACGCTCGCAGCGACCGCCGCCGAGGCGGGCACATGAACGAGGCGGGCAGATGAGGCACCTGCTCTCGATCGAGGATCTCGACCGCGACGCGATCGAGCGGATCGTCGCCCAGGCCGAGCGCTTCGCCGAGGTCTCCGACAGGGAGATCAAGAAGGTCCCCGCGCTGCGCGGGCGGATGGTCCTGAACCTCTTCTACGAGGCCTCGACGCGCACCCGCAGCTCCTTCGAGCTCGCCGCCAAGCGGCTCTCCGCGGACGTCGTCAACTTCGCCGCCAGCGGCTCCAGCGTCGAGAAGGGCGAGTCGCTCAAGGACACCGTGCTCACGCTCAGCGCGCACAAGCCCGACGCGATCGTCCTGCGCACCCCCTGGGCGGGCGCGTCGGAGCTCGTCTCGCGCTGGTGCGCGGCCGCGATCGTCAACGCCGGCGACGGCAAGCACGAGCACCCCACCCAGGCGCTGCTCGACGTCTACACGCTGCGCCGGCGCGTCGGGCGCATCGACGGCGCGTCGATCTGGATCGTCGGCGACGTCGCGCACTCGCGTGTCGCGCGCTCGAACATCATCGCCTTCCAGCGGATGGGCGCGAAGGTCACCGTCGCCGGGCCGCCCACGCTGATCCCGCGCGGGATCGAGCAGCTCGGCTGCGACGTGCGCTTCACCCTCGACGAGCTCCCCGGCGCGGACATCGTCTACGCGCTGCGCATGCAGCGCGAGCGCATGAGCGAGACGTGGGTGCCCTCGCTGCGCGAGTACGCCAGCTGGTATCAGATCAACGGCTCGCGCCTGGGCGCGCACCAGGTGCTCATGCACCCCGGACCCGTCAACCGCGGCGTCGAGCTCTCGGGGGAGGTCGTCGACTCGCCCCAGGCCGTCATCACCGCGCAGGTCGAGGCGGGCGTCGTGGTGCGCATGGCCGTGCTGTATGAGCTGCTCGCGGGCGCGAGGGACGCCGCGCCGGCGCGCGAGCAGCCACGCGACGCCCCCGCCGAGGTCCCCGCGGTCGGCGCAGGTCAGCTCGCATGAGCGGGCGCGAGCCGCTCGTGCACGCGCCCCGGCCGCCGCTCGCGCTGCTGCTGCGCGACGTCCGCGCGCTCGACCCGCGCAGCGGCATCGACGCCCGTCACGACATCCGCGTGCGCGCCGGCACGATCGCCGAGCTCGCCGCGCCGGGCACGCTCGCGCCCGACGCCGAGGAGGAGCTGATCGAGGGCGAGGGGCGGCTGCTCGCGCTGCCCGCCTTCTTCGATCCCCACGTGCACCTGCGCACGCCCGGGCAGGAGCACAAGGAGGACCTCGACAGCGGGACCCGCGCCGCCGCCGCCGGCGGCTTCGCGGGCGTGATCGCGATGCCCAACACCGATCCCGTGCTCGACTCCGCGCCCCTGCTGCGCTCCGTGCGCGACGCGGCCGCGCGCGAAGCGCACGTCGCGGTCGGCTTTCTGGCCGCGATCACGCGCGGGCTCGAAGGCGAGCAGCTCACCGAGATGGCCGAGCTGCGCCTGCAGGGCGCGCTCGGCTTCAGCGACGACGGGCGCCCGGTGCAGAGCGCGGGGATGCTGCGCAAGGCGCTGCAGTACCAGCGCCTGTGCGGCGGGGTGCTCGCGCTGCACGAGGAGGACCCCACGCTCTCGCGCGGCGGCTCGATGCACGAGGGCACGGTCAGCGCCGCGCTGGGGATCGGCGGCATTCCGACCGTCGCCGAGTCCACGATGGTCGCCCGCGACGCCGCGCTCGCGGGCTACGAGGACGCCCGCGTGCACTTCCAGCACCTCAGCTGCGCCGCCTCCGTCGACGCCGTCGCCGACGCCAAGGCGCGCGGCTTCCGCGTCAGCGCCGAGGTCACGCCCCACCACCTGCTGCTGACCGACGAGGACGTCCGCGGCCTGGACACGCGCATGAAGATGCACCCGCCGCTGACCGACGAGGCCGACCGCGTGGCGCTGATCGAGGGCCTGCGCGCGGGCACGATCGACTGCGTCGCCACCGACCACGCGCCCCACGCGCGCGACGAGAAGGAAGTGCCCTTCGAGCAGGCCCCGATGGGCACCACCGGCCTGGAGACCGCCTTCGCGGCCCTCTACAGCGGCCTCGTGCTGCCCGGTACGCTGACACTCGAGCTGCTCGTCGCGCGGATGACCGCCGGCGCCGGGCTGTTCGGGCTCGCCACCCCGACGATCGCCCCCGGCGCGCAGGCCGACCTCGCGCTGATCGACCTCGACGCCGAGTTCATCGCCGGCGAGCACGGCTGGCAGAGCCGCTCGGAGAACTGCTGCTTCGCTGCTCGGCGCCTGCGCGGGCGGGTGCTGCTCACGCTCGTCGCCGGCGCCGAGGCGCACCGCGACCGCGCCACCGCGGCGGCGGGCGCCGCATGAGCCTGCTCGTCCGCGACCGCGCCGCGCTGCTCGTCGTCGACGTGCAGGAGGCCTTCCGTCCCTACGCGAGCTTCGAGCGTGTCGCGGCCGCCGCCGCCAAGCTGCTCGCGGCCGCGCGCATCCTCTCGCTGCCCGTGCTCGTCAGCGAGCAGTACCCCAAGGGCCTCGGGCACACCGCGCCCGAGGTGGGCGTCGGCGAGGAGCCCACGATCGAGAAGACCGTCTTCTCGGCCGCGCGCGCCGACGGCTTCGACCTGGCCGGGCGCACGCAGGCGATCGTGTGCGGGATCGAGACGCACGTCTGCGTCAGCCAGACCGTCCACGACCTGCTCGAGCGGGGCCTCGAAGTGCACGTCCCCGCCGACGCCGTCGGCTCGCGCCACGAGCTCGACCATCAGCGCGGCCTCGAGCGCATGGAGCTCGCCGGCGCGAGCGTCGGCACCGTCGAGGCGGCGCTGTTCGAGCTGCTCGGGCGAGCCGGCACGCCCGAGTTCAAGGCCGTGCAGAAGCTCATCCTATGACGGGCTACGTGCTGCTCGAGGACGGGACGCGCTTCGACGGGGAGAGCTGCGCCGCCGACGGGCACGCCGTCGGGGAGGTCGTCTTCACCACCGGCATGTCCGGCTATCAGGAATCGATCAGCGATCCCTCCTTCGCGGGGCAGCTGATCGCGTTCACCTACCCGCACATCGGCAACTACGGGGTCAGCGCCCGCGCGATGGAGTCCGAGCGGCCGTGGGCGCGCGCGGCGATCATGCGCGAGGCGTGCAACCGGGAGGACGCGCCGAGCGCCGAGCGCGGCTGGCTGGACTGGCTCACCGACTGCGGCGTGCAGGGCATCACCGGCGTCGACACGCGCGCCCTCGTCGAGCACATCCGCGACGCCGGCGCGATGCGCGGCGGCGTGTTTCCCGCCGCGATCGCCGAGTCCCGCGCGCGCGAGCTGATCGCCGCCGAGCCCGCGATGGCCGGGCAGGACCTCGCCCGCGTCGTCAGCCCCGCCACGGTCAGCCGCCACGGCAGCGGGGAGGGCCCCCGCATCGCCGTGATCGACACCGGGATCAAGGCCTCGATGGTGCGCGAGCTGCTCGCGCGCGGCGCGCGCGTGTCGCTGCACCCCTGCACCAGCAGCGCCGCCGAGCTGCTCGCCGAGGATCCCGACGCGGTCTTCCTCTCCAACGGGCCCGGCGACCCGGCCGCGCTGGACTACATCGTGCAGACCGTCCGCGAGCTCGTCGGCAAGAAGCCCGTGTGGGGCATCTGCCTCGGCCACCAGCTGCTCTGCCGGGCCGTCGGCCTGGAGACCTTCAAGCTGCCCTTCGGCCACCGCGGCGCCAACCACCCGGTCCGCGACCTCGCCACCGGGCGCATCGAGATCACCTCCCAGAACCACGGCTTCGCGGCGCTCGGGCCGGGCGGCTCGCGCACGATCGACAGCGACGAGCCGGTGCGCTGGGAGACCGACTTCGGCGCCGCCGCCCTCTCGCACGTCAACCTCTACGACCGCACCGTCGAGGGCCTCGAGCTGCTCGACGTGCCCGGCGGGACCGTGCAGTACCACCCCGAGGCCGGCCCCGGCCCGCACGACAGCCTCTATCTGTTCGATCGCTTCCTCGAGCGGATCGCGGAGGCCGCGTGACGGCGGGCCCCGCGATTTTGACGAGGACCCCGCAAGGGGGTCCGCGGCGGGGTCGCGCGCGGCTCGGGCGGCGCGCGAGCTGATGCCCAGGCGCGGCGACATCCACAAGATCCTGATCCTCGGATCCGGCCCGATCGTGATCGGGCAGGCCGCCGAGTTCGACTACTCCGGGGTGCAGGCCTGCAAGGTGCTGCGCGAGGAGGGCTACGAGGTGATCCTCGTCAACTCCAACCCCGCCACCATCATGACCGACCCCGAGTTCGCCGACGCGACCTACATCGAGCCGCTGCTGCCCGGGCCGGTCGCCCAGGTGATCGAGCGCGAGCGCCCCGACGCGCTGCTGGGCACACTGGGCGGCCAGACCGCTCTGAATCTGTCAAAGGCGCTGCACGACGACGGCACGCTCGAGCGCTTCGGCGTCGAGCTGATCGGCGCCAACTACGAGGCGATCGCCTGCGCCGAGGACCGCGAGCTCTTTCGCGCCGCGATGGAGCGGGCCGGGCTGCACATGCCGCGCAGCGTGATCGCCACCAGCGTCGAGCAGGCCACCGGCGCGCTCGCCGAGCTCGGCCTGCCGTGCATCGTGCGACCCGCCTTCACGCTCGGCGGGCGCGGCGGCGGGATCGCCCGCAGCGAGGGCGAGCTGCGCGTGCTCGCCGAGCGGGGCCTCGAGGCCTCGCCGATCGGCCAGGTCCTGCTCGACCAGTCGGTCATCGGCTGGGGCGAGTTCGAGCTCGAGGTGATGCGCGATCACGCCGACAACGTCGTGATCGTGTGCTCGATCGAGAACGTCGACCCGATGGGCGTGCACACCGGCGACTCGGTCACCGTCGCGCCCCAGCAGACGCTCACCGATCACCTCTACCAGCAGCTGCGCGACCAGGCGATCGCGGTGATCCGAGCCGTCGGCGTCGAGACCGGCGGCTCCAACGTCCAGTTCGCGGTCCACCCCGAGACCGAGGAGATCCTCGTGATCGAGATGAACCCGCGCGTGTCGCGCTCCTCCGCGCTCGCCTCCAAGGCCACCGGCTTCCCGATCGCCAAGATCGCCGCCCGGCTCGCCGTCGGCTACCGCCTCGACGAGATCGACAACGACATCACCGGCGTCACGCCCGCGAGCTTCGAGCCCACGATCGACTACGTCGTCGTGAAGTGGCCGCGCTTCGCCTTCGAGAAGTTCCCCGGGACCGACGCCACGCTCTCCACCCACATGAAGTCCGTCGGCGAGGTCATGGC
>Ga0209040_10003720_pt1 | contig 11649 bp, 10 predicted proteins | sample BogFormECP12_OM3_FD_188240 | JGI IMG/M metagenome (GOLD analysis project Ga0209040, IMG submission 188240) | Bog forest soil microbial communities from Calvert Island, British Columbia, Canada - ECP12_OM3 (SPAdes) (version 2) | ecosystem: Environmental > Aquatic > Freshwater > Wetlands > Bog ... | reverse complement strand
CGACCCCGGTTAAGGCGGCCTGCTCACGGCGGCACGTACCCATGATCTTCACGTGGCCGCCCGAAGGTTTGCCAGCCCGGCCCGTTCATCCCCCCTGGTAACGCAAAATGCCGGGCCAGCCCCCAAAAAAGGGACTGGCCCGGCTTCACCTGAGAAGGGATGGTTTTAACCCGGCAGCGACGGGTAGGGCAGGGGGACGTTCAGCCTCTCCCGGCCGCGCCCGCCTGGGGGGAGGGGTGGCAACGCGGCCGGTTGAGGCCTTCGTGTCGGCGGGACGGGACAGCGCGCCAAGTTGACGACCAGGCGCGATACCGGGCGGCGGATCGCATACGCGGCCCGGCACTGGTTGGTTGCGCTAGGTTGATACCCATCCGGAGACGACGAAAAACACCGGGCACTCCCGATCCCGTGAGGGACCAGAAGTGCCCGGTGTCTCTGTTGGGCCAGCGGCCAGCCTACATGCGGCTCAGCCCCCAGCCGGGGCCGGGGCAGGCGGCGGGGCCGGGGCAGGCGGCGGGGCCGGGGCAGGCGGGTTCGCGACCGCGGTCACGTTCGACACTGCCGTGTCCAGCGCCGCGTCCGTGCTGTCCAGGGACGCCTGCACGGCCGCCACGCTGGCGACAGCAGCGTCAAGCGCAGTGGTGCTGACTGGCTGCCCGGCGGCGATCAGCGCCTGGATTGCCGTCAGGTCCGTGCCGAGCGTCGCGATCTGCGTGTTGGCGTCGGCCACCCGCGCCTGAATGTCGGACAGCAGCGCCGTGATCGCGGTCGTAGCCGCGTTCACGTCGGCCTGGGTCTGGGTTACCTCGGTCATGATGGCACTCTCCTTCTGGTTGATTTGCTTGAGCTGCCCGGACATCTGGGCGAGTTGAGCCTGAATCTGGGTGAGTTCCTGGGTGACCTGCCCGAACCATCCGAAGGGGTCCGTTATCGTCTCCGCCGCCACGGTCACATCCCCGTGGGCGGCGGCGGCTCTTTTGGGGAGCTCGACGAGTTCGGCACCGCGTACACGCCCAGCGCCCCGGCTACGGCGACGGCCGCGGCGACCCAGTGGTTGTTCCCGTAGTAGAGGGTGGCGTAGGCCAGGCCCTGCCCGATGACGGCGGTGATGGCCTTGGAGTAACGGCCGAGGTTGATGTTCACGGTGACCTCCTTAGACGTAGGCCATGTCGGCCTCAAGCTGGCTCAGCGCGATCCCGTCGCAGCTTGACCCGTTCGTCTCGATCCAGTCGGGCGTCACGACGGCCCAGGCTTCCTCGGTGAAGTGGGTAAGGAACGAGATGGTCGCCGGCTGCAAGGCCCCCCAGCTGGCTAGGTCGAAGACGCCCACGCGGGACCCGTACGGCTGGCGGCGGTGAAGGCCCACGCAGTGGCCGCCTTCGACTGGGGAGCCGGGCACGTAGGTCCACGGGGAGACACCGAACTCGTCCTGCGCGGACTGCGGGCAGTTGATGCCCAAGAAGACGTAGCCGAACGTCTTGAGTACCTGGGATAGCAGGTTGATGTCCGTGGGGTTCCGCAGCACCGCGTAGGCCAGGACCTTGTGGACGTTCCCGCCCGTGTCGGGGATGCCGGTGGAGCGGCAGTAGGCGAGGACATCCTGCATCTGGCAGCCGTTGTCGTTCGCCCCGGTGCCGGGGTCGTACCCGGAGACATCGGAGTACGCCTGGATGACCGCTGCGTCATCGAACAGGACTTGCGGTTTGCCCGCGTACACGCCGAGGGCGGTGAAAGCGTGGGCCATTTCGGCGATGGTGCAGTCCCCGATGCCGTCGGGGGATGCGGGGGGGTTGCCGGGGTCACCCTGACCGTTGGCGTACATGGGCCAGGTGGTGACCTTGGTGGCGCGGTCGACGTCCTCACTGTCGGCGACGGGTTCGAGGCCCGTCTTCCCGCTGACTGGGTGGGTGCGGAGGTAGTCCTCGAGGGCTGGTGCCCACCGGGTGGTGTCGCGGGGGATGCGGCCATACCTGAATCGGGGCACGGGACCTCCGGGAATGTCGGGGGACGGTGTTACGATGGGCGGCTTTGCTCAGGGAGCCCCAGTGACCAGCACGCCCCACGTCTGAGGGCCGACAACCTGGTCTTGCGCGATGCCAGCGTGGGCCTGGACCGCGCGGACCGCTGCCGCCGTGGCGGCGTCGAAGACGCCGTTAACCGCCTGGCCGGCAGCGTCGGGGGTGTTCGTGATCTCGCCGTAGACCCGCGTGAGAGCTTGCAGGCGGTGCACCCAGAACACCTCCCCTTGCCGGTCTTCCGCGCCTTCAGTGAGGACGGGGAGCTTGTTCATCAACGCCTCCTGCCAAGCGGGGATCGGTGACGGCACTGGGGCCGGCGGGGGCTTGGGTTTCCCGGACTGGGCAGCCAGCCAGTCGGCCCGGAACACGGAAACGTCATACGGCCCGGCGTCGGTGAACTGGATCCCCACCACGGGAAACGGACCCGACGCGGCGAGGACGTCAGCGAGGGCTTGCGCTTCGGTCAGGGACCAGTTCGCTACGACCAGTCCGACCCCGGAGGTGACTCCCCCGGAGATCAGGGCGTTCACCACGGCACTGACGTTCGACGCGGACATGTAGATGGCCGGGGACCGCTGTCCGGGCCTCCTGGCCGTCTTGAAGTCCGCGAGGGCGCGCTTTGCCCACCATGGGCAGTCCGCCACGGTCGCCGCGCCGCGCTCAACGTCGAGGATGTCGGCCGTGGGATCAGAGGCGGCCGGGTCCTGGTCGATGTGGAGGCACGGCCCCAGTGCCGTTGCGTGATCCGCGAAGTCCTGCTCAGTCCAGGGAACGATGCCGCTGCCGGTGCTGTAACCAGCATAGACCTGCGCACCCGAGGGCAGTGACGGGATGTTGACCCGGATCGCGTCGTAGGCGACCGCGAAGCCGCTCATGAAGCGCTCCCTTCCTTGCCGCGCTCGGCCTTCGTCGCGAGCCGCTTGGCCGGCGCCGTCTTCGGGGCCGGTATCCGCGCCGCGAGGGCGTCCACCGCATCAAGAACGGCCTTTAGCCCGCCTTCCGTTCTCTCATCAAGCCGATCTAGGGCGATAGTGAGGTCCGCCCTCAGGACTTCAACATCTTCGAACGCCTTCGCGGCCCGCGCGTCGCTGGCTTCGGCCTGCACGTTGGAGCCGACCAGGATGATCGACAGGAGCACCAGTTGCAGGAATGTCTGCGCGATCCACGCGACGAGGGCGATCAGCCCGACGGAGATTAGCCACGATGGGAAGACATGCAGGTGGAACGCCTGGGTGAGGACGGCGGGGAGGCTGGCGAGGGCGAGGAGGCAGAAGATCCACGCGCAGGACATGGAGCCGACCCAGCCGGTGATTTTCACGGCGAGGGCCTTGTTCAGCCGGGCGTAGGCGTTGTGTACGGGCAGGTGGTCGATCGTGCGCAAGTGGACTGGCAGGCCGTGCCTGGTATGGCCGTAATGCGGTTCATGCTCGCTCACGGGCAGCCTCCGGTCGGGTCGGGGAAATCGGCGGGGGCCGAACGGGAAGACGATCGCGAGAACCAGGAACACGAGCCCGGCGGCGGTGAACACGCCTGAGATGACGTGACTGCGGCCGGTCAGGTCCAGGATGAAAGCGGTGAGGAGAGCGGCCGCCATCCCCGCGGCGAACACCGGCCCCGCCCGGTTATCTGCAGCCGAGCTGCCGTGCCCGCGCCCGCTGGATGGCCTCAAAGGCCGCCTCCCACTCGCGGCTGGGCCCGGACTGCGGCAGCGGTATCGTCGCGTCGGCCAGGATGCTGACGCACCGCGCCCGGTTGCCGGCCTGCACCACGTGCGCGGTCCACAGCATGTTCGCGGCGGCCAGGAGGACGTTGAGGACGAACAGGAACACCAGTGCCCGGCGCACGGGAACGCTCAGCCCGGCCACTCCGCGTTCGCCTCGTTCGCCGCGCTCACCCTGACTGCCCCGCTCACCCTGACTGCCCGGGTTCCCCGGGTTCCCCGGGTTTCCCTGGTTCCCCTGGTTCCCCTGGTTGCCTTGCGGGCCGCGCGGCCCCGGGAAAACGGTCAGGCGCTCATCCTCTTCGCTCACCGGGTCACCCCTTGCAGCCCAGGTCGGGGCCGAACTGGGCGAGCGTGCCGTGCTGAGCTTGCAGGTAAGCGCGACCCGGGTTACGCGCGGCCGGTCCCGCTGGCGGCTTCAGGGCCGTGAGCCGGCTCAGGGTCGTGCACAGTCTCTCCTTGACGACCTCATCCTGCCGTTGCTGCGCCGCGTCCTGCTTCTGCTGTGAGGACTGGAAGGAGCGGACGGTGTGCGCGGTCCACAGCAGGTTCGCGCCGGTCACCAGCAGTGCCAGGAGGACGAGGACGGCGACGGACCGCAGGGCGCCGCGGGTCAGCATCGTGCCGCGGGGAACGTCCAGGCCCGCCGGGCAGGTGGCGGCGTTTCCTTCTCTCACCAGGGGGCACATGGCCGGCTTGTCAGTCACCAGCGCCCTCTGGTGGCGGCGAGGACGGCGACGGTGGTGAGGGTGGCTCCCCATGCTGCCCCGATGACTGTGAGGATGACGGCACTCCAGGCCCGGACAAGATCGACGCGGCGTGCGACGCGGCTGAGGGCACGGTGAGCGCGAGGCCGGCGACCAGGAGGACATCTGAGGGGGTTTTCGACCAGATCTGGATGATGATGATCGTGAGTCCGGTCCCCGTGAGCGCGATGTCTTTGACCAGTTGCCATGCTGTCTGCCACGTCATCTTCCTCGTCTTCGTCTGGGTCGCGGGGGGCACTGCGGTGTGCCAGGTCAGCGCGGGGAAGGCCTCCTCAGAGGGGGGTCAGTTGCGGCGGGCGGTTTGATCAGCTGCGCGGTCAGAGCAGTGTCAGCTGACCCGGGCTGAAATTCGCTGGGTGCGTCCCGTCCAGGCGGACGGTGATGATCGCGCCCGGTCCCCGCCCGTGTACCACGGCGATCGTGCCTTTCCGGTGGGGGGCGGGGATTTCCTGCACCCGCCTGCCGATTTTGTACGGGAACCCGGATGCAGCCTGCTTTGCCTTTGTCATGTCATGACCAGTAGCTACTCGGCTCGTAGTCGAGCTTGAGTGTCACCGAGGCCTCAGTGTTCTGCTCGCGGTTTTCCAGGTGGCGGTGTATCTCCGACACCCGGAACGTCCACGTGGTTCCCGTGGTGCCCCCGATGTTCCAGTTCTGCGCGGTCACCACGTCCCCCACGTTGATCCCCAGGATCATCTTCCACAGCACCGGGTCGGGGGCGGCGTCGAACTTCAGGTTTTCAACGCGGATGTGCAGGTACCCGTAGTTGCTGAACAGCCAGTTCGCCTGCGACTGCATCTCGGAGGTGGACTGCAGGTAGGAGATCACCTGGTAGGGCTGCGCCCCGAACTGCTTCTGGGAGGCGATCACCGCGGCCCCCTGGGAGGGGACGTACAAGGCGGGGGTCTGGTTGTCGGGGCTGTACGGGGAGATGTCGATGGCGTTGAAGATCCGCTGCGGGTCCGCGAGCCACTTGATTTCCCGGTAGTACGGGTTCTCCCCGCCCCCGGTGTTGGGGCCGAGAGACCAGACGGGGGCGGAGTACTGGGATGCCAGGTGGGTGCGCTGCCAGTAGGTCAGGTTCCCGGGGTTGTCGACGTACAGCAGCCCGCCGTCGGAGTTCGCGATGTTGGTGACGTTGTTCCCGGTCTGCTGCCCGCCGATGTCCGTGCCGGCTTGCACCAGTTGCGCGGACGGGTCGATGCACCGCATCGGGGATGTCGCCTGCCCGTACCCGAGGCACCGTTCGACCCGCTGCTGCACCGTGTCCCCAAGGGTGCTGGGGGAAGTCGGGGGGGACGCCCCGGTGCCGCTGGCGACCTGGCAAACCCCGTTCCCGGTGGCACCCGACCCGAACCCGGTGGAGAATGAGTCCCCGGACCCGCTGACCTGCGCGGCTTCGGTTTCCCCGGATGCGCTCGCGGCCGTGTAAATGTCCACCACGGGGGCGAGCGCGGTGAACGAGATCCACACGGCGGTGCCGGTGTAGATACCGCCGGTGTCCAGTCCGAGCCCGGAGAGGGTGACCCGGGCGGACGGACCGGACGTGATGGACCCGGCGATCGAGGCTGCCAGCCCTGAGAAGCTGAAGACGGTGACAGCTGATCCGGTGGTGCCGTAGGAGGCGGTGTCGATCTGGTTCCCGGCGTTGTACAGGCTCCCGTCCGGGGTATAGCTCGTTCCCGCCAGGTGGTTGTTCACGGTGGACAGGGCGAGGTTCTGCGGTGCGGGGAGCAACCCGAACCCGGTGACCGCCGCCGCGTAGTGCGCGTTGATCCGCCACGGGGACAGGATCTGCGGGAACACCTGGATGTGACTGTAGGCGACGTTACCCATGTGGGTGGCTGAGGAGATGGAGCTGCCGCCGCCGCCTGCGCAGTCAGCGCCGATGAACAGGTACGTCCACGCGGACGTCATCCCCGCCGACGAGCCGGAGGAGGATGCGGTGAGTCCCGCGTCCACATAGCAGTTCCAGGAGGACCCGTTGGTGGTGAATGTCACCTGATGCCAGGATGCGCCCCGCAGGTCCGAGGAGTTGTAGATGGTGTGCGTGGTCCCGGATGCCCCGTTCCAGGTTTCCAGGATCAGGTGCCCGGACAGGTCCAGGTAAATGCTCGCGACCGGGTTGGATGATGTTGCCAGCAGTGCGAGGGTGAGCTGGCTGTACGGCTGCCCGCAGATGTCGTACTTGGCGGCACCCGTGGATGTGAAACCGGTGGCGGACCCGAAGAACGCCGAGTTGAACCAGAAGCTGAACGTCACCCCGTTCGCGAGAACAGGGAAGCTGGCGTCGTTGACGTACATGAACCAGCCGTTGGAGCCGCCGGACCCGAGCAGCCCCGTCTGCTGCCACGCCGCCGACCCGGGACTCGCGGTGACGGGGTTGGTGGTGTTGTAGGACGTCTGGGATGCCAGCGGGTCCCCGTACATCCACCCGGATTGCTGGTTTACCGCGTAGGTGGCGACGGACGCGGCGATTCCCGGTGCCCCGACGTTCGCGGTGGTCGCGTCGACCCCGGTGGTCGTGTAGGAGTCCCCGGAGGTGATCCCCCCGGACGCGGCGGTGATGTTCAGGACGTTCGTGTTCCCGACCGCGGAGTTCCGCAGGGTCGTGGGCTGCACCCCGGCGTCGAGGGTCTGGTCGTCGCACGCCCACCAGGCGTACGGGGCGTCCTGGATGACTTCCCCCCGGTAGGGGGTGGGCCCGGAGTCCGACATGGTGGACCAGATGTCCGTGGCGGTCGCCGCGACGTACCGGCGGAACGCCGCGTCGATCTTCTGGGGCCACTGTTCCGCGTACCGCTGGATGACGTACCACCTGTTGGTGGCGACCCCGCCGAGGGTCCCGATGGCGGCGCGGATCCGCAAGGGGACCCCGGTCGCGATCAGCCCGGTGCTTGTCACCAGCGCACCCGGGTTGAGTGCTGCTTCCGCCACCCAGTACGCGGTCGCCGATGGGGTGCCGGAGAACTGGACAGTGACCTCGGCGAACGCGGCGTTGCTGGGTGAAGTCTGGTTCAGCTCCGTGACCTGCGTCCAGGTTGCCGCGGGAATTGCCAGCGCACCGGAGGTGACCGTGGAAATGACGGAACTCCCGGAGGTGAGCCAGGTGATCGCCACCTGCGCTCCTGTCGCGTATCCGGCTGCGGAGTAAAACCAGGCGCTCGCGGAATACACGGTGCTCCCCGTGACTGTGATCTTCTCTGAGATCGCGCCAGGAGATGCGGTGGACCCGTCGGGGGTGACCTGCATCGAGTACAGCGCCACAGCCCCGGGGGATGATGCGTATGCCTGCGCCGTGGACTGGGTGAGCGTCGAGTTCCCTGTCTTCGCCCAGGGGGACAGCCCGGACTGGAAGCTCATGTTCGCGTTGACCGCGTTGCTGTAGTAGATGGAGCCGGGCCAGTCTGAGGCGAGGTTGTTGTCGTAGTTGTCGAGTTCGAGGTCCAGGCTGGTCGCCTGGAGTTCCCCGAGCTGGTACTGCACCCCGGTGGTCTCATCCCAGGACCACAGCCGGTTCGTCAGGTCAGACCAGGTGAGCTGGTCGGGGGGGGTCTGGAATCCCCCGCCGAACGCCGCCTCGAATTTCAGGTACGGCCAGTTCGGGTTGTTCGACGCGGGGACCGGGGACGATGCGCTGATCTGGAATTCGATGAGGACCCCGGACAGGTCGGTGGCGCTGACGGCGGAACCGCTGACGGAAACCGACCCGCTGACCGAGGCGTTCCACGCGCTGGTGATCACCGCGTCGCACGTGTGGTCGGTGCCGTTGGTCGCGGTCACCGTATGCAAAGTTGTCCACCCGCCGGGGGCGAACGCCTGCGTCACCGCGTCACTGTCCCCGCAGACCACGGCGACGGCGAACGACGTGGCGCTAGGCGCCCCGAGCGCCAGGGTGAGGGAGGTCGCCGCTGCCGCGTAGTTCGTGTTGATCCCGGTGACCGTATCCCAGGGACCCGCCCCGGCGATCTCGATCACCAGGTACGCCATGCCCGCCTGAACCCCGTTCGGGGCGACGTAAATGTTCCCCGGGGCGAGCGTCAGGTTCGGGGTGTACCAGATCGCGGCGCGAGTGTTCCCCGTAGCCGTGGACACCGCCCACGTGCTGGTGGTCTCGTTCCCCGGCCGCCAGAACGAGTGGATGTCATCCGCGACGGCGACGGTGGAGGCGGGAAGCCCGTTCTGGTTCCAGCCGATAATGCAGACAAGCCAGTTCCCGGCAGTGGGGGTGCCTGAGCCGCCGCCGACCGAGGTCCCGGCGGTCAGTGCGATCGGGGTGGACTGCAACGCCGGGGCGGTCGTCCCGAACGTGTTCGTCTGGTTGAAGCTGCCGGCCCATGAATTCACGAGGGTGACCGCCAGGACACTCACCCTCTCCGTAATCCTGAGAGGGGGATGTGCGGGTTAAAGGCGGCCGGCGAGGAGGGACCGCCTCCGGTTAAGAGCCCTTGCCCCGTGCCTGCAGGCCCGTCTTGTTGTTTCTCCTTGCTTGCTGGAGGAGCCGCGCCTGGATTTCCCTGACGATCGCGTTGATCTGGTTTTCCGTCAGCGGCAGGTTCCCCGACCCCCCGCCGGGCGCGTTCACGTTGATCGTGATGTTGTTACTGGAGAACGTCCCGGATTTCAGGTTGGGTGCGATGAACCCCCCGTACTGCGCCATCGCAGCCTGCGCGCCGAGCCCTTTACTGGCTTGCCCCATCTGGTTCCAGGTGGCGTTGACGGCTTTCACCCCGCCGTAGTCGTTCAGGATCGACTGGGCGAGCGCATCCCCCTGCGTGGGACCCGCCGCGACCAGCTGCGCGATGATCGCCTTGGACAGGTGCTGTGCCCGCAGGGTGGCAAGATCCTTCGTGAACGACTGCTCAGTCCCCAGGTATGTTTGCATCTGCTCCAGGACGGTGCCATTCCCCGTGCCCGGGGTGACGTCCATGCTCCCGAAGATCCCCGTGCCTTTGCCGGTGGAGTCGAAACCCTGCCCGTACAGTGCCGCGCCCGCCACGTTCCTCGCCAGGTTGAATGCCGCCTGCACTTTATGCCCCAGGGCGGCGGCGCCGGCTGCTGCCTGCTGGACCAGCGCGTTCCCCGAGGCGGTGGCGTTCTTCCCCAGGGAGTAGGTGATCCCGTTGATGATCGAGACCCCGACCTGGTTCCACGCACCCGACTTGGACAGCTGTTCCAGCAGCGCGTCCAGGACTTTCTGTGCCGCCGCAGGGATGGGAAGTCCCCCGCCTCCGGCTGCCCAGTCCGGGCTGTCCATCGCGTTCGGGATTCCCCCGGCGGCGAACCCGGGGATCCCGTGTGCACGCAGGAACGGGGCGAGCCTGGGTACCAGCCACCGGGGGACGACCGCCTCACCCGGCTCCAGCATCGCGGGAACAGTATCCCCGCTGCCCCACCCGGGCACCATGTACCCCCCGGCATACCCGGGGATAAGCCCCCCGCCTTGCCTCCTGAGGTAAGTCTGGGGGACGACGTTAGCGGCGATGCCCGCCGCCGTGTACGGCACCCCGCCGGGACTGCCGGTAACCTGCCCCGCCATCTGGACGACGTACGTGATGTACCGGGTGATATTCGGCACTGACTCAGCGGCGTTTTTAGCCACTGCTATGTTCGCGAGCGCCTGTGCGACATCCGCGTTAACGTGGAATTCCTTGTTCGCGATCTTAGCGGCGGAGAGGGCGTTAAGCTGCGCCTTAGCCTGATCCGCCCCGAAGACCTCAACATCGATCTTCGCTATCATCGCCTTACTGACCCCTGCCCCTGACAGGATCGCGTTCATGCTCTGCTTCAGGGCAGCTGCACCCGACACCCCTGCTGCCCTCAGCTGACCGACGATATCCTGGGCGTTCACCTTGACGTTAATGCCGCCCTTGATGTTCATCGCGTCCTGCGCAGCCTTGGCAACCTGCTGTGTCTGCTCGGTGGCTGCTGCAGCAGACACGAATGACTTCGCCACCGCAGGCAGGTTCGCGGTATGGACGGTGATCGAATCCATGTTGCTTTTCACCTGCGCGGAACTGTACGCCATGGACTTGATGGCGGCAGCCTCAGCCGCGTAATTCTGCCCCTGGGTTTTCGACGTGTCGTAGTAGCCGCCGACGCCCATCGCCGCGCCCTGCTGCATCAGCATCGCGAGAGCCGCCGGGCTTCCCTTTACCATCGGGAGCATCTGCTTCATCTGGAACGCGGTGAGTCCCGCCGTTTGTCCCGGGGTTGCCGTGCCCAGCGTCATGTACGTCCGCATCTGGTCTTCATACTGCTGCAACTGGGTAATGACTCCAGGCGTGGTGGTGGAAGTACTTGCGAACGCCTGCCATGCCGCCGCGCTCCCGGGGGCGGTATAGGAGGTGAGGGCTTTCGCGATGGCAGATGCAGGCAGGGCTTTCGATGCCGCCGCCAGTGCCGAGGTTCCGGTGGGACCCCCCGCGATGATCTGCTGGTATGCATCCATCGCCTGGTTGACTTTGGACACATCCTGCATCTTCTCGGAACTCATGACCGTCTGCGCCGCCATCGCCGCCCCGAAAGCTCCCGCGTTCTGCGTCATCGGGGCGATCGTGGAGACGTAGTTCCCCAGCATCGTCTGAGCTTGCTTTGTCAGGTTCCCGTGCTTATCGAACGCATGCGACAGGTCCAGCAGGGAGTTCTGCGCGATCTGGAATGCGTCCGCCAGTGACGCGCCTTTCAAGCCCGCTTTCGCCAGGGCGGCCTGCAATTGCGGACCGGAGTTCACCAGGTTGCTCGCCTGCTGGGTGAAACTCGCCATGGCGTTCTTGTACACCTGCTGCGTCGTCGGGCCGATCGTCCCGAACCGGATGAAAGAGGCAACGCTCTGTTCTGTCCCGATCTGGGATGCCATTCCCGAGGGCGGGGCGTTCGCGGCGTCGAGCCCGCCTCTCACCGTGGTGATGGCGTGACCCAGCGGCTGCCACGCGGAGGTGAAACCCGCCTGGTTAATCCCGGCTTGCAGTCCCGCTACCTGCCGCTCGGCACCCGAGGGCATGGATGCGTACAGTTTCTGCCCGAGGAACGCGGAAGCCGCCAGGGCTGCCACCTCGGGACCCCCGAGCGCGGCGAGAGCATCACCCCCGACTCCGAGGACGCCCGCGAGACCCGACTCACCTACCGTCCCGAGCCCCAGTGT
>Ga0209040_10003718_pt1 | contig 11652 bp, 11 predicted proteins | sample BogFormECP12_OM3_FD_188240 | JGI IMG/M metagenome (GOLD analysis project Ga0209040, IMG submission 188240) | Bog forest soil microbial communities from Calvert Island, British Columbia, Canada - ECP12_OM3 (SPAdes) (version 2) | ecosystem: Environmental > Aquatic > Freshwater > Wetlands > Bog ... | reverse complement strand
CGGCGTCACCGCAACCCGAATCGCCGTAGTCCGCCCGGAAGCACCGTCGCTACTGCTCGTGCTGTAGTAGTCCACAGCACATCTCCCTACTTCGTCGTGCCCTGCACCTTCGCAATGATTTCCTCCGCCACCGATCGCGGAGCCTCCTCATAGCGCGCAAAATGCATCGAGTACTCCGCGCGGCCCTGCGTCGACGAACGCATGTGGGTCGCATAACCAAACATCTCCGCCAGCGGCACGATCGCCTTGATCACCTGCGAGCCGGCGCGATGTTCCATGCCTTCGATCCGTCCGCGTCGCGAACTCAGGTCGCCCATGATCACTCCGGCATAATCCTCCGGCGTGACCACTTCAACCGCCATCACCGGCTCCAGCAGCACCGGCGAAGCCTTCCGCGCCGCTTCCTTGAACGCCATCGAACCGGCGATCTTGAACGCCATTTCGTTCGAATCGACATCGTGATAGCTGCCGTCATACAGCGTCGCCTTCACATCGACCATGGGATAGCCCGCGAGAATTCCGCCTTCAAGCGCTTCCTGAATGCCCTGATCGATCGGCTTGATGAATTCCTTCGGCACCGAGCCGCCAACGATATCGTTGACAAACTCGTAGCCCGTGCCCGCCGGTTGCGGATCGAGCTTGATCTTGGCGTGCCCATACTGGCCGCGTCCGCCGGTCTGCCGAATGTATTTGCCCTCGGCTTCCGAGTGCTTGCGAATGGTCTCGCGATACGCCACCTGTGGCTTGCCGACATTCGCCTCAACTTTGTATTCGCGCATCATGCGGTCGACGATGATTTCGAGGTGCAACTCGCCCATGCCGCTGATGATGGTCTGCCCGCTGTCGGGATCAGTATGAACTTTAAACGTAGGATCTTCCTGCGCCAGCCGCCCCAGCGCCATACCCATTTTTTCCTGATCGGCTTTCGTCTTGGGCTCGACCGCAACCGAGATAACGGGAACCGCAAACGTAATATTTTCGAGCGCGATGGGATGATCTTCGCTGCAAATCGTGTCGCCGGTGCTCACCCCCTTAAGCCCGACCGCGGCGCAAATGTCGCCCGCCAGAATCTCGCTGATTTCTTCGCGCTTGTTGGCGTGCATCTTGAGCAACCGCCCGATACGCTCACTCCTGCGGCGACCAGTGTTCAGCACCGAGTCTCCAGTCTTGAGCTGGCCGGAATATACGCGAATGAACGTCAACTGGCCGACAAACGGATCGGCCATGATCTTGAACGCCAACGCCGAAAACGGTTCCTTGTCGTCGGCTTTGCGGAAAATCTGCTCCCCGTTGTCGGGATTCAGCCCATGCGTTTCCGGCACATCGAGCGGCGACGGGAGATAATCCACCACCGCATCAAGCAGCGGCTGCACACCTTTATTCTTGAACGCCGTCCCCACGACAACCGGAAACACCTTCAACCCAATCGTCGACTTGCGCAGCGATGCGCGCAACGCCTCCGCGCTGATCTCTTCGCCTTCCAGAAACTTGTGCAGGATTTCGTCGTCGTTCTCGGCGATGCTTTCGACCAGTTGCGCGTGAAACGCTTCAGCTTTCTTCCTCAGCTCGGCAGGAATTTCTTCGGTGAGGTACTCGGCGCCCATCGTGTCGTCCTGCCACACGATCGCCTTCATGTTGATCAAATCGATGACGCCCTTAAACTTATCTTCCTGCCCAATCGGAATCTGAATCGCAACCGGCTTCGCGCTCAGCCGCTTGCGGATGGTATCGACCGCGTGCTCAAAATCCGCGCCCATCTTGTCGATCTTATTAATAAAGCAAATGCGCGGCACGCCGTACTTATCGGCCTGACGCCACACTTTTTCCGACTGCGGCTGCACCCCGTGCACCGCGTCAAACACCGCGACTGCACCGTCGAGTACGCGCAAAGACCGCTCCACTTCAGCCGTAAAATCTACGTGACCGGGCGTATCGATAATGTTGATCCGAATGTCGCGCCAGGTGCAGGTCGTGGCCGCCGACGTAATCGTAATGCCGCGCTCCTGTTCCTGTTCCATCCAGTCCATCGTAGCCGTGCCTTCGTGCACCTCTCCGATGCGGTGCGTCTTTCCCGTATAAAACAGGATGCGCTCCGTCGTAGTGGTCTTCCCGGCATCGATGTGAGCCATGATGCCGATGTTCCTGCAGCGTTCTAATGGGACTGTTCTAGGCACGACAATTAACTCTTTCTGGGCTCCAAGTATCACTTGTCATCCTGAGCGAGACGCTTTTTGTCTCGCGAAGGATCTGATCGCGCTCGGCGAACATTGTCGCATTCTCTGCGAGAATGCGAAATCGCGCGTTCAGCGCGCTCCTCTTACCACCGGTAATGCGCAAATGCCTTGTTAGCTTCCGCCATCCGGTGCACATCCTCTTTCTTCTTGATGGCCGCGCCTTTTCCGTTGGCCGCATCCAGCAACTCGTTGCTCAACTTATCGACCATGCCTCGCTCCGCTCGGCCGCGCGCATAAGTCAGCAGCCAGCGGATCGCCAGCGATGTTCTCCGGTCCGCATTCACTTCCACCGGCACCTGATAGTTCGCGCCGCCCACGCGGCGGGTCTTAACCTCAAGCAGCGGCTTGGCATTCTCCACGGCTTTGGTGAACAGCTTCAAAGCTTCGTCACCGCCCTTTTCCTGCACCTTGGTCAGCGCTTCGTAGAAGATGCCCTCGGCGGTCGAGCGCTTGCCCTGCCACATCATCGAATTAATGAACTTCGTCACCAGATTCGAGCCATAAACGGCATCGGCTGGCACGGTCCGCTTTGCGGTATGTCCTTTACGAGGCATGTAAGCTTTTAGCTCCTAAGCTCTTAGCTTTTGGCTAGAGCTTTTCACTACTTCTTGTCGCCCTTTTTCGCGCGCTTGGCGCCGTACTTCGACCTTCCCTGCTGGCGCCCAGCCACGCCCACCGCATCCAGCGTGCCGCGAATCACGTGATAGCGCACGCCCGGCAGATCCTTCACGCGGCCTCCGCGGATCAGCACGATCGAGTGCTCCTGCAAGTTGTGTCCTACGCCGGGAATGTAAGTCGTTACCTCGATCCCGTTCGTCAGCCGCACCCGCGCAACCTTCCGCAGCGCCGAGTTCGGCTTCTTCGGCGTCTGCGTGTACACGCGCGTGCAAACTCCACGCTTCTGCGGACACCCCTGCAGCGCCGGACTCGCCGTCTTGTACCGTGGCCGCTTGCGGCCCTTCGCCACCAGTTGATTAAAAGTAGGCACTCTTTGCCGCTCCTTCTCACGAACTAGGTCGCACCGACCACATCGCAACTAACTTCTCGCGGGCAGCGCACCAGCGCTATCCGCTTTTCCGGTCCTAAAAACCGCGCGATCCGGGCTGGCGACCACAGTCGGCCCACCCTGCTTCCCTCCGCAAAGCATCACGGAGAGATATCCTCGGTTCCCAATCTAGATTTGTGCTGCCGACGGTGGCACCCGGCCAAAACTCCGGGGGTGCTCCGTATCGCCAGCTCTGTCCTGCATATCCTTCCGCAGACCAACGTCGCGCCTGGTCATGCTCAACTTCACCGGGCGCTCCACCAGTCCGAGGGCGAAAGGCAGCGCAGGAACGTTTCAGCGAGGAATGTCTCCGGTCTACTTCAACTCAAATTCAACTTCACTCCGGAGACGCATTTCAAAAGCTCAACCGCAGAGTCCACAAAACTCGGAGAACTCACGGCATACAGCAAGCCAGGATTAAACTCGCGGAACCAAACTACTATAGCAACTCTTCCGAAACATCGTCAACTTCTGTTTTTGCATCCCAGTGACGAAGGCAGAACGATTCGACGGTCGCGGCCCTCGCCTAACATTTCCAACAAGCTCCAGCGGGCCAGCTTGCTGAATCGCTCTCCTTTCTCTAAACTACGAGTTTTCCATTCCAATGAGCGGTTCGCTCGCGGTTTGTTCCGCCAGGCGACGAGAGGGTGCATGGGAAGGTTGTCTTGCGGTCTGTGGATGCCGGTTGCCGTCATCTCCTTATTACTGTTATTGCCGGCATGCGGCGGTCACAAGCCTCCCGGGTCGTCGCCCTTTCCGCTCCGCATCAGCCTTAGCCCATCCCCCAGTCTTTCGCTTCAATTAGGCAGCGTTCAGCAGTTCAACGCCAGCGCAGTGAACAACACCAATCACAGCATCGCTCCCACTTTCTCCTTCGCCGTGAGTCCCGGCAGCCCTGCTGGAGTTCTCGATGTGGCTCCCAATGGTGCGGCTTGCGCCGGCAGTTGGAACGCTCCCACTTACACCATCTGCACCCCCGGCGGCATCGGCGTGGTCCAGGTCTTTGCCTCCGCCCTCGGAGCCTCCAGCTCCCCAACTTACGTCTTCGTTCACCCCGCCATCGCCAGCATTCAGCTCAGCCTGGTTCCGCCGGTAAATTCGCCGCCGCCCGCTTGCCCCAATCAAACTGCTCTTCCCAAGGCCTGCGATATCAAGTTCACAGCCACCAGTTCCTGTCTCTCGACCAATCAAACCGAAACCTTGAAGGCAGCGGCCTTTGACAGTCAGGGAAACGACATCACTCCCTCGGTCGGACCCTTTACCTGGACCGCAAGCAACGCAACCGTAGCCACGCTCACCCCAATCATCAACCCTTCCTACAACGTCGCCACAAACCAGGTGACCGTAGCACCGGGAACGCCGGGACAGACCCTGATCGTCGCCTCCGCAGCAGGCGTCTCCAGTCAGCCCTCCACGGTGGCGCCGATTGCTTCCACCTTCGAGACCTGCCCGGTGCAGTGTATCGATCTCGAACTCGGCGCTAACGGAGAGTTCACCGGCCAGACCAGCTTCGTCGCAACCAAGGGAACCGCCGAAACCATCACCGCCACGGCAGTCGACGTCCAGGGTTGCATCGTGCCCAAGCCCTTCCTCACCTGGACTTCCTCTCAGCCCGCTGCCCTCTCCGCCGGTGGAACCACCGCGTGTGCTACCACCGCCAGCTGCACCATTTCCACGACCCAGCCCGGAGCCGCCGCCATCACTGCATCCTGCACCCCGCCAAGTTGCAACGTCGGCTTCCCGCTGAATCTGAATCCTTCCCTTGGAGCCCCATACATCCCGCAGCCGGTCTATCCCGTCACCGCCATTTCCGGCCTGGTGACTGGAGCCACCGCATCCACCAGTGTTCTGGCTTCCAGTCAGGACTGCTTTAGCAACACCGAGTGCGGCGTGGCCCTCTATGACGTCGCGACCAACAAGAACGTTTCGGGCGACCCCACCACGCTGCCCACCGTACCCAACTCCCTGCTGTTCGATCTCGGCGGCGACAAAGCGTACATGGGCAGCGAATTCGGCGCCGTGGTCATCAACGTCGCAAACCTTGGAACCTCCACCAACGCCTTCACGTCGCTGCCCGCCCAAGCCACGCCCCGGGGCGTGGTAACCGGTAAGGTCATCGCCATCTCAAGCACTGGAAGCGTGGCCGTTTTCTCCGACACGGTCTCCACCCCGAATCAGGTCTACGTAGTCAATACCACCACCTCGACCGCGGCCACGACTCCCCTGAACATCAATGGCGCGGTCGCCGCCGCGTTTTCGCCCGATGGCCTGAAGGCCTTCATCCTCGGCGACGGCGGCACCTCTCTCTACGTTTATTCCTCGCTGCAGTCCTTGCGGCTGCTCCTGCCTCACCCTTTGCCCGCCCCGGCAACCTCGATCGTTTTCAACTCCACCGGAACCTTTGCTTTGCTCGCTGGCGGGGCCTCCGCCGGCAATCTCGCCGTCTACAATACCTGCGATAATTCCGTGCCGTCCACCGGCCTGTCCTCGGGGACTCTCCCCGCTCCTCCTCTTTTCCTGAAGATGGTCCCTCCCAGCACCGTCACCCAGGGCACAGGAGTTATCCCGAATCTCGATCCTACTGGCCTCGACTTTTTCTTTGGCGTCGACAACACCGGCATCGACATCATCGCCACCAACTCCTCTCAGCCATCGCTCACTACCCTGTGCCCGCAGACGATCGCCCTTGGCTTTTCCCCCACCCACATCGATATCAACCATGGCACTTTCCATCCCATCAACTTCTTTGTTTCGCCAGACGCCACCCAGCTTTACATCGTGACCAGCGACCAGGGAATTCTGATCTATAGCTTCAATACCGGCACCGTCACAGCCATTCCCCTGAGCGGAGGCGCCGCTCCACTGGCCGCCGACATCACGGTCGACGGCTCATTGATTTACGTCGCGGCCAGCGATGGCCTGCTGCACCAACTGGTCACCGGCACCGCCTCCGAGCAGCAATCCCCCATCTCCTTCACCCCACTCCCCAACTCGGCCAACAGCTTCTGTTATTCCTCCTTCAGTTGCGCGCTGGACCTGATTACGGTGAAGCCATAAGGAAATTAGATTCTGTGGAGTGCGCGAGAGAAGTGGCGTGAGGACATCCGCCTCGGCTCGTGCGAGGGCATCTACCTCGGCTCGTGTGGGGACAGCCGCCTCGGCTGTCCGCCGAGCGAAGCGAGGCTCCCGAGAGTATTCACCGCTGGCATGCTGGAAACAAAATTATCGCCTCGGAAAAAAATCGGGTCCAGAAAAACCGGGAAGGGCACGAGTTCCACTCGTGCCGGAAGTCAAACAGAAAATGACCGCGGCTTCAGCCGCTCAGGAGGGCTCTCCTTTTGTCAGGGCGGCTCGGCCTCTCCCGCAATCTGTTCAGCCATGATCACAGGCGCCGCCCGCTAAGCCGTCTTCCCCAGATCCTTAGCCACACTATCCAGCACGCCGTTAACAAACTGCACCGACTCCAGACTGGAAAATTTCCGCGCGATCTCCAGCGCCTCGTTGATCACCACCGCCCGCGGCGTCTCGGGATACCCCAAAAACTCCGCCACCCCCGCCCGCAACAGGTTGCGATCCACCGCCGCCATCCGCTCCATGCGCCAGTGCTCCGCATGTCCCTCGATCAGCTTGTCGATCTCCGCCACGCGATCGGTCGCCACGCGAAACAAATCCTCCGCAAACCCCCGCACCTCGGCGCTCGCCCCGCCATGTTCCGCCCAGAACGTGTGCCGCACCTGATCCACAGTCTGCTTCCCCATATCCGCCTGGAAAAGCATCTGCAAAACCAGTTCGCGGGATTTTCGCCGTGTACCCATAGAACAGTTGCCGGTAGCCAGTTGTCAGTTGCCAGTTTACTGTAGCGGAGAGGTTATTTACGCTTCGTCTTCGGAGCCTTGGATTGCCCTGAATTCCTGTCATTCCTCCGGCTCGCGGAGCGAGCCGGAGGAACCTGCTTCTTGCTGACAGCTGATTTCTGATTGCTGATAGCTTTCCCCAGCGACGCCATCTCCACCGCCGCCAGCGCCGCCTCGAATCCCTTATTCCCCATCTTCAGCCCGGCGCGGTCAATGGCCTGCTCCAAAGTCTCGCAAGTCAGCACCCCAAAAGCATGAGGCACTCCAGTCTCCTGCGCCGACTGCCCAATCCCCCGCGTCACTTCATTGACGATTACGTCATAGTGCGCCGTATCGCCGCGCAATAAACAACCGAGACAGATGATCGCATCGTACTTCCCGGTCTCCGCCAGCTTCCGCGCCGCCAGCGGAATCTCAAATGCCCCCGGCACCCTCACAATGTCATAGCCATCAGAAAACTTAACGCCACATCGCATCAGTCCATCAGTTGTCCCGGACAGCAGCCGCTCCGTTATGAACGAATTGAAGCGCGACACGACGATGCCGAAAGTCTTTCCAGAGCCACTCAGCTTGCCCTCAATTGCGAAGGGTTCTGGCTCCGACAACCTCGTCGTCCGAATTCCCAGAAAGGAGACTATCGTCCCACCGGGGAGCCGCACCTCAAAAGACCGAGCCGAATTCTTGGGCTCAGGGCCGGAAGAATCCTGAACAACCTTCAGGCCCAGCTTCTTGATAACCTCTACCGCCGAATCAGGATCTGATATCGTCAGCTCCAAATCTGGATAAGTACGTGGATTCTTGCGGTATACAACTTCTAACCTGAGGTCAGAAGGCAGAAAAGGCTGGAGTCGATAATGCTTGTAGTCTTCTACCTCACCACTGCGGAAACCGAGAGCATCGAGCATTCTGGTCAAAAGTTCGAAGTCTTCCTCGCTCCTTGCGTGTGCCGTGACGTTAGCCCATTTCATCAATGAGTGGCTTTCTTTCTCTGTGGTGAATTCGCTTTCAATCCGTGCAGATCCGCGAAAATCCGTGGCAAGGAACTTACTTCCCCTTGAACTGTGCCGCCCGTTTTTCCAAGAACGCCGAAGTCCCTTCCTTCTTATCTTCAGTAGCGCAAGCCACGGCGAACAACACAGCCTCCAGATACAAGCCCTCGCTCAAAGTCATCTCCATGCCCTTATTCACAGCCTCCATCGCGTACTGCACCGCGAGCGGAGCGTTAGCAATGATCTTCGCCGCGATGACCTCCGCCCGGGGAATCAACTCGGCTGCAACCGTAACTTCATTCACCAACCCGATGCGATGCGCTTCCTGCGCCGAAATCATCTCCCCCGCCAGCACCATCTGCAAAGCAATGCCTTTGCCCACCAGCCGCGGCAGCCGTTGCGATCCACCATAACCCGGAATAATCCCCAGCTTCACCTCCGGCTGCCCCAGCTTGGCATTTTCGCTGGCCAGCCGCATGGTGCAAGCCAGCGCGATCTCGCACCCCCCGCCCAGCGCAAATCCGTTGATGCAGGCAATCACCGGCTTCCCCAGATTCTCGATCAAATTCAAAACGTTCTGCCCGCGATGCGTATACTCTTTCCCGGTAACCGCGTCCTGTCGAGCCAGTTCGCCAATGTCGGCCCCGGCAATAAACGCCTTCTCGCCCGCCCCGGTGAAAATCACCACTCGAATCGCCGCATCATTCTTGATGTCATGAAACGCCGCCCGCAGCTCCTCCATGGTAGCCATGTTCAGAGCATTCAAAACCTTCGGCCGGTTGACGGTAACGTAAGCGATCGAGTTTTTCTTTTCTAGGAGGATGTTTTCGAAGTTCATAAAAGTTGTCCAAGGCCATCCTACCTCAAGCCTTCTCAGTTCCCTCCACTAGCGGCGCCTGAAACCCGAGTGGGGGCGTCCTTCCCAGCAACGCCATTTGCTCGTTCTGAGCCTTCCGGTCGCCGAGATTGCTGACCAGAATCGGATGAGGAGGTTCAAGAACGGAGATTCGGTCCCCCATTTGTGAGTCTCTGCCACCGACAGTTGCGACAAAAGTCAACCCGGGGATGTGAAATCTATAGCAGTGGTAAGAGTCTTCTCGATAGCTAAGCGGAAGGCACATTTCTAGCCTCGGACGGTCCAAACCAGAAAGCATGACCATTACGCCTATCCGACCCGGAACGTCGGTGTCTCCCTTCAAGTACCGTCTGATCTCATTTTGGTAGCGCCCCAACTCAATTTGCTCATACCTTTCCCCACGACAGATCCAATCGCAGAGCGAGGCGCGCCACACGACACTGAGACAGAAGTACGCAAGCCTTGCCACCTGTTCTTCGGAACCCGAGTACGCTTCGGTATCGGCCCCTGATAGAGCGCACCCCTGGCGGAGCGTGGCACGCAGACGAAAACGCCCCTGTCCACGAAAACACTGCCCCAGCATCCATTCTTCCCCGTTCGTGCTAAGGCGCTGTTCGCAAGGCCTGCAAAGCAAAGGTCGCCTTGCCTGCTCCGACGACTTTCTCTGGCTTCCATACGTGAGTTGAACCGTGTCGGGGTGCGCTCGATTACTCCCCCTGCCAATCATCCGGTACAGGGCTTTGGGAAGAAGATGACTATCTTGTAGTTCGGCTTCTTCAAGACATAGGCGGCAATTATCCGTAGTCATTTGTCCGGCTTGAGTATGCTGCTATAATTGTATAGCAGTCAATCTTATGCTAGCCATCCGCCTTCCCGAACAAATCGAAAAACGCCTCGGCCGCCTGGCCAAGCGCACCGGCCGCACCAAGACTTACTACGCCCGCGAAGCGATCCTCCAACACCTCGATGATCTGGAAGACATCTACTTCGCGGAAAAGGCGCTTCGGGAAATCCGCTCCGGCCGGGTCAAGACGATCCCTCTCGAAGAAGTGATGCGCCGGTATGGCCTCGGGAAAACAGCAAAACCGCGAAAGATCACAAAGAGCAAGTAACCCGACTCGCGCCTTAGATTTTCTCTGTGTCTCTGTGGTGAATCCTTGATGCGCCCGAGTTCGCCCCTAAACTTTCCCCCGCGCCGCCGCCGCCACTTCCTCTTTGCTCAACTCGCAACTGATGCAGCGCTGCGTCCACAGCCGGTGACCAAACACCTTCCCGCACCGTGGACATCTCCACTCCGTCAGCCACCACCCCGCCGCCAAATACACGCCAACCCAAACCAACAGAATCCCAAAATCCGCCGGCTCGCCCAGCTTCATCTTCGAAATGGCGAAGCCCAGAAAAATAAAACTGAGAAACAGCACGACTACCAGATTCCGTCGCGCCACATAGCTGTGCCACGCGCGCCGATAGATGTCCATATTCTCCGGGCTGGCGTCGCCCACCCCCTGATCGGTTTTTCTGCGTCTGTGCAAGCGAGGTCCGAACTTGATGGTCCCTCAGTTTCGCCGATACCCTTGTGGGGACAGCCGCCCTCGGCTGTCCAGTCGAGCGAAGCTCGACGGCCTCTCCGCTAAGGTCGGCAACCTGAGACGACTCCCACTCTACAGCTTATTCGCCTTCGGCTTCTCCGCATCAGAATAATCGTAAAACCCTTTACCACTCTTGCGCCCGTACCACCCCGCCATCACCATCCGCTTCAGCAGCGGAGGCGAAGCAAACCGCCGCTCCTTGAACTCGTCATACATCACGTGCGTAATGTAGTAAGTAGTATCGAGCCCGACAAAATCCAGCAAAGTGAATGGGCCCATCGGATACCCGCAGCCGAGCTTCATCGCGTTATCGATGTCTTCGATCGACCCGACGCCCTCTTCATACGCCCGGATCGCATCCAGCAGATACGGCACCAGCAGCCGGTTCACGATGAACCCAGTCTTATCCGAAGTCCGCACCGGAACCTTGCCCAGCTTCTTCCCAAACTCGTAAGCGGACTGATACACATCGTCAGCGGTCGCGATCGTCTTCACTACCTCGACCAACTTCATCAGCGGCACAGGATTAAAAAAGTGCATCCCAATAAACCGCTCCGGCCGCTTGGTCGCCGCCATCAACTCAGTCACGGAAATCGATGAAGTGTTAGTCGCGAAAATCGCCTCGCGCTTCACGATCCCGTCCAGCGAGTCATACATATCGCGCTTCTGCTGCACGTTCTCGATGATGGCCTCGATCACAATGTCGCAGTCGTGCAGATCCTGCCGGTTCGTAGTCCCCCTAAGCCGCGCGCGAATCGCGTCCTTCTGCGCCGCAGTAATCCCGCCCTTCTCGACCGACCGCTCTGCAAACTTAGCCAGCGACTTCTCAATCCCGGCAAACCCCTTGTCGAGATACTTCTGCTCAACCTCGAGCACTGTGACGTCGAATCCAGCCGTAGCGCAGACCTGCGCAATGCCCGACCCCATCAGACCGCAACCGAGAACTCCAACTTTGTTGATAGCCATTCAGAAATTCCTTCGCCGCGGATCTACGCTGATTTTCGCGGATCAACATCAATTTCACCACCTGAGGCACGGAGAACAACGAGCACGGTCAGTGCCGAGCCGAAGTCCGCAGCCCCCTC
>Ga0209040_10003717_pt1 | contig 11652 bp, 8 predicted proteins | sample BogFormECP12_OM3_FD_188240 | JGI IMG/M metagenome (GOLD analysis project Ga0209040, IMG submission 188240) | Bog forest soil microbial communities from Calvert Island, British Columbia, Canada - ECP12_OM3 (SPAdes) (version 2) | ecosystem: Environmental > Aquatic > Freshwater > Wetlands > Bog ... | reverse complement strand
GCCTCCGAGGTTGTTCTCTGAATCAGCTTGGCCGCTGAGTTCAGCTTCTTGTAACACCTCGTGCTCCTCGGTGACTTAGCATTCAAACAACTCGGCCCGAGTCTACTCTATCGATTTCAATAACCACCTCGTCGCGTCTGTGACGAGGCTTAAGGGCGGAACAGTTGCCGTGCGTTGCTGTAGGCGATTTTGCGGCGATCAGGTTCGCTGATGGAAGCATTGTCAAACCAATTGGTCGCCTCGGCCATGTCCTCGTAGGGGTAATCCACCGAGTACAGAACGCGGTCGGCCCCTGCTTCAAGGATCACGTCGGTCAGCGCCTGTGCGCGAAAGGTCCCGCTGGTAGTGAAGTAGAAGTTCTCCCAGAGGTACTGGCTCATGGACTGATTCGCTTTCGTGCGAAAGCCGTTCTTGGATATGCGATTCTCCTTGGACGCAGACATCTGGTTAGGCTTTAGCGCGCGCTACTGGAACGGAGTTGCGCCCGAGTCACCGGCTAACCGGAACTTTGCCGCGAAGCGAGAATTTCCGGTTGGCCGACCAACTGCACAGAGCTGCGCACGCAATTCCACTTTCAAGGCGTTCTGATGACAGCTTAAACTTCCGCCTGTCACGCTGAATCGATGCTTTTCGACTTTTCGCGATCGTCGCCGCTTTTCGCCCCTGGTCAATATAATTTCAGGAACGAGAACGAAACCGTCCTGACTTGCAGCTCGATGCCATGACTAACCTCACGAGTTCAGCCTTCAGTTCCCGCTATCACATCATTGCTTACTGGGCGACCACCGCTCTGCTCGTCTTCGAACTGGCTTTGGGAGGCGTATGGGATATCCTGCGTGTGCCCCAGGTTCGCGGCCTTATCGAACGGTTGGGTTATCCTCGATATTTCCTAGTCATTTTGGGGATCTGGAAATTGCTCGGCGCTGTCGCGTTGGTCATTCCGCGGTTCCCCCAACTTAAGGAGTGGGCCTACGCCGGTGTGCTCTTCGACTTGACGGGCGCTGTTGCATCGCTATCGGCCTCGGGCTTGATTAGTGTGGGTACGATGGCATACCCGATCGTAATGACCTGTGTTGCAGTTGCGTCCTGGGCGCTCCGTCCACCATCCCGCCGCCTTGGTTCCGGTTGAGTCGCCCCTCAAACTCAAATAGGCTAGCGCTCCGAGCCGCAGGACAGAATTTTCGGAACGTGGTGTCGTGCAATTTATGGATTGTTTCTGTATCACCGGCAAACCGGAAGTTATCCTGCGTAGTGCCAGTAAAGTCAGCTTATCGGTAACTTCGATTCTCGGTTGACGATATCAGCCCCAACGCGCTCATCGGCGGGCCCTTACGCGACCTGATCGAGATTAGTCTGAGAAACGGGCTTACCTTCACTAATCAATCCATAGCCGATCGCAGTGAGCTCTCATGGTGATTCCCGAATGCAGCGGCTCGCCGTCATTCTTTAGAAATGGTCGCAATTTACAACCAACGAAATATACGAAATAAACGAGTGAGGCGGCTCTGATATGTGAGCCGCCCGCTTTCGATTCACTTTATTCGTTTAATTCGTGCTCAGCGGTCAATGGCAATTCTGTTGGCTGAGTGCTGATCAATTGCCATACCTCAGATCGACGCCCTCCGGTTTCGCGCAGAGTGGAACGGATCACGCCGCTGGACTGTGCAATTGTCAATGCATTGTTTATCTCTGCGCTGCTTTTGTTTCTCCCGAAGTAATCGCTCAATTCAGTGCGGGTTTTACCTTCAGGGTTTTCGCGAAGAAACTGGACAATGGCGTCTGCTGTGGGATCGCCCAAGCCGTCTCCGAATACGAAAGCGGCCGATTCCGCGGAGTATCTCCAGAGTTCCAACGCTGCCCGCAAGTGCTCAATCCGCATTTCGACCGCCTGGTCGAGCAGGGCGAACAACAGCGCGAGACGGATCGTCTGAACCTCTGCCCTTGCCATGATGGAGCCGAGCGACCCCGGCTTCCCCTCGCTTAACTCTGGGTAAACTTGTGCCCATTTGTCCTTAGCGTTTTCGGCCCAAATAATACTTTCAACAGTTCGGGCGAATGCCACGGCTTCCCGCGTCCGCTCTGCTAGTTTGCTGAGTGCCCCAGAATCTATCCCAACGGCGAAGGGAAGGCACTTGCTGCGAACCGCGCACACCCAGAGAAAGCGATTGGCAAAGCCGTTGGATATATCAGATGAGGTCAAGAGACGTTGAAGTTCTGTGCTGGTGATGTGTCCGATGATTGAGATATGGGGTTCTGCACACGTCGCTTTGGCATTCTTGGCCAATACCCGAAGTGGCCCTCCATCCCAGGCTTGACGAACGAGTGGAGATAAGGTGTTGCCCTCTCGTCCCGCGCATTGCAATGCTTGCCCCAACTCCCCTTCCACACACAGGAGCCGTTTGTCCGTCACCCCGGCATCGGTCTGTTGCTCTTCGTAACCGGCGATTCGCTTTTTTTTCCTGATGGGCACGGTCTCTATCAACGGATCACGAACCGCGTGGATTAAGCCTTCGCCACTCGTCAATCCCCCGGCGATGCGCGCTTTTGCCCACTCAGGATCGACGAGTTCGCAAAATCGCTTGATCTCGCCCCACGACGTACCCTTCCGTTCCTTGGAAGAGTTGGCGACGATTACGGCAAACAGATTCGCAGAATGCTTGTCGCCTCCCACCGGATAATGGGGTCCACGCCCCAAGAGGGACCCAATAGCCACGAGAAAACTGAAGAGCAATGCTGCCGGATCTGCCTCGGTGCCCGGCTCGACGAGACGAACGAATTCACCTGCCAGCCCGTGGTAGGCGTCATCCGTCAATGGGGAGGGCCATGGGCGCGAACGCTTCCCGGATTTGGGTGTGGGTGAAACCGCGGCATATCGTCCGATACTTCGCGCTATCTCCCGTACTTCGCTCTCTGGCAGGGGCGGTGAGCATTGCGTCCGATTTTCGGCCAACAACGCGGCCTCAATTGATTCCGGGCCCATGCCCCGCTTCCGCATCGTGCCAGCTAGTGAAGCGAGCGTGCTGTTGCGCTGCCCGGGAGGGATTGCATTGGCAGTCCGCTCACTGCCTACTAACATCGGCTTTGCCGCATTGAGCGCTTGGAAAATCCATCCTGGAATCTCGGCGAGTTCCGCTTCGGGCAAAGCACACTCGTAGCGATGACCGGAGACATGGACCGATGGCGGCGCGACCACATAGCCGCCGGCTCCGCGAACGTCTAATCCCTTACCAAGCCGCCCCGTACTATTTCGCAAGCTCTCTCCGGCCGGCAGTCGAAAATATAGGTGATGACCCTTCCTGTTCCCGTGTGCGTCCTTGCGACCTGTGAGAACGGTGAGGGTTTCCGGAAGATCGCGATTTTCGGTCAGCTCCATGAGAGCCTGGAGCCCTTCCTCTCCATCAACGTCCAGCACGCAAATGCCGCTTTCCGAGCCCGTGAGAATACCGATGTTGGCATCCGGCCACTGCTCCCACCACCGCTGGATCTGTTGCGTATTCTTGGTGGCTTCTTTTAAACCGTTGCGTGTTCTTGGGTGTTTCCCAGGACTCGTGCAATTTGGCTTTTCGCAAGAGCAGCCATGAAAAACGGGAGTGTGTAGCGGTATAACGCTCCAGCCTTTGGAAGCGTATGCAAGAGCTTCCGCCAACAGAGGATTGTTGGCAGACGAAATCTTGCCCTCATCACAAGGCAATGCTACTGTTGCCATTAGATAATCTCCGATGTGAATTGCCCGGCGGCTGCAACCGCCGGGTTTTCGTTGTGAAATTGTCAACTCGAGACGCCGCTTCGCATTCGTCGAAAGTGACTCACATGGCATTGGTCACGTCGCGCCTTTGTTCGATCCGACGCTTGAGCCAAGTCTCTACCTCAGATTCCACCCAGCCGACAGCACGCGCCCCCAGAGATACCGGCGGCGGAAATGTTCGTTCGGAGACCCGGAGGTAAATTGTGCTGCGAGAAAGACCAGTCCGACTCTTAACTGCCGGAAGCCTAAGGATGATGTTGGGCATTTCTGCTCCTTATAAGAAGATCTGGAAAGGAGCTTAACCTAACTGAGCCTAGAAATTTCGTACCCAATTTTCCTTCGCGTGTGGACTGTGTGGAAAGCGACCACGAAACTATTATTCAAAACGTTACGATAAACGTTTTGAGAATGTTACAAAAACTTCACAACGGCGCCCGCGTAAAGGACGTGTGCGACTCGTGATGTTTCGTGTGAAATGCTAATGCTGTTTCGAATTCCAGTTCTTTGGAGTTGTTCAATCCGAAGATATATGTTGCCTACGCCACTCGCGGTTGCAAGTGCCCGGCCTTAAAGTTCTGCCGAGAAGCGTTCAGGTAGTCCGCCCAATCCTGCATCATCTTGGAGCGAGGCGAAAGGTAAAGGGCATGGTTGTAGGCGGCGCTCACAGCGTTCCTGGGAGCGTGTGCGAGCTGCAATTCGATGTGTTCGTGCGGATAGCCTTGCTCATGCAGTATCGTCGAAGCTAACCCTCGGAAGCCATGGCCAGTCATTTTGCCTTTGTAGCCCATTCGCTCCAGAGCTTTGAGGATGGTGTTGTTGCTCATCGGTTGGCGGAGATGCGATCGCCAGGAAACAGCCATTCGCTCGTCCCGGTCAGATCGCGCAGCAGCACCAGGATGTCCAAGCTCTGAGTTGATAACGGCACAATATGCGGGGTGCGCATCTTCATGCGATCGGCGGGAATGTCCCAGCGAGCAGCATCCATGTTGAACTCTGACCATTGCGCTCCGATCAGTTCACTCGTCCGCACAAAGGTCAGCGCCATAAGCTTTAAAGCCAACCGCGTGATATGCGTTCCTTGATACACCTCAATGCGCCTCAGCAGATGGGGCAGTTCTTTCGCGTCAATCCGAGCGTAATTGCGCTTGCGCGAGGCCTTCAGAACGTCGCTGGGGCGAATTTCGCTAGCCGGGTTTCGCTTTGCATGCCCATGGGCGATCGCGTAGCGGAAGACCTGGCCTGTCGTCTCGAGCGCGCGCTTGGCAATGTCTCGTGCGCCACGTTGCTCGATCGCTTTGGTCATCGCGACTAACTCCGGCGCCTCGATCTCCAGGATGGGACGCGCACCCAGGCGGGGCAGAATGTCAGACGCCATACGACGCCGAACCGAATCCACATGCCGTGGGCTTTTTCCTTCCCGCCAATGCTCTAGCCACATAGCCGCAACGCGTGCGAAGGAGTTTTTGCTCAGGACCTGTTGAGCGGTTTTGTCGGCTTTTCGCTGCGCCATGGGGTCTATACCGGTCGCCAACAATTTGCGGCCCTCGCCGTGCCGCTCTCTGGCTACCGCTAGCGAAACAGCGGGGTATTTTCCGAGGGCCATTAGCTTTTCCTTGCCACCGTGTCGGTACGACCACCGCCACAGCTTGCCGCCAGCCGGCGTAACCCAGAGGTACAAGCCGCCGCCGTCGCTCATCATGTAGGCCTTATCCCTTGTTTTGGCCTTTCGCACTTCTGTGTCCGTTAACGCCATCTCCCCCAAAGACCCGCTTCCTGAAAGTACCCCCACGACGAAAGGAAGATACCCCCTGAAGTACCCCCATCAATCGTCGGCTTCCATCGTACTGCATTGGACGGAAAAAGACAGAAAAACCCAGTGTTTACTGGGTTATGTGAGGTTACTTTGGATGTCTTTGGATGTTAGAGAATGAGATCGTGGCGGAGAGGGAGGGATTCGAACCCCCGGTAGGGTTTCCCCTACGCCGGTTTTCAAGACCGGAGCAATCAACCACTCTGCCACCTCTCCGAGGTGGTTACAGTTTACTCGATCACCCAGTTGAATGTGATTGCATGCTGGTTGCATAGATGCGCGCCAAACTCGGCTATGGTACCCGAACAGCACGATGTAGCCCGACTTAAGCCATTGATTCCAAACAGCAGAGGGTAGGGCGGACGGGTTTTCAAGACCGCCTGTTTCAACCGCTCACACATCCCTCCGCGTGAGTGGAGACGCTACTTCTCATGATACGACGGATGCCGCGTCGCGCGCCTGCTCGTTTCTGAATCTTCCCGTCAGCGAGTAGGATCAATAGAGCAGGAACGCAGCAGATGGCCACCCCTACAGCGACCCCTCCTACAGTCACCCGGAGCCGCAAGTCCTTCCAGCGAACGCTGAGAAGCGCCAAGCAGACGATGCTGTTCAGTGAAATCGTCAAGCTTGCCATCGATAGCTTCAAGGCCAGCAAGGTGCGCTTTGCCCTGACCGCTCTGGGCATGGTCATCGGATCGGCGTCCGTCATCCTGGTCGCGACCATCGGCCTCACCGGCAAGCAGTACATCCTCGATGAGCTGCAGAAGATCGGCACCAACATGGTCGATCTCGGGTACTCCGGTGGAGGCACGGCCAGCAGTAACGTCACCGTCAACAACGACTTTCTTACCCACGACGATGAGCTCGCTATCGAGGAGCGCGTTCCGGCCGTCGCCTATTCCTCGCCTCTGCTCCAGATGCACGACCGCGTCAGCTTCGGCGGAGGCGTCGTCAAGGACGTCCTTGTGCTCGGCGTCACCCCCGACTATAAGAGGGTGCGCAATCTCGTCGTCTTATCGGGGCGATTCTTCGACGAAGAGGACGAGGCCACCCACGCCAAGGTCGCCGTAGTCACTGAGCCCTTCGCCCGCCAGATGTTTGGCACTCCCGACGCGGCCATCAATCAGACCTTTCAGCTCACCGGCCTTCCCCTTACCATCATCGGAACCTTTAAGGAGAGCGTAAATACCTTCGGCTCGACGGAAATTGACGATGAGACCATCCTTATTCCTTACTCCGTCGCCCGCTATTTCACCGGAACCGACAATGTGAAGGACATCTTCTTCTCCATACGCGATCAGAACGACGTGGAAGAGGCGGCCAAAGAAATCAAGGCAGTCGCGCAATCGCGCCATCAGCGCAACTCTGTCTATACCGTCACAACGCTTACCGCGGTCCTTACCACCGCGGCCATCGTCGCCAATGCACTGACCGTCCTGCTGCTGCTCGTCTCCGCCGTCACGCTCGCAGTCGGAGGCGTAGGCATTATGAACATCATGCTGGCTTCGGTTCGTGCACGCATCCGCGAAATCGGTATTCGCAAGGCGGTGGGCGCGACGGCCCGCGAGATCAAACTCCAATTCCTTATCGAAGCCGTCTTCATCTCGCTGATCGGAGGCGCCGTAGGCGTGCTGGTCGGCCTCACACTGCCAATTTCCGCGCGCATGTTCACGTCTTTCAATATCCCCATCAACCTGTGGTCCGTGGTCATCGCGCTGGTCACCTGCGCAGTGATCGGCACCGTCTTTGGAACGCTCCCCGCCAACCGTGCCGCGCAAATGGACCCCGTCGAGTCGCTCAAATACGAGTAATCGTCGCGCCGCTGGTAAACTGGTGTAGGAGAGATCCATTCAGCGGCTTTGCCGCTGCCGAAAGTCCCATTCGCATCGATCTGGCCTCAATTTTCGCAGCTATCGACAAAGACCGCTCCCGGTAAACACGGCCAACATCTGCCCTTGGAACAAAGCGAGCCTTAGCCACTCTGCGCTCGAACAACGAACAGAAAGAGATCAGGAAACCTCTGTGAGTATTATTCGCAATATCGCCATCATCGCCCACGTCGACCACGGCAAGACCACTCTAGTCGACGCCATGCTCCGGCAGTCCGGTACTTTCCGCGCCAATGAGGCCGTCGCCGAGCGCGTGATGGATTCAAATGATCTCGAACGTGAGCGCGGCATCACCATCCTGGCCAAGAACACCGCCATCTTTTATAAGGACACGAAGATCAACATCGTCGACACGCCCGGCCACGCCGACTTTGGCGGAGAAGTCGAACGCGCCCTCAAAATGGTCGATGGAGTCATGCTCCTCGTCGACGCATCCGAAGGGCCGCTGCCCCAGACGCGTTACGTGCTCTCCAAGGCACTGGAGGCTAAACTGCCCGTCATCCTCACGGTCAACAAGATCGACCGCCCCGACGCGCGCCCACAGGAAGTGCTGAATGAGGTCTACGATCTCTTCATCGATCTCGACGCCAACGAGGAGCAGCTTGAATTCCCGGTCCTCTACACCAACGGTAAACTAGGCACAGCCACGCTCGACATCGCCACGCCAGGCACAGACCTGCAGCCTCTCTTCGAGCAGATCATTCAGACGATTCCCACCGCCAGCGGCGATGCCAGCGCGCCGCTTCAGATTCAGGTCACGAACCTTGATTACTCTGACTACCTCGGCCGCCTCGGGATCGCGCGCGTCTTCAACGGAACGCTGCGCACCGGCGATGACGTCTACATATCAAAAAGCGACGGCTCGCTCGAAAAGACGCGCATCACCAAGCTCTTCAGCTTCGCTGGGCTCAAGCGCACCGACATTACCGAGACCGAGCTAGGCGACATCGTGGCCATCGCCGGCGTCACCGGGATCACCATTGGCGAGACGATCACCTCGATCGAAAACCCCTCGCCCATGCCGCCTATCGTCATCGATGAGCCGACCATCGCTATCCAGTTCTCGGTAAATAACTCGCCCATGGCCGGACGCGAAGGCAAATATGTCACCTCGCGCAACCTGCGCGAGCGCCTCGACAAGGAACTGCTCACCAACGTGTCGATTCGCGTGGAGGAGACCGGCAGTCCCGACAGCTTCAAGGTGCTGGGCCGCGGAGAACTCCAGCTTGCCATCCTGATCGAGATGATGCGCCGCGAGGACTTCGAGCTCATGGTGGGCCGGCCCGAAATCGTTACCCGCACCATCGACGGCCAGCTGATGGAGCCCGTCGAGCACCTCACCGTCGATATCCCCGACACCTTCGTTGGTACGGTGATTGAACGGCTCGGGCCGCGCAAGGGCGAGATGATCAAGATGCACGGCCATGGCCGTGTCCGTCTGGAATTCCGCGTTCCTTCGCGCGGTCTTATCGGCTTGCGCAGCGAACTGCTTACCGAAACGCGCGGCACCATCGTGATGAATTCGCTCTTCGACGGCTACATACCTTATCAAGGCGAGATTCCCCAGCGGCCCACGGGCGCCCTGGTCGCCGACCGCGCCGGAAGCACGACCGCCTACGCCCTCGAAGGACTCGAGGATCGCGGCATTCTCTTCGCGCCTCCCGGGGTCGAGGTCTACGAAGGCATGATCATCGGCGAGCATTCGCGCGACAACGATCTCGATGTCAACGTCGTCCGCGAGAAAAAGCTCACCAACATGCGCGCCTCATCGGCCGACGAAGCCGTCCGTCTCACCCCGCCTCGCGCCATGAATCTCGAGCAGGCCATCGAGTTCATCGCCGAGGACGAACTGGTCGAGGTCACGCCCAAATCGCTCCGCCTGCGCAAGAAAATCCTGCAGGCCAATCGCCGGCCGCGGCGTCAGACGTAGACCGCCTGCACGCCAACATCGAAGGCAGCTTCCATTTAGAATCGATCCATCGCATGTCGCAACAGAATCTCTTTTCCGCTCAGGCGCCGATCACTCCGCGCCCTGGTCTTGCCGTGAGTTCGCCGGAAAGCGCAAAACCACCGCGCCAGTCGCCCCGCTGGCTGCAGCGTCTCGATCTTTTCGTACGCGTTATCGTGCGCCTCTACCTCGGCCTCGTCATCGTGGTACTGCCGTGGATGCACTTCTGGGACGAGAACCGCCTGCTGGCGCTGATACCGCATCTGGCGCCGATCGCTCTCAACGGAATCGCACGCGGAGTTGTCTCCGGCCTGGGGCTGCTCAATATCTGGATCGCCATTCACGACGCCATCCATTACAAAGAGGGTTAGACCTCATGCGCAAGACTCCCCAGCAATTGGAAAGCGCCCCGCTCGCCTACGAGAATCAAGCCTTCCTCCACAGTCCCGACGGCCGCATCATGCGCATTCTCGCGGAGTACTCAGAGCCCCTGTCGCGCTTTCGCCGCGAACGCATCCGCGACACCGTCGTCTTTTACGGCTCGGCGCGCTTTCGCGCTCTCGACGAAGCTCATCACGAGCTGCAGCTGCTTGAAAATACCGGCTCGGTCGAGCCGGCTCCTCAGGAGGAGCAGCCGGCCAGCCAGCCCGAGCTGGAGCAGGGAACAGTCAGCGAGTTGCGCTGCCGGCGCGCCCAGGCCGCCGTCGAAATGGCCTCCTACTACGAAGACGCCCGCCGTCTCGCCTTCCTGCTGACCACCTGGTCGAAAGGCCTCAAGTCGCGCCGCCATCGCTTCGTTGTCACATCCGGCGGAGGTCCCGGCATTATGGAAGCTGCCAATCGAGGAGCCTACGAGGCCGGAGGGAAGACCATCGGACTCAACATCCGGCTCCCTTTCGAGCAGTATCCCAACCGCTACGTCACGCCCTCGCTCAACTTCGAGTTTCACTATTTTTTCATGCGGAAGTACTGGTTTGCTTACCTGGCCAAGGCGCTGGTCATCTTTCCCGGCGGCTTCGGCACCCTAGACGAGATGTTCGAGGCACTTACCCTCTCCCAGACCAAGAAGCTTGCCAAGAAGATGACCATCCTTCTTTACGGTTCTTCCTACTGGAACCAGGTCCTCAATATGGATGTTCTTGTAGATAAAGGCGTTATCTCGCCGCGGGACCGCGAGCTGTTTCAGATTGCCGACACGCCCGACGATGCCTTCGCGTTGTTGCGCGACAATCTTACGCGCGATCACCTCCAGTCCGAGGCCGCCCGCTCCGACAGCGAAGATGAGACTTTCCTCGGGCCGGAGATCGCACAGACCCGTTCCTAGGTGTATTTTTTCTTTAGACCTATCTCCTTGGGAATGTTGCCTCTTTTGGCACTGGCCCTTAATTTGAACTGGCATTCTCGCGCCCGTAATGCCGCATTCATGGTGCAGACCGATACTGATACTGAGCAAACAACCCCCATGGAGGCAACTCAATGGCCGGATTGCGCCGGATCTCTTACCTGTGGAAAGATGCCGAGGCCGCACGTGAGTACTCGACAGGAGTCTCGCTGCATAGCCACACCAACCAGTCGAAGGAGACGCTGGACTTCCTGGCTAACCTGGGGAACGACTACACACTGATTCGTAAGCTCCTCGCTTTCGGCGAGAAGCGCGCCCGGGAGCGATATAAAATCTCCCTCAACTACTCGGCCGGTTATTGGACTCCGCCCCTAACCCCGCGCCTTGCCTTCGACCTCGAAAGCCGCCAGATCGAAAAGGCACTCAATCTCCAGCCCCTGGTTTCGATCACCGACCACGACAATATCAACGCGCCCATGCTTCTGCGCACCATCGCCGCCGCCCGCCACATACCCGTTTCTGTAGAGTGGAGCGCGCCCTTCGGTTCCGACCAGGCCTTTCACCTCGGCATCCACAACCTGCCCAGCGATACCGGCGCCGAATGGATGCGCACCTTTGAGGAATACACCTCCCATCCCTCCGAGTCCCGCCTCACCGAGATCCTCTCCGCTCTCCACGCGCTGCCCAATGTCCTCATCGTCTTCAACCATCCCATGTGGGACCTCTATATCGTCGGCAAGGAGAAGCACCGCCGGCTGGTGAACGATTTCATGGCCGTCAACGGCCAGTTCATGCACGCGCTGGAGTTGAATGGTCTGCGAAGCTGGGAAGAGAATCGGGAAGTGAAGCAGATGGCCAAGGCACGGAACATGCTGCTCATCTCCGGCGGCGACCGCCACGGTACGGAGCCGAACGCCA
>Ga0209040_10003716_pt1 | contig 11653 bp, 11 predicted proteins | sample BogFormECP12_OM3_FD_188240 | JGI IMG/M metagenome (GOLD analysis project Ga0209040, IMG submission 188240) | Bog forest soil microbial communities from Calvert Island, British Columbia, Canada - ECP12_OM3 (SPAdes) (version 2) | ecosystem: Environmental > Aquatic > Freshwater > Wetlands > Bog ... | reverse complement strand
CCAGCGCCAGCGCCGACCAGATGGCGGCGCGGCGCCCCCAAAGGTGATGAGCAAAGCAATAGGTTAGGAGAACGGCGCCGAGCGAGCAGGCAAAAAAAAGTCCATCGGCGCCGGCCACGCCGTTTCCGAACAGCCTGATCGACAACGCCTGGAAGCCGTTGATACCGTAACGGACCGCTCCCAGGTAGGCCGCATGGGGGTACTGTCCGTCGAGCAGTCGGTAGGCCTGCGAGATGTAGACAATTTCGTCGGTTCCCAGGCCTCGCGAAAAGAACGCTACGCGGATCGCCGCCGCAAATATCAAGATGACGGCGGCGTAAAGCCAATTGGCCTTCACCCCGGTTACGGTCGGTGTCTTGGCGACTTCGAACACGGCAGGAACGCCTCCGCGCGTGGATATTTCAACCGGCTGGTCTGAGCATCCGTGACAAAGCGGGTGGGCAATGCCGACCGCGTTTGATGGCTATTTGGCCCGTCGCGCAACTAGCAAGCAACTGCTGCCGAAGGCCAACCGGCCGCCCCGGGCAATCCACCGTGCCTCCAAATCGAGAATCCCGTCGACGGCCCGGCTGGCGACGCCGGCGAGACGGTGAGCAGCCGCCATGCTCTCAATGTCCGCGGTTTGCCGTCTCCCCAACCGATACGGAACCGCGCGAAGCGCGAAGATCGGAACGAGCAGCAGCGTGAACAAATAACTGTGGTACTCCACCTCGAAACCGGCTCTGGTGAGAACGCGAGCGCACGACCCGACAGTGTAGCGCCGAAAATGATTTACGACAAGGTCCTCACTGGAAAACAAGAACTGATAGCTCGGCACGGTGATATAGAGGCGGCCGTCAGGTTTCAATACTTGACTAAAGCGGGTGAGCGCCCCGACATCATCTTCGATATGTTCAAGGACATCGAAAAGGCCAATGGCGGCTATGCTGGACGGCGAGAATCCGACGTCGTCGAAACTGCCGCAAACCACATGCTCCAGCCCACGCCGATGAGCGACCAAAGCGCCATCGACGTGTGGTTCGACGACAATGACCTCGAAGCCTGCCGCCTGCAGGCCTGACGCGACAAAGCCGGTCCCGGCACCGACATCTACGATCGCACCGTTTGGCGGGTAGCGAGATATCGTGGCCGCAATGCAGCGGTTACGGTGTCTGAACCAGAACGAATGCTGCTCGACATCGTGGAAATGAGAGAGGCCCCCTTCAGGAAAGAAGATTTTTGAACGGGTCTCGGAAACCCACAGACCGTTCTCCTCTCTGCGTAAAGACGCGGGAAGCACATCATGCCGCATTCACGCCTCCCAACCGGAAGTACGAATCTTAAAGATCCAGTGTAATGCCTCTCGATTGGCCTTGGCGAAGGCATCGGCCACACCGGCGTAGCGCCTCGGCGGGATTGGGCTCAGGCAAACCATGAACTACCTTGGACGCGAGCTGCGGACGCAACCCTAACGAACCGGAAACTGGGTCCAGTCTCCAGCCCAGGAGCGCCGTCTCCGCAATCCCGCCAAATGCCGGCAATCGAGAAAGGCGGTTGTCCCCGGGCGTAGCGTTGGGTCTGCATAACCTCCCGCCAGATCACTGCCAGCAGCATGACCAGAAACGAGGTAAATGCGATGCTTATCGGCGCGGAGATGGCCCGCGCGGGTTCGGCGAACCCCAACAGGCTTGAAATGTATAGGGCAAATCCAATGAACATGCCAAGCACACCGATGTTGAGCAGCACCTGCGTCACCTTCTTGGAATGGATCAGAAAATCCAAATTATACTGAATTAATGAAATCAGGTTCCATTTGCTGGCGCCGTGGCGGCGACGGAATTGGGTGATTGGCAGTTCGACGCAGGACCGCGCGTTGATGTAGAGCGCCGGCGTATTGTAATGCACATAGCCGAAGCCGTCGGTCATCATGTCGAGGAGACGGGCGCTGAACAAGCGGTACGCGCTTCCGAAATCGCGGATCCGCTCGCCGGTCAAGTAGCGGTTGACATGATTGCCGAGCCACGTGACGGCAAGACGAAAGTTCGTTTCCTCGCGGCGATCGCGATAGGTCGCGACCAGATCGTGTCCATTGCCGACCTCTGCGACGAGCCGGCGGATATCTTGCGGGTCATGCTGGAGATCGCCGTCCAGCATGACTATCCAATCGCCACGCGCGACACTCATGCCGGCTCCCAATGCCGCGACCTGCCCGTAATTGCGATAGAGCTCGACAATTCTGAGGCCGGGGACACCGCCGATCATGCTCTTCAGCCGGGCCAGGGTACGATCTGTCGACCCGTCATCAACCATGATGATTTCGGAACTGAGATCGAGCGTCGAGACCACCAGGCCCAGTTTGTCCAGCAGTTCGGGGATCACCTCCTCTTCGTTGTAGACTGTACACACGACGCTCAGCGCAGGCCTCGTCGGCGTCGGCCGGGATGATGTGCCGAGAGCGACAGCGCCCTCAGCCGACATCTCCTGCGCCGCGCCGATCATCTGTTTCGCCTAGAGGATGCGGCCACGGAGTGTCAGCTCCTTGATCCGCCGCTCCCATTCGAGGAGTGAACGATACCACTGGAGCGTGTAGAAGGTCGGATCGTCGCCGGCGATGTCACCGCGGTCCAGCGCCTGCTTGATCTCGACAATTCCCTCATGCACGCGGATCGAGGGTTCGAAGCCGAGGCGTTGCCTGATCTTCGCAAAAGAAAGATTGTATGTGCGCTTGTCCGGATCATCGGGGATCCGGTGGACCGTCACATGCGGGATCACATCGAGAACGAATTGGGCGAGATGGCGGATCTGATAATTCATGTCGTCGCTGCCGACATTGAAAATTTCGCCGGCGACCCGTTCCGCTTCCTCTTCGACGCCGAGAAGCAGAGCCTGGACGACATCGTTGATATGGACAAACGGCCGCCACTGCTCGCCGGAGCCCATGACATAAATGACCCGCTCCTTCCACGCGCGCAAGGTCATGATGTTCACGGCTAGGTCGAAGCGCATGCGGGGCGCGAGGCCGAACACCGTCGAATTGCGAAAGATCACGGTCTCGAATCCGGGAGCTGCGAGCTGTCCCAGTGCCTGCTCTACGCGTAATTTGCTTTCGGCGTAGAGGGATTGCGGCCTGCACTCGTCGTTCTCGGTGAGCCGCTCGCGAACGCCGTGCCCGTAGACCGATGCCGAGCTCGAGTAGACATACCGCCTGACGCCGGCCTCCTTAGCCAACCGCGCCAAGCGCATGCCTCCGCCGCAATTGATCGAACGGGTCAGCTCGGGATCGATCTCGGCCGACGCGTCATTGCTGAGCCCGGCGAGGTCGACGACGATCTCGACGCCGTTCAAAATCTCCGGATCGAAATCGCGTATGTCCTCGGCGATAATCGCCGCCCGCTCACTGCAAGCGATGCTGTCGACCCGAGCCTTGCCAAAAAAGAATCGGTCGAGGGCGATCAGTGAGTGGCCGCGATCGAGCAGCTTCTTGCACAACGGGACGCCGATGTAGCCGCCAGCACCTGCCACCAGCACCTTCGCCATTGACTGTGAACCTCCGTCGGCTCGTCGATGTCGGCCGCGTGGGGTCTACCCGAATGTGCGCCTTACCCGTGGTGCAGCATGGTGCACCTCGAGGAAGGCTTGCACGATCCCGTCGCACTCGTCCTCGGTCATGTCATTGTAGACCGGCAAGGCGAGCACGGTGTAGGCGCCCGCCTGGGTGCGCGGCAACGAAACATCATGGCTCGAACGATAGGCGCGCATGTGATGACATGGCGGGCTATAGTACTTGCGTACGTGAAGGTTTTCTTTTACGAGCGCCACCGCGACGGCATCGCGGTCGAGCCCGAAATCGCTCTCGTCGACGAACACCGGGAGGTAAAGCCAGATCGGCTCCTGGTTCTCCGGCGCCGATGCAACCGTCAGACCCGGCAGGCCTGACAGGCCCTCCCGCATTCGGGCGACCGCGCGCCGGCGGGTCAAAGCCGCCTGCTCGAAAGTCTTTAATTGCTCGATTCCGACCAGCGCGCACACCTCAGTCAGTTTCGCATTGATCCCGGCCTCTTCGCAGTCGCCGTCAGCCGACTGGCCAAAATTGCGGATCGCCTTGGCCCGCGCGAATATTTCGGGATCATGGGTGCAGAGGCAGCCGCCTTCCATGGTTGTGAACGCCTTGGTGGCGTGAAAGCTGAACATCTGCGCGTCGCCAAAGCCGCCGACCAAACTTCCCTCGACCCTGGTGCCGAATGACGGGGCGCTGTCGAAGATTACCTTGAGCCCGTTCCGCCGGCCGATCTCTGTCAGCCGGGCGTAGTCGCACGCGATCCCATAGGCATCGACGCCGAGAATGGCCACGGTTTTCGGTGTAATTTTGCGCTCGACATCGTCGGGGTCGAGGCACAAAGACCCATTCGCCGAGATATCCGCGAAGATCGGTTCCGCGCCACACCACCGCACGGCGTGAGGCGTGGCCGGAAAGGTGAAGGAGGGAACGATCACCTCGCCATGTTCGACGCCGGCTGCGCGCAGCATCGTCATCAGCGCCATCTGACCATTGCAAAAGACCAAGGTCGGGACGCCGAGATATTCGGACAATTGGTGTTCGAACTCTAAAACCCAACGTCCGCCGTTGGTCACCTGTCCCGATGCCAACGCGGCTTGGAGCGGCGCGAGAAATTTGCCAATGTCTGGAAAGATCGGCCGCACGATCTGTAACGGGCGCTCAAAGATCGGCGGGCCGCCGGCCGCGGCAATTGCATCGCGCATTATTTTAATTCTAGATTGATCGAGTTCAGGATAGGTTTGACTACTAGCACGTCAGTGTTGATGTGTCAACGCCGCGCCAACGGTACAGATTATGTCGTTTCCAGGCAAACTTCCGATCGTGATATTTGGCTGCGGTGGCCACGGCCGCGTGGTCGCCGACACTCTCAAGGTCGCGCGCGCCCCCTTGGCGGGATTTCTGGACGACCGGCCGCCGGCTTCTTCTATCAACGAAATTCCGGTTCTTGGTGACCGTGGCTGCCTCGAGCAGCGTGAATTCCTGAAAAATTATGCGATCCTGATCGCTATCGGCGAAGCAAGGCTCCGTCGGCAGCTCGCGCTGCTGGTTCTCGACCGCGGCGGCCGTCTCGCCAAGGCGATCCATCCGAGCGCAGTCATCGCTTCCGACGTGTCCATCGGTCAGGGCACCGTAGTAATGGCCGGCGTCGTAATCAATACCGGCAGTCGGATAGGCCGTTTTGCCATTGTCAACACCGGCGCAACCGTCGACCACGACAACTTAATCGAAGATGGCGTGCACATCTCTCCGGGCTGTCACCTTGCGGGGACCGTGATCTGCCGAGCTGATGCGTTCATCGGCACGGGGGCGAGCATCATTCCACGCACGAAAATCGGCGCACGCGCCGTGATCGGGGCGGGTGCAGCAGTAATCTCGGACGTGCCGCCCGATGTCGTGGCCGCGGGATGCCCTGCGGTCGTCAAGAAACCTTTGGCTGCCGGCTGAAGCACCGACCGGCTCAAGCCGGCTCGCGCTCGATGACCGCCGCCGTGCCGTAGGCGACGATTTCGCTCATCGTCTGGCCGATTTCGGCGGAATCGAACCGCATCATCAGCACCGCGTTGGCGCCCATCGCGGTGGCATTCCGCACGAGCCGGTCGACCGCATGGCGCCGCGCCTCCTCGAGCAGCTGGGTGTATTCGTCGATCTCGCCGCCGACGATCGAGCGCAGCCCAGCCATGATATTGCCGCCGAGCCCGCGGCTACGCACCACAACCCCAAAGCATTGACCTTTGACCTCGGTCACCCGGTGACCGGCGACATTTTCCGTCGTAACCACGAGCACCGGCCGCTCCGGATCAGTTAGGAGATCGGGAGCTTAGCCGAAATTGGCGGCTGGTCACGGAGATGCTGGCGCAATCCAGTTGATAAGTCTAGCTTATCATGCTAATTGCTTACTAAATTGCAACCCTGCAATGAACAAACGATTGGTTGCGGCTGCCGGTAACGTGGCGCTAGGCTAATGCTCGGTGAAGAGCGAGAGGGAAGGCGGATGGCGACAGGCAGGGACTGGAGCGAGTCGGTCGTCGAGGTAGCCGGGGGTAAGCTGCACTTGGCGCGCGCCGGCAGTGGGCGGCCGATTTTAGTGCTGCACCATGACATCGGCAGCCCCGACCGGCTCCCGTTTTATGACGAGCTGGCCAGTCGCTTCGACGTGCTGGTCCCGCATCATCCCGGCTACGGCAAATCGGAGCGTCCGCAATGGCTGCGCAATGTGCGCGACGTCGCGATTATCTACCAATCGCTGCTGTCCGATCTCGGCGTCGAGCGCGCCTCGCTGATCGGGCTTGGTTTTGGCGGGTGGATCGCGGTGGAGATGGCGACGATGGCGCCACGCGAATTCCATCGGCTGGTCCTGGTCGGAGCGATGGGTCTGAAGCCGCCCGACGGCGACATCTTCGACCAGGCGATCGTCAGCTATTTGGACTACGCGCGCGCCGGATTTCACGACCAGGAGGCGTTTGCCCGGATCTATGGAGATGTCTCGACCGACCAGCTGGTCGAATGGGACCTCTGCCGCGAGATGAGCTTCCGGATCGCCTGGAAGCCCTACATGTACAATCAGAGCTTGCCGCAGTTGTTGGGCGGAGTACGTGCTCCGGCGCTCGTCGTTTGGGGGGATAGCGACAAGATCGTACCGCGCAGCGCAGGTGAGCGTTATGCCGCCTTGCTGCCGAAGGCGCGGTTCGAGGTCGTGCGCTCTTCCGGACACTGCGTCGAGATGGAGCAACCGGATCAGCTCGCGCGCCTGGTCCGGTCTTTCTTCGAGGAAAATTAGCGGATCTGCCGGGGGCTCTCGGCAAGGAGGAAAACTATGCATGTGATGTATTTCACCGAGCAGCCGATGTCTACCTATCCCGCGGATATCGGGCTCGAATTCGGCGCGACCGCGCTGATGTTCTCGAACAAATACTTCGACCCGGTCGCCGGCAGCCGACTCTATAACGAATACCTCGAGCAGTACATCTATGCCGAGGAGATGGGTGTCGAAGGCTTCATGCTGAACGAGCACCACAACGCGCCGTTTTGCATGCAGGCGAAGTGCAACATCTTTGCCTCGATCCTCGCCGCGGTGACCAAGAAGGCGAAGATCGTCCTGCTCGGCAACCCGTTGCCGTTGGCCGAGAACCCGGTGCGGCTCGCCGAAGAATTGGCGATGATCGATATGATCTCGAAGGGCCGCCTCGTCTCCGGCTTCGTGCGCGGCGGCGGCCAGGAGCAATTGGCCAACGGCGTCAACCCGGCCTACAACCGCGAGCGTTTCGAGGAGGCGCACGATCTGGTGGTCGCTGCATGGACCCGCCAGGGCCCGTTCCGCTGGGAGGGCACGCACTATCAGAACCGCGTGGTCAATCCCTGGGCCGTGCCGTTGCAGAAACCCTATCCGCGCGTCTGGATCCCCGGCGTGTTGAGCAAGGAGACGATCATCTGGGCGGCGAAACAGCGCTACCCCTATATCGCGCTCAACACCTCGATCGAAGCGACCAAGAACATCTGGAAGCTTTACGACGCGGTGGCGCTCGAAGCCGGGTACGAGGCGGGACCCGAGAACCGCGGCTATCTGCAGCAGGTCCATGTCTCCGACAGCGAGGAGAAGGCGGAGAAGAACGCCCGCCAGTTCCTGTGGATGCAGGGCGAGTTCACCGGCCTCGCGCATCCGGTATGGTCGGCGCCGTCGGGCTATTTCTCGCCCGAGCATCGCCGCCAGTTCGTCGAGTTCGCGGTCGGCCGGGCCGAGAGCCCGCGGGGCCGACCGACCTTCGAAACGCAAGTCGCAGACGGGCGGGTTCTTTACGGCACGCCAAAGACGGTCATCCCGAAGCTGCGCCGCGTGCTCGAAGAGACCCGGCCGAGCATCTATGGCCTGTGGGGGAATGACGGTTCCGTCAGCAACGAGGATGCCCGGACCTGCATCCGGCTGCTGGGCCAGGAGGTCATGCCGGCGATGCGCGAGATCGGCAAGGAATTGGGTCTTACCGATCCGTTCGAGGCCAATGCCCCGGTCCACCTGCGCTATTCGACCGACCTCAAGCAGATGCCGCAAGCCGCAGAGTAGGGCAGGGGGCGTCGGTTCCGCATTGGCTGAACCCCGCGGTCAGGGAGGACATATCGGCAATGAGCATAGCCGTCGAAACCAGAACCAGCCCAATTCCCTGGTGGAAGGAGCCGACGAAAGACCAGTGGTACGCCTGGGTGGCCTCTTGGCTCGGCTGGACCTTGGATGCGTTCGACTTCACGATGTTCCTGCTGATCATGGTGCCGATCTCGCAGGAATTCGGCGTGCCGCTGACCGAGGTCGCGTTTTTGCTGAGCGTGACTTTGTGGCTGCGGCTCGTCGGCGCAGTCGGCTCGGGATGGCTCGCCGACCGGATCGGGCGCAAGACGCCGCTGATGATCTCGATCCTGTGGTATTCGATTTGCAATTTCATCGCCGGCTTCTCGCCGACGTTTGGGTTTCTCTTTCTGTTCCGCGCGCTGCTGGGCATCGGCATGGGCGCGGAATGGCCGGCCGGCGCGGCTCTCGCGATGGAGTCCTGGCCGGCGCGCTCCCGCGGGTTCATGAGCGGGATGCTGCAGGGCTCGTGGAGCCTCGGATTTCTTCTGGCCAGCCTGATCTATGGGTTGGCGTACAATGCAATCGGCTGGCGCGGCTTGCTGATGATCGGAGTCCTTCCCGCCCTTTCGGTCGTCTATGTGCGCTTCTTTGTCAAAGAGCCGCCGGTGTGGCAGGAGAACCGCCGGCGCCAGCGCGCCGAGCAGCGAGAGGTGCGTGCTCCGCTTCTCAGCATCTTCAAGCCGGGCTTGCTTGGCAACACCTTGACGGCGTGCTGGTGGATGGCGAGCGGCTTCCTCGTCTACTACTCGATCAATGCGTTGTTTGCGACCCATCTGCAGAAGGATCTGAACCTCAGCCCGGCTCTGGTCGCGACACCGATCATGTTTGCGAACCTCGCGGCATTTCTCGCGCAGGGCTTCTGGGGCTGGTTCGCGGACCGCTTCGGCCGCCGCTGGTCGATGATCATCCCTGCGGCGATCGCGATCCTTGTCGCCCCCCTTTATCTGCTGACCACCGACTTCACCTGGATCGCCGCCGGGTTCGTTCTGCAGGGCTTCTTCGGCCAGGCGATCTACGGCCAGAACCCCGCCTATCTTTCGGAACGGTTCCCGACCGAGGTACGGGCGACCGCGAGCGCCTTCTGCTATCACCAGGGGGCGATATTCGGCGGCTTTGTTCCGCTGGTTCTGACCTGGTTCGCCAGCCATTACGGTCTCGGCTTTGCGATCCCGATGCTGATCGGCACCTGCGTTGGAGCGGCGAGCTTTGTGATTGCGCTGCTGCTCGGACCGGAGACGAAGGGAAAGATCCTCGTGCCGGATCTCGTCGTCGCCTAACTGCGATCGACATGTGCCGCACCTCCGGTTTGCTGTTCACCTTCGTCGCCCTCGCGGCGGCGCTGCCGGCCGATGCGCAATCGCCCGCACCGTCTGCGAACGCGACGAGCGCCTTCGACGGGACATATGTCGGGGTTTCCGCGGAGAACAACAGTCGCAGCAATACTCTCGCGGGCTCCCGGGCGAACCCGCAAGGCTATGGCGGGGCCAGAGGCTGCTCGACCTTTCGTGCTCCGGCGAGGTTGACGATCACCAATGGCCTCGCGCGGGTGCGGTGGGGTGACCGCACGCTCGAAGGACAGGTTACGCCCGAAGGCGTTTTGACAATGTCGACCGGGTATGGCCAGCGGTTCGACGGTCGAATCGATGACCAACACGTGATCAAAGGGCAAGCCGTGGGATATTGCACGTACACCTTGACGTGGCAAAAGCAGGGCTGACCGCCGCGCATTCATTTAGGGTGGATGAGCCGCTCCCCAACTGGCGAATAGCCCGCCACAGGCGCTCGGGGGTGGTGGGCATTCGATGTGGCGGATGCCGAGAGGGGAGAGGGCGTAACGAGGGCGTTGGCGACCGCGGGGAGGGCGCCGACATTGCCGGCTTCGCCGGCGCCTTTGACGCCCAATGGGTTGGTCTTAGTCGGCACCGGGTGCTGTCGCAATGGATCGCCGACATCTGCGATCCGTTCTGGGTAACCTCCTCCCTACGCTGGGCGTGTCGCGCCGTGTCGCGGATGCTATTGCAATTCAATAGCGAGTGGTATTGATGTAGCGCTCGGTAGGGCAGCCTCAGCGAGTCCGATGACAGCTGTGAGGGGAGGATCGCTATGAATTCAGTTTTATCGCGCCCGCGGACGCTGTTGCTCGCGGCGATAATGGTAGGCGTTTTCGCTGTCCCATGGCCGGTTGCGGCGCAACAGGCGCCTGCGAGCCCGGCACCCGCCGCCGCTCCGGCATCGCCCGCGGCGGCGCAAACCTCGACGCCGCCGCCGTCATGGATGCAGGGCGCGCCCAGCGCGGCCGAGGAGGCTCATCTCGCGCCGCAAGTGCCGCCGCCGATCCCCACCCCCGCCGACAAGCTGCCGGTGGCGGAGCTGAAACTGCCGAAAAACTTCCACCTCGAGGTCTTTGCCAGCGGCGTGGCGAATGCGCGCTCGCTGCGGATCGGCGACAAGGGAACGGTCTTCGTCAGCACTCGAACCCTCGGCCGGGTCTATGCCCTCGTGGACAACAACGGCAAGCGCGAGGTCAAAACGCTGGCCACCGGGTTGAATTCGCCGAACGGCATCGCCCTCCACAACGGCACGCTCTATATCGCCGAGATCGACAAAATCTCGAAGATCGACAATATCGAAAGCCAGCTCGACAACCCGCCGAAGCCGACCGTCATCTACAGCGATCTACCAAACGACGCGCCGCACGGCTGGAAATTCCTGACCGTCGGGCCCGACAATAAGCTCTATTTCAACATCGGCGCGCCGTGCAACATCTGCATGCCGCCGCCGACGCACGCCCAGATCCGCCGCATCAACCTCGACGGCAGCGGGATGGAGGTCGTCGCTCACGGTATCCGCCAGGTCGTCGGCATGGATTGGCACCCGGTGCTGAAGCAGATGTATTTCACCGAGAACCAGCGCGACTGGCTGTCGGAGGACGAGCCGAACGATAAGCTCAACCGACTCGCCCACCCCGGCCAGGACAATTTCGGCTATCCCTATTGCGACGGCGGCGACATCCCCGACCCGCTATTCGGCTGGGGCCACAGCTGTAATGAGTTCACCAAGCCGGTGGCGCAGCTGGGGCCGCATTCGGCCCCGCTCGGCCTGCGCTTCTATACGGGCCGCATGTTCCCGCACGAATTCAACAACGCGCTCTTCATCGTGCGTCATGGTTCATGGAACAAGACCAAGAAGATCGGCGGCGACATCGTCGTCGCAAAGCTCAACGCGGACGGGTCGGTGAAGTCGATCGAGCCGTTCATCTCCGGGTTTCTGCAAGACAACAAATATGTCGGCAGGCCGGTCGACGTGGAGCTGATGAAGGACGGCTCGATGCTGATCTCAGATGACTGGAACGGCGCGGTCTATCGTTTGACCTACGGCTTGCCGCGCATCAGCGCACGCCACTAGTACCTCGTTGCATAAATTGGCGAATGTGTGGAGCCGCATCTCGTCGGGTTATCGTCACCCCCGCGCAAGCGGGGGTCCAGGACAACTGCTAGAGC
>Ga0209040_10003715_pt1 | contig 11653 bp, 12 predicted proteins | sample BogFormECP12_OM3_FD_188240 | JGI IMG/M metagenome (GOLD analysis project Ga0209040, IMG submission 188240) | Bog forest soil microbial communities from Calvert Island, British Columbia, Canada - ECP12_OM3 (SPAdes) (version 2) | ecosystem: Environmental > Aquatic > Freshwater > Wetlands > Bog ... | reverse complement strand
GTGATCGGGCGGTGCTTCCAGATCTTGGGAACGCGGACGGAACCGGAATGGCGGAGCCAATCGGCCGTCGTGATTACGCCCGCGGTGGAAGAGCTGGATTGGGACTCGTTCGCCAGCGCCAAGATCATGATCGAACGTGGCGAGCAGGCGGCGAACGCGGCTATGCCGGCGATCAGGCAATTGCTCGAGCCCGGAGTGGCGGTGCGGAAGGTGCAGGCGGCAGTGCGGCTGGCGGACGCTTGAAAGGCGGCTGGCGCGGCCTGTTGAGAATCCTGCCCCTGCCGACGGATTAGCGACCACCAAAGCCTTGAGGACGCACGGAGGCATGGAAGGGCAGCGCTTGGCGGAACGGATTGAAAGACTGTGCCGTGCCCCTCACTAAGCTGCAATCTCACGTGCTGCGAGTGCTGCCCGCAAAACGGCAGAGAGCCAAGGCGCGCGGACCGCAAAAAAAAGGGCGCTTGATGCGCCAGACGGCGAGTGGATCTGTTGGGCCGCGACTCGAGACCGACCTGATATGGCGCTATGATGATTACGGCGAAGCTGGCATCAGGATCGGAGGTTGCGCATGACCCCAACGCTGGTGAAGAACTGGTGGTTGCTGGCAGTGTGCGCCATTCTTGACGCGATCATTGCTGGTCTCTACCTGGCGATGTACGACAGCGGTCCCGATGGACTGCTCACTTTCAAATGGGTGGTTGCCATTCAGAGCAGGCTCGCCATGGCGGCGGGCGTATGCACCATCGCAGCCGGCATCGGGAGGCCGGCACAGAGCAAATCCTGGCTTCTGGTTCTGAATGGCCTTGCTCTTGGCGCATATGGAATGATCCCGCTCCTTTGGAAAGGCCCGCTTGGCTTTAATGTTTTTGCCCTTCTGCTGGTGGTGATGGCGGTGACCGCCGGTATGCTTGCATGGTCCATCGCTCGCGCCGTTCCGCGTCATGTTGCGGCCGACTGGTTTTTCGGCTTAGCGGGAGCGACGTCGGCCGGTTTTGCTTTGGCGTTTCTTGCTCTGGTGAATCGCTGGATCCAATTGGAACGCAGACCTTTTCACCCTGCTCTCTTTCTTTGGCTTTGCGCTTATTTTGGGTTCAGCGCAATTTGCATGCTGGGGTTGGCCTGGCGTCAGCGCGGCCTGGGCGCGTCCCTTAGCTCAAGCGCGTATTCCTGGTCTCCGGCAGCGTGAACACCAGGACCGAGCCAATCAGGAAGAACCCGGAATTCAGCGCCAGCGCGGCGCCCAATCCTTGCCGATCCGCAATGGCCCCCACCGCAAAAGGCGCCAGCGCGCTCACCGCCCGGCCGGTATTGTAGACCAGACCCTGTCCCGCGCCACGGAGCGGCGTCGGATAGAGTTCGGCCAGCATCGCCCCAAAGATAGCGAAGAACCCAGTGCCGCAAAAGCCTACCAGCGGCCCTAATGCAAGCAACCACGCTTCCGAATTTGCGCCTGCCCAGCGCGGCGTCAAGCCGTAAACCGGGGTCGCAATGGCGGCCAAGAGAACATACGTAAAAAACACCGGCCGGCGGCCAAAGCTATCGGCCAGCCAGCCGAAACTCAGGTAGCCCGCGAACGCGCCCATCTGCATGAGAATGATCCAGCCGCTGGTGCGCATGATGTTGAGTCCCGCTCCGCCTTGATCTAGGGGCGCGGAGAGAAATCCCGGCAGCCAGGTGAACAATCCCCAATATGCGAACAAAACCGACGTGGCGAGCAGCGTCCCCAGCACGGTGGTGCGCAGCAGCGGCTTCCGGAATAAGTCCGACAACGGCGCCGTGGTTTGCCGCTCGAGCCAAATCGCCGGTTCTTTCACCTTTCGTTGGATCCATATGGTGAGAAAAGCCGGCAGGATTCCGATCAGAAACAATACCCGCCAGCCGAAACGCGGAAGGATCAACGCCGTTGCGCCCGCCGCCAGCATGTATCCGATGGCCCAACCCGATTGCATCACGCCAATCGCTTTCGCCCGGTGCTCGGGGGGCCAGGTCTCGGACACCAATACCGCGCCAGCCGACCACTCTCCACCGAGCCCCAAACCAACCACGCCGCGCCACGCCAATAAGGACCACAGTCCGGCGGAAGTGGCCGAGCCTGCCGATCCCAGCGAGTACAACAGAATCGTGTACACCAGGGTGCGGGTGCGACCGATGCGATCCGCCAGAATTCCCGCTCCGATGCCGCCCACGGCGGACGCGATCAGTGTCGCGGAACTGACCAAGCCCGCTGTCGCCGCCGGCCAGTGGAACTCGGCGCGCAATGTCTGCACCGCAAACACATACAGCAACACGTCGAGCGCGTCTAACATGTAGCCGAGCATGGCCGCCCACAGGGCGAGCCATTTCTGCCGGTCGTTTTCCGACACTACCGCGTCGGCGGCTGGAGGCATCACACATAGTATCCTAGGAAGGTAGAAAATCCATGGGTGCACGGATCTGGCTGGTGTTGGGCCTAATCGCACTGGGCGCCGTGCTGACGACCGGAAGGTCCCAATCTCCGGATAAGAAGTCGAATAAGACAGTCCTTAGAGTCTTGCGTCTTTCGGGTCAGACTTCCGCGCGGCGTTACGCGAGCATTGCCGCTCCGATGCCCGCCGGATTGGAAAATCGGTCCTTAGAGTTGACCTATCTCGTCAAAGCTGGAGAGCCCGTCAAGAAAGGGCAGTTGCTCGCTCAATTGGATGGGCAGTCGTCCGCCACTCAGGTAGAGGATCTCGCCGCCCAAGTGAAGCAGGCGAAATCCGACATTCAGCGGCGCCAAGCCGAACAGGCTGTCGCGTGGGAGACTTTACAGCAGTCTCTGCGGCAGGCGAAAGCCGAGATGGAAAAAGCCAAAGCCGAGGCGGAAAGAGCGAAAATGGATGCCGCCCGGCAACCGGGTGCCTCCACCGGCGTTGAACGCGAACTACTGCGCCTGAACGTGGAAGAAACCGAGGCCCGTTACAGCAAGTTGCAGGAGACGGCAAAGTTTCAGAAGGCCTCATTCGACGCCGAAATGCGAATCCTGGATCTCTCGCGCGAGTTGGAGCAGCGCCATCACGATCGGTACGCGCACGATCTCCGGCAAATTGAGATGAAAGCGCCCATGGATGGGCTCACCGTGATGCAATCGATTGTTCGGGGCGGGGAAGCGGGACCAGTACAGCTAGGGGATCAAATCGCTCCCGGGCAATTGTTTATGAAAGTAGTGGACGTTCAGTCCATGCAGTTGGAAGCCCGCGCCAATCAAACGGAGAGCAGTTTGCTGCACGTTGGTCAGAGAGTCAACGTCCGCCTGGACGCCTTTCCCGCCCTTTCCCTGCCTGGCCACATCTATAGCATCGGGGCCCTGGCGGTCGGTAGCGGCGGGCAGAGTTACTACATCCGCAACATCGCCGTCAACATCGCCATCGACGGGAGCGATCCGAAACTGATCCCGAATCTTGCGGCGTCGGGCGATGTTGTCCTGGAATGACGCCGTGCTGCAATGATGATGCCGTCCTCGAATGAACAATGCCCGCGCCGCTCGAATAAGATGGGTTCAGGAGACTAGATTTTCATGCGTAAGTGGTTACTGCCAGGAATTGCCGCTCTGCTGTTGACTAGCGGGGCTGCGGCCGCGGCCGAAAAGGACTTTCTGCACTGCTTTTATTTCACGCCTATCGATAGCGCGGCCAGCGCCGATTGGAAGGCGTTCTTCGCCGCAACGGACGCCTTACAAGGCAAGGCCCAAGGTCTGAAACATGTTTGGTATGGCAAGCTGAACCGCCCAATGGAATCTGAGCCGCCGCGCGTTTGGGGCGTGTGTATGGAATTCGGGAAGGCCGACGATTTCCGGTCTTACGCCTCCTCGCCGGTCCACGCCAATTGGGAAAAAGCGTATTTCAAGGTCCGCGAGCCGGGTACGACGACGGTCGATTTTACGGGCCAGTAAGTGGCAAAATTTCGTCTCGCCGGCAGTAAGAAGCCGAAGCTGAGGAGCGACGCGCGAGCTGCGCTCCCCTGCCTGATCCTCATCGTGCTGGGCATTCTGGTGGTTTGCGTTCTGTTCTATTTTTCGCTGCAATCCGGTAATCCATGAGACTTGATCAAAGAAGGCCGGACCAGATGCGTCCGGTCCAAATCACGACCAATTATTTGAAGACCGCGGAAGGGTCCGCGCTGATTGAAGTGGGCAACACTCGCGTCTTGTGCGCAGCCACTGTGGAAGAGAGTGTTCCGCCATTCTTGCGGGGAGGCGGCAAAGGCTGGGTCACCGCGGAGTACGCCATGCTGCCGCGCGCCACCGCCACGCGGACGCAGCGCGAGGTGTCCAAGGGGCGAGCCTCCGGGCGCACGCATGAAATCCAAAGACTGATCGGCCGTTCCCTGCGCGGAATCATCGATCTCGCCGCTCTGGGCGAACGCAGCATCGTGATCGATTGCGACGTCTTGCAAGCCGACGGAGGCACTCGCACTGCCGCCATCACCGGTGGCTTTGTCGCGCTGTCGTTGGCCATACGGAAACTGCTTCAGGTTGGCGCTCTCAAGATTTCCCCTATCAAGGAACATGTGGCCGCGGTCAGCGTGGGCATCGTCAACGGGACGGCACTACTCGATCTCGCTTATGACGAAGACTCCAGCGCCGATGTCGATATGAACGTGGTGATGACCAGCGGCGGGCGGTTTGTCGAATTGCAGGCGACCAGTGAGAAAGTCCCCTTCGACGACTCTCAACTCGCGGACCTGATCGCGCTGGGACGCCTTGGCGCCAGCCGGTTGATCACCATCCAAGGAGAGTCGCTCGGCGCTTAATGCGGGTTTATTGCGCGACCAGCAATCCAGGAAAACTGTGCGAGTTCAGCCATGGATTGAAAGGACTGGTAGACGTCCGGACCATCCCGAATCTTGGCGCTATTCCTGCACCGAAAGAGACGGGCGCTACCTTTGAAGAGAATGCTGTTCTCAAGGCGCTCTACTATGCGCGCTATTGCGACGGCATGGTCTTTGCGGAGGATTCGGGATTGGAGGTGGATTCTCTCAACGGGGCTCCGGGCGTGTACTCGGCGCGCTTTGCCGGACCCGATGCGAGCGACGTAGATAACAACCGCCTGCTGCTGGAAAAACTGCGGGGTGTTCAGAACCGCGGCGCACGATTTGTGAGCGTGATCGCGCTGGCGCAAGGTGAGCAAGTATTGCGGACGTTTCGCGGCGAAGTGGGGGGACAAATCCTGCTGGCGCCTCGCGGCGAAAACGGGTTCGGGTACGATCCGCTGTTTTACTACCCGCCGTTCGGGTGCTCGTTTGGCGAGGCGCCGCTCGAGTCCAAGATGCAGGTGAGTCACCGCGGCCGAGCGCTGTCGAAAATGGCCGATTTCCTAAAGAGGCGTCTGACCCACCAGGAACCGACCAACTGAACGTTTGACCGGATATACGTCATTGCCGTATAGTAAAGATGATCGCCGAGATCGTAAGCTTGTCAGGTGACGAGTCCCAGGTAGCGGCGCTGCTCACCGGGGAAGAGCGAATGGCGATGGAATTCTTCATTGCCTGTGCGCCGGAAGACCATCCAGTCATTCCGGGCACTGGCGGGTTTCGCAAGGCTCGCTGGTCCTGCCGCGGGAAGGGCAAGAGCGGTGGCTTTAGAGTGATTTACTTCGTGCTGGCAAGACCGGCGCGGATCTATATGGCTTCGATTTACGCGAAATCGCGAAAGGAGACTCTTTCGGCGGCCGACCAGAAGGTACTCACAAAGCTTGCCGCAGAGATCAAGAAGGCGGCAAGGGGAGGTGCAAGTTATGACAGCGCGTAATTTGAAGAACGCAGCCAAGGCGAGAACCAAGCTTGGCTTGACGCTCGAGCGGGGCGCCAAAGAAATTCTGGCCCACGTGAAGGGCGAGGCGCAACTACCAATACGGCGCATCGTGCTGCCCGATGAGATCGACGTGAAGCGAATTCGGACGAAGGCGGGAATGTCCCAAGCAGAGTTTGCTCGCGCATTTTGCATCAACCCGAGGACGCTACAGGAATGGGAGCAAGGACGCAGAAAACCCGATGCGACCACTCGCGCCTACCTTGCGGTCATCGCCAAGAACCGCGCGGCCGTGTTGGATGCTCTAGCGTCCTGAACCGCTGCCGAGCGATCGCGGCCATGTGATGGCAAGAATGCTTTCATGCTTGAACGGCATCTGACCTCACTGTGATGGCAACGGTTCTTTACCGGCGGCATTCGCCGGCGGTTTGGGTTATACCGTGAAGAATTATGATCGGCCGTGTCCGAGTTAAGCAGCTACTGAAGCGCGGCCGGCCACGTCCCAGAGCAGTTCGTCAAATCTGTTCTAGAACCCCCTTGAGCCAAGCAGGGACTTCCTCGGCCAAATAGATGATCTCAGCGCTCTCTGCCTGCAGTATCACGGTTGGGGCGCCACCCCAGACACTATTGTCGTAAACATGAATGAAGTCCATCTCCCGGATCGCCCGTGGAAGGTGGCGAATGCTTGCCTCAAATATGCTCCTCAGAACGGGTTCCGGGCGCTGTGTCCGCCTTTGTCAGCCCGCATCTTGACGCGCTCCAAGTGCGCGGCGAATGTGCTGAGCGCGACATAACGCATTTCGACCGTAAATCCAGCTCGCCTCGCCAGCGCAACCTGCGCAAAAGTAATCTCGCTCCGGAGAGTAGTTTCGAAGGCACAGCTGGCGCCCCGCTTGATGTGCTCCAAGACGAACGCCTCGAAGAGACGGTTGACTTGGTCCCGAATGTTGCGGGGGATGTCGAGATAGGATCCCTGATTCAATGAGGACGCATGATCGTCGGCATTGAAGAAATCGACGCCAAAACCGGAAACAGGGAAAGCGGTCGATTTGCCGCCTCCGGGAGGGCCGGCAACGACGAAGATCCTCGGGGACATCTATCCGCCGACATCGCGATCTGCACCTTCGTGCATGTCCTTGGGCAAATCGGTCCGGACACGTTTACCTTTGCGATCGGCAACACCGAGACGCTCCAACTCTTCCGCCGCCGCCTTGGTGCGTTCTGCAGCACCCTGCAAATGCGGATCGGCCTTCGGCGCCTTGAGCTTCGGCTTGTGAGTGGCAGGCACTATATCTTGAGTATAGTTGCGAGCGTTTGCGTGAAAGGTGAGTAGAGACGGGAGCTTGATTTCCAATAGCGCCAAGGACCTCGAGGGCGGTGAAACCGATATTCTGCGCGCCGGGCATCGACACGCGGGTCATATAAGCCTTTACCACGTAGACGTCATCAACCGCAGGAGAAGAGGGTCGCCGAACAGTCCAGACGATGATTAGCAGTGGGCACCCGCAAAAATGTATCATTCCGACCGCGGTGTGTCGTCATACTGAGGACTAACGGTTCAGGAGGTGCGGTGTTTAGTACGTTCATACGTACTAAGCATCGCGCCACTCCTTTCACGACATGTTCATCGCTTCGCGACGAGTTTTGAACAGAGGCCTGGTACTCTCTCAGAGGCGGCCGGGCAAGTAGGTCTGCCTTCCATCTGACCGCTCCGAAATATACCTTTTCAAACTTTGTTGGAGAATCCAAATGCAGAGAAGTTCGACGCAATTCCTGACTCTTCTCGCGGCCGCCGCATCATGCGGCGGACTGCTTCACGCAGCTACCGTCGGTTTTTCCGGCTTCACCCCGGGAAACCTGGTCCTGTCGCGCAGCGTTTACGCGGGAACCGCGAGCACCATCACCATCGGGCAACAGCTTCCGCCCGTTTGCGGTGCTATGGCGTCCTGTCCAGGCATGGCCTCAAACAATGGCGCATTCCCCGCCGTCGGAAGCGCCAATAATGTTTGGAATAACGATCTTGTAGACGGCAGTTTTGGCATCACGTCGCCCATCTTTCTCGATCAACTGACCACCGGCGGCACATTGGTGAACACGCTCGCCATCCCGGCCACTTCCTTGACTACCAGCTTCAGCTCCAAGTCCGAACTGGCGCTAAACCTGTCGACCGACGGAACCGTGATCACGTTCATGGGCTACGGCGCGCCGGTGAATACGCTGGATGTTTCGAATTCCAACACGCCCGGCGTGATAGATCCAACCAATCCCGTCGGCTCGGCCTTTTACCGGATCGTGGGACAGGTGGATGCCGGCGGCAACCTCTTGACTACGGACTCAAACGCATATAGCGGTAACAACGGGCGCGCGGCCATCCTGGCGAACGGCTTCTACTATACGGTGGGCAACGATAACAATGGCGCCGGAACGCCCGCGAACATCATCGATTCCACCGGAGCGGAGATCCTCACACCCTTTGCCGCACCAGGAACGCCGGTAATGATAGGAAATTTCTCGATCACCCAGGTGATCAACCCTGCCACCGGCATGCCCTATGCCGCCGACAAACCCGGCAAGGACGACAATTTCCGTGGTCTGACGGTTTTCAACAACACTATTTACGTTACGAAAGGCAGCGGCAGCAATGGAATCAACACGGTTTACCAGGTTGGCAACGCCGGTAGTTTGCCGACGCTGGCAAACGCTTCGACTGCGCCGATCACCATCCTGCCCGGTTTTCCGGTCACCCTCGCCAAGGCCTCCACGGCGCAGAATCCGTTCGGACTCTTTTTCGCCACCGCGAACACGCTCTACGTGGCCGACGAAGGCGATGGAACCGCCGCTGATGCCGCCACCAGTCCCAATGCCGGTCTCCAGAAATGGGTGCTTTCGAACGGAGTTTGGACGCGCGTCTACGTGCTGCGGAATGGTTTGAATCTCGGGCAGCCATATAGCGTTTCGAACTATCCCACTTCCTTGAATCCCAGCACCGACGGACTCCGCAACATCACGGGCCGCGTGAATGCCGATGGCACGGCGACCATCTGGGCCATTACCTCCACGGTCAGCGCAAACGGCGATCAGGGCGCCGATCCGAATGAGCTGGTGGAGATCACCGACGTGATCGCGAACACAAACCCCGCCGCGGCCGCCCAGGAACAGTTCACCATCGTCCGGTCTGCCGGATACGGCGAAGTTCTGCGAGGAATTGCGTTTACGCCGGGAACGTTCGCACAGCCGGCGCCGGCGGCGTACCCGGTCACTTCCTCCGGATTTGCTTATAGCCGCGCCGGCAAGACCTATAGCGCGACGCTCACGATCGCGAATAACACCAACAGCCCGGTTAGCGGGCCAATCTCGGTGGCGCTCGCAGGCCTGCCACAAGGCGCAAGCGTCGTCAATGCCACCAGCACCGTCAGCGGAATGCCAGCAGTGCAGATCGTCGCTTCCGGGACGGCCTTGAATCCAGGCCAATCCGCCAGCACTAAGGTTCTGCTCAGCGACCCATCGAATGCCGCAATTCAACTCACTGCCACAGTGGTGTTCCAGTGAGCGGTGTTCCATTAGTCTGGCGTTGACCAACAAAGGAGTGCTTATCATATGAAAAAACAATATCTGTTATCCCTGCTGTTGTGCGCCGCCGGTGCGGCGCACGGCGCTGAACTCATCGATCTCGTGGTCAACACGAGCGCCATTAACGGAACCACCGGATCGATCGATTTTCAGTTCAATCCAGGCGCTTTTATGACCCAGGCCGCAACCGTTCAGATCCTGGATTTCACGGGCGCAACCTACATAGCCGGCACGCAGTCGGACATCGGTGGCGTGACCGGCGGACCGCTGCCATCCCCCATTACCATCGCCAACAGCGGAGCGGACAACGAAGACTTCGAGGACATCAAGTTCGGCAACTCGCTGTTCCTCACGCTCAGCTTCGATGGACCGGCGGTCAATTCGCCCAACGGATCGTTATCCGGAAGCACCTTCGCGCTCTCGTTGTTCTCGGACGCGGGCGGAACGACACCGGTTCTTACCACCGATCCGAATGGCATCGTGGCCACCGTTCAATTGAATCGCGACACCGGCGCTCTGATCGACCAAGCCGTGTCTCCCAATGCCCGGTTCAGCCCAATCCCGGAGCCCGGCTCTGTCTTGCTGCTCGGCGGCGGTCTAATGGCGCTCACAGCGGGGCGGACACTGCGCAAGAGGACTTAGGCGAACCACATAGTTGTCGCCCGCCGGTCCCGCCGTGGGCAATAGAGCAGCGGCCGGAAATTCGGCATATATTTCGCAGATTCACGGGTTTGTAACCCGCCCAGGGCCGATTAATAATCGGCCGCAGGTTGATAACCGTGCCCCACACTCTAGGCCACCGGCGCGCTCAACCGATGTTTTTCTATTAAGCCCAGCAAGTCGGCCGAACGAATCGGTTTAGAGATGTAGTCGTCCATGCCGGACGCCAGGCATCGCTCCCGGTCGCCAGTCATGGCGTGGGCCGTCATCGCAATGATGGGCACATGCATCCCTTTACCCAGTTCGCTCTTGCGGATAGCCTTGGTTGTTTCGAATCCATCCATATCCGGCATTTGCACGTCCATCAGGACCAGGTCGAACATCTGCTTTTGCAGCGCGCTCAGGGCTTCCCGTCCGTTATTCGCGACTACCACGAAGTGTCCGGCCTTTTCAAGGACCCGCAGCGCCAGCCTCTGATTTACGACGTTGTCTTCGGCCAGCAGAATCCGGGATGACGATACAGCCAGTGAATGCGGCAGTCTAGTGGCCTCGCTAGGCTTCGGTTCGGCTCCGCCCGTCAGCGCCCGGACGATCGCTGCGCGCATTTCCGCGCGCCGGACCGGCTTGGTCAGGTATTGGGAAACTGCCAACCCGCGGCTCCGTTCCACATCCCCTGGCGTTTCCCCAGAGGTAGACATCAGGATGACCGCATCGGAGAATGTCGGCGTATGCCGAATACGCTCGGCCAATCCAAAGCCGTCCATCTCCGGCATGTGAATGTCGGTCACTACCAGCGCAAAAGGTTGGTTGGTTTCATACGCGTACTGCAGAAGGGAGAGCGCGTCCTGGCCACTTGAGGCTGTAGTTGGTTTCATCCGCCATTGGGAAAGCATTCCAACAAGGATTCGCAAATTGGTGGCATTGTCGTCAACCACCAGCACTCGCAAATCGGCCAGCGAGGGTCCCGGGATCATTGGTTGAGACGCCTGCCGCGCAACGCCCAAACAGATCGTGAAATGAAAGCAACTCCCTCGGCCCGCTTCACTCTCCACCCAGATCCGCCCATTCATCATCTCCACCAGACGAGTGGAAATCGTCAATCCAAGACCGGTTCCGCCAAAGGTCCGCGTGGTGGAAGCATCGGCCTGAGAGAATGCCTCGAAAATGAGTTTCAACTTGTCCGGCGCGATACCGATGCCGGTGTCACGCACGTGGAGGTGTAGCCGTAAGCGATCGGAAGTCTGTTCTTCCAAGCTCACCTTCAACTCGACCTCGCCTTTCAGGGTGAATTTGATTGCATTCCCTACCAGATTGACGATGATCTGACGAAGCCGAATCTCGTCGCCCAGTACTTCCTCCGGCAAGTCGGGCGAGATATCGCACAGCAGTTCCAGGCCTTTCTCATGCGCCCGGAAGGCGATCGCCTTGATGGTCTCTTCCACGGAATTGACAAGATTAAAGGGAACCAAATCGAGTTCCAGCTTTCCGGCCTCGATCTTGGAAAAGTCGAGGATGTCGTTGATGATGGCCAGCAACGATTCGCCGCTGGCCTGGATGGTTTCCAGATAACCGCGCTGGTCCGGCGTCAGCGACGTTTCCATGAGCAAGCCGACCATGGCGATGACGCCGTTCATCGGCGTGCGGATTTCGTGGCTC
>Ga0209040_10003714_pt1 | contig 11657 bp, 10 predicted proteins | sample BogFormECP12_OM3_FD_188240 | JGI IMG/M metagenome (GOLD analysis project Ga0209040, IMG submission 188240) | Bog forest soil microbial communities from Calvert Island, British Columbia, Canada - ECP12_OM3 (SPAdes) (version 2) | ecosystem: Environmental > Aquatic > Freshwater > Wetlands > Bog ... | reverse complement strand
CGCCCGCGATCTGCGCATCGACGCGCGCGTCGCCGGCCGCGAGTCTCAGGCAGCCGGGCTCTGAGATCGTCAGCGAGCGCACCGCGTGCGGTCGCAGCGCCGCGGCATACAGCGCGATCACCGCGCCATAGGAATGCCCGACGAGGTGCGCACCGTCGCCGAGCAGCTCGGCGATCAACGGCGCCTCGGCCTCGAAATCCCCGCGCGCGAGCGGCGGGCTGTCCGCGAACCCCGGACGGTTGGGAAGACAGAGTGCCCAGTGCTCGGCCAGGGGCAGCTGATGACGCCACGTGCGCTTCGCGCCGACGACGCTGCCGTGGACGAGCACGACCGGCGGCCCCGAGCCGACGTAGGCGACGTCGAGATCCAAAGCGGTCGGGGACGTGTTCGTGTTCAGCGCGCCCGAGAGGATTCGAACCTCTGACCTTCGGTTCCGTAGACCGACGCTCTATCCAGCTGAGCTACGGGCGCAGAGCGTCGTAGTCTACCGACGGACCCTGGCGCGCCCGACCGGGCGACATGTGATGCTGTGGTCCAAACCAGCCCGGACTGGACTCGCCCGCCGGGCGGGGACGGGATCGGAAGGAAGGCTGAACATGAACGCAATCCCCGCACCGCGCGCCGGTGCTTTCCCCGGGAAGGCCAGCGACGCGCAGGCAGCCCGCGACGCGCAGGCAGCCGCCGGGGCGCGGGCGAGCCGCCGCTCGCGGCGCCCGTTCTGGAGCGAGGATCTCGCCCCCTACGCCCGGCCCCGCGTGGGGCGCAGCCTGCTCGACCTCGCGACCTCGGTCCTGCCCTATCTGGCGCTGTCGGCACTGATGTACGTGGCGCTGAAGACGTCCTATCTGCTCGTGCTGGTCATCGCGGTCCCCACCGCGGGCTTCCTGGTGCGAACGTTCGTCCTCTTCCACGACTGCTCGCACGGCTCCTTGCTGCCCTCCAGGCGCGCAAACGCGTGGCTGGGGACCGTCCTGGGGCTGTTCGTCTACTCACCGTTCCTGCGCTGGCGCCACGATCACGCGATCCATCACGCCCACTCCGGTGATCTGGACCGCCGCGGCGCCGGGGACGTGCGCATGCTGACGATCGCCGAGTACGACGCCCTGCCTGCGCGCTCGCGCCTGGCCTACCGCCTGCTCCGCAACCCCGTGATCATGTTCGGGCTCGGGCCGATCGTCGCGCTGCTCGTGGGGCCACGCATCGTGGCGCGCGACGCGCGCCCGCGCATGCGCAACAGCGTGATCGGCACGAACATCGCGCTCGCGGCACTCGTGGCCGCGCTCTGCTGGCTGATCGGCTGGAGCGAGTTCCTGCTCATCCAGGCGCCGACCGTCATGCTCGCCGGCTCAGCCGGGATCTGGCTGTTCTACGTACAGCACCAGTTCGAGGGCGCCTACTGGGAGGACACGGGGGGCTGGAGCTACGCCGACGCCGCGCTGCGTGGCAGCTCGTATCTGAAGCTGCCGAAGATCCTCCAGTTCTTCTCGGGCAACATCGGCCTGCATCACGTCCACCATCTGAACGCTCGGATCCCCAACTACAACCTCCAGCGCGCCCACGACGAGAACGCGATCTTCCACGGCGTGCCGATGCTCTCGCTGCGGGACGGACTGAGGGCCGTGCGGCTCAAGCTGTGGGACGAGGAGCACGCGCGAATGGTCACCTTCGCGCAGGCCCGCACGTCCGGCGCATCGGCCCACGGGTGAGCCGCGGACGCCCACCGAGCGGACGCTAGCTGCGCACGTACGCGAGCGCCGCAAAGTCCGCGAGTGCGCGATCGATATCCCCCTCGGCCGCTTCGACACCCGCTCGCGCGGTGCCATACGCAGGCAGGCTCGCGGCCTGGGCGGCCGTCGCGAGCGCCGCGTACGCCTCGCCTGCACGCGTCAGCGCAGCGGACAGGGCCAGCTGCGCCTGCCCGGCCACGAGCGGCGGTTCCAGGTGGGAGAGCGCATCGGCAGCATCGCCGAAGCGCTGCGCGAGGGCGCTCGCCGTCGTAGCCACCGTTGCGGGGGTCGCAGTGTGCTGCATCGCGGCTCGCAGCGCGACGCGCTGGCGTTCGAGGCCATCGAGCAGCGCCCTGATCTGGCCGGCATAGCCGGGGTCGGGGGTCAGGTTGTAGCTCTGCGCCTGGCCCACCAGCCTCAGCGTCGAGACGATCCGTTCGCACGTCGCCATCGAGGCGGCGGCGGCCGCGGAGGCATAGCAGAGCAGCACGGTGGGTCCGCCGCCGAGGCCGGGAAGCACATATGCGGTCAGCGCGGGGGCAAAGCCCGCAACGCTCAGGCGCGAGTATCTGTAGGCCTGGGCTTCGGCGAAGTTGACGACCGCCGAGTCGAGCGGAGCGCGCAGGCCGGCCAGGAATCCCGCCGGGAGCGGGCTCGGTTCCCCAGCCGGCAGCTTTCCGCTGACGAGGCCCGTATTCGCCGAGTCGCCGTAGGGCGCGAACACGGAGGGGTGGGCGACGGTGAGGCCCGGTATCTCGGGGGCGGCCCCGGCTCGCCGCCAGCTCGAGGGGTATTCGAGCAGCACGCTCGTGGCGAGCGCCGGGGGCGCCTTGCGCGCAGGCGTGCCCTCGGCTTCCACGCCGGCGACATATCCGAGGATCGCGGCGATCACGAGCGCGACTGCGGCGATGCTCGGCAGGCTGACGTTCGAGCCGTACATGCGCCTCAGTTCGAGCTGTCGAACGAACCGCTCGTGCCGCCCCCCGACGGCGTGCCGCTCGCGCCTGAGCCCCCCGACGAGGATTCACGCGGCGCGGGGGTGCTCGCCGCGGGCGGCGCGGGCGCGCTCACGGCGGGCGGCGCGGGGGCGCTCACGGCGGGCGGCGCGGGGGCGCTCACGGCGGGCGGCGGGGACGCGATGATCGGCGGCGCGCTCGGCGCGGCCGGCGCAGCGGTCGCGGGCGAGCTCGAGCGCGCGCTTGCGGGGCTGTGCCTGCTGCCCACGACGGCGACATCGAGCGGCGCAGCGGCGCCGAGCGCGGTCGGGACCGCCGCGTCGAGCGATCCCACCTGAGAGCTCGACGGCGCGTCGACCCGCGCCGCGCCGTTGTGCGCCGTCGCGTGCCCGATCGCATAGGAGCCCGCGAACACCGCGCACACGGCCGCGATCAGCAGGGGCACCCGCGCGTCGAATCTGCGGCGCGGCTGCTCGGCGCTGATCCAGCGCGTCTGCAGACCCTCGACCTCGGTCAGGTCGGACATGCCACCGGCTCCACGCCGCTCGGATCGAGACACGTGTCCACGCGCGTCGGCAGCTTTCCGCGGCGGACCGTGAAGCTCGTGTACTTGCCAATCTCACCCGCCTTGTAGATGCGGATCTGCAGGACCGCACCCGGGGACAGGCCGCGCTCGAAGCGCGTGAAGCTCATCTGCACGACGCCCGTCTTGCGCGCGCTCGCTGCTGCGAGCCGGGTTTCCGCGCGACGCGGACAGCCCCGCCCGCGGCAGCTCACCGTGATGTGCGCCCCCGCCGGCGCCTGCACGGTGAGCAGGCTGATCTTCACACCGGAGATGCTGTAGGAGCCGGCGAGCCGCACGACGGGGAACGGCGCCATCAGCGTGACTTCGGGCGGGGAGACCCTGATCGTCTCCGTGACCACGCTGGAGAGGCCGTCGGCCCCGGTCACCTGCAGCCGTACCGCATGGGCACCGGCCGCGGCGAACGACGTCGTGAGCACCGGCCCGCCCGCTACCAGGGGACCGTCGCCCTTCTGGTCCCAGGCGAAGGCGGTGATCGGGCTGGAGGCGTCCGTCGAGCTCGACGCCAGCGAGATCTGTTCGCCGACGTGCGGCGAGTGCGGCAGCCACACGAACGACGCAACCGGAGGTGCGTCGGGGGCCGCGGCCGGCGCTGCCGCCGGGGGCGGCGGCGGAGCCGGCTGCACCAGCATGATCGCTTCCTTGCTCGTCACGGTGTCCAGTTCGTTCTCGAACACGGCGCGGTACTCATAGCCGTTCTGCGCGAGCGTGGACACCACGCTGAGCGTGTCCGAGGTGTTGCCCGCATCGGCCGTGTCCGGCGCCCATTTGGACCCGAGATCGCTCGAGACTTCCCACTGCACGCTCGGCGCCGGCACGCCCGATGCGGCCGCCCTGAACGTCGCCGTTTCGCCCGCCGCGACCGTCGTGTTTTCGGGGCTGGCGGTCACTTTGGGAGGCGTCGGCACGGTCAGCGTCGCCGGTTCGCTCGCACGCGCGCCCGCCGCGTTCGTGAACATCGCGCGGTACTCGTAGCCGCTCTGCGCATACATCACCGCGGCCACCGTCAGGGTATCTGTCGTATTGCCCGCGTCTGCGGTGTCGGGCGCCCACGAGCCGCCCTCGTCGCTCGAGACTTCCCACTGCACGGTCGGCGTAGGCACGCCGCCCGACTCAGCCGCCGTGAAGATCGCCGTTTCGCCGGCGTTGACCGTCTGGCTTTTCGGGTTCAACGTGACCGTTGGAGGAACCTGCACGGTCAGCGTCGCGACGCTGCTCGTTCGCGAGCCGACCACGTTGGTGAACACGGCTCGGTACTCGTTGCCGCTCTGCGCAAGCGTAGCCGTGAAGCTCAGCGTGTCCGTGGTGTTGCCGGGATCGGTCGTGTCCGGCGCCCACGTGGAGCCGTGATCGCTCGAGACTTCCCACTGCACGGTGGGGGCCGGCACGCCCGACGCCGCCGCCGTGAACGTGGCCGGTTCGCCCGCCGTGACCGTCGCGCTCGCCGGGTTCAGCGTGACCGCGGGCGGCGTGTGCACGGTCAGCGTCGCGGGTTCGCTCGCCTGCGAACCCGCCGCGTTCGTGAACAGAGCCCGGTACTCATCGCCGCTCTGCGCGAGCGTCACCGAGGCCACCGTCAAGGTGTCCGTCTTGTTTCCGGCGTCGCTCGTATCCGCCGCCCACGAGGAGCCGTGGTTGCTCGACACTTCCCACTGCACGGATGGGGCCGGCACGCCCGACGCAGCCGCCGTGAACGTCGCCGCTTCGCCTTCGTTCTTCGTGACGCTCACCGGGTTCGTCGTCACCGCCGGGACCGACTGCACGGTCAGCGTGGCCGCGCTGCTGGCCTTCGAGCCGGCGGCGTTCGTGAACAGCGCGCGGTACTCGCGGCCGCTCAGCGCGAGCGTCACCGACGCCACCGTCAGGGTATCCGTCGTGTTGCCCGCATCGCCCGTATCGGCCGACCACGAGGAGCCGTGATTGCTCGAGACCTGCCACTGCACGCTAGGCGTGGGCACGCCCGACGCCGCCGCCGTGAACGTCGCCGTTTCGCCAACGGTGAGCGTCGCGCTCACCGGGTTCAGCGTGACCGCGGGCGGCGTGCGCACGGTCAGCGTCGCGGGTTCGCTCGCCTGCGACCCCGCCGCGTTCGTGAACAGAGCCCGGTACTCATCGCCGCTCTGCGCGAGCGTGACCGACGCCACCGTCAACGTGTCCGTCTTGTTTCCCGCATCGCCCGTGTCCGCCACCCACGAGGAGCCGTGATTCTTCGAGATCTGCCACTGCACGGTCGGCGTGGGCGAGCCCGATGCGCCCGCAGTGAACGTCGCCGTTTCGCCTTCGGTCGTCGTCACGCTCACCGGGTTCGCCGTCACCACTGGGACCGACTGCACGGTCAGCGTAGCCGCGCTGCTGGCCTTCGAGCCGGCGGCGTTCGTGAACAGCGCGCGGTACTCGCGGCCGCTCAGCGCGAGCGTCACCGAGGCCACCGTCAACGTGTCCGAGGTGTTGCCCGCATCGCTCGTGTCCGGCGCCCACGTGGTGCCGCCGTTGCTGGAGACCTGCCACTGCACGGTGGGGGCCGGCACGCCGGACGCGGCTGCCGTGAACGTCGCCGTTTCGCCAACGGTGAGCGTCGCGCTCTCCGGGTTCAGCGTGACCGCGGGCGGCGTCTGCACCGTGAGGATGGCAGCTTTGCTGGCTTGAGATCCGGCCGCGTTGGTGAACACGGCCCGGTATTCATCGCCACTCTGCGTGAGCGTGACCGAGAACACCTTCAAGGTGTCCGTCTTGTTTCCCGCATCGCTCGTGTCCGCCGTCCACGAAGAGCCATGGTTGCTCGAGACTTCCCACTGCACGCTGGGCGCGGGCGTGCCCGATGCAGCCGCTTTGAACGTCGCCGTTTCGCCCGCCGTGAGCGTCACGCTCTGCGGGTTGAGCGTGACGACCGGGGGGACCTGCACGGTCAGCGTCGCCGGTTCGCTGTCCTGCGACCCGGCCGCGTTCGTGAAGACCGCCCGGTACTCATCGCCGTTCAGCGCCACCGTGACCGACGCCACCGTCAACGTGCCGGTCTTGTTACCCGCGTCGCCCGTGTCGTCCGCCCACGAGGACCCGTGGTTGCTCGAGACCTGCCACTGCACGCTCGGCGCGGGCACGCCCGACGCCGCGGCCGTGAACGTCGCCGTTTCGCCAGCGGTGACAGTCGCGCTGACCGGGTTCAGCGTCACCGCCGGCCGCGTCTGCACGGTCAGCGTCGCGGGTTCGCTTTCCTGCGACCCCGCCGTGTTCGTGAACAGAGCCCGGTACTCATCGCCGCTCTGCGCGAGCGTGACCGACGCCACCGTCAACGTGTCCGTCTTGTTGCCGGCGTCGGCTGCGTCGGGCGCCCAGCTGGCGCCGTGATCGCTCGAGACCTGCCACTGCACGCTCGGCGCGGGCACGCCCGACGCCGCCGCCGCGAACGTCGCGGTTTCACCGGCCGTCACCGTCGTGCTCTGCGGGTTCAGCGTCACCGCCGGCGGCGTCTGCACCGTCAGCGTCGCCGGTTCGCTTTCCTGCGATCCCGCCGAGTTGCTGAACAGCGCCCGGTACTCGTTGCCGCTCTGGGCAAGCGTCGCCGAGGCGACGCTCAGCGTGTCCGAGGTGTTCCCGGCGTCGGTGATGTCGGGCGCCCAGGTGGCGCCGTGATCGCTCGAGACCTGCCACTGCACGCTCGGCGCGGGCGTCCCCGAGGCTGCGGCCGTGAACGTAGCTGTTTCACCGGCGGTCACGGTCGTGCTCAGGGGGTTGGTCTGGATGACCGGGGCTGCTTCGACCGTGAAGGTGAACGGCGCGCTTTCGCCCGGTTCGCCGAGTTCGCCGGCCTGCCGGGCGATCGCGGTGTAGGTGCCTTCACCAAGAGGGGCGGGGGTCAGTGTCCATGTTTCTTCGCCCAGCAAAGGGGCGAATGTCAGTTCCTGAGCCGGCGTTCCCGAGGCGGTCGCGCCCGGGTAGATCACGAGCATCACGACGTTGGTCGTCGCGTTCGTCGTCCCGCTGAACACGGGCGCAGGGTCGGTGCTCGAGCTGCCCGAGCTCGGGGGGAGCATGGTGATGCCCGTCCCCGCCATCGCGCTGCTCGCGGGCGCCGCCGCGAGCACGATGATCGAAACGACGAACGCCCGGCCGAGCGCTGTGCGCATCCTCTTCATGGAGTACCAGTCGCCGTCATGTCGCGTCCAAACGTCAGGTCTTCATCATTGGTTTCCCGACGGGCAAACGGTGGCGCACATCGCGGCTTCCAGCCGCCGCCCCCGCCGCGCGGTTCATGGTGAGAGTACCGCGGCGGCGCGGACTTCGTCGCGCAGTGCTGCCTCTTGCGCGGGCGCGCGCGAGCGACGGCGCAGGATAGTTGCGTGAGGAAGCGCACGCCGGCTCCGTCCGAAGCGTCCCTGCGGCACGGCCGCGGCCTCGGCACGCATCAGCGCGATGAGCTGGCCTTGAAGTCGACGCGGGGGAAGCGGCGCCACCCGACGCGAGCCCCGCGTCCGGGATCTCCTCAACACAACCTGCACGGGGTGTGAGGCCAAATACTCGAACACCCATAGGGCCTGGGACTTGATCCGCGAACTGCACGCACATCGCCAGGGCCGGGCGCGGCCGTCCACGCTGGGACGCCGCTAGAGTGCGCGCGTGTCTGATCGGTATGCGTTCCCCGATGACCCGGCCCTCCGCCAGGTCGCCGAGGCGATGGAGGGAACCGGTCAGTGGGCGTTCGTGTTCGACGACGACTGGCGACTCGTGTACGTCACGGATGCCACGCGATGGACCTACGGCGCGCATGTCGAGCGGGCAGATTTCGCGATCGGCCGCAAGTTCTTCGGTCCTGAGGGCCTCGCCGTCAGCCAAACGTGGCGCTTTGGGCCCAACACGTCCGAGCGCATTGGACTTCTGCTGGAGGCGATCGGCGGTTGGATGGTCGCGGACACGCCTGGCGGCCTCGCGGAGGTCCGCGGGGCCGTGGACCCCTCGCTTCATCCCTATCTGGACCGGCTCCGCCCGGTGGGGGACATCGCAACCTGGTTGGTCGCCGAGGGGTTCGCCCTCGACCGATCGGTGGACGTGCCTCTCACGGGCCTGCGGGTGCGACGCCCGGACGGATCGCTCGCGGGGACGGTGGCCATCTTCAAGCCGGCTCTCGGTATGGATGTGCTGGCCGTACGTGACCATGGCCGATCCGGCCCACGCGACGCTGATGCATCGCGTCGCGAAACCATCGCGGCGGCCGGCTGCTGTGCTCTTCGGGGACCTTGAGCAGTCCTCGGCGCTCGCCCGAGGGATGTCGACCAGCAACTACTTCGCGCTCGGTAGACGGCTCGTTCGAGCCGCAGATCGCTGCGTGATCGAACAGGGCGGGCTCGTTGGACGTCACGTGGGCGACGGCGTCGCTGCTTTCTTCCTTGTCGAGGCCGCGGAGTCCGAGTCAGCCGCCGCGCGCTCCTGCGTCGCCGCCGCACGCAACCTCCGAAGCGTGCTCTCCGATGTCGCGAGCGCAAGCGGGCTGAATTCCGACGAGGTGACGCTCCGTTTCGGACTCCACTGGGGCGCCACGCTCTACGTCGGCGCGATCACGACCGGTGGACGGGCCGAGGTGACCGCGCTCGGCGATGAGGTCAACGAGGCCGCCCGGATCGAGGCCTGCGCAACCGGTGGGCGGATCCTCGCCTCCAAGGACCTCATCGAACGACTAGACGACGCCGACGCGGCTGCACTCGACCTCGACCCGGACCGGATCGCCTACACGCCGCTCGGGGAGTTTTTCGGGGCCAGCGACAAGGCCCGGCGCGACGCCCCCTCGATACCCGTCTGCGAGTTGTGACTAGCGCAGTCAGTCCAGGCCTGCACGGGGTGTGAGGGCAGATACTCGAACTCCGACCCAACCCGGGTGCAGATCCGGCAGCTACACACCCAACGGATGCACGCGCAAGCGACGCCCGCGAAGAGGAGCAAGACGTAGTCCGGCGTCCTGATCAGCGAAGGACGCGGTAGCGAATGTGGGTGGCTTCAGGCGTGTCGATCACTCGAACAATCTCCAACTCGATTCGCGACGGCAGCACATCGAATAGTCGACGGCCGCTACCGAACAGCACCGGAATCTGGTGTATCTGCAGCTCGTCCAGCACCCCGGCTTCGAGGGCCGCTTGGGCCGTGTAGGCGCCGTGCACCAACACGTTTTGGCCGCCTGCAGCAGCCTTCGCCTGTACCATCGCGCCGACGATCCCATCGGCCACGTACGTCACCAACGGATAGTTCGCGACGGACGGGCCGGGTGGACGGTGACTCGGTACGAAGATCGGGACACCGTGATGATCACCGTTCCAGTGATCGACCTGCTCCACCGTGCGGCGACCCGCGAGGACCGCTCCGGTCGCGTTGATCTCGTCGAGAAAGCGCCGGCCCAGATCCAATTTCGGCACGGGCACCGACTCCCGGTCAGGACCGTCGGGACCGAACCCGTACCACTCATGCAACCGCATGAACTCGTCGCCACCGGGGTTACCCGGTTCGTCGTTCGGACCCGCGATGTACCCGTCGAGGGACATCGACATGTAGAGCACTGATTCAGACATCCTCACCTCCGTGTTACGTCGATCCAATCTGACCGGCTTCAGTGCCCGCGGCCTCTGCAAGCAGTCGGTCAAGGGCGGCGTAGCTCTGGTCGCGTCCCTTCTGCATGCCGAAGCCGAGCATGGCGTCGCGCTCCTCCGAGGTCTGGAAGAGCGAGCGGCTGACGACCTTGGTGCGAGCGTCGCCGAGGTCCTCGAAGGTCGTTGTGTCCAGCACGGCATGTCCGGCCATCCCGTCCCAGGCGAAGGTCCAGACGAGCCGCTCGGGCGGGGTCACCTCGCGATACGCCCCCTCGAATCCGTGTACCCCATCATCGGCGTGCTCGACAAAGCGCCAGCGCCCGCCCGGCCAAAGCTCGAGCTTCTCGATCACCAGCTTGTTCCCGCGGCCCCACCATTGCGCGAGCTGTTCGGGCTCGGTGAATGCTCGCCACACGACGTGGCGCGGCGCATTGAACACACGCTCGACAACCACCTCGCGATCACTCGGCGTGAGGGCTCCCTGTCCTAAGTCCGGTTCGACGGACCTGCTCATTGCTCAGTCCTCTCTTGCTGGTCGAGAAACTGGCCGAGGCGGTCAAAACGAGCCTCAGCCATCCGCTGGTAGCCGGCGATCCACTGCCCCGCGCCCTCGAGCCTGCGTGGCCCAAGGCGGCAATGACGCGAGCGGCCGATCTTCTCGGTCGTCACGAGTTCGACCTCCTCAAGAACGCCAAGATGCTTCTTCAGGCCGGTGAGAGTGATGTCAAACGGCTCAGCGAGGTCAGACACCGTCGCGCTCCCCAATTGCGAGAGCTGCTCGAGGATCGCCCTACGCGTGGGATCTCCCAGCGCCGCAAACGTTCGATCAAGGCTCGGCTGTAATTGAACCATATGGTTCAGTATATGCCATCGCGCGCAGTCGCGCCAATCCGGATTCCGCTGGGCTCGCCACACCCGGCGAAACGGAGAGGGAGGGATTCGAACCCTCGAACGAGGTTTCCCCCGTTACGCGATTTCCAGTCGCGCCCGTTCAACCGCTCCGGCACCTCTCCAGGGCCGCGTGGGCGCCGCCTCGCGGTGGCGCCGTGCATAGCCTACGACACCGGTGCGCGCATCCGCGCCCTCCGCGTTGCTAGGCTCCGGCGATGCTCCTCGCCACCAGTGAAGCCTTCGTCAAGGATGTTGGCCTGATCGCCACCTTCGGCGGCATCGGCGTGATCGTCAACGTGATCATCATCTACATCATCATCCAGGTCATCGGCGAGCGCCGCCAGAACCGCGAACACCTCGCCTCGCGCCGCCCTCCGGGCGCCGCCTAGGCTCCCCGCGGACAGCCTCGCGGCCGGGCTAGGCGCCCTGCGCGGCCGCCGCTTCGCGCGCGCGCCGGTACTCGTTGACGACGATCTCGGTCAGCTCCTCGACCGACGTCTCGGCGGTGGGCTTGTCGAGCGCGATGACGCCGTCCTGGATCATGCTCACGCGATCGCACGCCTCGAGCACGTGAACGTAGTTGTGCAGGATCATGATGATCGAGACCCGGCCCTCGGCCTTCAGGCGCGCGACGAGGTCGAGGATCATCGCCCCCTCCTTCGCGCCCATCGCCGCGAGCGGCTCGTCGAGCAGCAGGATGTCGGCGTCGGAGTTGACCGTGCGCGCCACCGCGATCGCCTGGCGCTGGCCGCCGGAGAGGCGCGCCACGGCCACGTCGATGCGGGGAATGTTGATACCGATCTCATCGAGCGCGACGCGGGCCCGGGCCTTCATCTCCCCGTTGGCCAGGAACGGGATCGGGTGATGCACGATCTCGCGGCGCAGCGAGAGGTTGTGATAGACGGACAGTTCGTCGATCAGCGCCAGGTCC
>Ga0209040_10003713_pt1 | contig 11658 bp, 11 predicted proteins | sample BogFormECP12_OM3_FD_188240 | JGI IMG/M metagenome (GOLD analysis project Ga0209040, IMG submission 188240) | Bog forest soil microbial communities from Calvert Island, British Columbia, Canada - ECP12_OM3 (SPAdes) (version 2) | ecosystem: Environmental > Aquatic > Freshwater > Wetlands > Bog ... | reverse complement strand
CGGGGGGATTCCGCCACCGCCGACAAAACTCACGGGAATTGCTGCCGAACTTGGCGTGTATCCGGAACCCATCGTTCCTGAATACGGAAACTGTATGCCGGTAATGACTGGACCCGCCGTGTATGTCGCTTGTGCCGTGGCCAAGGACGTCCCATTGGACATGAGCGCCTTGGCCCATAGATTCGTAGCTTCGTACGGATTGAACGGCGTGGTCAACGTCCCCTGATAGGCTCGCCGCGAGCCGACAACGAACGCCCGGCGATTACCGCCATCAGCGGAACGGATGATCTGACGGATGGGAACCTTGCGCATGTTAAATGCGTTGCTGCCGATCATCCTCGGATAAAACGCGCCGGTCAGATTACCAGCATATACTCCATACGCTGGCTCCGGCTGAACCGCCATCCACGTCTGTGCACCCCAAGGCATAAAGTACCACCTTTCAAGGAGTGGAAACGAGCATCACAAGTTCGAGCGTGCCCTGCGCCCAGGTAATGCGATCACCATCGTTCTTCTGATTGGCCACGACACCGTAGCCCTGACTGGTGATGATCGCCCGTGAGATCATGGCCCCCTTGGCTTGGGCCGCGGCGATCACTGCCAGGACTGAGTTGAGCTGGGCCACGTTGTTCTGCGGGAAGAGGGCCCGCCGGATGCAAGCCCAGTAGTTCATGATGTTGTCGGCGTTCGATCCCGTAACTGCGGCCATGATCTCGACCTGGAGCGGCATCCGATGCTCCATCTCCGTTTCGCGACGAGACGCTTCGGCGAAGGGGGTGATCCGCAGATAGGGACAGGTGCTGACCGAGGGCTTCCAGATGTCCTCGACGTCGCCGCGCCACGACAGAAAGAGCTTGGTCGCTGCACTGAGCGTGGGATCATTGCGAAGGATTGTCTCGACGGCCCGGAACGCGAGCGTTTCCTCTGCTGTCTGGAGATCAAGAACCGGAAAGTTCAGTCGCACCGCTCGCCCCCCGAAAGCATTTGCGAGATCTCCTCAAATATTGCAGTCTCGTGAGGAGTCTTTCTGTCTAGACTTTCGTACCAGTTACGGGCTGCGGTCAAATGCCAAATAATCGCACCCCATTCTGGAGCTTTCTCTGGAGAGCCATGGGTCAGCTTGATTCGCCGATAAGCTCCCATCGCCCATTCCGATCGTGTGTCTTCCATCATACGCCTCCTGATCTCACAGCATCTATCAGCCAAGCCTTCGCTGATTCTTTCGCCTCGATAAACTCCGGTGGACGCACTCCGCGTATATCCCGTACGGGCAAGTTCCCTTCGCCGTCAAAGTGGAAGACCAGGAACTCCGTCTCGCCGTCCCGGGCCACGACTTCCTTCCAGACACCGTAAGCGATCCACTCAGTCGGGCTGGGATGATCAAACTCAGTCATCAGGTTCGTCACGATCCGGCTATCGAGGCCCCGAGGAGCCAACGGCGGACCTGTCAGATGCCGATACTCCGAACTGGTCAGATTGCCAAAAGCTTCCGCTTCCGCGGCTCCATGAAACGGCCCGACTTTTCCCCGTTTGCGATGACCGATGAATTCCGGGACCGGCCGGTAAGTTACCGGAACTAGGGGGATATCATCCTTGTCTGTGCCCTCGATCGCTCCACGGCGGTTAGACTTGGTGATCAGGTCCATCCAGCGCAGCATGAGCGGACGCGCATCCGGATCCTGAAGCTTGCGGAACCGCGCGATTAGGTGGTCGAGGCCAAGAGTTTCGAGCGTGATTTTCAAGGTCGCACACCGCCCAGCTCGTCATAGAGCGCCAGTATTTCGTCGGGGTACTTGCGGCCGATCTTCAGGCCGGAATAGATCTCGGCCACAAACTCGTTCTTGTCGATCGCCGCGAGACGGCTGGCAACCTTCTTGATTCGTTGCTTGAGATCGTTGTCAGTCTTGAATTCGTCGCGGGCAAGCTCCCAGTAGCGTGCTGTTGCAGCTTCGAGGCCAAGACCGCGGATCAGCTCGGAGTGCAATTTGGCGTGTCCAATCTCGTGATGCACGACACCCGAGGGGGTCGGATCGACCAGGAACTTCTCTTTCCTCATCGTCTCGAAATGCTTGACCGGATTGGCCCATGCTGGAGAGTTTAGGTTCCACCAGATCGCCTGGGTTTTGGGATCGTAGGCAGCCAGTGCTTTATCGATCGCAGCGCCCCGGAATCGCGTAGTGAAGTCCTCTGTGGTGATTACGTGCGACTCAAAACCGAGCGACTGGGCATAGTCTGACAATTCAGCCAGCCGTGCTTCCGGCGTCATCCTGGTCCTGACCGGTGCGACAGGGCCAGTGGTAAGCGCCGACGGGAGTGTCGGAACCAGGGCCCGCGGTCGTGGCGGCTTGCCGACTTTCAGCTCTTGCACGAAGTACTTCCGCCATTCCTCACCAGTCATTATACCCGACCTGGTCGCACTCACCTTTAACTCTGCGATCGTGGGCGCTCCAATTCCCCGAGTGATCATCCTTGTCTCTAGGCTGCCTACGGCCTTCGTGGCGGCTTGTCCTGCACCCGACTCGGTAGAACGGGCGATGACGCCGGCAATGCGGCTCTGCTGGCCTTGCGTGAGCGCGTAGGATGGGAACGCGGACTTCTTGGTTGTAGGTGCAGCTCCAGTCCGCTTCCACCGTTCCCAGGCGGCCAATGACTGCTGGCGGATCGCACGCATGCCGTCATCGGAGATGCCGAAGACATCGCGACCCTCCTCGCGCTGATAGTTCAGGATCACGTCGAAGGACCGCCCCGTGAACGGATCGAACCTCCAATAAAGCTCACAGTGCGTGCTGAAAGCTCGTCCTGCTAGGAGCGATCGAACGCGGCTCTTCTGGTATGCTGGCATGAGCGGAGGTGCCGCCGGATCCCCCTTGCCGTCCGGAGTCATGGCCGACTGGCGGTACTTCCGCGTCTTCGTGCTGATCGGCTTGAGCGGATCGCCCTCGGCGTCAAGGCCTTGAGCCAACTCTCCATCCTTGACCCGCAATGCAATCGGGACCACAAGCTGCCAGAACTGCTGGCGCATGGGAGTAGGGGCCCCGATTACATCAGGCGGTGCGATACCAGTGATTTTGATCGAGTGAGGCATCAATCCTCGTTGTCGGCAGCCATCGTGTGACTCAATACTTCGTCTTCGGTTGCGGTGGCGCGCATGGTGTCAAATGAATCTCCGCTCACTGGCCACCGAAAATCAATTGACCGCCGTTCCGATTGACAGGGTTCGCTCAACTCAAAGACACGCGTGCCAATCGGGAGAGTGCACGAGATAGCTGGCATGATCGGGTAATCGCGCATCCAGGCCAGAACTTTGAAGTCGCTTGTGACAATGTACTCTTTCATCGGTATCACCTTCCTTTTAAGTTGCCAGCGGATTGCATGCCCCGAGCGGAATGAACAGCTCACCGACCCCGTCGGCATTCAAGTCGACCTCGGCGGTCGTGCCGATCACTTCCCGTTCGGCCAGAGCATCAAAGTAAGGAGCCTGGGAGGCCCATTGGTTGGCTATGCCGATCTGGCCTCTACAAACCTCGGCGATAGCCTTGTACGCGTTTGCTGTCACGACCTGCGGACGGAGAATCAGGTCATTGGCCGCGAGATAGGTGATCAGACTCGGCGATGGGCCAAGCGAGCGCCGCCAGCCCACGCCGCCACCGAAGACGAAGGCCATTGTCGAATGCTCTTCAAAGAGTCCGACGCTCGCCCCACGGTAATTGTTGATGATGATCCAGTCGTACCATTGCCGAGCCCGCAGAAGCTGGGCTGCGAACCCTTCCTGATCGGTGTCCTGGCTCTGGATCATCCGGATGAAGGGCGCAAACTCGAGCATGTCGTTGTAAAGGGCGTAGGTCGTTCCGGTCCATCCGCCCACGAGGCCCCGCGTAGCCGGGATCCCAGTCCCTGGCGCCGGCAAGCAGGTGATCGAAGCCCGCACGACACAGGCTGTCTTGCCGCCAATAGCTGCGGTCCACCAGACTTCCAGGCCATAGGTTCCATTTTGCGCCAGCGTGGCGCTCTGCGCTGCGGTCAGCGAGACCAAAACCTGACCTTGTCCATAGCCGGTCTGAGTGGATCCAGCTGTGTACCAAATGCACGTCGGCGACAATAGCACACTTGCCGTCGATCCGGTCCACACTGAGGCAGCGAGCGTATCGCCGCTGGCAAAGACCGGCTGCGACTGGCCGCCCCGATTCTGAATCTGGAGCGGCCAGTCTATGGCTGAACCCTGGATGATGGTGAGCTGAATGGACATGGAAACCTCAAACAATGATCAGCGTGGCGGCGTCAGGATCGACCTCGTCAATGGTTATGTCGACAATCGTGATCAGCGTGGCGGCGTCAGGATCGACAAGGATGAGGGTCGACATGTTGGTTCCTTTCAGAATCCTGCCATAATCAGAGATGCCGGGTAAAATGTAGTCCCAGGTGGCGCGATAGCCAGAGTCTGAGCAGCCCAGTTAGTGGACCCTCCACCAGTCGCGGTGGGACCGCTAATTGTGCCTGATTGGTTCAAGATGTAGTTTGAGACCATACCGGATTGGGAAAATCCTGCGGTACCTGAGCTCCATCCGGTCGAAGCGGCACCGTTACAGCCGCCACTCCAAATCAATAACGACCCTGGACTCGTGGTGGTAATGGCTGGGGCTACAGGAGGAGAATAGACATTAGAATCTGCAACCGTTGCGGTCGGAGATGATGTTGACGAACCGATAATGTCATAAAATCCTGCTGTCCAGTAGCGATATATCCCAGTGCCAATCGTAACGGCCGTTCCAATATCTCCGGATGTTGCAATCTTGTACCACGCCCATATCTTGGCAATCTGATTGGTGTCCGTTGCAGCGCTAATCGGGTTCCATGTGCCGCCGGTGCTGGTAACCGTGGCGGTCGCAGACGAAGCTGAACCAGCCTGAACAATCACCAGTAAGTCGCCGACTGTGATTCCGGCCGGAGCAGCCAACGGAACGGTGCTTTGTGCGCCAAGCGCAACAACACTAGTGATATTACCAACTGAAATGCTCATGCCAGCTCTTTCCGATTGCGATAGTGAGACGGATTGACGACAGACGCCATCGCCTCAATATCAAGATTGCCACCAAGAAACTCGCTAACGCGAGCGATTTCATTGACCGGATTGAATATTAAATCGTGATACCACACTTCCAAGAAATTCAACCCATCAATTCGCTTCAAAAAATCCAGAATCTCTTGGTTGATTTTCTCTAGAGACGTCTCTTGTGACATCGCAATTTCAACAGCATGACGCCGCATTACCAAGTATTTGGCCTCGCGGGGAAACTCGACCGGGCTGTATGCAATAATCTTGACTGCCTTTCCGATCGCATTTGAAAGTCCGTTCACCCACGCTATTTTGCTGTACTCGTAAAACCCATTTGGATTCATCTCTCTCGCATCAGCAAGCGGATTTTCAGGATGATCAATCAGAACTGGAATTCCGGCCGCCGCCAGCATTTGCATGCACAGCGACGTGCCGGACCTAGGCAACCCAGTGACAATGATCGTGTTTCTATACATGACTATGTTGGCCTAATCTCCACCTAGAACAACTTGCTATGAATATTCACGGTTCCTGTGGAAATACTCATGACGAAAATGTTATATCCTGCGACAGCACTAACGTCATAAACCAAGAAACCTGGATTCACGCTGGAAATCGACTGGGCTATATAATAGCCGATGGAATTTGTCGCGAAGTCCGATGTCGTGATGTTATTGCTAGAAATATTGATTGGATTATTAAGCTCATCCCAAAACACAACAGCAATTCCGATTACGGCGCCAGATACCGAGCTGTCGGCTGTGATTACGAGATTTCCAGCGTCGGCGGTCGAAATCGGGGTAATCTCGGTCAAGACCATGGGGAGGTTCAGTAAAACAACTGCCGGAGCAGATGTATATCCGGTTCCCGCACTGCCCTTGGCATACCCGACGATTTTGTTTGTCATAGAATTGAGTATTGCAGTATAGTACGCGCCAGTCCCTCCACCCCCAACCAGAGTCACCGAGGGAACAGAATAGTAGTTCTCCCCGAGCGAGATCGGACTGATCGATGTCACCGAATAAGGACCCATGTTGGCCGTGAAGTTTGCGCCAGTCCCTCCACCCCCAACGAAAGTTAGAGTGGGAGGCCCCGTGAAAAGTGCCCCTCCAGAAACCACATCGACAGAGACAACAGAACCACCACTGACAACTGCGGTTAGAACCAAGCCATTACCTGCACCGTCCCATGTGATTGTCGGAGCCGATGTGTATCCCGACCCACCGCTAACTTTGGTCGTGGAAACCACTGAAGCTGTTATCGCGGCTTGACCGGATGCTCCGGTTCCTGTGAAATCCGTCTGCGTGATCCCCGTCCGATCGGTCCAACTATAAACCGTCTTGGGATAGACCTCCGAGACTAATTGCACGCTGCTCGAACTGGATGCCGTAAAGCTCTCCAGATTTCCGGTGGATGTGTCTGTTATGGTCAGCACGCCAGGCACCGTACCAACCGTCAGGATGAAACTCGCTGTGGTGTCGCTAGACACCGAGATCGAACTGATGCTTGCGTCGGTGCTGCCGGACACCGAGAATAGGGTCGAGGGCGTATCCTGCGTCCACAGCGTGTTTGTTCCGGTCGCAGCGATCCTCGGTGCGGATCCCGTTACTCCACTCGTCGGGGAGATCGTAAGGGTTGCCGAAGACGCTGGCTTGAGAATGCTGTACGGATTTGTGTTCAGGGCTGTGGCATCCGTCCCAGCTAGAGCCCTTCCAGACCAGACGTAAAAGTACTCGAACTGGGCGGGGTAAGTGTAGCCGGGGCTTGGGTAGCCGTTCATGATAGCGTTGATCACCCAAGCGGGAGTTGCCGCGGTTCCCGATGCTGTTCCCAGGGAGGTTCCATCCTGGTAAACGGTCATTGTATAACCGCCCGCAGCGTAAGCGACACTGAGCACGTAGTCGTGGCGATTCGTGTCTATGGCCCAAGAAAAGCCGATGTTGCCGGTCATCGAGGTCCAGAGCGTGCACAGGCTACCGTGTGGCCAGAGAAAGTTCTGTCCGGCATTGGTGTGGTCGCCGCAAACAATTCCGCCTTCGCTGTAAGCGCCCCAGGCCACCGAGAAACTGGTATTGATCGGAATAGCCAGGTTAGACGCGAGCGTAAGGTATCCACCGGAGGTTGAGTACGTGTTGAAGTTGGGACCTTCACTGTCAGGCGAATTCCATGTGAGCCCAGCAGCGAGCGTGGCGGTGATGTTGCTGGTCGACTTGTCGGCCGTGGTCGTGCCCGATCCTTCGAGCATCGGCCAACAACCGACCAGATTGGTCGCCAGTGAGTTGCCAGAGTCCAAGATGTAAGTCGAGGCTGGTTTCGTTGCCATCATATTGGTCCTGTGATTCCAATGGTCACGCCATCGCTGCCGGCGTTTTGCAGGGAAGCCGTGGTAGTCATCCAGCCAGCGAAAATATATGGCAAGAGACTAGACTTCACTAAAGCGATGTTTGCCTGGATCATCACTAAAGCGTGGGTCTGGGTTCCAGGGCCACCCACATGCAGGTCCCAAGAGGCTAAGTTGCGAGTGTTGTCCACAAATGTTGGCGCGGAACCAAGAGCTATGTCATGTGCTCCCGGCGGGGTTGAACCCGACATTGGTACGTCGTAGACGGTTCCATCCTGACACGTGCACCCGTAGTTGCTCGATGGGGTGGAATTGAACGTGTTGGCAGGCACGGCCTTCAGTCCGTAATACGCGTTGTAGCTGCAGACTGGCGCCTGAATTCCATCCACCACATATCCGATGTAAGCTGTGCTTCCCGAGGAAACCGCAATCAGAGGAGCCACTGTGACGGTCGCCGCGGTATCGCTAGTCTGAGTCGCCACCTTGTACAGCTTCTGCGTGTTGGGGTCGGACTGAACTGTGAAGTAATAGCCAGCCGGTGCATAGACTGAAAACTGGGTGCCCACTCCAGTTACATTTCCCGACGTATCGATCGCGATGGTACCAGGCATGGCCACATTCGACGTCTGGTAGCTAACCAGATAGTTGTTCGCACCCACGGATCCAGTCTGATAGAACAAGTTGTTCTTCAGGGCCACAACGCAGCCAGGATGCATTCCAGAGTTGCCAGCGCTGACCGCACACGAACTGCCTACATACGAAGTGTTGTGCGAGATAGTGGTCTGGATAAGAGCGGTCGGCAATGTGTCGTCAGGGAAAAAGAAAACCGACCCACCCCCCGTTGGATTGGGAAGACTCAGGTTGTTCGTGAAGGTGTGTGTCAGAGGATAAGGAGAACCCTCACTGGTCTGGAATCCAACATAATCCGCACCCGACGCAGATGTTTGCTCCCAGCAGTTCCCCGTAGTCACTTGATTGTTGTGTGTGCAGATTCCATGGAGGTAACCGAGAACGTATGAATTCGAGAGGCCTCCTCCCATGTTCATTTCGCCGCCTGTCTGACGACGAATGAAGCACCCATCCATCGATGACCAGTTGGTCTGGTAAGCCCGGTTTCCCTGGAATGCATCGTCGAAATAGCACTGGGAGATAACCGTGCCCTGAAGTTGGAAGTATGGAGCAAACACGGTGTAGAACAGGCAGTTAAAGATCTGGTTTGTACCGCTCGTAGACGATCCGCTGATCGCCAAGACTCCAGGACCGTTGGCACTTCCTGGATTCAGCGGATTGTTGAACGTCGAATTGGTGATCGAGAATGCGACGTTGCCAGAAATCCCCACGTCTGGGATGGCTCCGCAGTTGTTAACCGTACAGTTGTCCATGGTCCACTGATTCAGGACTGCCCCCGACTCGACGCAGTGCGGTGCTTTCCATGCAGAAACCGACGAGCTACCAAGGTACGACCAGTCGCAATAGGAAGTCTGCAAGAACCCAGAGTTATTCACGCTGGCGGTGAATATCCCGTAGTTGCCGGCGGACCCAGACTTGGTGGTAACAAAAGCTCTCGCGTTTGACGCCCCGTTGATCGCGATCAATGAGTTAGAGGCCATAGTCACTGTCGGAGTAACGCCGCTGTTGCCGTTGAAGATGATCCCGGCCGATTGACCGGCAAGGCTTGAGACTGTCAACCGCTGATAGTTAGTTCCACTCGCCTGGTACAGACCGATCGTGGCATTCCCCATCAGGGTCAGGGTGGATCCCAAAACCCATAGAGTCCCGCCGGTAACCGACAGACAGGTGGTAGCCGCGCCAGTCCCAATAGTCACGGGTCCAGGCGAGATGATGTTGTTGGTAGCGATTGTTACCGAGTCAAGCTGCGTTGGCGGTGCCGCGTTCCAAGTCGTCCACTGATCCCATCGGCCATCCTGGACAGGCGACATCGAGCGCCCGGATGACGCTACGTTGATGCTGAACCCAGCCGCCTTGCACCAGAGGTTTCCCGAAGAAGCGACCACGCACCAGTAAACACCGGGAGTCGAAGGAGTCCAGGAACCGGTGCCGGTCAAGGTTGTTCCGCCAGTGGTATTCTGAAGATTGACAGATGCCACGAGCGGAGAGTTAATATTGTCGGTAGTAACCTGCACGTAAGCCGTGACGGGCCCGAAGTTCGTGTTCGCTGACCCTGGCAAATAGGTGATCGTGAACGTGATCGGCGTTCCGGTCGATGCCACATAGTAGGCCGAGGCCGTGAGCGACATCTGCGGACCGACTGTGTCCACGTACTGCCATGCCGTCATCGGGATCGCGTTGATCGCGTTGATGTCGGTCAGCGACCAGCGGCTATCCGGCGCAAAGTCCAACTGGACAGAATCGATCGTCGTGTTATCGGTGACGATGGCTCCATATTTGGCCCATGACGTGATCAACGATTGGACGATCGTGCTGTAACTGCTGAAGTTGCTCGCCACCCACGCTGGATCCAGCCTTAACCTGGCTCCTTCGGGGAGCGCTCCAGTAGTCCAGTCACCGCCGTAAGCAAGTGCAGCGGATGTTGCTGGCCACACGCATTGGTTGGTCGCACCGATCGCGCGGTGAGTTATTGCCCTGGTGGGATGCGCAATCAGCCCGTACGCAGCTTCATCGTAACGACCAAGAAGCGGCATGCAAGGCAGTCCACTGGCGCAACTGGAATTCCACCCATCGAACCGCTGCGAACCCGTGGCCATGTTCCAATGAAATATGCCGTTAGCTGTCCAGGCGCCGGACGTGTAAGCGAGATCAGTCAATTCCCAGTAGTCCGATGGTATTCCGGTGGATTCGTTGCGCACCAGAATCAAGCACCGCTGATCGCCAGTAGCAAGCTGGGGCACTGTCGGAGGCCGGTTGTAAGGCCCATAGATGCCCTGACCGCTTGCTGTGGAACCGGCCCATACCGGCGATATGGTCATGGCGGTGTCGCTTGTGATGCTCGCGACCGTGTAATAAACATCAACAGCCGCGATCCCGAGGATAACGGTGTCACCGACCGAAAGAAACGACGTGAATGCGGTGCCGCTGCCCGTGACGCTGGCGATTCCATTCGTCACCGCCACCGTTCCGGTGTTCGTGATGCCGAAAGTTCCGGTCTCGATAGCGGGGTTAGCCGGAACAGGAACAGGCCCAGAGTCAGAACTCGCGGCGTAGTTGCCACCGTTATAAGTGCCGATCGTGACGGTTTTGGTGGGAGTGGTACCCGCCACCTGGTTGAAGGGCATTCCCCCTTGGGTGCCGTAGAGAATGCTATTGGTCTGATGGTTCGTTCCGAACACGCTCACGGCCAGAGTACTTCGCAGCCCGATGGAGACAATCTGAGCCTGGAACGCTGCATTCATAGGACTGACCGGCAATCCGGAAATATCCGCACAAAGCTCCGACCAGAACGATCCTGGAGTGGTCCCCCATGTCCAACCATTGAGCGCCGGACCCACGCCACCCGCTGGGGTTTCAATCGACTGACCGAGTGTGATTGGGCCCCCTAGAGCGGGGGCTAGAAATTTGGGACCGCTATCGCCCCGCTTATGATTCCAGCTGATCTACACGCGAATACGAACGTGTCTCCAATGGATAACGTGGCTGTAGCCGCGCCGGCCGTGCCTCCTGTCCATCGTACCGTCTGGCCAGCCCATGTAATCGTTCCGGCGGACCCCGACCCAGGCTGAAAGGTCGTGATCTCCAGAGTTTGCCCAACCGCGATGTTGGCCAGAGTGATCGTGGTAGCCACTCCCGAGCCAAGAGCCACAGTCCATTTCTCGGCCACCGATGCATCGCAGGTGCAGGCATTGCTCGTGACGGTTGCCGCTGTTACCGGTGACGTCCACTCCGTGATCGTCAGTCCCGTCGTGGGTAGCTGCGCCACAGGCAGCGTTCCCGACGTGATGTTCGTTGCATTACAGGCGTTGGTCGTCGCACTGGCTGCGAACGCGGCGCCTGAAGTCTTGGTTACAGTGATCGCCCCGGTTGACGTCACCAGCGTGGCGTCGCCGGACATCGTGAATCCACCGAACGATCCTGATTGGTTGTACTCGATCTGGCCAGACGTCCCGCCAGGCGTTCCCCCTCCGCCGGACCCGCCACCATCGCTCCAAGCCGCTACGGTAACGGAATTCCTGGTGTCGCTCGTAAAGATAATCTGGTAGTTCGCCAGAACATTCACGGACCCAAGCTGAGCCAGGATCGGTGGGAGACCGGCGAAGCCACCGGGAGCACATCCGGCATAGTCGACCAG